>Ga0307372_10000909_pt1 | contig 51819 bp, 39 predicted proteins | sample OX1MG_FD_202533 | JGI IMG/M metagenome (GOLD analysis project Ga0307372, IMG submission 202533) | Soil microbial communities from Risofladan, Vaasa, Finland - OX-1 | ecosystem: Environmental > Terrestrial > Soil > Coastal area > Acid sulfate soil | place: Finland: Risofladan, Vaasa | collected...
TCACGGTCACAGCCTCCTTGCTGCCTTGGTGGGTTCTTTTCCAAACCCCAAGGTACTCAAGGACTGTGACTTGCGCCTATTTCAACGGTATTGGGGCTAGCCCGGATTATTCATCAGCCCATACCAACCCGAAGCGCAAGCGAGGTGGAGCAACGCACTTACCTCGCTGGCGCTTCGGGTTAGTGTGAAGCGCTTTGTCGAGCATTCTCGGGGCTGATGAATAATCCGGGCTAGCGCGCCTGATGCACGCCGCGGATCAACTCGCGGTGCGCCCGGGCCGAGGCGTGACAAGCCCGGATACGGCGCTCGATTTCTGCAACCAGTTCGCGCTCGTCCCAGCGGCGCGCTTCTCCCGCGGCGATCGGTTCGCCGAATTGGATGTGGATCGTGGCGACGCGGGGAAACATCCGCCGCCGCGGCCAGGCGTCGTAAGCGCCCTCGATCGCGACCGGCACGAGACTGGCGTCGGTGCGCTTGGCCAGCGCGCTGAAGCCGGGCTTGAACGGCGCCACTTCGCCGTCAGGCGTGCGCGTCCCTTCGGGAAAGATCAGCACCATCTCGCCGCGCTTGAGCCGCCGCAGCGTCTCTTTCAGGCCGTCGAGCCCCAGCCCTTCGCGATCGATAGGGATTGCATCCAGCGATTGAATCAGCCAGCGAAACGGCGCGAAGCCGAACAACGTTTTACGGGCCAGGTAGTTCAGCCGCCGGTCGCAAGCCAGCCCGATCAGCACCGGATCGAAATGGCTCTGATGGTTCGACAACACCAGTGCGCCGCCTGCGGCCGGCACGTGCTCTCGGCCCGAAACGCGAATTCGAAACAGCACCACCGCCAGCAGCCGGCAGACGACGTGCAGGAATTCGTACCACAGGCGTTTCGGCAGCGAGCGGGGCATATAAACTTTGCGTTTTCTCTATTGAGGAACTCACGCGGAGGCGCGGAGCCGCGGAGAAGAGCATGAAAGCAAATTCTCTCCGCGGCCCCGCGCCTCCGCGTGAGCTGCTTCCGGAATTCAGATCACGGCTTACTCCGCACGCTGCGCACGAGCTCCTCGAGCCGATCGACGACCTCCTCAGGCGTAAGTCCGTCGGTAATGACTTGAATGGCGTCGGCGGCGGGTTTGAGCGGGCCGACCTGGCGGGCGGCGTCGCGCTCGTCGCGCAGATTTTGCTGGGCCAACACGTCCTCGAACGAGGCGGTTTCGCCGCGCTGTTCGAGATCGAGCAGGCGCCGCCGGGCGCGTTCGGCGGGCGTGGCCGTGAGAAAGATCTTGCATTCGGCGTCGGGAAACGCCACCGTGCCTTGGTCGCGTCCTTCGGTGACTACGTTGTCGCGGCCGGCCGCTTGCCGCTGTAAGCTCACCAGATGCTCTCGCACCGCCTGATTATTGGCCGCGTAGTGCGTAACCGCCGTGACTTCGGAAGTGCGAATGGCGTCGGTCACGTCTTCGCCGTCGAGCAGCACGCGCCGCTCATCGACTTCCATGCGCAGCCCACGCGCCAGTTCGGCCAATGCCGCGGAGTTTTTCCAGTCGAGTCCGCGGCGCAAAGCGGCCAGCGCCACCGCGCGGTACATGGCGCCGGTATCCAAAAAGCGAAAGCCCAGCCGCCGCGCCAAGGCGCGCGCCGCACTGCTCTTGCCGGCGCCGGCGGGTCCGTCAATAGCTACGATCATTGCCTGATGTGTTCTTCGGAGTGCGAGGAAGGGGAAACGCGGCTTGACATTTTTGGCATTAGAATCAAGAATTCAAGTAATCCAGTTTTCTGGAGGTGGAAGGCGCAAGCCTTCGCGGCCCTTCGGGGCCGTTTTTTTATGGCAGCCATTTTCGCCCCCACCTATCGATCACGCCGTTCGCATCGCGATCGTATTTTCCGTTCTCCAGAATCTCAGCGATCTTACCTCCAAAATTAGTAGGCAGGGGCGTTTGTTCGCGCCTGGCGAGCGTTGCCCGGTAACTTGGGTGAGCAATCAGATCCGCGATTTGCAGCCCCGCGATATTGTTCGCTTTTTGCTTCACCTTGAGTTGGCGGCTCGTTAGGCAAGCGGTGAACTGCTGCCGTGCAACGTAGCCCGATCCGCTGTCATACACGCGCTCGTATGACTCTTTCAATCGCCTGTCTTCCTTGCCCCCGCGCGATTCGGCCATTACGTCTCCGACGACATCCCTGCGCTTGAGCCAAAGCACGTAGCGTTCCAACAGTACCAGCAAACAGTAGTGGTACGGGTCGTGGCGCCAAACTTGATATCGTTCGCGGTGTTCTTTTTTATCGATCACGACAGTAAATACCGTGTAGTCGATGTCTGCGAGGAATTGCATTAACTCGCGATTGAATGCCTGCTCCGCAACTGGATCTCGCAAGCATTCGAAGGGCGGCTTCTTGTTCACCAATTCCTTTCGGTGCAGGATTATCGGCTCGTCTGGGTGCGAACCGAAGAAGCGCCGTTTCACATCTTCAAGAGCTGGGAATACCGTCCGATCGACGTATTCCAATGATAAAACGACCCCCGTCAAACTCAGATACCGATGATTGGGGTCATCCGAGGCGCCGAGGTCCGAATTTCCAACCTCATCGACGTACATGCGATACTTCATCGGACCGTCTTGCCGCGAGGCTGCTGCCGATCATAAACGCCAACGAGCCTCCAACTCGACCCATTCATAGGCGGAAACGTCTACGTTCACCCGATCGTCGTCGACGGTCAGTTCGGCCAGCGTCTGTCCAAGATAGTCGGTCTGCCGGGCGCCGGCCAACGGCTTGAAAGCCCGGACTTGCACGCGCCCCGCTTTGCCCGAGGTCTCCAACATCCGCAGGCGGAAGCCAACCTGGCAGCCATCCTCGCGCAAGGCTTCCCAGTGCGTCGCCAGCATGTTCTTGGCGTCGATGTGAAACAGCCAACCCGCCGCGCCCGAGGTCGGCTGCGACGCGTCGGGCAAGACCGCCAGCGGATCGAGCAACTCCATCGCTTGCGCTATCGGCTGCGTCAGCCCGACGCCGATCGCCAACTTAAAGCGCCGCTGCGTTTCGCCGCGAACGACGAGCAGCGTGTCGAGCATCCGCGGCCCGACGCGGCGATGATAAGCCAGCCCGCCGGTCAAGATCGCGGTGCGGACCTTCTCCGAGCGAACTTCGACGAAGTGCGGCGATTCCAGATGCTTGGCCTCGCTCAATTGGCTGGCCATGCCCGCGCTACGCCAAAGCTTGGCTTCGTCGTCGGCCCAGGCGAAACGGGCGGCGTAGTAGGAGTTCCAGGGATCGGCCCGCAGCGCTTCGCCGACATCGAGATCGATCTCGATGTCGACGACGCGCGATCCTTTCACGAGCCGATACCGCTGCTCGTAGCCGGCCAGGCGCCGCCCTTCGAGATCGACGAGTCGGCCGCGCGAAACGAGCTCGCTGTAAGCGGGCCCCGCGGCGGTGATCTCAATCTTGTCGGCCGCCATCACGGAATAGTTGGCGTCGAGATCCGGATCGCGCCACAGCTCGCCCGGCTTGGGGCGAGGGCTGGGCAATCGCAACGCCAATTGTTGCGACATGCGGTTGCCGCGCTGGCCGATCTCTCGAATCGCGCGGATGCCGCCCAGTTCCGGGTGGACGACGACTTCCAGCAGCTCGTTGCGAATCGTCGGATCTTCCACCACCGGCTTGCCGCGGCGTTTGGCCGGCGCTTCCGTCGCCGCCGCCGCGCCGGCGCCCGGTGCAATCCAGGCGAAGCCCATCGCCGGCACTTCGACCAGGGCCTGTTTGCCGCCCGCCGATTCTTGCGCGGCGACGATCGCCCCTTCGCAATCGGGCAGCGCGGACAAGCTCGAAACGTCGACCAATGCGCGGCGAGCGAAGCTTTGCGAATTGAGCACGAGCACGCCCGGCCGCGGTTTGACGGCTCCGCGAGCGAGCGCTTCCGCCAGCCGGCGAGCGGCCGCGCTGCGCGCCTGTTCGACGCGTTGATCCAACGCGTCGTTGGCTGCGGCTGCGGCCGCTGCATCGATTTCGGCGAAAAGCTGGCTGGCGCCCGTCGCCGCATCCGCAGGGGAACTGCCGCCGATCCATTCGGCGAGCGCCGTGAACGTCTGCGCCGATTCGGCCAGCGCGCGGCGCCGGTGATGCCGGACCAGGTGCGACAGCGCATCAGTCTCTTCGCGAACGATCGCTTGTCGCAAGTAAGGCGCGCGGTATTGATCGGACTTGAACTTCGTCAGTTCGCCCGGCCGGGTCGTGTGTTCGAAGTAATCGGCCAGCGAGATGAATTTGCCGAGCACCGGGGCATAAGCGGCCGAGCGCCGCAGGTCGGCGAAGAACGGGCTGATTTGCCCCGGCCAGTGGGCGAACACGACTGTCGCCACGTGGTCGAGATCCATCGCCTCGCCCATTTTTCGCGGGAAGCCCAAGAAGCTTTCGGCCGCATTGGCATCGAGGGGCAAACGCTCCAGGGCGTCGATCGTGCTGGAGTCGCGCCCTTCCCAGCGGCACTTGGCCTGCCCGCTGCGCGGAAAGCGACCGTCGTCGAGCGTGAGGTGCAAGGCGCCTTCATACCCTAGCCGCGATAAGAGCATCGGCAGCATCGGCGACAAGCCATACCGCCGCCGCCCGAAGACGTGCGGCTTGAGAGCCAGCTTCTGCTGATAGCTCGCCGCGCCGCGCCGCAACTCGGCCAACACGGCTTCCAGCGGCAGCAACGGCAATTCGCCTTCGGCGTACTCGCCGCCAACCAACGACACGCGGCTGTGGTCGAGGGCCAATTGCAGCGACGAGAGCGTTTCGGGATGCATCTCGGCGAGCCGCTCGACAAGCTGGCCGCTGATGAGCAGGTTTTTGGGAACCGGGTCGTCCAACTCTTGCCGCAACCCTGCGCCCAAGGTCGTGGGCGCCGTCAGCACCAGGTCGACCAGATACGATTCGACGGGATAGAAACGCTCGCGGGCTTCGGTCAGCACGTCGAAGCAACTCCGCAATCGATCGCGGGCGGCGTCGGTTTCTCCGGCGATGGCCGCCCGAGCGGCCGCCAGCGTTTCGTTCTTCAGATGGATCTCGTCGACGTTGCTCATATAGCGCATCTGGCGCGTGAGCAATTCCACGAGCAAATAACACAGCCCCAGCGCGAGAAAATCGGCCGCCAAGTCCGCGTCGACGCCGGCCGCCCCGCCGTCGAGTTCGGCCAGCGCGGCGGCGACCATTTCGTCGCGGCGGTGCAGCTTTCGCACGACATGGGCCCCGGCGGCCTGGGCTCGACTGGCCCAACCGGCCAGCAGCAAGGCGTCGCTGGCCTGCGGCACGATCACCAGCCGCCCCTCGAGTTCGTCGGGGGGGCTGTCGGCCCGAAACCACGTGGGCAGACTTTCGGCCGCGACCAACAACGCGGGGTGCCAGAGCGCCGACCAGGCCGCAAGCAAGCCTTCGGCCTGCTCGCCCTCCTGGTAGACCGGGAAATCTTCCAGGCTATGGCAAGGCAGGAGGATGACGAGTTCGGAGAACTTCATGGCAACAGCGCGTTGGATTGTGACGCTTGGCTCGCGAGCCGGACGAAACGGCCGCAAAACCGGCCCTAGGCCGGCTCGGCAAGAGGCAGGGACGGAACGTTCCAGCGCCACAGGCGCCGGGCGAGCCCGAGGGCGGCCGGCGGGCCGAAACGCCCCCCTTGCGAGCCAAATTCCGCCGTCAAACCGTCCACGATATCCGCTGGCCGGTGGGGCGTCGAGTCGGTGCGTATACAAACGTTTTCGGCCAAGTATAATGAGGAGTCGGCGTTGCGGGCGGAAATTTTGTTGACAACACGATTTCAAAATCGATAAAGTACCGTTGAAGAGCACATCCGTCGGTCGAAAAGTTGTCCCGTCCTCGGCCCTTCCCTGGTCATCGACGGCGGATGGAACGGGCCGAAAGGTCGGTCAACGGACAGATTAGAGGTATTGGCTCATGGCGAGAAGCGACGCCGTCTGGGGCATTGATATTGGTCAGTGTGCGCTCAAGGCGCTGCGTCTGCGGCCGCACGAAGACGAATCTCGCGTCTCCGCCGACGCCTTCGATTACATTGAATATCCCAAGATCCTCAGCCAGCCCGACGTCGACCCGGCGGAACTGGTCCAAGAGGCGCTCAAGCAGTTCCTCTCGCGTAACAGCGTGCGCGGCGACAAAGTGGTGATCTCGGTTTCCGGGCAAAGCGGTCTGGCCCGCTTCATCAAGCTGCCGCCGGTCGAATCCAAGAAGATTCCCGATATCGTCAAGTACGAAGCCAAGCAGCAAATTCCCTTCGCCCTGGAAGACGTCGTCTGGGACTACCAGCAGATGGCCGGCGGCAGCATGGTGGAAGGCTTCGCCATGGAAACCGAGGTCGGCTTGTTCGCCATGAAACGCGACCAGGTCTTCCGGGCGCTCAAGCCGTTCAACGACGCGGGCATCGAAGTGGACATCGTCCAGCTCACGCCGCTGGCCTTGTACAACTTCGTGGCCTTCGACCAGATGCCCGAGTTGCCGCCGCCCGAAGAATACGACCCGGAGAGTCCGCCGGAATCGGTGGTGCTGATTTCGCTCGGCACCGATACGACCGATCTGGTGGTGACCAACGGCTTCCGCGTCTGGCAGCGCAGCATTCCGATCGGCGGCAACCATTTCACCAAGGCCCTGACCAAGGAATTGAAGCTGACCTTCGCTTCGGCCGAACACCTGAAGCGAAACGCCACTCAGGCCGAAGACCCCAAGGCGCTGTTCCAGGCGATGCGCCCGGTGTTCAACGATTTGTTGACCGAAGTGCAGCGCTCGATCGGATATTTCAGCAATCTCGATCGCCGCGCCAAGATCGGCCGCGCCGTCGCGCTGGGCAACGCAATGAAGTTGCCGGGCTTGCAGCGCTACCTGGCTCAAAACCTGGGCTTCGACCTGACCAAGCTCGAATCGTTTCGCGTGATGAGCGGTACGGCCGTGGTCGATTCGCCGGTCTTCAAGGAGAACGTGCCGGCGTTCGGCGTCTGCTACGGGCTGGCGCTGCAAGGCCTGCGCGACACGAAGATCAAGACGAATTTACTGCCTCGCGAGATCGCGCTGGACCGTATGGTCCGGGCCAAGAAACCCTGGGCCGTCGGCGCCGCCGCGCTGGTTTTGCTGGGCATGGCCGTCAGCTTCGGCAGCCATTACCGCCAGAGAAAATCCGTGCGGATGGACGATTTTTTCGGCCCGCAAATCCAGCAGGCCGATACCGTGGTGAAGGAGGCAAACCAATATAAGACGGACTTTGATGGCGCCAAGACCTCCTACACGACGACCGCCAAGATCGGCGAAGGCTTCGTGCAGAACGTCAGCGGGCGCGACGTGTGGTTGAAGGTGATGAAAGCCGTTAACCTTTGCCTGCCGCGCAACGAAGGCGAGCGTCCTGCCGAGATCACCGAACGCAACGAGGTGAATATCGAAGACCTCGAGTGCGTTTATTACGAGAAGCTTGAAGACTGGTACTCGGTCGTCAAGGGCGATTACGAGAAACAATACAAGGAATTTGCCGCACCGGCTCAGGCTGCCGGCGGAGCCAACGCCGGCGCGGCGCCGCCCGCGGAAAATGGCGCGCCGGGCGTTGCGCCGACGAATGGTAATGCTCAACCCGGCGCCCCGCCGGCGCCGGGCGCCAATCCTGCCGCGCCTACGGCGACTGCCGCCGCGCCTCCGGCGCCTGCCGCCCCGCCGGCGAATCCGGCGCCCGCTCCAGCCAACCCTGCCGCCACTCCCGCTGACCCGGCGGCTAACGGCGGCGCTCCGGCCGACCAGGCTGCGCCAGCCCCCGCCGGTGGCGATCAAGCGGCAGCCGCACCCGCCCAAGACGCCGGTCCTGGCGCCGGTCCCTCGGGACCGGGCTATGTGTTTCAGCTCCGCGGACATCACTACCACAACAAGAAGCTCGACGAAAACCAGGGCGCCGTCTATTTGCAGAGGGCGTTCTTGAAAAACCTGCGCAAGGACGAGATCGAGATTCCGTTCGAAGAACGCCGGCCGGGCGGCCCCGCCGCGTTCCCCGTCAAGAAGCTCGGCATCGGGTATCCGGTGCTGCTCGATGCCGGCAACATCAACTACAACTACAAATTGATGGTTGAAGACTTCGAAGGCGACGATCCGAAAGCCGCCGCGGACGCCAAGGGCAAGGCAGCCGGGGACGCAAGAGCGCCAGGCAACGCAGGCCCCATGCCGCAGGGGGCGAATCCCATGGCCGGCGGGCCGGGCGAAATTCAAATGAAACCGATCGAGGCGCCCCGTTTCGATTTCATCATTCAATTCTGTTGGCAAGCGCCCTCGCCCGATCAACTCGAGCAAATCGCGGCCCAAATTCCCAGCGGTCAACGGATCGTCGAAGAGGAAGGCGAAGCAGAGGCCGGCGAAGAAATGCCGGCCGACGAAGCCGGCGAGGAAATGACCGACGAAGCCGAAGGCAAGACGCCGCCCGAGGGCGACGCCAAGCCTGCCGAGCCAGACGCGAATGCTGCCGGTGAAAAGCCGGCCGACGCAAAGCCAGGCGACACGAAGCCCGCGGATAACAAACCGGCCGAGGCGCCGGCCGCGGAAGAAAAGCCCGCCGCTGAACCCAAGCCGGCAAGTCCCGAAAACAAATAGGCGCCTTCTCTCCGGGGGTGTTGCGAACCCCTGCCGCGCGGATTGGCAAAAACCGTTAAAAGGAACCTAACCGATGGACCAAGTCAAAGTCGCCCTGGCGGTCGTCAAGAAGTATCACTTCTGGATACTGTCCTTGGTCGTGCTGCTTACCGGCGCCACCGTCTGGTTTATGGCCGCGGATACTTTGGCCAAGGCGTTCGAGGCCGACAAGTCGAAAATCGAAACCGCCACCAAATCGCTCGATCCGTTCAGCGGGGGCGAACTGCCCAACGCTTCCTTCAAAGAGAAAGTCGACAAGCTCCACGACGGGTTGAAGCAGGAGGTGGGCGAAGTCTGGAAGGAGCTGTACCAGCAGCAAGTCCGTCAGTTCGTTTGGCCCAAGCTGATCGCCGCCGATATCGCCAAACTTCAGCCGGGCGAACCGATCCCCGAGCGTTTGCGGGCGTTCTACAACAACAATATCGTTCGCGACGAATGGCAGCGGGTCCTCGATGAAATCGATATCCGCCGCCCCAAGGAAAGCGAAGAGGGCGGAGCGGGTCGGAACGGGATGCCCATGGGCGGTTTCGGCGCCAATTCAACCGCGGATTTGGAAGGCCTCGTGGTCTGGGATGCAGCCCGCCGGCAGGCCATTATCGATCGCTACTATACCGAAAAGCCCCCCAGCGATCTGCGGGTGCGCTTGACGCAGGAAGACCTCTGGCTCTTCGAGCATTCGCTGATTCCCGTCGTGCAACGGGTCAACGCGAACGCGCACGACGCGGCCGACGCCACGATCAAGCGGATTGACGTGCTCGACCTGGCGCAATGGGCCATCAACGCGGCCAACGAACGAGAGTTCGTCCTCTACAAGCCGGGCGATGGCAAGAGCAATCAGGGCGGCGGCATGGGAGCAATGGGCGGCGGCATGGGAGCAATGGGCGGCGGCATGATGGAGGGGGGGGGCGGAATGGGTGAGGGCATGATGGCGGCCGGCGGCGGGATGAATGCCGGCGGAGCGGAAGGGGGCGGCGGCGCTGCCGCTGCTGCTGGCGGCGGCGATGCCGCTGGCGGCGCTGACGAGAACGCGGGAGATTCCGCGCTGCTCGACAACCGCTACCTCGACGACCAGGGCAAACCGATGAAGGGCGATCCGTCGGGCTATGCCGAATTCAAGCAAATGTTCGTCTACATGAAGTTCATCATGAACCAACGCAAAGTGCCCGACCTGTTGGCCTCCTGCGCCAATGTGCCTTTGCCCATCGAAGTTCGACAGGTGCGAGTCCACGTCATCGAACAGGCAACCGGCGCTTCGCAGCAAGGCGGAATGATGGGCATGGGCGGAGGAATGATGGGCATGGGCGGAGGAATGATGGGCATGGGCGGAGGAATGATGGGCATGGGTGGCGGCATGGGAGGCATGGGAGGCATGGGAGGCGGCGGTGAATCGATCCCCTACGAGCCCGGCCCTTACGATGCCATCGTGGAACTCAGCGGCGTGATCTATCTCTACAACCCGCCCGATATCGCCAAGCTCGGCTCGAAGGCGCCCGCCGAAAGATCTTTCAGCGTTCCCAAAGGCAGAGTCGCCTTGCCAGGTTCCGGAAACCGGTCGGGCATGAACATGGGGATGGGTAACTTCAATCCTGGCGCACCCGGCGCGCCGGGCCAGTAGGGAGACCTCAAGCATGAAAGCCAAAGTCAAGTTCGACAAAAAGCAGTTGAAGCCCCTGTTGATCCAGCACGTCGAGAAGATCGTCTTCGGCGTCCTGGCCGTGGTCGCGCTCGTGCTCTGCTGGTCGGCGATCGGTTTGACGCCCTACCAAGGCACTCCCGACGACTTGAACAAGAAGGCGGCCGACGTCAGAACTCGGGTGGCGAATTCGACCCCGCCCGAGAAGTTCGAAGATTTGCCGGCCAAGCGCAATTTGGGCGGCATGCTGGACAATGCCTTGGTGTCCGTCAATCCCGCGCTATTTCCGATGGCGGAAATTTCGCGTCCCTATTCCGACCATAAAGTTCGTCGCCAGCAGCCCGCGCTGTTGGTCGTGCAAGACCCGCGCGCCGCCGCCGGCTTTGGCGCCATCGCCATGAGCGACCAGGCGTTAGGACGCGATCGGCTCATCGCCAGCCGCAACCCTGCTCGTGGCCCGATGGGCGGCATGATGGGGGGCGGCATGATGGGGCCCCAGATGATGGCGGGCGGCGAGGGCTCAGACATGTATCAGGGCGGAGCGCCTGGGGGCATGATGGATCCCTCCATGATGCAAGAGATGATGCAAGGCGGGATGCGAAGAGGCGGCGACGGCGGCGATGATATGTATGGCGGCGGAGCCCCTGGGGGCATGATGGATCCCTCCATGATGCAAGAGATGATGCAGGGCGGCATGGAAGGGATGAGGGGTAACGCCGGAAGAGGCAGAAAGAAGAAAACCAAGCCCGCCCCCAAACCCAAGGCCAAGCCGGTCTTCGAACCCGAAAAGCTGGCGCTCGAGGCGCCCCCTAACTCGAAGCTCGACGGGAGATATTGGGTCTCGGTCGTCGGGTTGATCCCCAGTTGGGACCAGGAGGCTGAGTTCCAAAAGGTCTTTCGCGACGCCACGAAAACCTACGCCACCGACACGCCCGAGTACGTGTACTGCGACGTCGAGCGAGCGGAGGTCGCGTCGCCGGGCGAAGTCGGCGAGTACGTGGCGCTCGACATGGACCAGGTCATCGACGACATGGAAAAGTGGGCGGCGGTCTATCCGGCGATGATCGACAAGAAATACCTGACGCCATCGCCCGACGTCACGGCGCCCTTGCCGCCGTTGGTGCGGGCGAATCACGATCCGAATGCGATCCGGCATCCGAAGATTCCGCTTGCGGGCGAAGCCAGCGCCGAGGAAAACAAGGCTGCCGCAGCGGCCGCAGCCGAATTGAAGGACGAAGCTGACGGAGACGGCAAGAGCCGTCGCGGCCGTCGCGCCGGACGCAACCGAGCCGGAATGCCCAGGGGAATGCCGGGGGGGATGCAGATGGGAATGGGAATGGGCATGGGCATGAGCGGGCGGCCGGGCGTCGCCAAGGAAAAAATCGAAAACATGCTGTTCCGCTTTTTCGATTTCACGGTCCAACCCGGCAAGAAGTACAAATACCGTATCCGGCTGGCGCTGGAAAACCCGAACTGGAATAAGCCGGTGCAATATCTGAAATCGCCCGATCTGGCGAAGGAAGAATTCATTTACACCGACTGGAGCGAGCCGACGCCCGAAGTCTTCGTGCCGTTGGGCAGCGAGTTGCTGGCCGGCGACGCCAATCCCAAGGCTGGCCCCAAGGATCCCAGCGCCAAGATTTTGGTCCGGCAGTTCGACAAGGAGAAGGCGGTGACGGCCGTCCACGTCTTCGACTTGACGCGCGGCGCCACGGCCAACGCCGATGAGGTCGAAGTGCACACGACGAACTCGAGCCCCGGGGGCGCCCCGCCGGCGAGTACGGAGAAGGTTGACTTCCGCACCGACGCCACGATGGTCGACCTGGTCGGCGGCGACAAGCTCGTCGGCTTCCCGAAGGAAACCAAGTCTCCGGGGCGAATACTGGTGATGCGTTCCGACGGCGAGTTGGCCATGCTGAGCGAATTCTCCGACGCGGAGCGGTACGAACTCCAAACTTACTTGCTTCAAGAGGCCAAGGAGGCCGACAAGCCGAACACGCTTGCGGCTCCAGGGGGTACGGGGGCCGGGGCTGCGGATTCGCCCGCGGGAAAGAACCCCTACAGCGACTTCTTCAAAGATGACGCGGGGAACAAAAAGGGCCGGGGCAAACGCTGAATCGTTTTGCTGACGGCAAGCTTTGCGCCCTCGTCGCGTTCGCGGCCCGGCGGCGCCGAGAGCATGTGGGGTGGCCTTCCAGGCCGTCAATGGCCGGCGGGTGAGGAAGGCCGCCCCACGACCAACGCACGTCTCATTCTTAACCGGGCCGTTTTTGTTGGCCTTCGGCCGCGGCGTTTGCTAGCATCTTGCTGGGCCGCTTGCTATGCTCGTCTTTCGTAGACGCGGCGCCCTGCCGCGTCGCGTAGAGCGGCGAGCCAGCGAGACGACGAATCGCGGCAGTTGACGGGCGAGGGCGCCCGTCCCTCCCGGCTACATGCGGGGCGCCGCGTCTACGGAAACGGCAATGTGCCGCGTCTACGTGAAGCGGCAAGACGCCGCTTCGAAACGACCCGCCTGACTACCAGCCCCCCGGATGCTCCTCATGATGGCTACGGCGCCCGCACCGCAGCGGCTTTCTCCCGTGCAATGGCTCATCTGCACAATGGCCGCGATCGGCTTCGCGTTCGACATCTACGAACTTTTGATGATGCCGCTGATCGCACGCCCCGCATTGGCCGAATTGCTGCAAGTCAATCAGTACACCGACAGCGGTCACAATGCGATCTTGAAGTGGACTGGCTACATCATGTGGGGCAGTGCGCTGTGCGGCGGCACGTTTGGCCTCCTGGGCGGATACTTGACCGACCTTCTCGGGCGTCGGCGAGTCTTGGTGTGGAGCATCCTGCTGTATGCTTTTTCCGCCGCCGCGGCCGGGTTCAGCTCCTCCGCCGAAATGCTGCTGGTCCTGCGCTGCACGACGTTCATTGGCGTCTGCGTGGAATTCGTCGCGGCGGTTGCCTGGCTTTCGGAGCTTTTCCCAGACCCCAAGCAGCGCGAGGCCGTTTTGGGATATACGCAGGCGTTCTCCTCGATCGGCGGATTGATGATAACCGGTGCGTTTCTTTATTTCGTCAACAATGCGAAGCATTTTCCGGAATGGATGCCGTTCCATGGCCCGACGTCGTTCTGGCGATACACGCTGGCGTCGGGGTTGATTCCAGCGATTCCGTTGATCTTGATTCGTCCGTTTTTGCCGGAATCGCCGGCATGGCGCGACAAAAAGGCTGCGGGAACGCTGAAACGGCCAAGCCTCGGCGAAATCTTCCAGTCGCGTTTCCGAAAGACGACACTCGTAACAGCGCTGATGTTCGCTTGCAGTTACGGCGCGGCTTTTGGCGCGATTCAGTTGACGCCGCAGATCGTTCCGGGGCTTGTGCCGGGCCTGTCCGAATTGGTCAAGTTGCGCAAGCAACTCGATAGCGCGGAACAAGGAAGCGAAAAATATGAACAGCTCATGGAGAAGATCAAGCCGCTGACAGCAGAACAACAAACGGTCGTCGGCAACGTTCAGATGTACCAGGAAATCGGCGGGCTGGTCGGTCGCTTCGCGCTAGCGTGGCTCGCGGTGCGCGTTCTGAGCCGTCGCCGATTGCTGCGAGTCTTCCAGTTGCCCGGGCTCATCTTGATACCGCTCGTGTTTGCGATCCCTGCGGCGGGAAACCTGGGAGGCGCCAGTCTTGAAGTATTGCGTTGGGGGATGTTCATCGCCGGGTTCTTTACGGTCGCGCAGTTCAGCTTTTGGGGCAACTACCTGCCACGAGTATATCCCACTTATTTGCGAGGAACCGGCGAAAGCTTTGCTGCAAACGTAGGCGGCCGCATGGTCGGTACCGCAGCCAATCCGCTGGCGACCAGTCTCGCGCCAGTAATTCTGGCGTCGATGTCCGGAGTCACGCGGCCGGCGAGCATCGCCTATGCCGCCGCCGCCGTAGCGCTCCTGGTTTACGCGGTGGGCAGCATCGCCTGCTTCTGGCTGCCGGAACCAAAAGAAGAAGAACTGCCCGATTGACGTGCGGAAGCCCGCGCCCGCCAGGGGGGCCCGCTGATATCAAGTCCGCCAGCCGCCGGAGACCCACATGGCCTCGAAAGAGCAATCGCCTTACCCATCGCCGGCGTCGACCGGGCCGGAGCCGTCTTCGGGCATTTCTCGCGGGCAATGGATGGCGCTCGCCGCCGCACTTTTGGGCTGGATGTTCGACGGCCTGGAGATGGGCCTGTTTCCCCTGGTGGCTCGACCGAGCTTGAAGGCCCTGCTGGCCGGCGATACGGTTGGCGAAATCGACAAAGTCGTCGGGTTGTGGAACGGCGTGATCACCGCGGGCTTTTTGGTCGGGGCGGCCACGGGAGGAGTGTTATTCGGCTGGCTCGGCGACCGCCTGGGGCGCGTGCGGGCAATGATGCTCAGCGTGTTCACTTACGCGGTCTTTAGCGGCTTGTGCGGGTTTGCCGGCTCGGCGGCGCAGGTGGCCGCGTTTCGTTTCACGGCCGCGCTCGGTATGGGCGGCGAATGGTCTTTGGGCGTAGCGCTGGTCATGGAGATTTGGCCCAACCGCTCGCGCGGTTTTCTCGCCGGGTTGATTGGGGCCGCATCGAACGTCGGTTTCTTGTTGATCGCCGTCGTGGGCCTGGGCCTGACGACGTTCGTCGATTCGCTCGAAGCCTTCTTCGAGAAAACCGGGATGCCGCAACCGTGGATCGAAGCCTTGTTCGCCGACGGCGGCTGGCGGCTGTTGATGATTCTGGGGGCCACGCCCGCCCTGTTGACGCTGTTGATTCGGTTGTTCGTTCCCGAATCGGAAAAGTGGCAAAAAGCGCACGCCGCCGGCGCCGCCACGCACTGGGCCGCGCGCGACCTGCTGGGGGTGCTGTTCGGCGCCGTAGGGCCTTGCGCCATCATTTACGTTTGGGCCGCCAAAGAGATCCCGCTTTTCGTCCAGATAAGCGTCACGCTCATCGGGTTGGCGGCGGCCACGGTCGGCTATACCTATCCGGTGATCCGCTATCTACAGCGCTCGGCTTTGGCCGGAGACCACGCCAACCGCGATTGGCGGCAAGCTTTGGGCCGCATGCTGCTGGGCGCCTGCTTGGGCGGCGTCGCGCTGTTGGGCACCTGGGGCTCGCTGCAATGGGCCACGCCCTGGGCCAATCAACTGGCCGGACCGGACATTCCGCAGGCGAGCTCCTACACGCAGATTTCTTCGGCCCTTGGCGCAATCGTCGGCACGATTCTGGCCGCCTTGATGGGCGACTGGTTTGGCCGCCGGATCACGTATTTCGTGCTCTGCATCGCCTCGCTGGCCTCGGCCGCCGTGCTGTTTCGGCTCAATACCGAGTTCAACGCGATGTTCCTCGTCTCGGTATTCGTGGCCGGCGGCTGCACCGCGTCGTTCTACGGCTGGCTTCCCTTGTACTTGCCCGAGCTGTTTCGCACCAGCGTGCGGGCCACCGGTCAAGGCTTCAGCTTCAATTTCGGCCGCATTCTCGCGGCCGTCGGCTCGCTGCAAACCGGTTACCTGATGGAAAACGTCTTCGAAGGCAGCTTTCCGAAAGCGTGCAGCGTGACCAGCCTGATTTACGTCGTCGGCATGGTCGTCATCTGGTTCGCGCCCGAGACCCGCGGCAAGCCGCTGCCCGAGTAAGAGGACCGACCTCGAAGGGGTCGGCCGCTTCGGAAGTTACGCTTCGACCTAGTGCCTCTTCAAAGCCATTTTGACAATCGGGTGGCTGGCGGCTGAGCCTAGGCGAAGCCCCAGTTCGCTGGGGCATCGCTTCGCTCTGCCGCCAGCCACCCTCACCTATCAACTCAGCCTTGAATAGGCACTAGTGCGGTAAAGCCGTAACCAAAATCTTGTCGTCGCAGCAAGATTCGCGACGTTAATAGCATGCCCCAACGCTTCGAGGCTGGTTATGCAGAAGCAAATCGCCCAGCAGCTTGCCCCGTGAGACGAGCGCGTCAGGCCTAATCGCATGCGATTGCGAGCAAGCCGCCGGGGCGCGATAAGGTCGGTTCGCCCGTCGTTCTAAAGCCAGCGCGAAGTCCTTCGATGGCCGGCGCCGCCGCGCCGGGCGCAGCTTGGCGAAAGCGCGCGTTTGGCGGCCGGAGGACCGCGGCGTAAAAGCGAAAAAATCATGATTTATACGACCCACGAGATCATAAACCCGCGATCAGCCAGGAAACGGCCAAATTCTCGGCCCGCAGGCCAAATCGCCGATCAGGGTGATTTATCAAAACGCGTCGAAAGGGGCATGAAACCGGCGCCAATCGGGCATGAAACGTCCTGTTTTGCGCCGCCGCCGCTAGGGCCCGCACGGTGCAAACCGCGTGTTTTCTCGGGGAATCTCGCGATGTGGGGACCATTCGCACGCGCGCCGCGCGCGGCGATATAAAAAAATCGGCCGAAATATAAATCACCGCGGCCGTCATAAGGCGACCGGCGGCCCGGAACCGCAATGAACGTGCTAACGCATAATCTTCGGTCTACAGCCTGGCCGCTTACGGCCGGGTGCGAGCTTGCGCAACTCGCGCGCCGGCGGGCGACGCGTGCGGGCCGGCGCCGGGGCGCTCGCCGGCATCGATGCGGCGTTGAATTCCGCGGCGGGGCGTGGCGGCGGTTTCCGGCTGTTCTGCTGCTTCCGGCTCAGCCTGGCGGTTTCGCGAGAGCCAGGTCAAAAACGCCGGCAGCATCACGATCGACGTGAACATGCAGCAAGTTACGCCGAGCGTCAACACGCGGCCCAGGCTCTGCAGTCCGCGGTGGCTGGCGATCATCAACGAACCGAAGCCGACGACGGTCGTCAGCCCGTCGACCATCACCGCCACGGCGGTCGCGGGCGACATGCGGTACGGCCCGCGCTGCTCGCGGTATTCGTGGATCAGGTGAACTCCGTAATCGACGCCGATGCCCAGCATCAGCGGCAGCGCGATCATGTTGGCCGGGTTAAGCGGGATATCCAAAATGCCCATCAGCCCGAAGGTTTGCAGCACGCCCAACCCCAAAGGCAGCGCCGCCAGCAGCGTGTATCCGACGCTGCGCAGATCGAGCAGCAGGACGACGGTAATCACGATCAAGGCGTAAACGGCCGCCTGCTCGTAGCTGGACTTCATTTGCAGCGACGCTTCATAGGCTTGCAGCGGGTTGCCCGTGGCTCGCGGATCGACGCTCCGCACTTCCTTGACGAATTTTTCCAACGCGTCCATGTCCCAGATGTTGCCGCGGCCGTAAATCTTCAACAGGTGCCGCCCATTGTGGCCGACGAAGCGATCCACCAGGCTCTCGGGCAGGTCGGTTAACCGCGGCGGTTCGGGATTCGCCATGCTCCGCAGCGCGTAGAGCCGGCTCAACAAGTCGCCGGCCATTTGCTGCTGGAATTGAGAGATCAGCGTGTAGCAGTCGGCCAACGACAGTCGCCGCAACGCGTCGCGGATTTGCTCCAGTTCGCGGGCGCAGCGAGCGCCGTCGGGGCCCAGCGATACCAATTGCTGCGTTCGCGCCAGCACGCGCCCCAGATCGTCGGGCTTGTCGACCGGAATCAACGGCGGGCGCTCGGGCAGATTCGCCAGCCGACGTTGAATGCGCTCGATGATCGGCGCCTTGACTTCATGATCGGCCGGCAGCAGCGAGGCGATTTCCTCGACCCGCTCGACCGAGCCAAGCTTGAGCAAAGCCTCTTTCCGGGCCAGCAGTTCGTCGCGATTGTCGGCGATCGACAAGGCGTACCAGACGCTCTGGTTCGATTCGGCCAGCAGCTTGCGTTCCAACTCGACGCTCTCCAAGCCTTCGGCCTGCAAGTTCAGCAAATTGTGGTCGTACCACAAGCGCTTGACGCCCGCCGCCACGACGCAGGTGAAGAGCATCGTCGCGAACAGCAGCAAGCGCGGACGCTTGAACAGCGGCGCCACCCACTCGTGGATCGCCAACGGCTGGGGAACCCTCGCGCCGATGCCGCTGCGATCGACCATCGCGATCACCGCCGGCAGCACCAGCAATTCGGCCAAGGCGCAGAGCAAAATGCCGCCGCCCGCAATCGTGCCCAATTCGGCGATGCCGACGAAATCGGTGAAGCTGGCCGCGAAGAACGAGACCGACGTGGTGATGGCCCCGGTCAGAATCGCCGGCCCGACGCCTTGCGTGGTTTCCAGCAGGGCCTCTTTGCACGAACGACAATGCTCGCGGACTTGCAGATAGCGGGCGACGTAATAGACCCCGTAGTCGATGCCGATCCCGATCAACGTCACCGCAAACGACATGCTCAGAATGTTCAAATGGCCGACGACCAGCGTCAAATAGCCGAACGACCAGGCAATGCCGACCAACAGCACGATATTGGCCAACAGCGCGTGCCGCACGCCTCCGAATCCGGCTACGAACAACAGCGCCACGCCGATCAGCGAGACCAGGCTGGCCCAATACATCGAACTCTCGCTCGATCGCATTTCGTCGTTTTCCATCACCGGCAGCCCCGTCAGGCCGATTTTGGTTTCTGGGTGCCGCGCGTTGGCCTGGGCGATCAGTTCTCGCAACTTGTCGGTCGCCGAGCTATTGCGCGCGAATCCTTCCTTGTCCAAGGCCAGTCGCAACAGCACGAAGCCTAGCGTGCCGTCCTTCGTCAGCAGGTATTCGGAGTTGAGTTCGCTCAGCGTGGCGAACGACTGGGGCATCTCGGGCCACGGCGATTGATAGCGACGCCGCCCGCCGAGCGTGGCCATCAAGCTGTCGCTCAACCGGCCCATTTCGTTACGCGCGGCGGCGCTTGGGCGGCGGTCGGGCTGCTGGTCGGCGAACTCCAGCCGCTGATTCATGCCGAGCGCCATGCGGCCCAGGTTCAAGCGCGACCAATTGCCTTCGACGATCGGGCTGACGCTGCCCAGGAATTGCTCGACCCCCAGCAGCTCTTCCTGCGATAGATAGTGCAAGCCTTTCGAGCGAATCTTCCCCAGATCAACGCCGTGCAGCACGGCGTGGAACAGTTGATCGTCGCGGGCCAAGAGGGTCGAGATCTCTTCGAGCACCTGCACGACCTGCTCGCGACTGGCCCCCTCGACGACGACCACGGCGTCGTCCTCGTCGCCGAACTCGTCGATATAGTCGATCCACAGGCGGTTGTAATCGCTCTTCGGATCGAGCAGGTCCAAGCGGCTCGTGCGGTAACCGAGCTTGCCGAAGGTGATGACCAACGACATGACCGTCAGGGCGATGGCCAGGGCCACCGTCGCGGCCGGATAAGCCAGCGACACGCGAGTTGCCAGATACAAAGGCTTGGCCAAAAGCGATGGCTCAGCCTGCGGTTTTCCTGCCGCGGCCATAGGCTTCCTTGCCGAGGTGTGCGGTTTCTCTTCGCGGGCCGAGCGCGGTGCGGCCCGTTCCACCCGAATGATTCATCGGCGCCGATGCGCCATCCGGTTTCAAAGGCGGGGCATTCTAGCGGTCTTCGCCCGATGGCGAAAGACGAACCCGGCGCCCGGCAGCGCAAGCTAAGGGCTTGCAGGGCAACCGGTTCTGGCCTTCGCTCGCGGGGCGACCAGGATTTCGCCCCACGGGATTGCACACTTGGCAATCGGGCTCTGAATGGCTCTCATCAAACGTGGCTGGTTTTTATACTGTGCCTGGCTAAGAATGAGACGTGCATTGGTCGTGGGGCGGCCTTCCAGGCCGCCGGCCATTGACGGCCTGGAAGGCCGCCCCACATGCCGCCCAAGCGTCTAGTTGGCGCCCGCGTGCGGTATATTCTCTGCGACGCAGCGTTCGCCGCCGCTACTCGCGAACCTTCAGCCGCAGGTAGACGACCGGCGGCGAGGCCGAACCGGCGGCTTTGCGGGGGCGAACAACCGGCGGCATCGGCAGCCAGGGGATCAATTCGCGGGTCGCCGAAGTCGCGGGGGCTTGCTCTTGGCTGGTGGGCGACAGCACTCGCAACAGCGCTACGACCGAAAGCAGCCGATCGGCCGACTTGACCAACAGCGAACTATAGGCGCCGCCGGCCAGCATCACGCCCGGCGGATGGCCTTCGCACTTTCCCGTCAGTCGCAAGCCTTCGGCGCCGATGCCGAAGCCAAATGCCAAACGCTCGTAAGTGCCGTGGTCTCGCGCCGCCAACGAACGAACGTCCAAATCGGTGCTGCACCCCAGCTCGGCGACCGCGGCCTGCACCAGCGAGACCCCGATCTCGCCCGGTCCGGCCGCGAAGCTGCCGTGGGCTTCGGTCAACTGGCTTTCGTGAAATCGGGCGTCGATCAGTTCCAGCGTCGCTTCCCCTTCCAGAAGATGGTTGAAGCGGTTGGATACGAGGCGGCCGAGATCGATCTTCTCGAATCGACCGGCGAGCTCCGCCTCCCAGCCTTGCGCCGTATCGTCGGCCCACAGACTGCCCGAGAACGTCGCCGCGGCGCCCAGCGTGCCCTCGACGTCGCACAAGGCCGCAAACAGCGAACAGGGCAGCGCGGCGCCGCCCGTGCTCAAGGCGAACCGGGTCGATGGCGTCTGCCGCTGGCGATCGCGGACGATGCGAACGCTGGCCGGCTCGGGCATCTTGAGGCCCGGCAGCCGAAATCGCAGTTCGGCCGCCTCGCCGGATTCCTCCGGTTCGAGGCGTCCGCCGACGAGTTCATAGGTTTGCTCCCCGCGTTCGCTGCGAATCGTCAGGTTGCACGGCAGCAGCTCGATCGGCTCGTGAGCCGTCAATTCGCGCCGCAAGCGTCGACCCAGCAGATCCCAAAGTTGGTACAATCGGCCGGCCTCGATGACCGGCTCTGACGCGAGGACTACCAGCCGGCCTTCAACGCGCGTGATCTCCAGGGACCGGCTATGGAAGACCGGTTGATCGGTTTCCAAATCGCACAGTTCCAGGCCGTGAAGCAAAACCACGCCCGGCTGCGGGTAGGAGACGGAGTCGAGCTTTGCCTTGAGACCGAGTTGCTCGGTCAATTGCAATTCGCAACTGCGCAAATGTTGCGACGATTTCCGCGAAGCGCTCCAACCGAAGATCGCCGCCGTCGGCAGCAGGCAGAACAAGACGAAGCTTGTCTGGCAGACTCGGCGACGGGTGGATTGGTGCAGGGGGATCATCGGCTGGGAGCAAGTCGCGGGTGAGTTGCGCCTCTTTTTGAGAGGAATGGGGATGCGGAGCAGATTAGGAGATAGGAGGTTTATTGAATCCGTTCAAAGTCGGAGGGGCTCACGCGGAGACGCGGAGACGCGGAGAAGAGATCAAAATGAGCTATGAGGAAATCGAGTGGCTTCCGAATTCCGACCTCACCTTTTCCTTGCCATCTCGTGAAACAGCTTCCATCGCGCCTGCATCTCCTCCAAGCTGTCGCCGCCGAATTTGTCGACCAGCGCAGCCGCGATCTCGAAGGCCACGACATTTTCCAGGATCACGCCGGCAGCAGGCACGGCGCAGACGTCGCTGCGCTCGTAGGCGGCCGACTCGGGTTCTTTGGTCGCTAAGTTGATCGAATCCAGCGCTTTGCGCAATGTGCTGATCGGCTTTTTGGCGGCGCGAATCACCAGCGGCTGGCCGTTGGTCATGCCCGCTTCCAGGCCGCCGGCGTTGTTGGTCGGCCGCACGTAGCCGAGCGAGGGCGAATCTTTTTGCGACTCGTCGTAATGAATCGGGTCGTGAACCTGCGAGCCGCGGCGGCGGGCGGCCTCGAAGCCCAGGCCGATTTCCACCCCTTTGATCGCCTGCACCGCCATCACGGCCTGCGCTAGCCGCCCGTCGAGCTTGCGGTCCCATTGTGCATGCGTGCCCAGGCCGAAGGGCAGCCCTTCGACGCGCACCTCCAGCACGCCGCCGAGCGTATCTCCCTCTTTGCCGCACTCATCGATCAACGCTTTGACTTCGGCGTCGCGATCGGGAACGAGCGAATAGATCTCGCTCGCGTCGCGCAGCTTGCGGAGCTCGTCGAGCGTGCCGGGCGGCGGGTCGAGCCGGAGGCCGCCGAGTTCGACCGTGTAGCCGAGGGCCGCGATGCCGAACTCGCGCAATAACTGCTTGGCCAACGCCCCGGCCGCCACGCGGACGGCCGTTTCGCGAGCGCTGGCCCGTTCGAGTACGCCGCGGATCGAGCCGAGGTATTTGACCGCGCCGGTCAGGTCGCCATGCCCCGGGCGCGGCCGTTCGAGATCGCCCAGCCGTTCGAGCTTGTAGTCCTTATTGACGACTTCCAGGCCGATTGGGCTGCCGAGCGTGATGCCCTGCCAGAGGCCGCTTTTGATCTCGACCCGATCGGCCTCGATCCGCTGCCGCCCGCCGCGGCCGTAGCCTCCCTGGCGACGTCGCAGTTCGCTGTCGATCGAATCGGTTTCGATTTTCACGCCCGCCGGAAAGCCATCGACCAAGGCCCAGAGCGCCTTGCCATGCGATTCTCCGGCGGTCCAATAACGCAACATCTTACAGGCACTCGTGATACGGCAACGCTCGCGACGCACTCTCGCGCCTGCCTCAAATTTTACCCAGACCGCCATTTTGCCGATAGGGCGGTTCGCGGCCGTCTGCATCGCTCGTCGGCACGCGGTTCGGATGGATTAAGCCACGGATGGACCACGGATTACCCAGCGCGGCCTTCGGCCGCAACCAATTGAGCCACGGATGAAACACGGATAAAACACGGATGAAATGCAGAATGAGGCTCTTCCGCAGAATCCATGAGTGGTTTTATCGCCCCTTAGCAGGGTTGGGGTTGCGTTTTCCAAGGCATTGCCGGGCAAATAAACGTGGCGTTGGTCAGTGAGACGCCGGTGAAGAGCCGAATTCAAAAACACCATGTCCGATCCGTGTTCGATCCGTGTTTCATCCGTGGCTCGCCCCCCGCCAACTCGCCCCATAAATCTTCGCGAGACGCGGAGAAATAGAACGTTTGTAGTACGGATAAAAGATGGGACTTCAGCCGCCAGACGAAGGCGGAATGCAAATGCAAGGCATTCACTTCTCCCATCCGTGTCCGCTCCGCGTTCCATCCGTGGCTAAACTTGCCCCGCCGCCTTCGACTCGCCTCGCAACGACCACTGATCGAAGGTCCGCTTGCAACGCAGGGCCTGGGCTCTGGGGGCCGGGGCAAAGTGGGTATAGCGGTAGGCGGTTTCGAGCGTGGTTTGCCAGGGGCGCTTGCACTCCAGCGAGCCGGGGCCGAGATCGAACCACGAGTCGCCGCGTTCGAAGCTGTCTTCGAGCACGCGCCGCATCAGCACGCTGCCGGCGCCCGCCTTGGTGGCCGAAGCATCGAAACCCATCCGCAGCCCGTACAGGCGGCCGCGGTAGTGATAGTTGTAGATGAACGCAACCGGTCGGCCCGACAGATAGAGCAAATTGATGTCCGCAGCGCCGGCATGCACGGCCTGCTCGTGGGCGTCGCGAAGGTACGACTGCACCGAAGCGTGGCTCAGCGTAGTACCGGTCTTGGACGAGCCTTGCCAACTGTCTTGGGCGATCGCTTCGCAGGCTTCGTAAAGATCCCAGCGCGGATCGTCGTCGCCGCAGGCGGCGCCTTCGGGCCGGTATCGCACGGAAGTCACTTCGCCTTCAGCGGCCAGCTTCCTTTCCGAGCGGCCCACGTTGTTTCGCCAATGGTGGCCGCGGGCCGACCAATAGGCTTGCCACGAACCGCCGAGGTCGATCGCAGCGCCCTGCGCGCCCGTTTGTTCCAGCGGCTGCCAGCCGGCGTGCCGCAATGCGTTCTGGGACCGGCCGTGGTCGACGCCGTCGCGATCGACCCAACGCAGATCGAGCAGGTCCCAATCGCGGGGGCGATTTCGCAAGTAGTGCATCGCTGTGGCCAAGGTCGCCGCCGGCTGCGAACCGATCGGCCCGTAGAACATGCCCCAATCGTCGAGCGGATAGGTCAGCACGCGGACCGGGCCAATTCTTGTGGTCTCGGTGCGAACGACCAACGGGACGATGCCCAGCGTTTCGTCGCCCGCTCCGACGACCAGCACTCGCAGCCGCTGACCGTCGCCATAGTGTTGCCAGTACGGCTCGAGCCAATCGAGCGATTGAAAAAAGGTCGCCCGGCGGGTTTGAGCCAACAGCGACTGCCAGAGCAGACGCAAGCCGTCCAAATCGGCGAAATCGTTGATTTCAAGGACATGGGGCATGGCGGCGGGTTCCTCGTCAAACGCCGGATGGGTCGAACTTGGCTCTGTGCCTGGAACAAGAAGCAAGGCCTATGCCGAATTCCGGCAACAGCCGAAACCGCGCCGGCGGCTGCCAAAAAAGCTATTGGCCGACGCGACTTGCGCCGATCGGCGCCCGCCACCTTCGCAAGCTGGCGTTGCCGAATCGCAACGCGAGGCGTTCGTGCGACGCGACGTCGAGTTTTCGCGAGTAGGTCAGGCTTTCCAGCCTGACGGGGGCGATCGCGCGGGTCCGATGCTCTGGGGTTGCGTCCTCGGGCACGCCTGCCGTCTGTCAGGCTGGAAAACCTGACCTACGATGCCCGTCAGGCTGGAAAGCCTGACCTACGGGGTCGCGCGCCTCTGGATTTTCTCGACGCATGCCCTAAGATGCTGCCATCGTTGCGGCACAGGCGGCCGGTCGTTCGCTAGGGGAAGCGGGCAAGATCGCGGCTCTTGGCGTGGGGTTCGATCTTGCGCTCGCCGGCTGCTTCGTTTTCAATTCGCACGGTTAGGCAGAGCACTGGGAGACGCGCCCGTGGGTCACCACCAAACCAAACAACATCGCAGCGGCAAGCACTCGCACCATCAAATCGGCCTGGTTCGCGGGCAGTTTGGCAACGTGCCCGAGGATGCCTGGCTCGACTGGATCGCTCGGACCGGCTTCGATGGCTGGGAGGAAGCGACCTGGGAACTCGACCTGGCCCGTTGCGGCGACGACGCCGGCGCCAAGGCCTACGCCCAGGAGCGCGTACAAAAGGCCAAGAGCCGCGGCCTGGAAATCTTTTCGCTGGCCGGCCACTTGCAAGGGCAAGCCCTAGGCGACGAACCGAGCGCCAAGACGGTGCAGTTCATAGGCGGCGAGTCGGCGGCCGCCTACGCTGCCTGGCGCGCGGCCGGCAATCAGCCGCCGCGCACCGATCCGTTCTTCGTGCCCGATAGCGTGGCCCAGATCGTCCGCAAGCAAGCGACGACGGCGCTGGTGAATATCGTGCGGCTGGCGCATTTCATCGGCCAATTGCAAGACCGCGTCGTGCCGGTTTCGGGCTTCGTCGGTTCGCCGGCTCATTGCTGGAGCCACTGGTTCTTGTTTCCCCCGCTGCCCAAGTCGATCGGCGGCCACGAAATCCCCGACGTGTTCAAGGTCAGCCTGGAACTGCTGGTCGAGCGGTTTTCGCCCGTGCTCCAGGCCTGCCTGAAATACGGCACGACGTTTGATCTGGAGTGCCACCCCAGCGAGCGCGCGATGGGCGACATCACGAGCGCGGGCGAATACCTGGCCGCGGTCGACGCCGCCGGCTTCGCCAAGGCGGCCGGATTCAATTTCGATTGCTCGCACATGGAATGGCAAGGCGTCTCGGGCATCGATTTCATCCGCACTTTCGGCGACCGCATCCACTGCGCCCACATCAAGGGCGTGCAAGTCGCCAAGGGTTATATGCGCAACGGCCTGTTGGGTGGGCACAAGCCGATGGGCGACAAGCACAACGGCTGGAACTTCGTCACGCCCGGCACGGCCCGCGACTCGACCTCGACCGAAGAGCTGTTCGTCGAGCTGAACCGGGCCGGCTTCCGCGGCGCCGTTTCGATCGAGTGGGAGGACAACGACGTCGAGCAGCACGCCGGCGCCAAGCTGGCGCTCGCCAATGTCCACCGCGCCGATCAGCCGCCCAGCGGCATGCGGCACGACGAGCAGTTGAAGGCGTAAGCGATAGTCGCTTTTCGCTCCGCGAAAAGACGAAGTTTTCCAGTGCGTTTGGCCGTCAGCGCGATGACCGCCTTGAACCCGCCGGGCTTATCTGCTAGGAGATACGGCAATGCCGGAGCAAAAGCCCTCACGCCGCGGCTACCTGAGCGTCCAGGCGTTAAGCCGGATTATTCATCCGCCCAGCTATTACTTGACGAAGCGCTCCATACAAACCCGAAGCGCCAGCGAGGTAAGTGCGTTGCTCCGCCTCGCTTGCGCTTCGGGTTGGTGTGGGCTGATGAATAATCCGGGTTAAGCCCTCACGACAGATCAAGTTGTGAAGGCCGATCCGGATGACCCGGCACTTCCCGAACAACACGAAACCCGATTCAAGAAGCGATTACTATGACCGTTACCTCCAATGCCGACTTCGCCAAGCGGATGATGCTTCTCGCACGGCCTGCTGAGCAGTTCGAGCCAACGGCCACGTACGATCCCGACGGCGACTGCATTGAGTTCCTGGCGAAGCCCGGCCCGTTCTACGGAGAGCGCGTCGATGATCTGGTGACTGTGTACTACAGCCAAGAGACGAACGAGGTCGTCGGCTCGCTGATTAAGGGCGTCTCCAAGTTTTGCAACGACGTTCTGACCAAGATGCCCGGCTTCAAGATCGAAATTCGCGATGGCCGCGTCCGGTTGGTGCATATCTTTCTCGCCCGCCTATGGTCGGCCGAACGCGACCCGCAAGAGCTGACCACGCTGACCTACAAAAAGCTGATTGACGTGGCCGAAGAAACGGCGGTCGAGGTTGATGCCGAGTTGTGCAACGCATGATCGGGCGCAGCGGTTACGTTCACGTGCAACCGCGTCCGGGCGGCTGCACGTGTCCGCGCGATCTTTGTGCCGCGAAAAGCGACATTGCGGCCAGCGTAAGCGTTCGACCTCGCACTGCGGCATCGTCGCGCGGCGCCGCATGGCCTTGCAAAACTGCTCCGCTCCTTCAGCAGTCACCGCCGTCTCATAAGCATCGACGACGCTGAGCATCGGCAGTTTCTTCAAGTGCGCGAGTCCGGCATCGGTAACCTTCGTGCCGTCGAGCCGTAGCCGAGATAGCCTTGGCAACATTGCTAGCTTTTCGAGATCGGCGTCGGTCATTTGCGTATTGCTCAGGTCGAGCGTTTGCAGCCAACTCAGAGGGGCAAGGTGCTGTAACCCATCGCCGGTAATTTGCGTATTGCTCAAATCCAAAATGCCCAGCGAAGCGAGTCCTTGGAGTTGATTCAGGCCCGCGTCGGTAATCCTCGTCCCGCTGAGATTCAGTCCACCGAGCGCGACGAGTTTGCCGATCGGCGCCAATGCGGCGTCGCTGATGGGCGTATTCTTGAGCAAGAGCGTGCGAAGAGCCGCCAACTTTCCTAGCGAGGCGATGTTCTCGTCGCGCGTCGGGGTATCGTAGAGTTCAAGCTGCGCCAGGGCGGGTAATGTCGCAAGATGCTCGAAGCCCTCGCCGTTGATCTTTGTCGAGTTGAGAAACAAGTAACGAAGCCGGGGCAGGTCGCGCAGTTCTGCTAGTCCCGTATCGGTGATGCGCGTGTACGACAGGTTCAAGAACTCAAGATCCGTAAAGCCGCGGACGCAGCTTAAGTCTTCGTCCGACAAATCTTGGCGACCGTCGAGCCAGGTCACCTTCACGCAGCCGCGCCAGAGCCATGCGAGTTCGGGCGCACGCGGACTGAGATTCACCTGCATTCCCAGCCGGTTCACGCGGCGCACGGTGTCGACCGACAGCGACAACCACAAGCCGGAGATCACCAGCAACAACAGGCTCGTCCGTCCGAGCCGTCGCAGCCAGCGACGTTTCCACTCTGGCGGCGCTGTATTTCGCGATCGGCGGAATAAGATGACCGCCGCCGCGACGGCGGCCGCCGCCATCAAAAGTAGTGCCACGGCGCCGGGGCCGCCGCTCACATCGCGCTGGGTCGCCAACGCGGCGGCGCCGCATGCCACGCCGCCGGCGACCGCCGCGATGGTCCTCGCAAATGCCACAAAGACGGCCATGAAGATGCCGCAAGCGACCAACAGCCCGACGATCAGGCCGATGACGGCGCCCAGAATCGCGTTGTACTGGCTGATGGCGAGCAGGCCCGCAACGCCGCCCAAACCGACCGACGCTAGTCGGCCGACCCACCGCTTGCCGGCCGCGGCAATCGCCGCAGATACGGCGACGGCCAAGGCGGCGTAAGCCAGGAACGTCGTCGCTTCGTAACGGCTGTCAAGGCGGGGCGGAGTAAACACCATCGCCTCGGCGCCGCCGATGGAAAGGTAGATGCGACCGGCGATGGCCAGCAGCAACGCGCCGGCCAGTCGCAAGTTTTGCCGCGAGCGCTCGGTGGCGAACATGATTGCCGGCTCCTGACGGGCGGAAGATCGTCGACAGCTCGATTATCGACGATCGAAACGAGAAAGCTAGCGGATTTCAGACGCGGCGAGCCGGAGGCGTCAGCCTCCGGGTGGCGCGGCGTCGCGAAGAAACTGGATTTCGATTGCTGGCGGCGAGATTGACTTGCAGCGATTCGCTGAGCGGCGCGCAAGACCCGGAGGCTGACGCCTCCGGCTCGCCTGCCTGCGCCTCCGGCTCGCCCTGCTAACGCCTCCGGCTCGCCTGTGGAAAAAAGAATTGCTCACCGGCGCAAAAACGCCGGCCAAATCGCATCGCTGACAAACAATCCTTCGCGCGTCAGCCGCACGCGGCCGGCCTGGTCGCAGAGCAAGCCGAGTTCGACGAACCGCAAAAGCTCGCGGCCGACGAGTGCGTCGATCTCGAAGCCGGTGCGGGCGGCGAACTCGCGGCGACCGACGCCTTCCATTCGCCGCAAGGCGAGCACGAGCGCTTCGCGGGCTTTGTCTTCGGGCGAAAGCGTTTCGCTCTCGGCTACGGGCGATTGGCCGGCCAGCACGCGCTTGAGCCAGGTCGTCGTGCTGCGGTGGTTCGTCTCGCGGCGGCCGGCGAGATAACGGGCGGCGCCGGGGCCGGCGGCGTAATACTCTTCGGCCGCCCAATAGATCTCGTTGTGGCGGCAGCGATGTCCCGGCCGGGCGAAGTTCGAGACCTCGTAATGTTCGAAACCTGCGGCGCCCAGCGCGTCGATCGCCTCGGCGTACATGGCCCGCTCCGACTCTTCATCGAGCCGCGCCAGGCGGCCGTGAGTCAGCCGGCTCCAAAACGTCGTGCCGCGCTCGAAAGTCAGCCCATACGTCGATATATGGTCCGGCGCCAGTTCCAACGCCGATGCCAAATCGCGGCGCCAAACAGCCAGCGTTTCGCCCGGCGTACCAAAAATCAAATCGAGCGACACCGACGCAAGCCGCCGCCGAGCCAATTCGACGCTGCGGGCGATCTCGGCCGGCGTATGATCGCGCTCCAGCAGTTTGAGTTTGCCGGCATCGAACGACTGCGCACCCAGGCTCAGCCGCGTCACGCCGTACTCGGCCAGTATCTTCACGCGGTCCTCGTCGAACCCGAAGGGATTCGCCTCGATGCTGAACTCGCCCCCGGCAGCCAGTGAAAACCAGCGCCGCACGATCGCCAGCAGCCGCCTCAACTCCGCCGGCGGCAGATGGGTCGGCGTGCCCCCGCCGATAAACAGAGTTTCCACCGGCCGCGGCGTTTCGAGCAAAGACAGTTCGCGTTCGAGCGCCGTCAAGTAGGCCTCGATCAGGTCGTCGCGCCCGGCGATCAGCGTGAAGTTGCAATACCCGCAGCGATGCGAGCAGAACGGCACGTGGATGTAGGCCGCTTTGGGCGCGGTCGTTTGAGGGACTTTGATCGACATCGGATAGTTCTCAGTTTTGAGTGTTCAGTTTTCAGCTTACCGAACACTGAACACTGAAAACTGAAAACTTCGTCGTTCCGACCTAAATCCACAGGTGCAGCCGGCCGTCGAACATGTCCGGCACGGCCTTCTCGACGTAGTGCCGCACTTGCTGCACGTGATAGCGCGTGCTGAGGTGGCCGGCGATGATCAGCTCGTTCTTGAACCGCTCGCGGCGCTGGAGCAGGTCGTCGAGGTGCATGTGGCCGAATTTGTGAATCTTTTCCTTGCGGTGCCGCGGAGCGACGAACGTCATTTCGGTAATCAGCACCTGGGCCTCGAACATCGCCGGGCAGTTGTCGAGCCCCTCGGGCGCACTGTCGCCCAGATAGGCCAACTTGGGCAACCGCCGCTCTTCGGTCACTTCCGTGCCCGATAGCCGTAGGTCGCGAATCTGGTGGCCGGCGAGATTTTGATACTCGGCCTTCAGCTTTTTTCGCCGCTCCCAAACGACGAACCCCAGCGAGGGGACGGTGTGCTTCGTGGCCGAAACGGTGACCACGTGCTCGCGCGAAAGCTCGATCTCGTCGCCCGGCCGCGCGGGCAGCAAATGGCAAGGCAAACGCCCGCGGTCGAGCCGCGTGAACAGCTTGAGAATCCGCTCGACGTGCTCGATGGCGTGCTCGGGCAGGTAAATCGTCGGCGGTTCCATTTTCATCATTCGGCGCCGGGCCACGTACACCGGCAGCGCCGCCACATGGTCGAGATGCGTGTGCGACAAGAACCAGGTGCTGGTGCCCATGAACGACCACGGCTGGCCGCCCAGGTCGAAGCCGATCTTCAGCTCCGGAATGCGCCAATAGGTCTGCACGGCCGCGCGCGAGTACCCTTCGATCGTCAGATCTTTGTAGACGAGCGTTTTGACCGGCAGATTGTTGACCATGAAGGAGCGATCAAGGCGAAAGGAGGAAGGATGAAAAAGCAACGGCGCCTGGCGGGGCGTTCCGGCGCGAACCTGGAACTTGAATCGCAGAGCGGGCAGGGTAATTCAGGAGCCGCGATCCTGCAACCGCCCCCCGTCTGCCGCCTGCCGTTCCGGCGCGTCCTCGGTCTTGGCTGCCGGGCGGTGATCGTAGTTATCCGCGGCCGAAGCGTCGAGGGACGGCGGAAGGCGTTCGCCGGGCAGAATCCAGATTTCGCCGTGCAGTTGATCTTGCTCGGCCCGCACGCCGTGATGGCGGACCAACTCCAGGATGGCGAGAAACATGCCCACGAGCGTCGACTTGTGCATGCCGGCCCCGAACAGCTCGGTGAAGGCCACCCGCTCGTCGGCCAGCAGACGCCCGTGGATTCGCGACATATAGACGTGGATCGGCGTTTCGTCGTAGACGATGTTCGCGGCCGCCGCGGGTTGATTGTCGCGGATTACGCGGCCGAAAGCGCTGACCAGGTCCCACAGTTCCAACTCATGGATCGGTTCGTCGGCCAGGTTCCGCTGCCGGACCGGCAAGTCGTTGGCCAACCGCGGAAAGCGCTCCTGCCACTCGCGGCTGCGCTCTTCGAGAATGCTGGCGGCGTCCTTGAACTTTTTGTATTCCAGCAGCCGCTCGACCAGCTCGTGCCGCGGATCGTCGAGCACGATCTCCGCTTCCTCTTCGCTTCGCGGCAGCACCAGCCGCGATTTGAGCTCGATCAGCGTGCTCGCCATTTCCAGGAAATCTCCGACTGCGTTGACGTCGAGCTGCTCCAGCACCGACAGGTGCTCGAGAAACTGCTCGGCGACCGCCGCGATCGGGATCTCGACCACTTCGACTTCGTGCTTGCGCACCAGGTACAGCAGCAGATCCAACGGACCGCGGAAGATATCGAGATCGACGCGAAAAGACATGGCGAGGTTCGAGCGGATTCGAGAATGGAGGCACGGGCGCCCTCGCCCGTTTTTGGATGCACCGCAAGCGCCGACAAAGCTGACCTGACAGTCGGGTGGCTGGCGGCTGAGCCTTGGCGAAGCTCCAGTCTGCTGGGGCATCGCTTCGCTCTGCCGCCAGCCACCCCCGCATGTCGACACAGCCTTGACCGGGCACTACCTATCCTTTCTTGTAAGGCATTTGGTCTTTGAGTGCCATCCGAACCAATCGCTCGCCGCTTGCGTATGGCAACTGCCGGGTGAGCGCGGAGTCCGCGCGCCGCCCGCTGCCTCGCGAGCGGCCGCAATCCGTGCAGCCTCTTGCGATTTAGCAGTAAACTTATATCATTTAACGTCTTGGGTCGCATGGATCGCGGCCTGCCACGATCGTTTTACTGCCTTGCCCCAGGCCCGCTATGCTCACACTGAAGGACGTCAAAAAATCGTTCGTCGAACCAGATGGTTCGCGCTTGCCGATTCTTGACATCCCGCACTTTCACGTGCCGCCTGCCGAGCAGATGGTGCTGGTCGGCCGCAGCGGCTGCGGCAAGACGACGCTTTTGCACGTGATCGCCGGTATCAGCCAGCCCGATGAGGGGGCGGTGGAAATCCACGGCTGCGACATCACGCGGCTGCCCGAGGCGGGCCGCGATCGGTTTCGGGCCGACCATATCGGATACGTGTTCCAGACGTTCAACTTGCTGCCCGGCTTTTCGGCCCTGGAAAACGTGCTGTTGGGGATGTCGTTCGCCAAAGGCAAGGCCGACGTGGAACGAGCCGTGTTTCTGTTGAATCGCGTGGGACTGGCGCACCGGCTGACACACAAGCCGGCAATGCTTTCGGTCGGCGAGCAGCAGCGCGTGGCCGTCGCCCGGGCCCTGGCCAATCGGCCCAAGCTGCTGTTGGCCGACGAGCCGACGGCGAACGTCGACTCGCGCAACCAGCAGCAAATCATCGACCTGATTCGCGAAACCTGCGCCGAAGAGCAGGTGGCGCTGGTCCTGGTGACGCACACCCCGGATGTCGCCGAGCAGTTCTCGCGCGTCGAACGATTGGACGAATTCAACCAAGCGGTGGCCGCAGCATGAGTCTTTGGAAAATTGCCTGGCGCAGCATGCAACAACGCGCGTTGGCCTCCTGGCTTACCGGGCTTTCGATGGCGCTCGGCGTGGCGCTGGTCGTCTCGGTGCTGGTGATTTACGGCGTGGTTTCAGATTCGTTCCGCCGCAGCGCCGCGGGCTACGATCTGATCGTCGGCGCCACCAAGGGCGGGCGGCTGCAGATCGTGCTCAACACGGTCTATCACCTCAGCGCGCCGGTCGAGAACATTCCTTACAGCTATTACAAGGAATTCACCCAGGACGAGCATCACAAGGGCAAATTCGCCGATTACGTGCAGACGGCCATTCCCTATTGTCTGGGCGACAGCTACGAGGAGTTTCGCGTCGTCGGCACCACGCCCCAAATGTTCGAGGAGTTCGAATACGCGCCGGGCAAGACGTACGCCTTCGCGGCGGGCCGCAACTTCGAGCACGAACATTTCTTCGAGGGCGTGATCGGCTCGATCGTCGCCCGCAAGACCGGGCTCAAGCTGGGCGACGAGTTTCAGCCGACTCACGGCGTGGAAAACGACGAGCAAGGGCACAAGCACGACGCCTTCGAAATCGTCGGCATCCTCGAGCCCACCGGCACGCCCAACGACCGGGCGTTGTTCGTCAACATGGAGGGCTTTTATCTGCTCCGCGGCCACGCCCGGGAAACCCCGAAGGACGACGGAGAGGCGAGCGGGGGGCGTCAGCCCCCCGGTGACGCCGGCCACCGCGAACACGACGATCACGACGCGGAGCACGAAAAACACGAGCATGCCGAGGAAGCTTCCGGCGCCAAGGCCCACGGCGAGGAGCACGAAGCCGATCACGATCATGAGGCCCACGAGCACGAGGCCGAAAAGGGCGAGAGAAAGCAAGCAGCCGACGCGCACGAGGACGAGGACGCCAAGCACGAGCATGACGCCAAAGAGCATGCTCACGACGAGCACGAGCACGCCCATGCGGATCACGATCACGACCATGACCACGCCGGGCATGCACACGAACACAAACCGCTGCCCGAGTCGCAGCGCGAAGTCACCGCAATCCTGGTGCGGACCACCCCAACCAACATCTTGGCCAACAAGACCCTGCAGCGGTTGATCAACAAGGGCCGCGATGCCCAGGCCGTTCAGCCCGCGGTCGAGATCTTTTCCCTCTTCGACTCGATCGTCAGCAACCTGCAACTGCTGTTGCTCGTGCTGGGAATCCTGGTGATCGCCGTGGCCGGGATCGGCATCATGGTCAGCATCTATAACTCCATGAGCGACCGGCGCCGCGATATCGCCGTAATGCGTTCGCTCGGCGCGCGCCGCTCGACGGTCATGACGATCATTCTGTTGGAATCGATCCTGCTCTCGTTGGGGGGCGGCTTGGGCGGGTTTTTGCTCGGTCATGGCTTAATTGGGCTGGCGAGCCCTTGGATCGTGGCCCAGACGGGCGTGTCGATCGGCCTGTTCCAGTTTGCCCTGCCGGAAGTGTTTTTGGTGCCCGGCCTGATCGTTTTGGCGTCGTTCGTCGGCTTTTTGCCGGCCATGTCGGCCTATGGAACCGACGTGGCCAAGGCTTTGTCGTCGGCGCCGTAGGGTTGTCGCAGGGGGAGGCGTAGCTCCCCAGGGAGATTGCTAGCCCGGATTATTCATCAGCCCACACCAACCCGAAGCGCAAGCGAGGTGGAGCAACGCACTTACCTCGCTGGCGCTTCGGGTTGGTATGGAGTGCTTTGTCAAGAAATAGCCGGGCTGTGAATAATCCGGGCTAGCAGCCGGTGGCGTGTTGCTGGCCGTAGCGTGTACAATCGAAGGCGTGCATTTCGCTTTGAAAACTGGAGGAATCCGGTCATGACTCTGCCGAACCTGCGTAGAAGTTGGATGGCTTTGTTGGCGGCGCTTGTTTGGCCGGCGGCGGTGCACGCCTGTCCTTTTTGCAGCGGCGTCTCCAAGACGCTGAGCGAAGAAATCGCCGCGTCCGACGCCGTAGTGCTGGCCAAACTGCTGCCGAAAGCCGCCGAAGCGAACAACAAGACCCCGGCGACCGAAGGCGACGAAAGCGCCTTCCAGATCACGAAAGTGCTCAAGGGCGCCGACGTACTGGGCAAGACCCGGCAAATCAAGATTCTCTACTTCGGCCAGCAGCCCAAGGGCACGCAGTTCCTTGTCTTCGGCATCGACCCCAAGAACTGGGCCTGGACCACGCCCACGCCGCTCGACGAGCGGAGCGCCAAGTACGTCACCGAGCTGATCGGCCTGCCCGAAAAAGGCGTCGAGCGGTTGGCTTTCTTCCAGGACTACCTGGAAGACGCCAATTCGACGCTGGCCAACGACGCCTACGACGAATTCGCCCGGGCGCCTTACGCCGAGGTGAAAGACCTGCGCGAAAAGATGCACCACGACAAGCTGCTCGGCTGGATTCAGGACACCGAGGTGGCGGCCAGCCGGCGCCGGCTGTATCTGACGATGCTCGGCATCTGCGGCCAACAGGACGACATCGCCATCCTGGAAGACATGCTCAAGAGCAGCGACCGGCAGTACCGCAACGCCTTGGACGCGATGATCGCTTGTTACGTGATCCTCAAAGGCCCCGAAGGCATGCCGCTGGTCGAAGACTTGTTCTTGAAGAACAAGGACGCCGAATACCCCGACACTTACGCCGCCATCATGGCCCTGCGGTTTCTCGGCCAGGAAAGCGACGTGGTCCCGAAAGAGCGGCTGATGGTCGGATTGCGATACATGCTCGACCGGCCGCAACTGGCCGACTTGGTGATCGCCGACCTGGCTCGCTGGCAGGATTGGTCGGTGATGGACAAACTGGTGACGCTGTTCAAGCAAGCCGACGACGAGTCGTCGTGGGTTCGCGTGCCGGTGGTGAACTACCTGCGCGCCTGCCCGAAGCCGGAAGCCAAAAAGCACTTGGCGGACCTGGCTAAGATCGATCCCGACGCCGTGAAGCGGGCCAACAGCTTCTTCCCGCTCGGCGTCGGCGCCCCGGCGGTCGCCAAACAACCGGCCGCGGAGAAATCGGCCGGCGATCAGGCGGCCGATTCCAAGACGCCGGCCGCGGGCAAGGACAAGAACGAAAAGCCCGCTCGGGCCAAGGTCGACGTCGAAAAAGCGCCGCCCGCGAAGGCCGGCGCCCAACTCAAGCCCCAGGACGCCGGTGCGGCGTTGGCGATGCTGGACGAAAGCGACGTATCGGCCCGAATCGCTTTAAAGAACAGCCCGGCGGCGGGCGGCGAGCTTCTGGCGGACGTAAAAGAAGCGCCAAGCACGGAGGAACAAGACGTCGATCGGCGATTGGCGACGGCCGTTCCGCGCAGCGGCCTTTCGCCCAGCGAAAAGACGGCCGCGCTACGCAGCGACAAAAAGGCCGCCGCGGAAGAGGTCGGCAGCCTGACGCTGATGGGCGTATCGCTCTGTGTCGGAACGTGCCTGTTCTTCCTGCAATGGGGCATCTTGCGAAATAACCGTGATCGCGTCGTTGGTTAAGACGTGGGTCAGGCTTTCGAGCCTGACTCCCGTCCACCTGACGCAGTCAGGCTGGAAAGCCTGACCTACTGCCAGAGGTTTTGAGGGAGACGAGTGACGATGAGCATTGAACTGGAACAACCGGCCCCGGCCGCCGATTTCGGCGATTACGCTCGATATCGCGTTCTGAGTTCACTGGCCGTGGTTAGCGGGGTGGTCGGCTTGCTTTCGGTTTCGGCCCTGCTGGATTGGATGCTCTGCGCATTGCCGGTCGTGGGCATCATTACCGGGGCGATGGCGTTGAAGAAGATTCGGGCCAACCCTGCCGAGTATACGGGCGAAAAGTTCGCGCTCGTCGGCAGCGTGCTGTCGATGGCCTTCCTCGCCGGCGGCATCAGTTGGCACAGCTACGTCTATGCCACCGAAGTGCCGCCCGACCACGAGCGTATCAACTACGACATGCTGCAGCCCGATCCGAGCACGCCCAACCAGCTCGTGCCGCCCGGCGCCGAAAAGCTCGACGGCAAAAAGGTGTTCATCAAGGGCTACGTCTATCAGCCCAGCGGCGGCGGGCATACCACCGGGTTGAAGGAATTCGTTTTGGTCCGCGACAAGGGCCAGTGCTGCTTCGGCGGCGATCCCAAGCTGACCGACATGATCCTGGTCAAGTTGGAAGGCAAATTGTCGGCCGAATTCAACATGCGCGTCATCAAGCTGGCCGGTACGTTCCACGTTTCGCCCAGCAGCGGCATGCACGGGCTGGGACCGGTGGTGTATCAGCTCGACGCGGACTATATCCGATGAGCGGGGCGCGGATGGCCGACGCACTTATATCGAACGCGGGCGCCAACGAGACGCTTGGGCGGCATGTGGGGCGGCCTTCCAGGCCGTCAATGGTCGGCGGCCTGGAAGGCCGCCCCACGACCAACGCACGTCTCATTCTTAACCGGGCACAGTATAATATCGAACGGCAAGCGGCTGGTGCGCTGTGGCTCGTTTTGAGCTGTGCGACTTGGCTCGCCGGCTGCAGCGACTCGCACGCTCCGGCGATGGCGTCTTCGTCGAACTCGGCCTCCGCCGTTTCGGCGGATAAAACGCAACCAGTGCCGGCGAAAGCCGCGCCGCAGGACGAAGTGCGGCCAACGGCAGACGATGAAACTCCTCCGACTGCGGCCGGTAACGTTGCCGCAGCAGCAGAAACCGCGCCGGCCAAGCCTGCCGCCGAAGCCCGCCCGGCGGCGACCGCCGACATCACCTTCGACGACATCAAGTTCGATATTCAGCCCGACGAGGCGTTCAAGCGGTCGATGTTGACCGAGAAGATCGAAAAGCTGGCCGGCAAACCGATCCGCATTCGCGGTTTTATTCTGCCGAGCTTTCAGCAAACCGGGCTGACGCAGTTCGTCTTGGTGCGCGACAACTTGTCGTGCTGCTTCGGCCCTGGCGCCGCGTTGTACGATTGCATTGTCGTCGAGATGAAGCCCGGCAAATCGACCGACTTCAATCTCTATCCGGTGGCGGTCGAAGGAACGTTCAGCATCCAGGAACTCAAAGATCCGGACGGCACGGCGCTGGCGATTTATCACCTCGACGGCGAGTCGGTGCGTTAGCTTGCCCGCCGAATGGTGGAACTGCGTAAGGCAATGTAAACCGCGAGGGCCAATAAACGTTTCTTGGAAGGAGATAGGGGGATGCGGAGGAGATAAGGGGATGAAGAAGTTATTCGATTTCAACTGCCTTCATCTCCCCATCTCCTCCTTATCCCAACGTCTCCTTTTCGAAATCGTCGCATCATTCCGCATGTTTCCCTGGTTGCGGCGAGGTTGTGCCGCTCTTTTTCTCATCGCGCTCGCAGGCTGGTCAATCTTCTCGGGCGCCGCGTTTGCCTGCCCGTTTTGTACGGCCGTGAAGCCGAGCCTTTCCGAGCGCTGCGACGAGTCGGCGATTGCAGCCCTGGCAGAGTTGCTGGATGCAAAGCCCGGCGGACATCGCTTTCGGCTGCAAAAAACGCTCAAAGGCGACGAGTTACTGTCGAACAACGCGTCGCTGGAATTGCCGCAGGACGTCGTGGCCGAACCGGCCCCCGGCTCGGCGCTCAAGCCGGGCAGCCTGATGTTGCTCTTGGCCCGGCGCGACGCCTTTTCCGACGATCGCAGGCTGCACTGGAGCGAAACGCCGCTCGACGAACTGAGCTATGCCTATGTCGCTCGGGCGCCGTCTTTGCGAAAGCCGGCCGCGGAGCGGTTGCCGTATTTCATTCCATTTTTGGAACATCGCAATCCGCTGTTGGCGGAAGACGCCTACCGGGAGTTCGGCCGCGCCCGCTTCGACGAGGTGGCCGCGGTCGCCGACAAGCTGCCCATGGACTCGTTCCGCGGCTGGCTCGAAAGCGACCGTGTACCGCAAGAGCGCAAGGGGTTTTACGGCTTGGCGCTGGGTCTGGCCCGCGATCCTGCCGAGCGGCGGCGGAACGCGGAATTCCTCAAGCGGCAGATCGATCAGCCGGCCAGCGATTTTCGGGCCGGCTTCGACGGCGTGCTGGGCGGCTACTTGCTGGCAGCCGGCGAACCGGGCTTGGAGCTGATCGAAGAGCGCTACCTGGCCGCTCCACTGGCCGCCTCGGGCGACGTGCGGCACGCCATGACCGCCTTGCGGTTCTATCACGAATACGGCCGCGAAATCCCCGCCGAGCAGTTGGCGCGGGCCATGCGGCGGCTGCTGGCCCGCGAGGAATTCGCGGCCGAGGCGATTGTCGACCTGGCTCGCTGGCAAGACTGGGAATCGACGGCCGCAGTCGTAGAACTCTGCCGGCGGCTGGAGTCGAAAGATGCGCCCATTCGCCGGGCGGCCATCGGCTTTCTGTTGCTCTCTCCGACGAAAGAGGCTGACCAAGAGACTGCGCGTCTGCGCCAGCAGTATCCGAGCGAAGTCGCCGAGGTCGAACGCCGGCTAAGCAAGCCGCTAGGCGGTCGATAAGCGTCGAGGGTAAGAATTACCTCCCAAATTCGGCTGAAGACGGAAACCGTTCCCAATCGCCGCGCCATTTGGTTTCCAACCGGTCCAGCGTTGCGAAGCTATTCCATCGTCAGCGTTTACGGGTTCCTCTTCTCTGTAACAGAGAAGAGTCATGAAACGTCGCCCTGCGACGCGCGAGAGTCATTCGCCGGGCAACAAGTCGCGACGCGTTTTGATTCCCTTGATCCGCTCCATCCGAAACCGCTGCCGGAGGAACTCGACGCGTTCGATCTTTTGCACGTCGTCGATCGGGCGGCTGACGTGGATGGCGGCCTGAACGCCCGGCCGAGGCCAGAAGATATTTATGTAATCTCCGGCGAGCGGCTGCTCCTGGCCGCGCAGCCAAATCCGCGCGTCATAAACGACCAACGATGCGACAGAGTCGCCTTCGATTTCCAGCACGCCGGCAGTCAAGCCGCTCCGCGGCGGCGACTTGGGGTCGGTACCGCGGTCGATCCCGCGTTTGTGATCGATGTACCAGCGAACCCCGGGCGCGAGTTCGACCGGCTCATCGGGTATCGCCGTCAGCCGCTTGATGATCTGGGGATTCTCGAGCGGAACCTGGACGTCCAGACCGACCTCGTCGGGCCATGCCGCAAGTTCTTCGCGTCGCGGAGCGCACGCGGACTTTGCCAGTCCGCTTGGCAGGACATTATTCGCGCTTCCGTCGCCCCAGATCGCGTGTCCATCGTCCCTCACGACCGCGACAGCAAAACCCGTCGTGATCTTGGGCGACGTGCGAAACACCAGCACCAAGGGCCGTAGCTCCTCATCCTTGTTCCACTGGTGCGTTTGAAACGATTTGAGTTGATCGAGCAGCCGATTCGCTTCAGCTTGAGTCAATTGCGTCCCGTCGGGCCGCCAGACGGGTTGCTCAATTCGCTTGCCGTTGTTCTCGGCAATTTGCTGCCAGGTGACGGCGATCAATTCGGGGCTTGGAACCTGCGGCTCGGCGACGTCCTTGTTCTGCGCAGTCTTTTCGTCCGGTTGGCCGCGATCGGAACGAGGCGGCTCGGCGGCCGCAGCCCCGGCGAGCGGCCGAGGCGGATGCGAAGGAAGCAAGACCAGCAGCAAGATCGCGGCGGCGCCCCAGGCCGACCACGGCGTGCGCGGGCAAAAGCGGGCCGCCGGCGAAGTGATCCATGCCACCCGCGTTTTGGTTCCGGCCGCCGATGGCAACACCAGCCCCAGCGGCGCCAATGCCGCCTGGGCCTGGTGGATCGCCACGCGCAACAGACAACGGGCGTATTCCGCCGGCGTCGATGTCTCGCGCGACAACAGCTCGGCGTCGCAGCAAAGCTCGCGGGCGGCGGAAAACTCTCGCGACGCGAGCCAGACCGCCGGGTGGAACCACCACGCGATCTACACGCACGTTTGCAGCGCCGCGGCCAGCGGATCTCGACGCACTAGGTGCAGCAATTCGTGCGTCAGGACCATCCGCCGATCGGCCGGAGACATGGTTCGCCAAAGCTCGGCGGGCAGGATTAGTTTGGGCGCGAAAACACCGGCCACGGCAGGGCCTACGCCGGCAGTCGTCAAAAAAATGCGAGGCGGCCGCGCAAGTCCCAAACGGGCGCCAAGCTCGGCAACTTCGCGCCGCAAATCGTCCGGAACGTCGACGGCGGCTTGCTGCATCTCGCGAATGAGCCGGGCGTATCGCCACATCAGGCCGCAGGCCAGCATCGCGGCGCCAACGCCCCACGCGATGCAACCAAGTACGGCCCAACTCGCGTACGGCGCTGCCGCCGCGCTGGCATCGACGTCGCCGTTTGATCGATTCGCCGACGATTCCGCCCGGCGCGGCGCGACGATCGCCGCGTTTGCGCCGCTCGGCGACTCGGCAACAGGCGTCGATGCCGGTTCGAAGCGGCCAACGAAAGATTCGGCGCCGCCAAACAGGCTGGCCGAACTGGCCCAGAGGGGAGGCGTCATGGCCTTGACCAGCACGGCGCCCCAGAGCAGATACTTCAAGTGCGGACGCGACTTCCCCAGGCAGGCCAGCGATGCCCAGACGATGCCCGCGGCGAGGGCCAATTGCCACGACTGCCGATACGCCAACTCCGCGAGCCTTTGTGCGAGAACATGGGATCACTCCGAAAGCCGGTCGAGCGCTTGTTTCAGTTCCACGATTTCCTGCTCTGAAAGACGGTGCTCTTCAACCAGGTGCTGCACGAGCGGCATCGCTTGGCCCTGAAACGCCTGGTTGAGAAACGAATCGACGATTTCCTTGAGCACGCGCTTGGGGCGAACCCGCGGACGATAAACGTTGGCTCGTCCTTCGCGTTCGACTGCCAGATACCCCTTCGCCGCAAGCCGGCGCAGATAAGTCTGCACCGTAAAGAAGTCGAGCTTCCGATCGCTGGGCAGGGCATCGGCCACCTGCCGCACCGTCGCCTGCCCCAAATCCCAGACTAAGCGGGCGATTTCCAGTTCCGATTTCGGCAGCGGCGGCAAGGGCGTCATAGCGCATGGCTCGCGACGAACACGTTCAATTTGAACGTGATGATAACATTCAAATTGAACGTGTCAACGCTTGGGCCGCGAAACCGAGTCTGCGTCCGAAGGGCACTTCTCTGAGTAATTCTCGCAAGTTATACTGCCGACATGGTTTATTGGCGGTTGCACGCCCTGTAAGCCTGCCTGCTCCTCTCCGATCTGCCTCGAGCCTTACATGCCCAAGTACGTCGTCCGTTGCGGTGTCATGCGAGCCCTGGGGGTCTTTACGACCAGCCGGGGAGAGGTGCTCGTACGCGGGGCGCAGGTCATTGCCCGGACCGATCGCGGGCTGGAAGCGGGCGAAGTGCTGTGCGAAGCGACCGATCAGGCGGTCGGCCAATTACAGGACCCCCGAAAAGGGCAGGTCTTGCGGCAGATGACGCTCGAAGACTGCAACGAACTCGCGCGCATGCACGAGCAGGAGCGCAGCGAGCACGAAACGTGCGAGCAGCTCATTGCCGAAATGAACCTGCCGATGCAGTTGGTCGATATCGAGCACGTTTTTGGCGGCGAGCGGGTGGTGGTGTATTATCTGTCCGAAAACCGCGTCGACTTTCGCGAGCTGGTCAAGCGGCTGGCCGCCGAGTTCCAGACGCGAATCGAGATGCGGCAGATCGGGGTGCGCGACGAAGCCAAGCTGTTGGCCGATTACGGCGATTGCGGCAAGCCGGTGTGCTGCAACACGCACCTCTCGGAAATGCCGCCCGTCTCGATGAAAATGGCCAAGCTGCAAAAAGCCACGCTCGATCCCACCAAGATCTCCGGCCGCTGCGGCCGGCTGAAATGTTGCCTGCGTTACGAGTACGACACCTACGAGAAACTACAGAAAGAGCTGCCTCCGCTCGGCGCCGACGTGATCACCTCCGGCGGTCGTGCACGGGTGCTGGCTCACGAAATCCTGGCCAGTCAACTGCTGGTCGAGACCGAAGACCATCGCCGGGTGCTGATCGACGCGTCCGAGGTGCTCACGGTGCTCGGCCGCGGCGCCAACGGCGCCGGTTACTCGTCCCCAACCAAGCATTCCTGAAGAGCAGTCGTTAGACAATCCGCAACGCAATGGTCCGCGGCGTGCTGCGCCGCCGATCGCCCGCCCCAGTTTTCCAGCCCCGAACCGGGCGCCGGCGTCGCTCCAGACGGCGACGCTCGGACCCAGCCGCAAGAAGCAAGATGGCCGATCCCGCTCAAGAACTCAGCGACCTCCTGCGTCAGGACCGGCGCTATAAGATCGAAGCCTACGCTTTCGTTTTCGACGCCTTGGGCTATGCCCACAAGGCGCTCGGCATGGGAACGGTTCGCGCCAGCGAGGAAGGCGAAGGCGAGCCCGGCGAAGAAGGCTCGGCGGGCGAGCGACACCTGACCGGCCAGCAGCTTTGCGAGGCGATCCGACAGTACGCCTTGGAGCAGTACGGTTACATGGCCAAATGCGTGTTGAACAGTTGGGGCGTCTACGCGACGGGCGATTTCGGCGAGATCGTGTTCAACCTGATCCGCATCGGTCAGATGCGCAAAACCAAGGAAGACCGCCGCGAGGATTTCGACGACGTGTTCGATTTCGACACCGGCCTGACCCAGAGCTTTCAGATCAAGCGCCCGTAATCTCGGACGCGGCGACGCCCTCACTCTTCAGCACGCGCGCGGCGCCACTCGATGACCAAACGCACTCCTCCGACCGCGACCCGGCTCTCATCCACGGTTGAGCGAAAAGCAAGCGACTCGGCCTTCGACCGGCGGTTCGAACCGCGACCGTTCAAGCGACGCCCTTGGCTGTTGGCGATCGCGGCGGCGGCCTTGGCGGCCTGGATGACGTTTTTGGCGTTGATGGCCTGGCAGCCGTGGGCGGCAATAAAAAGGCCGCCTCCTCTGCGGGAGAAGGAGGCGGCCAAAGCGGCGACAGATGACAGGTGACCAGCGACGGCGCCTTCGCCAGCCAACACAGGGCGCAGGGCCTGGGGACTATGCCCGGCAAGCCAAGGATCGGCCGCAGACCATTCCCAGATGCGATTTCAAAGCAGAGCAGGCCAGCGCCGGAACCGCATAGGCTCGCTCGGCGCGACGGTCGATCACGGATGCGCGGGCAGACGTCTCTTGCCCCGGCGCCTGGTCAATCTGTCGCCAAATCAAACGGATGTCAATTCAATCGGCGCCTCGCGGAGCCGTTTGGCAGGATAGCCTTCCGGCGGGCAAAAGACAAGCAATTTGTCGCCGCCTCGGCAAGTCGCCCCCTGGGAAAACGCCCCGGCGCTTGAACCCAGCCCGGCGTCGTGCCAGAATCGCCGATCGAAAAGCTACGGTTATGAGAACCTTGATTGCCGGCGACTCGTTGCGACGGCGCAACGGCGGGCCCGTGCAAGGCGCAGGAGTTTCAAAACGATGAAGATCGTTCCCTTGGGGGAGAACGTGGTGGTCCAGTGGCTGACGGCGGAGGAAAAGACGACGGGCGGAATCGTGCTGCCCGAAGCGGCGCGCGAAAAGCCGCGCGAAGGCCGGGTGTTGTCGGTCGGCGACGGTCGTCTGCTGGCCAACGGCGACCGCGCCGAGCCCCAAGTGAGCGAAGGCGACCGCGTGGTCTTCAGCAGCTACGCCGGCTCGGAGGTCGTGGTCGACGGCGAGGAGCTGTTGATTATGAGCGAAAACGAGATTCTGGCGGTGTTGCAGTGAGAGGTTCGTGGCGTAGCGGCGAAGCCCAGCGGGAAACACGATGCAATTCAGGGCAGATCAATACTACCAAGTCAGCTTGGAACCGATGCAGCAAGCACGTAGTATTTATCAAGGCGGAGCAGCATACGCGCTTGCAATTTACTGCGGCGGTTTGGCGGTCGAGTCGCTCTTGCGAGCGTTTCGCTGGGCGGATGACTCAAGCTTCGAGGGACGACATGACCTCTCCGAACTACTCAGAGCGAGCGGGTTGTTGAGAATCGATTATGATTCCTTGCGTCAGAAGGGCGCCTCTGAGGAAGCGATCAACGACCAAGGGAAAAAGCTTCGAGCGGCGATGAACGAAGTCGTCATTCTCTGGCACAACAATCTGCGTTTCGCTTCCGAGGCAAGCCTGAAGACCTTTCTGCACAAGGCGAGCCGTCTGCACGGGATCAAAGGAGATCCTGTGAAAAAGCATGCGATGGATTTTCTCGACGCCGCGCAAACGGTGATCAACCACGGGGTGATGTTGTGGCAGCTAAAGAAAAAATAGTAGATGCTCTGTTTCGCGCGCTCAAGCCCGAGTATGTCCGCCTGGACGACGACGACGGAATCTCGGGAATCGTCGTCTCGCGCCTGTTCGAAGATATGTCGGCGCTGGACCGGCAGACGAAAATCGACGAGGTTCTTAGCGCGGCTCCGCTTTCGCAAGACGAGCGAAGAAAGGTTCTGATGATCGCGGGGGTAACGCCCGCGGAATTCGAAACTGTCGGAGCCCGAATCAGAGTTCATAAGATCAGGCAGATGGCGAATGGAGCCGTTGAAGTTCTTCTCCATGGCGGCTCGTCGGACGCCGGCTACGTGCGCGACGCCTTGAACAATCAAAAGGGCATCCGCACGACCGAACCGAAGCCGGTTATCGGCGCCCCGGGCGTTTTGATGTCATTTCGCGCCAAAGGCCCCAGCGCGAGTCCCTTGACCAGGGCCAAGGCTCTTCAGATTCTAAAGAGCGATCCCTATATCGAGGTCATGTCCAATGCATGAACTCCGTGGCGTTCCGCGAATGGCGACCGCGTCGTCTTCAGCAGCTACGCCGGCTCGGAAGTCGTGGTCGACGGCGAGGAGCTGTTGATTATGAGCGAGAACGAGATTCTGGCCGTGCTGCAGTGACGCGCGACGAAGTTATTTGGCGTTCGCTCGCCGCACGATCTCGTCGGTGATGTCGATTCCTTTTTGGTGAAAAAGGACCTGCCGGTTGAGCCGTTGCATGACGTTCTGCAGGTTTTGGCGATCGTCAATAGGATCGCCGTTGAATCGCACGACCAGATCGATTTTTTGTTCGGTGGCGTAGGCATCGATGATCGCTAATACGCTTTCGTAGACTTCGAGGTAGATCCGGGCCTCTTGCTCCATGAATTTCGCTTTTTGCAAATTGACGTCGGCCTGCAGCGTTTGCTGTTCGAGGAGCAGCCGCTGCTCGGCCTCGGTCCGCTTTACGCTTCCCGCCGGCAACTTTTTCACGGCGGCCTGAGCCTGTTCGATCTCTTCCTTGCGGGTCTTGAGCTTGTTTTCCGCCTCTTCGACCTCGCGCCGCATCATCTCGATCTGCTTTTTGAACTCCACGTGTTCCGCAAATACTCTCGTCATGTCGACGAGGGCGACGCGGGTAGACGGCTTGAATAAGACCGGCTCTTGGGCCGCTTCGAGCCAATGGCTTTTCCAAAAGACCGACAACGAGACGATCGCCAACGCCGCTGCCGCAAGTAGATACTTGATACGCATCGCGAATACTCCTGCCATGAGGACGCCCCGCGGCGGTATTTGACTTCGCGAGGCGAAGATTTGTCCAGAGCAGTTTCTCGCATTCAGCCGCATCCTTTCTGTAGGGACCGCCCTCCGTGTCGTTCCCCCTGAAGCGGGCTCGATTCGGTACTGCCGCCTTCTGGAACGCCGCAGAGGGCGTTCCCTACTGCTTTTTTCCGATCCGCTATCGCAGCTCTTCCAAAATCAGTCGCACCGCCGCCGCCGAAACAGCGGCGGGCAGGCTGGGCGGCTCGTCGCGCTCGACGAGCGTTTGCGAAACGTCGAGCGGCAAGTGCAGGAACGCGGAACGAGTGCAGAGGGCGAACTGCTGGCTGTAGTAGTGCGACCAATAGAGCATCGCGTTGCACAAGTAAGTGCCCGCATGGTGCGAGACCTGCGCAGGAATGCCGGCCTGGCGGAGTTTCGCGGCCCAGTCGTCTAGCGGCAACTCGCTGCGATAAGCGACCGGCCCTTCGGCGACCAGCGGACGCAGCGGCTCGGAGTGAACGCCGCCGAGATTCAGCCCGATTTCTTCGAGACGGATCGCCGTGCTTCGCGGGGCCTGCCCCAGGTGAATGGCGTAGTCGTAATTCGCTTTCAGATCCTGCGCCAGCTTTTCCTTGGCCGCTTGAAAGTCGACCGGGTAGCGCCGCGTCGTGATCGCCGGCGCGGTTGGCCGCTCGCGCGTCAGCTCCCGCAAGCAGAGCCAGCTCGAATTCTCCGGCCAACGGTCGTAAGGCTCGAACGCGGTAATCAACACCGAAGTCATCGCAGGCCCTATCTGGTTGCCAACGCGAACGGACGCGCTCTTCTCAGACTTCCGCCGTCCGCCCTCCGAACTTGCTAGACCGCCGAGCGCGACGCCGGCGTGCCGCGACGCTTGATCGCCGCGTCGATCCGCGCCCGCTGCGCTTCGCTCAACTGCCAGCCGAGCGCCCCGGCGTTCTCCTCGATCTGGTCGGGCCGCTTGGCGCCGCACAGCGCCACGGTAATCCCCGGCCGGTGGATCGTCCAATTGATGACCAGTTGAGCCACCGTGCGGCGAGCATCGGCCGCGATGGCCCGCAACTCGTCGAGCAGGTCCTGCGTCTTCCGCCATTCCTCGCCCTGGAACATCGGGTACTTGGCCCGGCCGTCGCCGGGGGCGAACACGTGATCGCGCGGCAGCTTGCCGGCCAACAGGCCCTTCATCAGCGGCCAATAGACCATCACCGAAACGCCATGCGCCTGGCACCAGGGGAGCGTGTCGGCTTCGATCTCGCGCTGCAGCATGTTGTAGTGCGGCTGAAACGCCGCCAGCGGGCAAACGGCGGCGAACTCTTCGAGCTGCGCGAGCGTGGCGTTCGACAGCCCGACGCTCAGCGTCTTGCCGGCCTCCATCAGTTCCTTCAAGGCGCCGGCCGATTCAGCCGCCGGCACGTTCGGATCGGGTGCGTGCAGGTAGAGCAACTCAACGCGATCGGTCCCCAAGCGTCGCAGGCTTTCATCGCACTGCCGTTTCAGCGTCTCGGGTCGGCCGTCTTTGACTTGCTTGCCGTCGGGCCCCCAATGGATGCCTCCTTTGGTGGCGATCACCATCTCGTCGCGCCGCGAGCCGAGGGCCCGGCGGATCAGCCGCTCGCTCTCGCCGTCGCGGCCATAGCAATAGGCCGTATCGAGAAAGTTAATGCCCAAATCGAAACAGCGTCCGATCGTGGCCAGGCTGTTGGCCTCGGTCACGTCGATGCTCGTGATGCCCGCGATCGGCCAGCAGCCCAACGCGATCGGCGAAACAGTCAGGTCGGTCGTTCCCAGCGGGCGGCGTTCGGTCATGTGCAGGGGAGTCAGGAGTCGGAAATCAGGAGCATTAACCGCATGCAGCAAAATCTAACCGATCGGCCGGCCCGGCGACAGTTGGCGGGCTAATCGCAGCGATGAAAACGTAGGTCAGGCTTTCAGCCTGACGTCCGTCAGGCTGGAAAGCCCGACCTACGAATGGGCGTGTTCGCGATGCTAAAATCGCCAGGTCCACTGCGAGTAATAGAAGTCCGCGTTTCCGCTGACGCCGGGCGGGTTCGTGGCCTTGACGAAACTGCCGGAAAAAAAGTGCGAGTAGCCGAAGACCACGTCGGCGCGCGGGTTGACGACGATCTGGCACAACAAATCCAATTCTTGCCCTACGTAAGTCCCTGCCGCGCCGCTGGGCGAAATGCGGATCGGCGTCCCGGCCGCGTTATAAAGCGCGTCGCGGGCTTGGGCGAGATGAAAGACGTGATACCAGAGCAGCAGATTGATTTTCTCGGTCGGCGAGGCGCTCGCTTGGAGATTCAGGTCGCGGATGTTCTGGCGGCCCACCAGATCCATGAAACCGAAATAGCGGTGCCCCCAGGGGAAGAGTTGGTTGAACGTCCCGTGCGTCGAGCCGCCGGGGTTGGCGTTGCCCGAGGCCCAGTCGTAATAGACCCAGAATTCCGGCGCCCAGCGCGATTTGGCGAATTCGTAACCGATTCCCGAGACCGTCATGCCGGCCGACTGCAAGGCCGAGCCGTAGCGGCCGAACTGATACGCGCCTTCGAGTTCGCACAACAAGTTCCCCTGGCGTCCCTGCCAGCGCGAGCCGAACGTCTGAAAATTGGCGCCGACGGGATAAGCCGCCGAAATTGGCGCATCGTAAACCGTCAGGCCCAAGTAGTAGAAATCGAACGTGTGTTTTGCGGCGCCGGGCCGGATCGCCTCCGCCTCCTCCTGGACCTCTTCGAGCGCGGGCGTCGGCTCGTAGGTGCTCCAGACGCCGTAGAAATCTTGAGTGACATCCAGGTGGTCAGGGCGCAATTGACGCTTCGGCAAAGCGCCGAAGGCTACCGGACGCACCCAAAACGCGTCGATATTCCAGTCGCGGCCTCGCCAGAAGAGTCTGGCGCCGTCGAACGTGCGCAAGATGTTGTTCCATTCCGCGGGCGAAACGAGCCGTTCCTGGCCGAAGGCCAATTCTTGCCGGCCGACGCGCCCCCAAAACTCGCCCCGTTCGCCGTCGACCAACCGCAGGTCGGCGAACAGGTTGAGCGCCTCGATGCCGTTCTCCTCGGTCGTCAGCGGCGCGTGCCTTTGGAACGAAGTAGCGGAATCGAGCCCTTCTCCATACAGCCGCACACCATCATCCAACTTCAGATTGCCGTAGAATCGCGTCCGCTGCAGGACGAAGTCGTCGCTCTGGCCGGTCAGGTTGCGGCCGCGCAGATTGAATTCATGGTGGCCGCGCAGGCGGTACTCGCCGCCCAGGTCGAGCATCCCGCGGCGCCCGACGGGACGTTGCTTGAACACGTCTCCCAGGTAGAATTCCCGATTCGACGGATCGTTCAGATACGAGAAATCGTTGTCGTAATAGAGACGCTTATAGGCTTCCATCGCCGGCCGCTCTTCTTCGGGCGTGATGCGCTGGGGCATCTCCGCCTCCTCTTGGATCTCCTCCGGTTCCCCCGGCGTCGCCGACGGGCTCGCCATCGAGGGCGGCTGAGCGGCCGAGAGGCGCACGGGCGAACTCCGCCTGGACGAACGTTGCGCCAAGCGGCCCGAATCCGGCGGCTCGGCGGCGCCGGCAAGCTGGGCGGCCAGCGTCGAGATTGCCGCCAGCATTGCAATCAGCGCGCAGAATCTCATGGCGTTTGACGGCGGCTGCTAAAATCGTAAAAACCTGCACGCTCGGCGCTGGTTATCGGCGCGAGGCGCCGCTCGGCTTGAAAACTCGTCGCCTGAGGCCGCAGCCTTTTCGATTACAGCAGAGTCGCCCTAAGGCGCCTGATTTCAAACGTCGGGCCGGAGACCGGCAAAAAAACCGCTGGCGCGGTTGAGCAGAGCCAATTCGCTCCACAGACCGCGCCGCCGCCCGCGATCTGACCTGGGCCTTGCTGACCTCGGCCGAGTTCCGGTTCAATCACTTCTCCGCCTGCCATGCCACCGCCCCGCCGCGTTGCACTTGGACGCGCAGCCCGGCCGCGAGCTTTTCGAGCATCGGGCGATGGCTGCCGGCGAGGTTTTTGGTTTCCAGCGGATCGTCGGCCAGGTTGTAAAGCTCCAGCGGCGCAAAGGGGCTGTCTTGCACGAGCTTCCAGTCGCCCCGGCGGAAGGCCTCGATCGTCTTGCCGCAATAGGCCAGCCCCCCTTCGCGGCGGACGAAGTACAGATCGCGCTCGGGCGATTTCTCGTCGCCGCCGGTCAAGGCGCCGAGCAAGCTGGCGCCGTCAATGCCCGCGACCGGCTCGGCGCCGCAGGCTTCCAAAATCGTGGGAAACAGATCCATCGACAGCCAATGGCCGCCGGTGCGCCCGCCGGCGGCGATGCGGCCGGGCCAGCGCGCGGCCATCGGCACGCGCAAGCCTCCCTCGTACATGTGCGTCTTGCCGCTGCGCCACGGGCCGTTGTTGGCCTCGTGGTTCAACACGCCGCCGTTGTCGGAGGTGAAAATGACGAGCGTGTTCTCGGTCAACCCGGTGCGGTCGAGCGTATCGAGCACTTGGCCGATGCCGGAATCGAGGTGCTCGATCAAAGCCACCAGCGGCGCCCGCTTCGGCGACATCTTGGGCTCGCGGCGCCGCACTTTGGCCAGCCATTCTTCAGGCGGCTGGATCGGGTCGTGCGGGGCGTTGTAGGCCAGATACAAGAAAAACGGCGCGTCGGCCTTGGCCCGCTCGTCGAGATAGGCGCAGGCCCAGTCGGTGAACAGATCGGTGGCGTGGCCCTCGGGCGAGATCACTTCGCGGTTGCGGCGCATGAAGTTCTTGCCGTTGCGCAAATGGGTGTAATAGTCGTCCATCATGTCGCCCAGAAAGCCGTGAAAAAAATCGAAGCCGCGGTCGTTCGGCGTGTTGGGCGACTCGTAGCCCAGGTGCCACTTGCCGACGATGGCCGTGTGATAGCCGGCTTGCTTCAGCGGCTTGGGCAGCAGCGTCGCGTGCGGCGCCAGGTAGCCCCACGAGTCTTGCGGTTTGTCGCGAATCACGCCGGGCACGCCGACGCGATCGGGATAGCAGCCGCTCAGCAGCGCCGCCCGCGTGGGCGAACAGACGCAACTATTGGCGAAGAAGTTGTCGCAGGCCGTTCCTTCGCGAAACAGCCGGTCGATGTTCGGCGTGCGGACGTCCTTCGTGCCGAACGCCGAATACTCGCCCCGGCCGAGATCGTCGGCCAGGATCACCAGCACGTTCGGGCGTTTGGCGGGCTTGGGGGTTGCGGCGGCGACTGGCGTTGTGGAGCAAAATGTCGTTGCCGCGACAACGACCGCGAGCCAGGCGTGAAGGAGTCCTGGCGAACGCACGGCATGCGAAGTTTCGATTCGACTCATGATTTCTCCGAAAGGGAGGGCCGGGCGCCCTCGCCCGGCGTTTTCGTAAGGGAGGGCCGAGCGCCCTCGCCCGACGTTTTGTAAGGGAGGGCCGGGCGCCCTCGCCCGGCGTTTTGTAAGGGAGGGCCGGGCGCCCTCGCCCGGCGTTTTGTAAGGGAGGGCCGGGCGCCCTCGCCCGACGTTTTGTAAGGGAGGGCCGGGCGCCCTCGCCCGGCGTGTTCGAATCGGGCGAG
>Ga0307372_10000910_pt1 | contig 51780 bp, 44 predicted proteins | sample OX1MG_FD_202533 | JGI IMG/M metagenome (GOLD analysis project Ga0307372, IMG submission 202533) | Soil microbial communities from Risofladan, Vaasa, Finland - OX-1 | ecosystem: Environmental > Terrestrial > Soil > Coastal area > Acid sulfate soil | place: Finland: Risofladan, Vaasa | collected...
TATCATCCAATTGCCGCACTACCGGCCATTCGCTATGCAGCGCCCCCCGGGTGTAGCCGAATTTTTCCCACAAGATAGACCCCCCCCCGTTCCTTGACGCTCCCCGAACGGCCTCGCTATACTGCGCACGGCTCACCGAGAAATGGAGTGCCGCTTGGAATTCGAACCGCGCGACCAGCTGTTGCAACGCCAGAAAAAACTGGAACAAATAGCAAGCTTGGGTTTCGACCCTTACCCGCACAAATTCGATTGGAAGCAAACGGCGCCGGAGATCGTCCGCATATACGGAGAGAAGAGCGCGGCCGAACTCCAGGACGCACAGGCAAACGTCTCCGTCGCTGGGCGCATTCTCACGATTCGACTTCACGGCAAGGCGGGCTTCGCGCACATCCAGGGGCAAGGCCAGAAACTACAGATTTACGTAAAGCTGGACGCCGTCGGAGCGCGGGAATTTCAATTGTTTCAGTTGCTCGATATGGGCGACGTCATCGGCATCTCCGGCCACTTATTTCGCACCAGGACGAATGAGCTGACTATTTGGGCTGAACATCTGACTTTATTGACCAAGGCGCTTCTGCCACTGCCCGAGAAATGGCATGGGCTTGCCGATGTCGAGATGCGCTACCGCCGCCGTTACCTTGATCTGATTGCCAACGAGCGGGTCCGGCAGATTTTTCAGCGTCGCGCTGAAGCGATTCGTTACGTTCGAGACTTCTTCGATTCGCGCGGCTACTTGGAAGTAGAAACACCGATGATGCATCCAATTTTGGGAGGCGCGACGGCACGCCCTTTTGTTACTCACCACAACACGTTTGATGTCGACTTCTACATGCGCATCGCTCCCGAGCTCTATCTAAAGCGTCTTGTGGTCGGCGGAATCGATCGCGTGTATGAAATCAACCGCAATTTCCGCAATGAAGGTGTGGATGCAATCCATACGCCGGAATTCACGATGCTCGAATTCTACGAGGCGTACAGCGATTACCGCGACCTTATGAAACTCACGGAGCAACTATTGGCCGGCCTGGTGAAGACTGTTTCGGGCGGCACGAAGATAAAATATGGCGAGCACGAACTCGACTTCAGCCGTTTCGAATCGTTATCCATGCGCGAAGCAATCTGCAGGTTTTGGCCGGCGAGCGCGGGAGATAGGCCGATGGTAGACGAGTTAGCCGCGCCGGAAGGCCCTTGCGCTGCCGCCGGGCGATATAATGCATATGCACGAACCAAAGGGCTCGACCTAATTCGCGACCTCGACAAGTCTTCGGCGGGCAAATTGACTGGCGCGTTATTCGAGGCGGTTGCAGAGGAACATCTTATTCAGCCCACCTTCATCTACGATTTTCCGACGGACATTTCCCCACTTTCCAAATGCCGGAGAGACGATCCCTCGGTGACGGAACGTTTTGAGTTGTTTATCAACGGCATGGAGCTCGCCAACGGTTTCTCCGAGCTAAACGACCCCGCCGATCAGGAGCGCCGTTTCCGCGCCCAGGTGGAAAAGGGCGGCGCGGAAGTCCCGAAGGAAGTCGATTTGGATTACATTCGCGCATTGGCTCACGGCATGCCACCGACGGCTGGTGAGGGCATCGGCATCGACCGCCTGATCATGTTGCTCACGGATTCTCGTTCGATTCGCGAGGTCATACTCTTCCCAACGCTTCGCCCTCAGAAAGACTCCGAGACCGACGCGTCCGTAACGAACGAAGAAACCAAATGAGCTTCGAATGGATGATCGCGCGGCGATACCTGCGGTCGAAATACAAGCCGCCAGTGCTGAGACTGGTGACCTTTCTTTCAATTGCGGGCGTCGCCGCTGGAGTTGCGACGTTAGTAATCGCGCTGGCTATGAATACAGGCTCAAGCCGTGCGATTCGCAATCGTCTATTGGGCGTAACCGCGCATGTCAACCTGAAACCCAACGGCGCCGAGGGGATCCGCAATTATCGCGCGTTAATGGCGCACTTAAGCGCGACGCCGGGCGTGGAAAGCATTACTCCCGCCGTTTACAACCAAGTCCTCCTGTCGGCCGGGAACCAGACAGAAGGCGTAGTCCTGAAGGGCATCGATCCGCAGCTTGAAAAAAGCTGGGATTCCGCGCTCGATCACGTGGTCGCTGGCAATGCGAATTTCTTGCCGGATCCCGACGGCATTCCCGCGATCCTTATCGGCAATATCCTCGCGGACAATTTGAAGATCAAAGCAGGAGCCTACGTCACGGTTCTGAGTCCGCAAGGCAGCTTGACGCCTTTCGGCCTGCTGCCGCGCTCTCGCCGGTTCCGCGTCACCGGGATTTACAATTCTGGATTCTACGATTATGACGCCAGCTGGGCTTTCATCACGCTTAGCGACGCCCAGGAACTCGCTGGAGTGGGCGACGTTGTAAATCCGCTGGAGGTTCGCGTAAAGAATCTGGACGACGCCGGAAAGATTGCCGCGGTTCTTGCTCTCGAGGCAGGGCCGGGCTATCACACGACAACATGGATGGACGAAAATCAGGCGCTCTTTCGCGCGATGAGTCTCGAAAAACTGGTTACGGCCATTTTCATTGGATTAATTACCTTCGTGGCCGGATTGAATATCCTAGTTGTGCTGGCGATGACAGTCACGGATAAGGCGCATGATATTGCCGTCCTGATGGCATTAGGGGCTCGCCGCGTGCAGGTGCGCAACATATTTGTCTTGCAAGGACTTCTTGTCGGTGTCGCCGGCACTGCGATTGGGCTCGGCCTCGGCTATTTGCTTTCTTGGATTGCCAATCATTGGAAACTCGTTCCCCTGAATCCCGAAATTTATTCAATTCCGTACGTTCCGTTTCATTCGAGCGGCTGGGATGCAATTTGGATCACCGCCTCGGCGTTAGCCATCTGCATCGCCGCGACAATCTATCCGGCCCGCGCCGCCGCCGGCACGCTCCCGGTCGAAATTCTCCGTGCGGAGTAATTTGGGCCGGGCGGTTTCCCAGGACTGAAGTCCCATGACTGTGAGGAGTTGAGTGCCGCGCAAACTGAGAACCGCGTAAACGCTGGCGCCGAAACGCAACGTGGTACAATAAACTTAGGAGCATTGAGTCTTAGAGAATCCGCGCGAGGGGCCGGAACTTTAGCACTCATAATGTGCAAGAAATTGGGAGCAATGAAACGGGGATCAAAGGGACTTTTTGATAAGCGGCAGAATCCAAAGAGATAAGCAGGACGGAGGTTCGGTACTGGACGTGACAGGGGATTAGCAGAGTTTATGGCAATCCTCATCACCGGTGCGCGACGAAAGTTTATGACAATGACACCCCCAATCGCTGCGGTGGGAAAGCCAAACGAAACGATCGTCGGAAGCCAGCGCGCGCCTGTGTCCGCGTCCGCGCAAAATGAGCAAAATCAACTGGTCCGTGCCGAAAGTTTGCGCAAAGTGTTTCACTCTGGTGCTGTTGAAGTCACCGCTCTTTCCGGGGTCAGTTTCGCGGTCGCGCCTGGTGAGATGATTGCTCTCGTCGGCCCATCGGGCTCAGGAAAAAGTACTTTATTGCATCTGCTGGCCGCGCTGGACACGCCAACAAGCGGTACAGTATACTTCGGCGGAAATTCGCTGGGGGCGTTTGCGGAGCGCGAGTTGGAAAGCTTCCGCAGCCACGCGGTGGGCTTTATCTGGCAGAGGCATCAGCTTCTGGCTGATTTCACCGCCGTCGAAAATGTGGCAATGCCGTTATTGATTCGGGGCGACGCGGCCAGGGAAGCGCTCGGTACAGCGCGCGAGTGGCTCAACGAAGTTGCTCTCTCGGATCGTATGCAACACCGTGCGGGTGAACTCTCGGGCGGCGAACAGCAGCGCGTGGCGATTGCCCGGGCTTTGGTGACTGGGCCGAAATTGCTGCTTGCCGACGAGCCTACCGGCGATCTGGACGAGGAAAATACGGAGTCAATCTTCGAACTCATGCAGAGCTTACATAGGTCTCATCATCTGACTTCGATTCTTGCAACCCACAATCTTTTGTTGGCGCAGCGCGCGGATCGAGTAATGCGGTTGGAGCATGGTTTGTTGGTGCCGGATGATGGAACTTTGACGCATCGCGCCCCCGGGCGTGCGGCGTCCGGGAATTCTTCTATCCTGGAAGGGCTCGGGTGACCCGTGTTTGAACGTTATACAGAAAAGGCTCGGCGCGTGATTTTTTTCGCGCGATACGAAGCCAGCCAGTATGGCAGTCCCTATATTGAGACGGAACATCTGCTTTTGGGCCTTTTGCGCGAAGACAAGGCTCTCGCTAACCGTTTCCTGCGCGCGCATGGCACAATTGAATCCATCCGCAAGGAGATCGAATCGCGCATCACGGTTCGCGAGCGAATTTCCACGTCCGTAGAGGTTCCTCTCAGTCAGGAATGCCGCCGCATTCTGAATTACGCGGCGGAAGAAGCGGAGCGTCTCAATCACAAGCATGTGGGGACCGAGCATCTACTATTAGGGATTTTGCGCGAGGAGAAGTCTTTCGGTGCGGAGATTTTGCAAGAGCGGGGATTGCGTCTTTCGGGCGTGCGCGAGGAGCTGGCGCGTGGCGCGGGTGAAAAAGTGCCTGTAAATCGACCTAAAGAAACTTCATTGCTCGCGGAATTCAGCCGAGACCTCACCCAAGCTGCCATGGACGGCACGCTCGATCCTCTTGTCGGGCGCGACCGGGAGCTTGAGAGGGCCATCCAAATCCTTTGTCGTCGCACGAAGAATAACCCGGTGTTGATCGGCGAGCCGGGCGTTGGCAAGACCGCCATCGTTGAAGGGTTGGCGCAGCGCATTGCCGATGGCGATGTACCCCCGTTCCTTGCGGACAAACGTATTCTTTCGCTTGATCTTTCTTTGATCGTCGCGGGCACAAAATATCGCGGCCAGTTCGAAGAGCGTCTGAAAACGATCATGAAAGAGCTGATGGAGAGCCAAAACGCCATTGTTTTCATCGACGAGCTCCATACGCTGGTCGGGGCAGGTTCCGCGGAGGGTTCGCTCGATGCCGCCAACATTCTGAAGCCCGCGCTGAGTCGAGGCGAAATTCAGTGTATTGGCGCGACCACGCCGGGCGAATATCGCAAGTCTGTCGAGAAAGACCGCTCGCTTGAGCGCCGTTTCCAGTCCGTAAAAGTTTCTGCTCCTAACGAGGAAGAAGCGATCCGCGTTTTGCAAGGCGTTCGGGACCGTTATGAGAAATTCCACGCTGTTTCCTATACCGACGAAGCAATCCAATATGCTGTCTACCTGTCGAATCGATACATTCCCGACCGCTTCCTCCCGGATAAGGCGATCGATTTGATCGACGAGGCCGGTGCGCGTGTCAAGTTGCGCCAAGCCATGCTTCCCGAGGAAGTTTCCGAGGCCCAGAAGCGCGTGAAATTCATCACGCACCGCATGGAAACCGCGATCGCTAATCATGAATTTGAGAAGGCGCGTTTTTATTCCGAGGAGGAACGCAAAGAAAAAGAAAACCTCCGCGCCCTTCGCGAGAAGTTGAAGATCGATGATTCCTCAACAGGCACAGTCACGCGCGAAGATATTGAAGAGGTGGTAGCTCGTTGGACTGGCGTGGCCGTCAACGCTATTAAGGAAGACGAGCAGCAGAAGTTGTTGCGCATTGAAGAAGAGTTGCACAAGCGCGTCATCAGCCAGGATAAGGCCATCACGGCTCTGGCGCGCGCCATTCGTCGCAGCCGCGCGGGACTGAAAGCTCCCGGCCGGCCCGTAGGCTGCTTCCTTTTCCTGGGACCCACGGGCGTAGGGAAGACGGAGGTTGCGCGTCGCTTGGCGGAGTTTCTTTTCGGCACCGAAAAATCGCTGGTGCGTTTTGACATGTCCGAATACATGGAAAAGCATTCGGTCTCGAAGCTTATCGGCGCGCCTCCGGGTTATGTGGGCTACGAAGAGGGCGGACAATTGACGGAGCGCGTTCGCCGCACGCCTTATTCCATAATCCTGCTCGATGAAATCGAGAAGGCGCATCCGGATGTTTACAACATTCTGTTGCAGGTATTTGAGGATGGACAGCTAACGGACGGCCTCGGTAACACAGTGGATTTTCGCAACACAATCATTATCATGACTTCGAATATCGGCGCGCGCGCTCTCCAGAAGCAGGCTACTTTGGGCTTCCAGTCCCGCTTGGGAGACACGCACGCGAAGAGTTTGGATGATATCGTGATGGCCGAGGTCAAACGCGTCTTCAATCCTGAGTTTTTGAACCGGCTGGACGAAGTGATTTTGTTCAACGCGCTCACGGACGATGATCTGTCGCGCATCATTGACTTGTTGGTGAGCCAGATTAATGACACGCTGGTCCATCGCCAGGTGCAGATTCAAATGACGCCCGAAGCGCGCCAGTGGATTCTGGAAAAGACCTGCACCGATCGCAACTACGGCGCTCGTCCGCTCCGCCGCGCTCTTCAGAAGTACGTCGAGGATCCGCTCTCGGAGGCGTTAATCCAAGGCGGGCTTCAACGCCCAGCCATCATTGAGATTTATCTCACCACTGATGGCCTGGGCTTCCGTCCGGTGGTAGAAGCAACCCCAGTGGCCCACTAAGGAATCCTACGCGCGTGCCAGCCGTGGGGACCGTCTGGCAGGGGGAGTACAAAACATTGGAAGGCGGAGCGCGGCTTTGATTTACGTTGAAGCCGCAGAGAGGAAATCTTGTCTGCACGCCAGCGCGCTCTTCGTGGTGGTGTGCGGATGCTTGTTCGCGTTTTTTTCACTCCCGGCCATTGCCCAGCAGCTTCCCGTAACAAAGCAGCCTGGTTCGGCCACTTCTCAACAGCCAGTGATTGAACGGATCGAATTTGTAGGCAATCGCCGCATTCAGCGCGAGACGCTTTTGGCGCGCATTTTCTCGCGCCCCGGTGATCCTTACAATCCCGAGGCGGTCCGTCGCGACTTTCGAGCATTGTGGAATACGCAGTTTTTTGAGGACATCCGCCTGGAAGTGGAAGACAGCCCTGATAATCCCAACGGTAAAATCCTCGTTTTCTACGTTCAGGAACGGCCCACAATTCGGAACATCAACTACAAAGGGAACAAATCCGTTTCCGAATCCGACATCCTCGATGCATTTAAAGATCGCAAGGTCGATCTCTCCGTCGAGAGCCGTTTCGATCCCACGAAGGTAAAACGCGCCGAAGTGGTCATCGAGCAATTGCTCGCGGAGCACGGCCACATGTTCGCTACGGTCAAGCCGACCTACGAGCGCATTCCAGCGACAAACTCGGTTACGCTTACTTTCAATATTGACGAAGGACCAAAGGTCAAGGTAGGCCGGATCATTATCCAAGGCAACCACGTTTTTTCCACCGAAAAGATCATCCGTTCGATGCGCCATTCGCGACCGATTGCCATTCCGTTGGGATTCGCTGACATCAATATATTAAGCAAGACCTTTGATCGCGACAAACTGGACGAGGACATGGCGGTAGGAATCAACGGGCTGTACCGCGACCATGGCTACTTTCGCGTTGTCGTGAATGAGCCCATTCTCAAGAACGTCAAAGTGCAGCACAATGGTTTGCCGATTGGGCCGATCCCGTATATCGGGCGTACCCGCGGCATTCGCACCGATATCACTATTCCCATCGAAGAAGGCGCGCAATACCGCATGGGAAGGCTGGTGATCCGCAGTGCCAATCCTGACGAGAACCTGTACTTCAAGCCCGAGTTTCTTGAAAGCATATTCCCCCTCAAGAAAGGGCAAATCTTTGACGTGTCGAAAATTCGAAAGTCGATCGACAACTACACAAAACTGTATGGCGAGTTTGGATACATTGATTTTACGGCCACTCCCGAATTCGACGAAGACGCTGCCACAAAGATCATCAATCTGACGTTGGATTTCGACCAGGAAAAGCAGTTCTTCGTTCGACGCATCGAGTTCCAGGGCAACACAACGACGCGCGATAAGGTGATTCGACGCGAGTTGTTGCTGGACGAAGGCAGTCTTTTCAATGACCGTTACTGGGAACTCAGCATCCTGCGGCTAAACCAACTCGGATATTTCGACCCAATCAAGAAAACAAACGCGGACCTCAAGCGCGATGTCAAGGCGGGGACGGTCGACATCACCTTGAAGGTAAGAGAGAAAGGGAAACAGTCCATCAGCTTTTCTGGCGGCGTGAGCGGCTTGGCCGGCAGTTTCCTTAGCCTCGCCTATCAGACCAATAATTTCCTAGGACTTGGCGAGACGCTTACGTTCTCAACGCAATTCGGCAGCATCCAACGGAGCATTCTGTTCGGCTTCACGGAGCCGTATTTGATGGATCGTCCCATTTCAACCGGCTTTACGATTTTTTCCAACAAGTTCAATTTCAACCAGCAGAAGGAACTTTCGATCCTGGTCGGCCAAAACATCGCTATCAACCCAGCGCTGGCCCAGAACTACAGCCAAAACAGCAAGGGCTTTACGCTTTTTGCCAGCTATCCGTTGCACCGGTTTGCGTTCGCGCGTCTCAGTGTCACGTATGGCTGGACCAAGAGCGACATCACAACCTTTAGCCAAGCATCTCAACTGCTGTTTCAATCCCTGCAATTTAGCAGCCTGCAGGGATCTTCGGCCCTCAACGGAATTGTCTCTAGCAAGCTCACACCGTCCATTAGTTACAACACCGTGAACGATCAGCTAAACCCCACCGGGGGCAAGAGCCTTTCTTATTCACTCGGATTTGAAGGCGGCCCGTTGCGGGGAAACGTTGATGCCATCCAGAATATTTTTCAGATGACGTATTTCCATCCGACTTATCACAAGCGCAATGTTATTGGCCTACGTCTCCAATCAGCGTGGGTTACAGGTTACAACGGCAAAGTCATACCTCCGTATGAGCGTTTCTACATCGGCGGAGAAGATACGGTGCGAGGCTTCGACTTTTTCAATATCTCTCCGTGGACATTCATTCCGTCCGCTGTCAACACGAGTATCAGCTTCGTGAACCCAACGGTTCTGAATTCAACAGGCGGGCCCACGGTGCAAACGATTAACGTCCCTGTACTTCAGTATTTCGCGACACGGCCTGGCGGCGACGTTCAGGCTGTTGGCAATTTCGAATACCGGATCCCCATTGCCGGTCCTGTAAGCATGGACCTTTTCGCAGACATCGGTCTCGATGGAATCTTGCGGTCCAGCGAATTGAGGCTTGACCCGACAGCCATCGAGCAACTGAATTCCGAATTCCCCAACCCGCTCTTTCCGAATACGAAATTGTCCCAGACGCTTTCCATTGTTCCGGGCACGAATTTCACGCCTCGCACTTCCACTGGAATCGAATTTGTCGTTTTTCTGCCGATCGTCCGAGCGCCTTTCCGGTTCTATTACGCCTATAATCCGACTCGGCTTAATCAAACCATTGAGGGTCCTCGGGGTGCGTACTTCATAAGTCCCGAGCAAATGGCGGCTTTGCCGCCGGGCGTCCTGCAGTCCCAGATCATTCCGACATTGAATACTATGCTGGATCAGCAGATTCAAAGATTTCCAACCGGGCTCGTCGAGCCCCGCAGCACATTCCGATTTACGATTGCGCGTACGTTCTGAGGATTGCCGTGGAACGCGGCCGCGGATTTTGGAGGACGTGGATGAGATTGGGCAAGCTGGGGATAGTTCTAATTCTGGCTGGACTAATAGCGGGCTGCGGCGGGGGCGCTTCGACGGCTGTGACAGTCACGCTGTCGCCGGTAGGACAGACCGTCGTGCTCGCGGGTACGCAGCAATTCAACGCCTCAGTTGTGGGGGAGTCGAATACCACCGTTACGTGGCAGGTTTGTAACCAGGCTCTCGCCAGCATCGCCACGGGCAGCTCCACGGTGACTAACATTGTATTGCCGACGGGATGCGTGGCGGGCGGAAACGCCGCTCTCGGTACCGTGAGCACTACGGGCCTTTACACCGCCCCGGCCACTTTGCCGAGTCCTCCGGTCGTCAGCATTGTTGCGACCAGTCAAGCAGATACGGCGGTTTTTGCCATCGTCAACGTCAGCCTCGACACCGGCATCCGCGTTTCCGTTAGTCCTTCGAGCGCCTCCATCGGCACGACAGAACAGTTCCAGTTCACAGCGACCGTGTCCGGGAACTCGAACACTGCCGTCAATTGGTCAGTGAATCAGATTGCGAACGGCAACTCCACTGTCGGTACCATCACGCCCACCGCGTGCACTGTTAGTATGCCCATTACGCCCTTTCCGTCGAATCCGGCAATCCCAGGCACGAGCGTGGGCTGTTACACCGCGCCAGCGGCGGCGCAAAGCAGCATTACTGTGACGGCTACTTCGGCTGCAGATTCGAGACAATTTGCTTCGGCGAGCGTCGCTGTCATCGCCGCCTCGGATCCTAGTTTCAGCGCAATTCCATTGGAGCCGACTAGCGCCGTCGAGGGTTTATTCCAGCAAGATGTTTATTTGTTCGGTCACAATTTCTTTTCGACGAACCAGATTTTGGTCAATGGCGCGCCTGTTCCGACCACGTTCATCAGCTCGGCGACTCTTCGTGCGACTATTCCTTCTACTTTCTTCGCCGGTCCTGCGCCCAGCTCATTGTCGATCACTGTGCAGCGCCAAAATGGAGATACCAGCCAACCCGCTACTTTGACCGTGCAGCCCACGCGTCCGGCGGTGATCGCGTCCATCCCGGACAGTTTCTCTCCCTCCACGACTTCGGGCACACTCAGCTTGAACGGCGGATATTTCGCAGCATCGACGCGGGTAATATCAGGAACTCAAACTCTTCCCGCCACCCTCGTGAATAGTCGCCAGTTGCAAGTCACTCTGTCGTCGCCGGTTTTTCCTTTCTCTACGCCGGGACTGTTCCCCATACTTGTCCAAAACAGCGACGTGCCGAATGGGTTGCCGTCTTTTGCTTCGGTGAACGTTGCTATTACTCCGTCGGCGACAGACATTCCTCCCGCGCCGAATCCGCCGATCGCTGTTGGTACACAGCCATCGGCCGTCGCGATCGATGCCGCGCTCGGCACCGCGGTTGTCGTGGATCGGGGCGCAAGCGGAAGTGCGGGCGCGGTAACTCTCGTCAACATTGACTCCAACACGGCCGGGGCCACGCTAACGGTGGGCAACGCTCCCACTGGTGTAGGCGTGGACGACATTTTGCACTTGGCTGCGGTTGTCAATAGTTCCGATAACACACTCTCCATCGTGAATCTTCAAACTCAGGCGGTCACTCCGTTTTCTCTGCCCAGCAATCCAACGGGTACCACGCCGGCGCCTGTGCCTTACTCCGTGGGCGTAAATCCGCTGACGCACCGCGCATTGATCGCATACTCAAACACGAATGTCGCTGCTGTGGTCGATCTATCCAGTAGTCCGCCGAGTCTGGTATGTGTGCTTGGTGGCTCGGATGCTAGCATGGCAAATAATTGTGCCACTACGCCAAATACCAACACCCGGCCGGTGAGCACCGGGCCAACGCCGGCGGTTGCCGTCGAACCGCAACTGAATTGGGCTGTCATAACGCCGGGTGGTTCCGGCTCGGTCACGATTGTCGATTTGGGAACTCCGGCAACGGCAACTCAAGTCGCTCGCGTTCCCAACGTAATCGCTTCTGTCACACTATCAACCAGCGTTCAGGGTGTCGCCATCAATACGGAAACGGAGCAGGCTCTTCTGACGGATCCGAATCAAACGTCGCTGACTTTGTTCAGTGTCCTCGATCAAACAGTGAATACGGTCACATTGACGCACGGGGAAGTGGCGGATGCGATTAGTCCTCTCACCGATGTCGCTGTTGTCTTGAATAGCATAGGCGGAACGGCGACTGTGCTTGATTTGCGAACTCTGAAACCAATTGGAAATAGTGTGACGGTCGGAACCCAGCCTGAGGCTGTTGCGATCGACCCGGGGAAGAACGTTGCGGTGATTGCGAATACAGGCAGCAACAATGTCTCTATTCTGTCGCTGGGACCAATTCGCTCCCCGCAAATCACGGAAGTCAGCCCAGGGACCACGTTTACGGCTGGTGGTTCGGGATCACTCACCGTCACCGTGAACGGCTTTGGATTAGCATCCGGCGCGCAAGTGCGCCTGGATGGTGTGAGTATCCCGACAACCGTTAGCTCGAATGGCCGGCAAGCCACGGCGACAATTCCCGGAAGTCTGTTGGCTGCCCCGCGGCGCTTCGCGCTGGATGTAATGACTGCGGGAGGTGCAACTTCGAATGAAAAGAACTTCACGGTGGTCGGCGCCATTCCAATTGGACTAAACCCAATTGCCGTCGCGATCGACTCCGATCTTGACGAGGCGCTTGTTACCAGCCAGGGTGCGCTCAATTCGGCCGGAACGTGCACGGGAACCGGAACTGTTTCCGTCGTGAACCTTTCATCGATCGCAGTGACCAACACGTTTTCAGTGGGCACGTGCCCGGAAGGTGTTGCCGTGCTTCCGCGTCTTGGCTTGGGCGTCGTGGCGAACAACGGCAGCGACAATGCTACGGTGGTCGACTACGTGAACAGCGCCGTTACGGCAACGGTGTCGGTCGGTACTTCTCCGGCGGGCGTTGCAATTGATCCAGACACCGGCGCGACGATCATTGCTAATACTGGCTCGAATACGATTTCGGAGTTTACCATCGGCTCTGGTGGCAGTCCCGGCTCAGCCGGGAGTGTGCCCGTGGATCAGGGTCCATTCGGAGTGAGCATCGATCCCATCGATCATCTGTTGGCAGTGACGGCTACCACGCAGAACACTGTGGATATCGTGGATCTCGGTACTCATTTCCTCACGGGGCGCCTCAACAACTTTGAGGATCCGAGCGACGCGACCTTCGATCCCGTCACGGACACTTTCCTCGTTGCCAATAGCCTTCTGAACGATCTCGCTGTCGTCGACCCGAAGGCATTTACGGCAACGCCAATCCGTGTCGGCATCAATCCAACCGCGATTGCATATAATTTCCAGAGCGGCACGGGGGTCACTGTTAATAACGCCACCAACACCCTATCCGTTTTCAATTTCTTGGCTAAAAACCCCAATTCTGTTTTGACGATCCAAACCGGCAAAGTTGAGGCGGTATTGCCGATGGGTGGCTCGGCTGAATTTTCTGTCGCCATCGACCCGCTGACAAACATCGCGGCCGTGGTTGATCAGGCCAACGGTCGATTGTTGCTGATTCCTCTGCCTCGTTGACCTGCGGGTTTGACCAATGGGCGGGAAGTGCTTGAAGGATGCGGGAACAGGACGGTTCATGGTTACCCGGCCAACTGGAATCGCATTTCACGCATCGGTATCTGTATCCAGTCTTAGTCGAGACGTCGCGAAATAGACCGGGTAGTTGAAAGCGGCGGGAATCTCAATTCCGGTTGACCAGTTCAAGGGTGGGCCGCTATAATCATGTTTTCCCAAAGATCAGTGATTCGTATCGAGGAGCTAGAATGAAGATTCGAAACACTTGTATGGCGGCGCTCGTCGCGCTTCTAATCATTCCAGCCGCCTGGGCGCAGGCCGGGTCCAGCGCAGCATCGGCCGCGACGGGGAAAATCGCTGTGATTAGTCTTCAGGGAGCTATTGCTGGCACCGAGGAAGGCAAGCAAGCATCCAAGGAGCTTCAAGCCCAGTTCGCTCCGCGCCAGGCCGAGATAGCCAATCTCGGGAAACAGATCCAAACTCTCCAGCAGCGCCTTCAGGCTGGTCAGACGACTCTCAGTGACGAGGAAAAGGCGCATCTGACTCGGGAAATCAATGAGCTAACTCGCAAGGGCCAGCGCGAACAGCAAGATTTAAGCGACGATGGCAACGAGGCCCAACAAGAAGCCATTAACAACATTGGCCAGAAAATGCTGGCTGTTTTGGACAAATTTGCCAAGCAGAACGGGTACGGAATTATCCTCGACAATGGCAGTTCCGCCCAGAGTGCCCCGGTTGTGCTTTATTCGGCAAATCAAGTCGATGTGACTCAACAGATCATTAAACTCTACGACGCGGCGTACCCTGTAAAGGCCGCGGCACCAGCTGCAACGCACCCCGGAGCAGCGAAGCCGTCTCACAAGTAACGAGGACCGGGAGCTGGTCCTCAAGAGAACTCAGACGATCCTCGCAGAATCGTTATGAGAGGATCTGGGTAGCGCGAGTGTCATATTGCGTTTCCCAGTACCTAAGTTTATACTGGTATCGTTCGAAGTTGGGCGAAAGTTCAAGTGGGCGCGAGCCCACTTTTTTGTTGGCTGCGAAATTGCGACGGTGCCGCGAATTCTTTGAGCCCTGAGGTGCCGGCAGCCAACGACAGTTTTCCGGGTAGCGATGAACCTGGATAAGATTCGCGATGCAGCAGAGCGCGTGGCACGCTCGGTCGGCGTTGAAGTCGTCGACGTCGAATGGCAGGTGGGCAAGCAGCGCCTGCTGCGGCTTTACATCGACCGCCCGTTGGCCAGCCAGGCTTCCGGCTCCGGCATCAGCCACAGCGACTGCGAAGCCGTCAGCGAGCAGCTGAACGTAATCCTCGATGTCGAGGACCTGGTGCCTGGGCCAGCGTACGTTTTGGAAGTGAGCTCCCCGGGTCTTGACCGGAAATTGCTCAAACCCTCAGATTATGAGAGGTTCGCGGGCCGCCTGGCGAAGGTTTGGCTGAACGAGCCGGTGGAGAGCGCGAAGTTTTTTGAGGGCCGTCTGGCTGGATTTGTGGACGGAGTGGTTAGGATGTCGGTGCGGGATCGGACAATTTCTTTTCCGTTGGCGAATATTCGCAAAGCAAATCTAGTCGTCGAATTCTAGGGAGAAAGTAGCGAATGGCGAGTTTGCTTTACCAGACGATCGAACAGATCAGCCGGGACAAACATATCGAGCCGGAGATCATCGTCGCTGCCATTGAGGAAGCGATGGTCGTCGCGGCGCGCAAGTTCTATAAAACCGACGAGGACCTACGCTCGAAATTCAACCCGGAAACGGGACAAGTCGATCTGTTCGCCGTTCGCACGGTCGTTGAGGAAGTTGTCGATCCGCTCCGCGAGATTGCTCTTGCTGAAGCGCGCAAGCAGCAGCCGGCGATCGAAGTGGGGGGCGAAATTCCGCAAGTTCGGGCGACCGATGTACTCGGCCGTATTCAGGCACAGACCGCGAAGCAAGTGATTCTGCAAAAGGTCCGCGAGGCCGAACGGGACACGATTTATAATGAATTTCACACGCGTGTCGGCGAACTTGTAAATTGTATCGTCAAGCGCCTCGACGGTCCGGATGTTATCGTGGACCTTGGCCGAACCGAGGCTCGTTTGCCGAAACGTGAACAATCACGCCTCGAAACGTATAACGTCGGTGATCGCCTTCGCGTTGCGATTCGCGCTGTCGAGCGTGCTGCCAAGGGACCGCAGGTGGTTGTCTCGCGAGGGGATCCTGTACTTGTCCAGCGGCTGTTTGAAATGGAAGTTCCCGAAATTTACGACGGAACTGTGCAGATTCGTGCCGTGGCTCGCGAAGCTGGCGAGCGTACTAAGATTGCGGTCGAGAGCCGCGACAAGGACGTTGATCCGGTTGGGGCTTGCGTGGGCATGAAGGGCATGCGCGTGCAATCCATCATTCGTGAATTGCGCGGAGAGAAAATCGACATTATTCCCTACAACGAAGACATTCTCCTGTTCGCCCAGAAGGCCCTGAGTCCGGCTAAGGTCACCCGCGTGCAGGCCGTGGACATGGAAGAAAAGCGCCTCGAAGTCATCGTCGAAGACACCCAACTTTCGCTGGCTATCGGAAAGAAGGGGCAGAACGTTCGCCTTGCCAGCAAATTGATCGGCTGGAATATCGATATCAAGAGCGAGGAAGAGAAGCGTCGGGAAATCGAAGCGCAGATGTCCGAAATGACCGTTGCTTCCACCTCGCTCAACGAGTTACAGGGCGTGGGTCCGAAGACCATCGAAAAGCTCGAATCGCATGGCGTCACATCCATTGAAAAGCTTGCCGACATGACGCCCGAGCAGTTGCTCGAAATTCCGGGCATCGGCGAAAAAATGGTTGAGAAGATTCGTGTTTCGGTCGAGCAGTATTTCCAGGCGCTCGAATTGCAACAAACAGCGGTACCAGAAGAAACCGCCCCCGAAATTGTGGCAGCCGAAGAAGTTGCGACGCCAGTAGAGGCAAAAGGAGAATCCGCCAGTGGCGCGACCGAAACGGAAACAGCCACTGCGATCGAGACCGAAGCCTCGTCGGAAACAATCGAAGGCGTTCCGGGACAGCTCGAGAGCGCTCCAGAGTCTGTGGAAACTGAATCATCTGCTGAGATTTCTTCTGGAACGTCCGAACAAGAGCTGCCACAGTCAGTTGACGAGCACGACGACAAGACGGATACCGATTCAAAGTCAATTAAGGCGGAGGACAACGCTTAGCTGATGCCAGAATCTGGGCAAATCCGCATCAACGAACTCGCGCGGGAACTGGAGATCAAGGCAAAAGTCTTGATCGAGTACCTGCCAGAGATCGGCATTGCCGAAAAGAAAACTCACTCGAGTTCCCTCGAGAATGAGCAAGCGGACCGCGTGCGGAAGCATTTTCATGATCTCTCTGCAGCGGAAGCTGCGGCGGAATCCGAGAAGCAAGCCAAGACGGCAGCCGCGAAAGCCAGACCGGCCGCGAGGCCTGCCGTTGTAGCTCCGTCGGCGAGCGCCCAATCGCCAACCGCGGTTTCAGCCCCCACCGGAGCTCCGGCGAAACCGGCGACCGCTCCTTCGGTGGTTCCCGGCGTAAAGGCTCCGATTCGTCCCAGCATAGTTTCGCCCGCCGCGCCCCGTCCTGCTGTTGCCCCGACAATTGCCGCGCCGGGTGCCGCGCGTCCTCCAGCGGCCGCCCCACGGACCCCAATGCCCGCATCCGGCGCGCCCGCATCCATTCCAACTCAAAGACCTGGCGCTCCTCCATCGCAGCGCTCTCCCATCGTCACGAGACCCGCCGCAGCTGGCAGCGCTGCGACAACCGTTTCTCGCCCGGGTTCGCCGACACAGGGGCAGCAGCGGCCGTCCGGCGGATATTCAAGACCGGGCGTCCCACAGCGCCCTGGCGGCGCACCATCAGGATATCGGCCTGCCGCTGGCGCACAAGGTACCCCGCGTTCAGGCGGCGTGCCCATGCGACCTCCGCAGCGTCCCAGTGGTCGTCCCGGTCAGCCAATGGGCGGGAGACCCGCGAGTGCTGCGGGTCAGGCTCCGAAAGCGGAGCCAGGCAAGCCTCTTTATGTGCGCAAGCCGCCCGCTCGCGCCAAGCCGACTATTGAAAAGCGTTTCGCCGAAGGTGAGCGCAAGCTGCATCCCGTCCGCGCACGCGCCGGCGCTGCCGCGGGACGCGGAGTTGGCCATGCCGAGCCGGTCGCGCCTCCCGTTGTGCGTGAGCCGCGCCCGGTAACCATCACGGAAGGCATCACTGTTCGCGAGCTCGCTGAAAAACTCGATATTCGCGCAAAGGAATTGCTAAAAAATCTTCTCGACCGCGGAGTCTTCGCCAGCATCAATCAAGCGCTTGACCTCCAGACGGCCACCGGCCTCGCCGAAGCCTTCAATGGGATCGTCCAAGTGGTCTCCTTCGAAGAGCAGATGGCCCACGAGGACGTAAGCAAGGACGATAAATCCGAAAGGCTAACTCCGCGCGCCCCGGTTGTTACCGTCATGGGCCACGTCGATCACGGCAAGACCAGTCTTCTCGACGCCATCCGATCCACTGACGTCGCCGGCGGCGAATCCGGCGGCATCACGCAACACATCGGTGCCAGCGACGTCCACATCGACGGCAAACGAATCGTCTTCATCGATACACCGGGCCACGAAGCCTTCACGCGTATGCGCGCTCGCGGCGCAAAAGTCACGGACATTGTTGTCCTCGTCGTCGGCGCTGACGATGGCGTGATGCCGCAGACGGAAGAAGCCATCGATCACGCGCGCGCCGCGAAAGTTCCTATCATTGTCGCACTCAACAAAATCGATAAACCGGACGCTCAGCCGGAGCGTGTCAAGCGCCAGCTTGCTGATCATGGCCTAATGCCCGAAGACTGGGGCGGCGATACGGTGATGGTGGAAGTCTCCGCCAAGACCAAAAAGAACATCGAGCGCCTGCTCGAAATGATCCTGCTCGTCGGCGATCTTCGTGAACTGAAATCCAATCCCGCGGCTTCCGCCAGCGGGACGGTCCTCGAATCGCGCATCGATAAGGGCCGTGGGCCTGTGGCCACCGTTCTTGTCCAGAACGGCACCCTCAGCGTCGGCGATGTTTTTATCTGTGGCGCGGTTTATGGGAAAGTCCGCGCCTTGTATGACGACCGTGGCCAGCCTGTGAAAAGTGCAGGCCCTTCGACCCCTGTCGAAGTCCTCGGCCTGCAAGGCATCCCGGACGCGGGCGATCAGTTTTACGTCGCGGACGAAGCCAAGGCGCGCCACATTGTCGAGTACCGCCAATCCAAATTGCGCGAGGCCACGCTGGCGAAATCGGCAAGCTCGCGCTTGACGCTCGACCAACTCCACGAGCAGCTCAAGGCCGGTGAGGTGAAAGACCTCCCGATCGTGATTAAGGGCGACGTGCAGGGCTCTGTTGAAGTTCTCAGCGAAATGCTGCCCAAGCTTTCAACCGACCAGGTAAAGCTCAAGATCATCCACGCCAGCGTCGGCGCCGTTTCTGAAACGGACGTTCTCCTCGCCTCCGCCTCCAGCGCAATTATCATCGCGTTCAATGTCCGCCCGGAGCGCAAAGCCTCCGATCTCGCGCAGCAGGAAGGCGTGGACATTCGTTTGCACACGATCATCTACGAAGTTGTCGACGAAATTAAGAAGGCCATGGCGGGCTTGCTCACGCCCGTGATCAAGGAACAGTATCTGGGGCGCGCGGAAGTTCGGAACACATTCCGCGTCAAGGGCGTCGGCATGATCGCTGGCAGTCATGTTCAGGACGGAATCGTCAAGCGCGACGCCGAAGTGCGCATTCTCCGCGACAACGTTGTGATCTATACAGGACGCATCAGCTCTCTGCGCCGGTTCAAGGATGATGTCAATGAAGTGCGCGCTGGCTTCGAATGCGGAATCAGTATTTCAAATTTCGCCGACGTCAAAGTGGGCGATATTTTAGAATGCTTTGCGATGGAGCGGACAGTTTCTGCTGGAACAGGCGCCTGAGTTAATCTGCTGTAGTTCCTCCGCGGTAGGAGGGCAGTCATGCCGATCGGCCTCGTCACTCTGGAAATTCACATTGCGGATGCGCGATCCCTTAAGGATAAACGCCAGGTCCTGCGCAGTTTGAAAGATCGCCTGCGCGGCCACTTCAATGTCGCCGTTGCGGAACTCGATCACCAGGACTTGTGGCAGCGCTCCGTCGTCGGCGTGGTGGGAATTTCCGCCGATGATCAGCACCTCGCGCAATCGATGGCTGCCGTTCTGGAAGCATCCGAGCAGGCCCTGGGACGCGGCTTGATCTCGCATGAAATCGAGTACTTCTGAATTCGTTGTTCACCGGAGCGCCAAATTCAAGTAGGGTTGCAGACCATGACCGTCGCCGGCCATCGTTCGGAACGCATCGCCGAAGAAATTCGGCACGAAGTCAGCCTGATGCTCGCAGGTGAATTGAAGGATCCCCGCCTGGCGACTGCGATGAACGTCACCGAAGTGCGCGTAGCCCCCGGTCTGAAACATATCCTGGTTTACATTGAAGTGTTCGGCTCGGATTCCGACCGTGAGACCACCCTCAAGGGTTTGGCCGCTGCTTCGGGATTCATCCGACACGAACTTGTCGAACGCTTGCAGCTTCGCCGGGCGCCAGATATTGACTTCGTTCCGGATCGCTCCGAAGAGTACGGTCACCGCATCGACGATCTCCTGAAAAAGAGTAAAACCCAGGGAGAAGCGTAACCTCCACGCGAATGGCCGCGTACCTCTGATGCCACGAAACGTTCAGCCGCCGCAAATCGACGGGGCCCTCGTCATCGACAAGCCATCCGGCAAGACATCCCACGATGTCGTGGACGCTGTGCGTCGCTTGGTAGGCTTTCGCCAGGTCGGCCATCTTGGCACGCTCGATCCGCTGGCAACTGGCGTCCTTGTTTTGCTTCTCGGACGCGCCACGCGCCTCGCGCAGTTTTACACGGGCCGCCGCAAACGTTACAGTTGTAGTGTCCGCTTCGGCTACGCGACCGATACTTACGATTCTGACGGAGAGGCCCAAGGCACTGATCTCGCTCCGGTCCTTGACCGCGCCACCATCGAATCTCTCGCTGCGCGATTTCTCGGGCGCCTCCAGCAAATGCCCCCATCGTTTTCGGCGAAAAAAATTCATGGGCGTCCCGCACACGAACTCGCCCGCAAGAAAAAGCCAGTTGCGCTGAAGCCTGTCGAGGTTGACGTTTACGAATTTCGCCTTACTGAAATGGAAGGTTCGTGCGCGAAGTTCGCCATCGAATGCGGGGCAGGAACGTACATCCGCGCGCTGGCACATGAGCTTGGCAAATTGGAAGGCTCCGGCGCACACCTCTCCGAGATCAGCCGCACCGCTGTCGGCGAATTCACCCTCGATCACGCTATCAAGCTCGAGGAATTGGCCGAAGCCGCCCGTGCCGGGCGTTTAGCCCAGCGCGTCATTTGCCTCGAAGCCTTGCTGCCGGAACTCCCGCGCGTCACGATTCTGCCTGTCATCGAGCGTCGCGTGCGCCACGGCGCGAAATTCAACATTCCCATCGCGCAAATTCAGTCCGGTCACTCAACCGCTGCACAGCACGCACCCGAAGAACTGGATTCCGGCGACTGGAAGCCCGCGCGCCTCCGTGTTTTCAACTCGCAAGAGCATCTGATCGCCATCGCCCAAGCCGTTGTCCCGCGCACGTATCAGCCCATCGTTGTTCTCGAAGCAATGTCCTGAGTCTACGTGGTTTTTACGGCAAGACGGGAGCTCGACGCCAGGCCATCGCTCCGAAATCGAGAGCACGATAACTTCCAAAACTCACGATCGTCTTCACGAAACAGCCAGTTATGGCACCGGCCGAATCGGCGCAGAAGCGAACCCGCCCCCCTGGACGGGGGCTGGTCCTGCGTAGATTGGCCGGCCGGTCTTGGGGTTCCGCGTCACCACTCGCGGTGTCAACAATATCAGCAGTTCCGTATGGTCATTTTGCTTGCTGCGATTACTTCCCAGCAAGCCCAATGGGCCAAGCTCCGCCACTCCTGGGATGCCGTTGATCGCGCGCATCTCTTGCGACTCGATGATTCCTGCTAAAGCTGTCGTCTCTCCGTCTCTCACGCGAACTGTTTGGTCGATTGTCTGATTGCTGATCACGGGTATCCCGTCCACGGAATTTCCCGTCAGACTGCGTAGCTCAAAGTGCAGTTCGAGCGACACTTCGTCGTTCGCGTGGAGGTGCGGCGTTGCTTTCATCTTCAGACCGATATCCTCATATTCGGAATTTGGATACGGGGTCAATGGAGCAGTGTTATTCGTCGAATTGAAAGTAGCATTGTCCAGAACGATCGAGAGCGTGTTGGCTGTCGAATCCGTCACGGCCAGATCAGGCGGATGGGCTGTACCCAGGAAATCTCCGGCCACAAGTCCGATTGGCCCCGTGCCCGTGGGAAGATTCAGGGGGAAAGCGAACGTACCGTCACCATTGCCAATCAACACGTCAATCGTGTCCGCGCTTTCGTCCGATATAGCCAAGTCTGTTCGCCCATCCAAGTTGAAATCCCCGGTAGTAATCGCCACCGGTTTATTCCCCGTCGCCGAAGTGCCGTTCAACGCCGAAGTACCATTGGTGGTGAACGTTCCATCTCCGTTGCCAAGAAAATTCGACAAAGTGTTGTCGGTTTGATTGACAACGGCCAGACCGATATTTGTATTGGTGTCAAGGTTGAACTGTCCTGCCGCAATTGCCACCGGCAACGCGCCCGTCGGGAGTGTTCCTTTATTGGTAAACGTGCCGTCTCCATTTCCAAGAAAAATCGAAACCGTATTCGCCGATTGATTTGTGATGGCCAAATCCGCCTTGCCGTCGTTATTGAAGTCGGCAGTAGCAATCGCTGACGGCCCTAGTTCCGTCGGTAAGGTCGATTGCGGTTGGAAAGTTCCATCGCCATTGCCAAGGAGGAGCGACACCGTGTTGTCCGCTTGATTGACGACAGCAAGGTCCTGGTGGCCGTCGCCATTAAAATCCGCCGCCACAGCGGCAACGGGATCCTTTCCTACAGAAAAAGTTCCTTTGAGCGTAAATGTTCCGTCGCCGTTGCCCAGAAAAATGGAAACCGTCCCGTCGGTCTGATTGACTACAGCGAGGTCCGGAATATTGTCATTGTTGAAGTCCGCCGTTACCAATGCGATCGGTCCTTGCCCCGTGGCCAACGTTCCTTCATTGGCAAAAGTGCCGTCGCCGTTCCCCAAGAAAATCGATATGGTGTTGTCATCATGGTTGGTGTTCGCCAGGTCGACCTTGCCATCGATGTTGAAGTCCGACGCTACGATCGCCACGGGGTTTTTCCCTGTCGCGATATCGGTTCGAGGGAACAGATTCGACGACACCGCCGGGATGAAGCCAGGCGCTGTGAGGCTCGGAGAAAATTGCGCTAGCACAATCGGCACGCGGTCTCCAACGAAAAACGTCACCGGGTTGTCGTCCTCGGCTCGCAGAAGCACGCGCTTGCCGCTCCTGATTACGCTCAGCGTATCGGAGAACGCCGCCGCCGCGCCCGGCAAAGTCGAGAGAAAAGTCGTTTTGCCGCCGCCAAACGCAATCAGCGGTGGGATCAACGAGCCAATGCCCACTTGTCCCGCTCCGACAAGCGACGCGATTTGATTCGCCCCCAATCCTGAAAGTGCGCTCGTCGGTCCAAAAAGTTGTTCAATCACTCCCACGAGGCCCGCGATACCTGATTGCGCGGCCTGAATCTGTTGCGGCGTCAAAGAGAAAGCAGAAACCGAGGTGGGAGGAGTAATTCCGATTTGACTCGCAGCATTGCGATCTACTTCGAGAATTTCCACTTCCAACACAATCTCACCGCGCGGTTGCTCCAATTGCTCCAGTAATTTCGCCGCCACCGAGATCGCCTGCGGCGATGCCCGCATTGTAATCGTTCGTGCGGATGTATTTAGTTCGGCGCGCGTGATTCCCGCAATCTCGCGGACGATACGCAAGATCGCGGTCATTTCATTTGGCGTTTCGGACGCTGGTAGTTCGACGGTGCGGACAACCGACAGATCGTAGGCAAGACGTTTTTGAGGTGTGTCCGCGGCCACAAAGAAAAGCCTTCGCGTCAATGGCCTCCAAAACGTTCCGGTCATATCGCCGAGCACCCGAGCGGCTGTTAGGAAATCAACGTTGCCGATTCTCAGATGGACCGGCTTCGATTGCAGCTCCACATCAAATGAGGCATCCACTCCAAACTTGTGCGCTACCGCTTCGTAAGCGCCCATCGTATCCCCGCGATAATCGAAGCTGCGCGTACCCGTTAGGGGTTCGAGTCGCACCACTCCAACGGGCTGTGCTATCAATTGGCGCAGCATTGCAGCGGACGATGGTGCCAGTTGCGCGAGTCTTTCGCGCACCATTTCATCGCCCGGATCGAGCACCAGGGCCGCGTTCAATTCCGCTCGCGCCTCGGCCAAGTGGTTTGTCAGCGCATCTCGCTCCGCTCGGTCCACGATTGCGCTTACCAGTTGGCTCCGCACTAGTTCGCGCCGCAACAAATACTCCCGCTTCGATGAATCTTGCTGCGTGGCTTCTGTGTAGGCCGCAAATGCCAGCGTCCAATTTTTTTGTTTCTCCGCCTTGACGCCGCGTTCGTACGCAGCCTCCGCGCGCTTGGCGTCGTGCACTTTTGTTTGAGCCGCGGCCAAGGATTGGGCCGGAGTTTTTACCTGCCCAGCGGACGCGCCAAGGGCAATACATAGACAAGAAGCGATCGTTAGCAGTGGGCGCAATGGGTATACCTGTTCGCTATTCTTACAGAGATTGGCGTAAAGCCCGCGAAGTTGCCCGCGTCTGTGCCGCGAAAGCTAAGGCGCGTATCAAGCCGGTAACCTGAGGCAGAAAATACTCCCGTGCAATTCAACGTTGGGCCAGATCGGAATCTCTACTGCAAATTGGTTCTGAAGAACGCCACCATCCTCGACCGCGCATCTTTTGCCGCTTCTGGACGGTAGCCCGGCTTATTGTTGGGATTCTCAAACGCGTGGCCTGCGCGATCGTAAATCTTCGCGTCAATGGTTTTCCCGTCGTCTTTCATTGCGGCAACAAATGCGTTCACCGCTTGCGGCGCAATCCCAGGATCATCAGCCCCAAAAGTGCCCAGCACCGGCGCCTGGTTCTTGGCGATATTCTGCGGATCGGTCGGCAATGCGCCATAATCTACCGCGCACGCCGCGATCTTCGGTTCATTTTGCGCGAGTAATATCGAATAACCCCCCATGCACCATCCCACGACGCCAATCTTGTCCGGCTTGATATCCGGTCGCGAGGCCAGATAAGAAAACGCCGCCTTCAGGCCCGCGACCCCTCGATCCTGGGGCAGACCCCTCTGGAAAGTTCGTGCGCTTCTGCCGGATCGTCTGTACTCTTTCCGCGATAGAGATCGCCCGCGAGCGTCACGTAACCCGAATCCCCAAATTTCCGCGCTTGTTCCCGGATCCAATCGTTCAGTCCCCACCACTCATGAATCACGATGATCGCAGGGTGCTTTCCTGAAGTGGTTGGAGTGACAAGATACCCGCTAACGGTTTCGTTTCCGCTCAGGTATTGGACTGTTTGCGCTTTCGTCGTCTCGGCGGACGCAACGCTTCCCGTTGCAAATATTCCGAATGCCAGCAGCCACAAGATTTTTTTCACACGAGCCTCCAGAATTCTGCAACGACGACACAACAAAAGCAAAACCGAAAAAGGGGACGTTTCTATCTTGGTAAGGAAGGGGACATTTCTATTTTGGTTTGACACAAGGGGTATTTTGTCTGTTGCGCCACGATAGTAATGTCCCCTTTTCTCCAAAATAGAAATGTCCCCTAATACGACCTCCGAGAGGAGGTCAGATTGAGGCGGACAGGGATGAGCAGCAACGAGTTGAGAAGGGTGGAAGTGCTGGCGCGAGTTCGGAGCAAGCAGCTGCGGATCGTCGATGCCAGCAAGCTCTTGCATTTGAGCTACCGGCAAGCGAAGCGCTTGTGGAAACGATATCGCAACGAGGGCGCGGCAGGCCTGAAGCATCGCAGCGCAGGTCGCCCCTCGAACCATACTCATGACTCAAAGTTTCGCAAACAGGTACTGCAGTTGGTGCGGGAGAAGTATAGCGGGCCGGTAGGGGAGCGCTTTGGTCCGACTTTGGCGGCCGAGCATCTGGATTCGGAGGACGGGCTCCAGGTGAATGCGGAGACGCTACGACAGTGGATGCTGGCCGAGGGCATGTGGAGCCGGGCGCGCAAGCGCCAGCAGCACCGTCGCCGACGCGAGCGCAAAGAGCATTTGGGAGAGCTGGTGCAGATGGACGGGAGCTTTCATGACTGGCTGGAGGAGCGCGGTCTGAAAGGCTGCTTGATCGACATGGCCGATGACGCTACGAACAGAACCTTGGCAAGCATGGGTAAGGAAGAAACGATCTGGGCGGTGGCGGATACCTTGCGTGCCTGGATCGAGCTCTATGGGGTGCCGCTGGCCTTGTATGTGGACTGGAAAAATCTGTACAAGCGGCCGGCGACCGTGAAGGAGCAGCTGCGCGGAGAAGAGCCCATCACGCAATTCGGACGAATGTGCAAGAAGCTGGAAATCGAGATTATTGCTGCGAATTCACCCCAAGCGAAGGGCCGAATCGAAAGAATCCATGGAACCCATCAAGATCGGCTGGTGAAGAAACTGCGGCGGAAGGAAATCAGCTCTTACGAGCAAGCCAACGTTTTCCTGAAGAATGAATATCTGCCGGAACACAATCGGAGGTTTGCCCGGCCGCCGGCCCGACCGGAAGACTATCACCGGCGAGCGCCGCGGGCGGCGGAATTGGACCGGATTTTCCGATTGGAGAGCCCACGCACGATCTACAACGATTGGGTGGTGCGGTATGAGAACCGATATTTCCAACTGGAGCGGCAGAGCCGGCATTACGCACCGGCTCGCAGCCAGGTGCTGGTGTGCGAAAGTCGGCACGGGAAGATCAGCATCGAATATCGGGGCCGGGAATTGGAGTGGCGGGAGATCCCGGCGCCGGCAAAGCCGTGTGAGCTCCCCGTTCAACCCGCGCAGAAGCTGAGAGGGCCCACGGCGAAGCGGAAGTGGGTGCCCCCGGCAGATCACCCGTGGCGAAAACTGATTCTCCGCACGGCGCAGCAGAAAGCAGCGCGAGAAGCAGGCCGTGACGCGCAGTGAAATGCGAAAAGGGGAGGATGCTATGGGTCGACCGAATTGGGAATCGTCGCTCCTAGGCGTTCCTAGCGCGAAATTTTTCTGCGCGAGAGCGGCCTCATCAAGAAATGCGCTAGCGAGCAGCTCTCCGGCCGTTGAGCTTGCCCTACGCTTCGCCCTAAGCGCTCCGCCCTCCGGGCTCCGCAGGGCTCCGCTTCGGGCAAGCTCAACGACACAACAAAACCAAAAAAGGGGACATTTTAATCGAGGTAAGGATGGGGACATTTTAAAAGAGCTTTGACACAAGGGGTATTTTGTCTTGACGATGTTTCAGCACCAAGATACACTCAGAATTTCTAGTTGATACTGAGTTACAACTGGACTTGGCTCCCAAATGCTCTCCGCACTCTTGCTTGCTCTCCGGGAAGGCGTTGAAGCCGCCCTTGTGGTTGGCATCGTCTTAGTCTATCTCAATCGCACTGGCCGTCGCCAATTGGCGCGCTACGTGTGGTTAGGCGTTGCCCTGGCAGTCACATGTAGCTTCGCGGCTGCCGTCCTTCTGCAGCGGTGGCAAGTCAGCGAAGACGGTTTCGAGGGCATTCTGATGCTTGCGGCCGCCGCTCTCGTCGTCTCCATGATTGTCTGGATGAACCGCGTCGCGCGCCGCCTTCGCAAGGAAATCGAGCAGCGCGTAGAAACGTACGTCCAGAAGGGCGAACGCGCCGCTGGATGGGGAATCGGCTTTTTCGTTTTTCTGATGGTTTTGCGCGAAGGTGCCGAACTCATCCTGATTCTTCGAGCGGTCGAGCTTTCCATCTCCGGCCTCCAAGTCTGGATTGGCACGGGAATCGGAATCGCCCTGGCCGTTGCCGTCGGCCTATTTTTCTTTCAGGGTACGCTCAAGATTCCCCTCGGCCGCTTTTTCGCCGCCACCAGCACAATTCTGATGGTTGTCGCGTTTCAACTCGCCTTGACGGGCCTGCACGAGTTGAGTGAGGCCAGATGGCTCCCATCGAGCAAGCAGGAGATGGCGACCGTCGGCCCGATCGTTCGCAACGAATACTTTTTTTTCGTTGTTATTCTAGGCGTCGCCGCAATCCTGGTCTTGCGGGAATGGTTTGCGCTCCGCGGAGGTCAGGCAGGCGGAAAGAGCGGCACTCGTGGAGCGGCGCTCGATGAGCCCGCGAATCCCGCTGAAAAGCGCCTCCGAGAGTACGAGTATCGCCGTCGCCGGGGATGGAGTTTCGCGGCGGCTTTTCTGTGTCTCGCTGTCATACTCTCGCTCACGGCTGAATTTGTTTACACGCGCGCGTCTGCCGCCCCGCCAGAAGCCGAGCATGTTGCAGCAATTGGAAACATCGTCCGCATCCCGCTGGCCGAAATGAGCGGCGTCTCCGTGCATTTCTATGCCGTGGACGTGCAGGGAACCGCCTTTCGCTTTTTCGTGATGCGCAAGCCCAACGGAGACTACGTCACCGCGCTTGACGCCTGCCAGATCTGCGGCGCCATCGGCTATCGCCAGGAAGGCTCGGTTTTGATTTGTCGCAACTGTGGTGCCCCTGTGAATGCAGCCGAGATCGGCTCGCCCGGTGGCTGCAATCCCATAGCGTTCAAATCGCACGTCGAGGGAACTAGTATCGTCGTCGATCTTTCGGCGCTCACCGACGCCGCTTCCGAGATAAAAAAATAAGCCATGTTCGTTCGTCTGCTCAAGGAATCCTTCACGCGTAACCCGCGCCGCAAGCTACTCACCGGCATTGCGCTGGTCCTCGGCATGGCCGTTGCAACGGCGACGTTCACGGTCGCGGTTGACGTGGGCGACCAATTGGCTCGCGAATTTCGTAGCCTGGGAGCAAATCTGCTCGTTACGCCGCAAGCGGACACGCTGCCCGTTGAAATCGGTGGCGTTGATTATCGCCCAGCCGGTCAGGGCGCCTATCTTGCTGTCGCGGATTTGCCAAAACTCAAAACGATTTTCTGGCGCCACAACATTCTCGGTTTCACTCCGTTCCTCGACGTTCCTGTCGAAGTGAACGTCAGAAGCAGCGGGGCGCCGGCGAGAAACCTTCACACGACGCTTATCGGCACCTGGTACAAGCACTCCGTTCCCATAGAAGACGGCACCACTTTCGTCACCGGCGCGAGTTTCACGCATCCGTGGTGGAAAATTCGCGGCCAGTGGTTCGCTGAAAACTCAAATAACTGCGTCGCTGGCTCATCGCTCGCTGAAAAATATGGAATCGCCGTCGGCGACACGCTAGATCTGGCCGTCGGCGCGCATAAATCGATGGCGACCGTCACCGGCATCGTCACCACAGGCGACTCGCAAGACGACGCGATCCTTTGCCCGCTTGCTATGGCTCAAGCTCTTGCCGGTAAACCCGGCGAATTTCGCCAACTTTTCGTCAGCGCGCTCACGAAGCCCGCGGATGCGCTCGCACAAAAAGATCCCAACACGATGACGCCCACGGAATTCGACCGCTGGTATTGTTCGCCGTACATCACTTCGATAGGCCATCAGATTCAGCAAATCCTTCCTGGCACGCATGTCGAAACCATTCGCCGTGTCGCTGAAACCGAAGGCCGAGTGCTCTCGCGCGTCAGTCTCCTTCTTTGGATCGTCACCATCGCCGCTTTGATCGCCGCCGCTCTTGCCGTCGGCGCGACCTCGGCCACCACGGCGATGGAACGCCGCGCTGAAGTCGGCCTGATGAAGGCACTGGGCGCCACAAATTTCCTGGTGGGTGGGCTATTCTTGTCCGAACAACTTCTCCTTGCGACGGCGGGCGGATGCATTGGCTTCTTGCTCGGTGCCGGTCTTGCTCGCGAGCTCGGCGAAACAGTCTTCGGAGTCGCAACCTCTCCCCGTCTCGTTGTCCTCCCAATAATTCTTGCAGCGGCTGCCGCTGTCGCGCTGCTCGGCAGTTGGATTCCACTCTATCGTGCCGCGCACGTCCCGCCCGCGCCTATTCTGAGAGGCCAGTAGTGTTCAAGCGCCTGCTCTTCCATTTGCTTCGCGGAAACCGCGTCCGCCTCACTGTTATGCTTCTCGCTCTCATCAGCGGCGGCGCCGTGATTTCCGCGCTGATGAATCTCGATTTGGACATCAACCACAAGCTCACGCAGGAATTTCGGTCTCTCGGCGCAAATCTCGTTATCTCCGCGCCACAAGCCGCTTCATCAACCCCCGACAAGGCAGCGCTAATGGATGAATCAGTCGTTCTAAATGCCCTGGGAACTGCTAACGAGGTGGCCTATCCGGACGCTGTCGCCGCGCCGGATCTGTATCTCGTCGCTCGCGCGGGTTCCAATCCCCGGCGCAACGTCGTTGTCGCTGGCACGTGGCTCGACCGAGTCTCGCAAATGGAGCCGTGGTGGAAAATCGCGGGAACGAGCAGTCTTTCGCGCACCGATCTCGCGCACTGCATCATCGGCCGCAACGTAAGCCGCAGCTTGGGTATTTCGACTGGCAGCAGAATTGAATTGTCATACCATGGCCGCTCCGCAAATCTCGCCGTCGCGGGCGTGGCGGATGCTGGCGGCTCCGAGGACAATCAGATTTTCGTCAATTTGCCCGTCGTGCAGAAACTCGCCGGCCTCGATGGAAAAATCGAGTTAATCCAATTGAGCGTCCCCGGCTCGGTGAATCAAATCCGCGGCGTCGCGGGCAAACTCCAAGCCGCGTTCCCCGCTCTCGATGTAAAGCCCATTCCGCAGATTACCGAAGCAGAAGGGAAGCTCCTTCGGCGTATTCGCTTCCTGATTGTGTCGACCGGCCTTTTGATTCTCGTCCTCACCGCCCTGTGCGTGCTCGCCACGATGGCTGCGCTGGCGATGGAGCGCCGCCGCGACGTTGGCCTGATGAAGGCCCTCGGCGGCTCGATTCAAAAAGTCATCGGTCTTTTCTATGCCGAGGTGGGCATCCTCGGAGCTGCGGGGGGAATTCTCGGTTACGCGCTTGGCATGGCGCTTTCTGTCTGGATGGGCCATCGCGTTTTCGGCACGAGCATTTCCCCGCGCTGGGAAGTGCTTCCCGCAACGGTCATTTTGATGCTCTGCGTCGCGCTCGCCGGAGCTTTGCCTTTGCGCTTGCTCGGTAACATTCGGCCGGCCGTGATTTTAAGAGGAGAATGAATCAGTGGCGCTCGTCGAAGTAGCGGAACTGAAGAAAACCTTTGGCGAAGTCCGCGCGCTCAGTGGCGTTTCGTTCACCGTCGAATCCGGCGAATGGATCGCCATTATGGGCCCTTCCGGTTCCGGAAAGACCACGCTTATCAATATCCTTGGTGGTCTTGACACGCCTACTGGCGGCCGCGCCATCGTCGATGGCACAGACGTAGGGCGCCTCGACGACGCGGCGCTTACTCGCTTTCGCGCGGAGAAAATCGGCTTCGTCTTTCAGCAATTTCATCTCGTGCCATATCTCACTGCGGTCGAAAATGTAATGCTCGCGCAATACTTTCATAGCACCACGGACGAAAAGGAGGCTGCGGAAGCCTTGCGTCGTGTCGGCTTGGGCGACCGCCTAACGCATCTTCCTTCGCAACTCTCCGGCGGCGAGCAGCAGCGTGTTGCCGTCGCACGCGCGCTAATCAATCATCCCAAGCTGATTCTTGCCGACGAGCCCACGGGCAATCTAGACGAAGCGAACGAAGAGACCGTGATTCGCTTGTTGCGCGATCTTCACAGTGAAGGCCACACGATCCTCATGGTTACGCACGATCCGTCCATTGGCGGCCTGGCCGACCGCCGCATCGAGCTCGCGCACGGCCGCCTCGCGCAAATCACAGTGTATTCGTCGGAAGACGAGGCGCGTTTCGATCACGTGCTTGAAGAGCTCTGGGTCTGCGCCGAAATCGGCAAGCGCGCCAAACTCGCGCGCTTCCATTCGCTCGACGCCGATCCCGAGCGGACGTTGCAGCGGCTCGCCGTTGTGGGCTTGGTCGCGATGCATGATTCCGAACTCGAATTGACCGATCGCGGCCAGCGCCGCGCTCGCGACGTCGTTCGCCGCCGCCGTCTCGCCGAGCGCCTTTTCACAGACACTTTCTCGATCGCCAATGCCGAGGCCGATTCCCAGGCCTGCAAATTTGAGCACATCATCAGCCCCGAGCTAGATGAACGCATCTGCGGTTTCCTCGGCCATCCAAGAACCTGCCCCCACGGTAATCCGATTCCGCCGGGTCCCTGCTGCCCGCACCGGGAAACAGCTCGATGACACCAATTTGCGACAAAGAGCGCCTGGCATCCGTCGCGGCCATACCGCACCACTCCTTCACAAACAGATAACCTTTCATGCCCATTCCATTAGACGTTCGCAAAAAACCTATCGATGTGAAGGTTCACGTCTCCAACGGCGCTGGTGTAGACATCACGTGGTCCGACGCGCACACCAGCCATTATGATTTTTCTTACCTCCGCGAGCATTGTCCCTGCGCCACATGCAAAGAGCAGCACGACAAAAGCGCCGCAGTCGATGCGAAAACAACCCTCGGTTCTGCAGCGCTTCCCTTATTTAAGCCTAAAGTCACGGTTCGCGCCGCCGCAGCAGTCGGGAATTACGCCATCCAAATTGAATTCACCGACGGTCACTCTACAGGGATTTACAGCTTTGGCCATTTTCGCGAAATTTGTCCTTGCGAAGCTTGTTCCCGCGAGTTTCGCGCGGATGAATCTCAGTAAGCTCCGGACGCGACAGCCCTCTTGTAATTGATCCTCGACGCTACAGCTTTCTTTTTTTCTGCCTTCGCCGTATAGTCGTTCTCCGCACCTATTTCGTCCATGGCATCCAACCCCACACCGCCCGGTCAACGCAAGACTTCTGTGCGCCCTGCGGTCAACGTCCTCGTCGCGACCACGGCGATGCTGAGCTTTATCTCCTTCTGGCGCGCCGGCGCGATCGTTCTTAATGACTTAGCTTCCTCGGCGTATTACGCGGGTGGTGAAGCGGAGCAGTTCATCGGAAAATCCGCGCCCTGGTTCATTTTGGGTGTGATGCTGTTGGCCTATGCCGTCTCATTGATTTACGTAGAAAGCTGCAGCATGTTCGTTCGCGGCGGCGTCTATCGCGTGGTCAAGGAGGCCATGGGCGGCACGCTCGCGAAACTTTCCGTCTCCGCCCTGATGTTCGATTACGTTCTAACCGGCCCAATCAGCGGCGTGGCCGCTGGACAATACATCGCCGGATTGGGCAACGAACTCCTTCATTATGGCCACATCCATATTTTCCTGTCTGTAAACGCCACGGCGGCCACCATCGCTATCCTCGTCACGATTTATTTTTGGTGGCAGAACATTAAGGGCATTCCGGAATCGAGCGAAAAAGCGTTACGCATCATGCAACTGACCACGGTAATGGTGGTCATTCTGATTGCGTGGTGCATTTATACGGTTGCCGTCCGCGGCGCTCACTGGCCGCCTGCGCCTTTGCCACAGAACATGGTGCTCGACCGGCGCTCACTGGGCTGGCTCGATCGGTTCCACATCGCGCACACGCTCACTCTTTTGGTGATCTTCGTCGGCCTCGGACATTCTGTTTTGGCTATGAGCGGCGAGGAAACCCTCGCACAGGTGTATCGCGAAATCGAGCATCCCAAGCTGGCGAACCTGAAAAAGACCGCCCTCATCATCGTTGCGTACAGCCTGGCTTTCACGGCTCTTGTTTCCATTTTTGCCGTCATGATTATTCCGGATCATATCCGCCCGCATTACTTCGAAAACCTCATCGGCGGGCTGTCAATGCATCTGCAGGGCCCATTCGAACTCCGCCTTGCATTCCACATCTTTGTCGTCATCGTGGGGATGCTGATTCTTTCTGGCGCCGTCAATACCGCTATCGTCGGCTCGAACGGAGTGCTTAGCCGCGTTTCCGAAGACGGTGTGCTCACGGATTGGTTCCGGCACCCTCACCGGCGCTTCGGCACCACACATCGGATCATCACCGCCGTGGCTGCGCTCCAGATCATCACGATTCTGATCAGCCGCGGCGACGTGAATTTCCTTGGTAACTTGTACGCCTTCGGCGTCACCTGGAGTTTCGCGATGAAGGGAATCGCGGTGCTCGTCCTGCGCTATACGCATCCGCAGGACCGCGAATATCGCGTTCCATTGAACTTCACAATCGCCGGCACGGAAATCCCCGTGGGCCTCGGCATCATCACGCTGATTCTCCTGCTCATCGCAACCGTGAACCTGTTTACCAAACCTGACGCCACCATTGCCGGCGTGGTCTTTTCTGCAATTTTGTTTGTGGCGTTCACGCTTTCAGAGAAACGGGTCCAGAAGCAACACGGGTCAACCCATTCGGCCTCCGCCGAGCTCGATCAATTCAATCTCGCTCAAGAGGCGGATCTCACCCCCGCCAGCGTCGGAGTTCGTCCCGGCAACGTCCTGGTTCCCGTTAGCAACTATTACGCCCTTTACCATTTACAATCCGTTCTCCAGCGGCTGAAAACTCAGGAGCAAGACGTCGTCGTACTCCACATCCGTTTGTTGCGCCGCGCTGCTTCTGGCGAATACGATTTAAATCCCGAGCAGCTCTTTAGCACCATCGAGCAACTCCTCTTCACCAAAGTTCTCGCCATCGCCGAAAAGGAAGGCAAGCCCGTGCGCCTCACTGTTGCCGCCGCCAATGATTTATGGGACGGCATTCTGCGGTCGGCTTCGAACCTCCAATCCGCCTCCATCGTGGTCGGAGGCTCCTCCAAGATGCCAGTCACAGAGCAGGCTCGTGAAGTCGGACTAGCTTGGGAGCGCATGCCTGAGCCGCGCCCGCGTCTCGCACTCGAAATCGTCACCGCTGGCGGGCAGCAACGCGTTTTTTACCTCGGGCCGCACACGCCCCACCTGACGCCGAAGGAAATCGATCTTCTCCACGACATTTGGCTGCAATTGAGCGAAGAACTAAAGGGCGAGGAACTCCATCACCACGATATAATCCATTTCGCGTTAACTGAGCTCCAGCGCGAAATCGCGGAAGGTCAGGGCGAAGCAGTTCTCCAGCGCCTTCGCAAACATCTTCAGGAAATCAAAGACCGTCGCGCCTCCATTGCTTAGTGGGGCAGCACTCCCACCGCCGATGTACAGTACGCGCACTTCGCCGCTTTCGCGGGGATCTTCGACAGGCAATACGGGCAATCCTTGGTCGCTGCCTCCGGCGGCGGCCCTGGCTTCTTCGTCCAGTGGTTCACCTGTCGTATGATCAGGAAAATCACGAACGCGATGATCAGAAAATCGATCACCGTGTTGATGAACACGCCGTAATTAATTGTCGCTGCCCCTGCCGCTTTCGCCGCGGCCAGTGTTGGATAGTACGTGTGCGAGAGGTTCAAAAACAGATTATTGAAATCCACTCTTCCCAGCAACAGTCCGATCGGAGGCATGATCATGTCGCTCACCAATGACGACACAATCCTCCCGAATGCCGCACCGATAACGAAGCCGATCGCCAGATCGATCACATTGCCTTTCATCGCGAATTCTTTGAACTCCTTTAGCATGGGGAACGCTCCTTTCGCATCCTATCGCGTCATAGTCTGATTCCGCGGCCCGTCTTACCGTGGCAGGTCTAACGCGGATTATAGTGACAGTGTTGAAAATTACAAACGAATGCGCGAGTAGGGAAGAGCTCGGCGTCGGAAAACCGGTCGTCGGAGTTTAATTCTGTGGATTTTGGCTTGTTTCAACGCGCGCGCGAATACGATTGATCGCCACGCCCGTTTGCGTCGCGATCACAGCGAACACATTCAGATCGTCCACGGTGAACATGCCTCTCCGCGACAGGTTATCGACGTATAGCAAACCGCGGAGCCGGTTCCCAATTCCCAAAGGGGCGCACGTCGCCGACTGGATGCCGGCGTTAACGACGCTCTGGCTTGCGAAAAGCCGCGGATCGGCCTGTCCATCGAAATGAGCACGGGCAGACCTGTCTGCATTACTTGCCGGATGATGCTTCGCGATATCGCAAGTTGCGGCATCCCTTGCTCCTGAGTTTCGGCCTTCCCCGCGCGGCAACGGATCTGCGCTGGCTCAAAACTGTATCGCCCGTCACTGATGTCGCGGTGTTTTAGCGCTCCTCGTCGAGCAGCATCACGAACCCGCGCTCGGCGCCACCGATTTCCAGCGCGAACTCCAGAGAGCTCTGTTCCGGATTCTCGACCGTGTGTATCGCATTGAACGTTCGCGCCACGCGGCTCAATAGCGTAAGCAAACGATTCTGGTTTTCGAGCGCCTGTGCTCGAGCGCTCTCGTCCATCGCTGGAACCGCCGCGTCTCCCAGCGGCTCGATGACGAGTGTAGATGCCGAATATGGCGAGCTAGCAGGTGCGGGTCCGGAATGGGCGTAGCGGACTGCGAAAATCCACTCTTGTTCTTTGATCTCAATTGTCACTTGTTGTTCACCGCGCATCTCGCTGGCTGCCGATCTTCGCGCTTGCATTGCCGTTTGCCTTTTTCATTTACTTTTTCTGGACTCTAACCTCTCATTTTCCAACCTCTAACATGTTAGAATGCCTTTCCTTTTTGCCTTGAGTCATTGCGGGCTCGGGCGGAGTCGAATAGCTGGAGGAATCCTTTCGTGCACAAAGTTGTCATCATCGGGAGCGGCTGCGCCGGTTTGACTGCCGCAATTTACGCCGCGCGCGCCAACTTGAAGCCCCTGATCATTGACGGTCACGAGCCTGGCGGCCAGCTCACGCTCACCACCATGGTCGAAAATTTTCCGGGCTTCCCGGATGGAATTCTCGGTCCGGAGCTTATCGAGTTTATGCGCAAGCAGGCGCGGCGCTTCGGCGCCGAGTTTCGCTCCGGCGCAGTCTCATCCGTTTCTCTTGAGCACCGCCCATTCAAAATCGAAGCAGGCAAGGAAACCTTCGAAACGCAAACGCTCATCATCGCCGCCGGAGCATCCGCGCGCCTTCTTGGCATCGATTCGGAAAAGCAGCTGATCGGCCACGGAGTTTCGACATGCGCTACGTGCGACGGTTACTTTTTTCGTGATAAGGAAATCGCCGTCGTTGGAGGCGGCGACACCGCTATGGAAGAAGCCAATTTCCTGACGCGCTTCGCGAAAAAAGTGACGATCCTCAATCGCCGTAATCAGTTTCGCGCCTCTAAAATCATGCTCGATCGCGCCAAAGCCAACGACAAAATTAAATTCCTCACTCCCGTCGTCGTCGAGGAGGTCCTTGACCCTGCAAAGCACGACGTTGAAGCCGTGAAGCTTCGCAACGTCGAGAACAATCAAACGTCGATTCTTCCCATCTCTGGTCTGTTCATCGGTATCGGCCATGAGCCCAACACAAAAAGCTTCCGCGGTCAGCTCGACATGGACGAAGCCGGTTATCTGAAGACCCATAAGGGGAGCCGCACAAATGTCGAAGGGGTTTTCGCCGCGGGCGACGTGCAGGACAAGACGTATCGCCAGGCGGTCACCGCTGCTGGTTCCGGCTGTATGGCTGCCATGGACGCGGAGAAATTCCTGGAGGCTCATTTCCATTGATTGCGGTCCCTGGCTCAATGCATAAATCCGATTCTCTTCCTCACAACTCGTTCTCTGGAATGCACCGCCGGGGCCGCGGTTGATGCTGCGCTCCATTCTGCTCGAGCTTTCACGCAGCACCCGCATGGCTCAGTTCGTGATGCACAACGGCACCAGCCGCCGCATGGCTCGCCGCTTCGTTCCGGGCGAATCGCTTGACGATGCCGTCGCTGCGGTTCGCGAACTCAACGCGCGCCATTATCCTTGTAGCCTCGATTGTCTTGGCGAAAGCGTGACCACTCAGGCCGAAGCGCGCCGCGCCACCGAAACCTATCTCGGCATATTTGATCGCATCGCCGCTGAACATCTCGATTGCAATGTCTCGCTCAAACTTACTCAACTCGGTCTCGATATCAGCGAATCCCTCTGCGAAACCCTCTTCGCAACAATTCTCGATCGTGCCTCGCAGCTCAACAATTTCGTTCGCATCGATATGGAGAGTTCCGCCTACACGCAGCGCACCATCGACATCTGCAAGCGCGCGCGCGCCAAAAGCGACGCTGTCGGCACCGTGCTTCAGTCCTATCTTTTTCGCAGCGAGCAGGATGCGAAAGATCTGATCGCCGCCGGCTGTCGCATTCGTCTGGTCAAAGGGGCTTACAAAGAAGCGCCCGAGATTGCATATCCGAACAAATCAGACGTCGACGCAAACTATGTCAAGGTAATGAAATTCCTTCTCCCGAGCGGCATTTATCACGCGATCGCCACGCACGATCCGCAAATGCTCGAAGCCACGAAAAAATTCGCGGCTGAGCGGGGAATCCGCAACGATCAATATGAATTTCAGATGCTCTATGGAATTCGCACCGATTTGCAGGATCAGCTCATTCGCGAAGGTTATCGCTTGCGCGTTTACGTCCCGTATGGCTCCGACTGGTTTCCCTATTTCATGCGCCGCTTAGCCGAACGCCCGGCCAACCTGAAATTTTTCCTTTCGAACCTTTTCCGCGGGTAGTGCCTTGGCGTTTGTTCAGGAAGCAGGAGGTTGCCGCGCACCGCGATGCGGTTTATTTTTTCTGGCACACGGTAACGCCGTCGCGCAATGGAATCAGTACCGGAAACAATTCCTTCGAGGAATAAACGGCCTTATTGAATTCTTGCACTCCGCGCGTGTTCGCGTCTTTAGCTCGCCGCGTCACCCGCCCGGACCATAACGTATTGTCCGTCAGCAGTAATCCGCCGGATTTCAGGCGGGGTAACGCCTTTCGCAGAGCTGCAGGATACTGATGTTTGTCTACGTCAATGAAGATCAAGTCAAATTTGCCCTTTGTTTTGTCAATCATCGCTAGCGCGTCCCCGGTCATCACCGTGATCCGCTTCTCCACGCCGGCGCGCTCAAAAAACTCCTTTGCCCGCCGTGCATTCGAAGGATCGCTATCCGTGTAATAAATCTCAGCGCCGGGTCCTGCCGCTCGCGCCAGCCAGATGGTCGAATATCCGATCGCCGAGCCCAGTTCGAATATCCGTTTCGCTCCCGAAATTTGTGCCAGCAAATAAATCATTCTCCCCACCGCCGGTCCGATAATCGGTATATCACGCTGCTTCGCCAGTCGCTCCATATCCGCGAGCACGGCATCGCGCGCCGGCAAAATATCGTAAATATACTTCTCAACACTTTTCTCCGTGATTTTGCCAGCCATCGATTTGCCTCTCTATGGGCGCAAGCCTTACTACGCCCACCGCCTCAGCCGATGCTTTCCCCGGGTTTCAACGCATGAATCTCCAGACCGGAAATATCCTGCGTCAGACTCGTGAGCTCTTTGGGCGTTCCAGTCAGCTGTGGAAAAGTTCCAAAATGCATCGGTATCACGTGCTTCACGCCAAGCAAACGAATCGCCATCCCCGCTTCGCGCGGGCTCATCGTGTAATGATCTCCGATGGGCAGCAGCGCCACTTCCGGCGCATATAGTTCCGCGATGAGCTTCATGTCGCCGAAGACTGCCGTGTCCCCCGCGTGATATATCGTCGTCCCGCCCGGCAGCCGGATGATATATCCGCACGCCTCGCCGCCGTAAATGATTTTGCCATCGTCCTCTATGCCGCACGAATGAATCGCGGTCACCATTGTTACTTCGATTCCGCCAACCTTCTGTGTTCCGCCTTTATTCATTCCGAGCGTATTTTTCACGCCCTTTGACTCCAACCATTTACACGTTTCGTGAATCGCAACCACTTGCGGCTTGAATTTCTTCCCTAATTCCACGGCATCCGCGATGTGGTCGAAATGTCCGTGAGTGATCAGCAGCGTATCGACGCGTTCGAATTTCTTCATATCGTCGGGACACGATGGATTTCCCGAAACCCACGGGTCCACCACAATCACTTCCCCACTCGGCGTCGTGATTTTGAACGTCGCATGGCCGAGCCACGTCAGCTTGTTTCCGCGGGTTGTCAGCATGATTTCCTCCGAGAGTTGGCGACGAGCAAAGTCTTACCGGCCTGGTTGTGCAGATTTCGGTGCGAACGGATTTGCGGTCAAACTTTGAATTTCCCTTTCGAACTCCGCGCGCGGCCTCGTTCCATAAAATTGCGCGTCAAATGCCCCGTTTGGTTTATAGAAAATCGTCGAAGGGATCGCTCCGTTCCATGCCGGATCAATCGCGTGGTTGAATCCATCAACATCGATTCCCGGTTTCTGCCGGTAATTTGGAAAATCGGGCTGATACATGGCCAAAAAGTGGCCTACGACGTTCAGATCCGCATCCGTGTCGAAACTCACGCCAAGAAAAGCCACTCCCTTCGGCTTATATTTCTTCGCGAGTCCCACCAGCATCGGATATTCTGCACGGCACGGTTCACACCAAGTTGCCCAAAAATTCACCACCAGTGGTTTGCCTTTGTATTTCGCCACCAGCCTCTGATAGCCGGCCAAATCGATCAGCGGCAACTGGCCCTTTTGTGTCGATGCAGGCGCGCCGCCACCTTTCAAGGTCGCGGCCTGCTTTGTACGTGGCACTGCCTGCTGCGAAGGGCTATTCGCGTTTGACGCGGCCAGCCCAGATCCAAAGCCCCAATAGCCTAAGCAAACAATTAGTATTAGTCTTGTCATCGCGGACCCCCGCGCCAGCACCTTCCTAACGTTCATCGACATGGAGTTTATTCTATCCGTCCACCTAGCGCGGTTCAATGTGCTGTTTTGCTCACGTAATGTCACCGCATATGCATTGAGACATCCTCGTGCCCAAGCCCTACCCATGGACGGCGAAGATTGCTAGAATGGAAGCCCGCCCTTTGTTTGACCGTGATTGGGAGAGATGGCTCTGTTTTCCCGAAACCATACAATGCTCATCACTTCCAATTCGGCTGGTATTGCACGACCTACAAGGAGAATTGCAGTCATGCGAAAAATCTTGGCTGTCTCGCTCTCACTTTCGTTGTTGTACATACCCCTATCGGCATATGCAGCCAGTCCCGTCGCCTCGCCAACTGCCGTGCCTTTATTGCAGGACCAGTCAGACTACGTGCCCTATTCTCCAGATCAGTTAGACAATCTGTTGGCTCCTATCGCACTGTATCCTGATCCGTTGCTTGCCCAACTTTTGCCCGCCGCAACATTCGTCGATGAAATTGACGACGCGGACCGCTGGGTGCGCGCCAATGGCGACAACGGAATTGACGATCAACCCTGGGATGTCAGCGTGAAGGCCCTCGCGCACTATCCCGACGTCCTCGACATGATGGACGAAAAGCTTGATTGGACCACCGCGGTTGGCCAAGCGTATGTTAACCAGCCGGACGATGTGATGGATTCGGTCCAACGCTTGCGTTCCTTGGCATATTCTCAGGGAAATCTCGTCACTAACTCACAGTGGCAGATTGTCGATCAAGACGGCGTCATTCAGATTTGGCCCGCGAGTCCCCAATACATATACGTACCCACGTACGATCCGACCGTTGTCTACGAACGCCGAGCGTATTTCGGAGGCGCGTTCGGCGCAGCCATTTCCTTTGGCGCGGGCTTTACGATCGGCGCATGGCTCGACCGCGATACCGACTGGCGGGGTCATCGCGTCTACTACACCGGATGGCGGGGTAATAACGACTGGGAGAGCCGCTCGCGCCCGTATATTCGGCAAAACAACGTCTACATCAACAATCGTGACACAACCATTAACATCAATCGCACGGTCGTCAATCGGAACGTGAACGTCCATAACGTCAACAGCTATACGAGCGTTCATCGCAACGTTAACTTTGACAGTACGGCGCGCAACAGAAATAACGCTAACCCGAGCAATCGAAACATTCCGAACAACGCGAATCAGCGCAACCAAAACAATCCAATCAACCGTACTACCCCGGACAATCGCACTTATCAGACTCCGGCAGTCGACAATCGCGTGATCAACCGCAATATCGACACCAACAATCCCCGGCTTAACCAGTTCCGTGGCCGCCAGACTCCACCGCAGCAAGCTCCCCCGCAGCCATCGCGGACGCCGCAACAAAGTTATCAGCCTTCGCGAAAACAGCAGACCCTACCGCCCCAACCCGTCCGGCCCGCGCAGCAGCCGGTTCGCCCCGCCCCGCCGCAGGTGTATCGGCAAGTCCCGCCGCCACAAGTACGGCCTACGCCCACGCCGCCGCAAGTGTATCGCCAACCCACGCCACCTCAGGGCCCGCACGCCTTCGGTCGCAGTGAAGGTAATTTTGCTCCACAAGTCGCGAGTCGGCGCGGACAGCAAAGCCGTCAGCAAATGAGCAGGCCCGCACCGTCACGCCCCGAGCCCGGCCGGGCGCAGCCCAAGCAGCAGCCAAAACCAAACCGTCCGGGCCGTCCCGGGAGGTCCCGATGAGCCTTGCCCAACCACGAGCGAAAGGACGCAAATCCATGCACATTCGAGCGCACCGAGTTTCATGCTCGGCAAAAATCCGATCATCGTTGATCTTCTTATTTGTCATCGCTGCTGTTCTTGCCGTTCTTGCCGACACTTCACTTCTTCATGCTCAGGACTCAGCTCAGCAAACGTTTTCTTCGCCACAAGAGGCGATGCAGGCGCTTGTGCAGGCTGCCCAAGCGAAAGATCGCGCCGCCCTGGACAAAATTTTTGGTCCCGCCGCCCAGGAATTGCTTTCTGGTGATCCTGTCGAGGATGCCAAAGATCTGGATGATTTTTCCAAGGGCGTTCAGGAATCCGCCCAGCTCAAACGGGAGAGCGATTCGAAGTCCACGCTGACCATCGGCCAGAATAATTGGCCGTTTCCAGTGCCCATCGTCAAGCAGGGCGATCGCTGGGTCTTCGACACGAAGGCAGGCTCGCAGGAGATCTTGGATCGCAGAATTGGCGAAAACGAGCTATCCGCAATCACGACCTGTCGCGCTTACGTTGTCGCGCAGTGGGAATATTTCACGCACGATGATTGGGGTCACGACGGTGTTGCCGCTTATGCACCCCGGTTCATCAGCACGCCGGGCCAGCACGACGGCCTGTACTGGGAAACTGCTCCGGATGAAGCTCCCAGTCCGCTCGGTGCGCTCGTCGCCGAAGCTCGCGCGGAAGGCTACGGCTCCAAAAACGCGTCTACGCAGAACAATACTGACGACAGTGATTCCTCCGGAGGACACCATCCGTTCCACGGATACTACTTCAAAATCCTCATGCGCCAGGGCCCGCACGCTCCCGGCGGAGAATATAATTACATCATCAACGGCAACATGATCGCCGGGCACGCGCTGGTCGCTTATCCCGATAAGTGGGGCAACTCCGGCGTGATGACCTTTATCGTCAATCAGCAGGGCCGCGTCTACGAGAAGAACCTCGGTCCTAACACCGACACGCTCGCCGCCTCCATGACGGAATACGATCCTGACGTCACCTGGAAGCTCGTCGACTGGCACTCAGGCCAACAATAAACCCACTTCTCGCACGCACGGGGGCAGAGAGTCCCGCTCCAGCGGTTGAGTTTTCAGCGATGCTGGCCCTCAATGTTGCGGCAGATTCGCGTCCGAATTCGTGACCAGCGTGAGAGGAGCGGTCGGCAGGCAGAGAGTTGATGAGGGAGACCTCTTGCTCGACGGGAAGCGCGCCTTTCGCCAACCGGTCGGCAAGCGTTTCGCCTTCAGGTATTCCATGGCGAGAAAATCGACGCCATCCTGCTGTCCCGCATCGTAAAGCGTGGAAATGTGGGGATGCTGGAGAGCAGAAATGGCGCGAGCTTCGCGCTCGAAATGCTGCTTGGCGTTGGACTTTTCCGTGAGGTATTTCGGAAGAATTTGATTGCCACGTCCCGATCGAGCCGTGTGTCGCGCGCTACACTTCGTCCATGGCGCCCGCGCCGAGGGACGCATCAATCACGTGCGAGCCCAGCCGCGTGCCAGAAGCGAGAGGCATGTTGCCGCGGATTATTACCACAGAAATCGCGGCGGGTGCATTATGAGTCGCGCCACGCTTGCGATAGGATGGGATTTCCCGGCGGTGCGAGGTGGGCTTGTATGGCGATTTTTTTGGTGATATAAATGCTTGTTTTTCTTCGCGTGACGCTTCAACATTGATAGTGGCACTTTTGGATGGATCTATTTCGACCGTTTTCGGAGAGAGCTAAATGGCGTATGTAATTGCGGAGCCGTGCATCGGAACTAAAGACTCGGCCTGCGTCGACGTTTGCCCCGTGGATTGCATTCATCCGCGCAAGGATGAATCGGATTTTGAGAGCGAAAAGCAGCTCTACATCAACCCCGAGGAATGTATCGATTGCGGCGCTTGCGTTCCCGTGTGTCCCGTGACGGCGATCTTTGCGCTTGAGGATTTGCCGGAGAAATGGTCCGGCTACACGGCAATCAACGCAGACTGGTTCAAGAAGAAAAAGGCCACAGCCTAGATTTTTCGCCCGAGCAATTGAACAGAGACGGCGCGAGCTTCCTTGCTCGCCCTTTTTTTTGAGCAGCCCGGCTCTACTTTTGAGGTATTTCGCAGTGCCGCGAAATACGACGTCGATTCCGATTAAACCAGTGATAACCCCGCCATAGCACCCAATTAAATACGGGTAGGCTGAATACCGCGTGAAGTGGCCAAGATGTCCGGATTGACCTCGTAATTCAACATCACCAGGTTGCGCTACTTTGCAGTAAGGAAAATGTGTTCCGGAGAAAGCTGCGCTGCTCCATTTTCTGTGTTTGCTTCCACACGGGAGGTAAGGAGGTAGACTTCAAAAGCGATGTAATTGCCTTGGCGCCCGATTCCTGCGAGCGTACGTGTTCGCAAGTCGTCAGACGTCGCGAAAAGAATTTTCTCGACCGCCGCCTGCACGTCTTGCCACACTTCAAGCCGCAGGAATTTTCCTCAGGGCCGGTATGATGGCGCTGTAGGTCAAGCTCCACGCAGCTTGATTGCGAGAATTTGCCGTCCACCACGCGGAGCACTTCGCCAATCGAAATCCGGTCGGGACGCCGGCCCAGTGTGTAACCTCCCCGCACTCCGCGATGGCTTTCGAGCAAATCCGCGCGCTTGAGAGCCAGCAGAATTTGCTCCAGATATTTCAACGGTTTCTTGTGGTTGTGGGCGATTTCGTGAATCGTGACGACCTTCGGGTATTGTAAGCTCAGGTACAGAACGGCTTTCGCCGCGTACTCGCCTTTTGCGCCGATTCGCACTGTGAGGAATCCTAAACCTGGCGTTCCACGGGCGACTCAGGCTGTCAACGCTGCCGGGCTCCGCGATGAGGAGAAGCGCTGGCGGCAAGTCAAATTGTTAGTTTTACCCCATGGAATAGCGCAGCGCTATCTTTTTGCAGCCTGCTCGCCTACGCTGCATCAGACAACCGAAAGCATGCCTAAGCGTCAATTTTCGGGCGCGTTCGCTGCAATTGTGGCAACATATCTTCGCTCAAGCGGCACGATTTTGAGACTCAGTTGGATAAGGGGGACGACCGTTGAAGATCTTCGCTCGCGTTTTCCTGCTCACCATGTTTTCGGCCATTCTGTCTGCCGCCGCTTTTGCTGGCCAGCAACAGCCTCTGCCGCAAAATCAAAGCGTTCAAGTCATCGATATGACCGCGAAGAAATACAAGTTCATCCCATCCCCAATCCACGTCAAAAAGGGAACCAGGGTCGAACTGCGAATCACTGCAACCGATCACAATCACGGATTCAAGATCAATATCTATCCGGATGGTGCGGTCGCCAATGGCGCGCCGGGTTTGGTCTTTACGGCGCCGCAGGATTGTTGGAGGCTGCCGAAGGGGCAGGTAGTAACGATTGAATTCGTCGCGCAGACGCCTGGCAGCTATCCTTTCAAGTGTTGCGTCCTGTGCGGGTTCGGCCATATGGGCATGAAGGGCGAGCTGATCGTCGATCCGTAGCAGCATGATGCGCGCGATCAAGCTCCGCGATGTTGATGTCGATTCCAGAGCTTAACGGTTTTGGTCCGCCAATTCGATCCGCGGCAGGTCATCCGGCGCAATGTGGTCGCCTTTAGCCAGAGTTTCCAACACGCCCCCTGCCGTATCGCGCACGGCGTTCAACTTCATTCCTCGATATTCAGCCGGGAATTTGCGAAGCTTTTTCAGACCGGCTTCGAGCAGCGATCTTGTTCCGTTCACGTTGCCCCGCGTGTGATGATGAAACGCGGCTGCAAGCTGAATCATTCCTTGCAAGAAGACCTTGTCATTTTCCGCGGCAATCAGCCAAACTTCCTCCCAAATCTCATGGGCCCTGAAATATTCCCCCAAATTAAACAGAGTGACCCCTTGTCTAAGTTTGTCGTCTTCTAATTGGGTGTCCTCGGTGATCAGTGCGGCTCCCGCTCGAATCGGTCGCGTCGTGCCTTCATCATAGCAGATGGTTTTTTGTGGAACAGTCCTCTGTGAATATTCAGATTCAACTCCCGGGCGTGAGACTGGGCCCCGTCGAGGCCGATGGCGTCATTCAAGGTAAAGGTCTCTATCGCGTGTCCAACATAGTTGATCTCACAAATCTCAGTTCGGTCGAAACCGGCTGGCCTTATGGTGTCCATGACCGGGCAAAATTTATCTGCCGGTCATCCTCCGTCTGGGCGCTGCGCATGAGCGTTACGACGGCAATCGGCAGGCGCGTTTGGCACATCAAGGACCGTCCCGTGCTCGCCGACGCGACCGGTCCCTTTGGCAGCCCCATCAGCGATTCAACGCGAACGCAGATCGTCGAAGGTGTGACCGAAGTGCTCACGGTGATCTATGCGCCCGCCGGGGCGTTGGACGCGGCGCTCGAGGTGGCCGCCGAAAAGCAAGCCGCCCGGCTCTGCGCATTCTCTGGCGCGTCCGGGACTCGCACTTGCATTATCGGCTGAGCAATAAAATTCAGTTCATTGCGCCCGCATCAGTCAAACGATCATCGAATCTGTGCGGGTTCACTGGTAAGAACTGTTCGAGCCGGGTATCCTAAAGTTTTACGCGCGGAGCGTGCACGTGGCCAGTTTTAATCTTGTCCTTTTGATTCACGCCCATCAGCCCGTCGGGAATTTCGACGACGTGATCGAGAGCGCATACCAAAAATCTTATTTGCCTTTCGTTCAACTTCTTCTCCGGCATCCGTTTCTCCGCGTTGGTCTCCATTATTCCGGCGGCCTTCTCGAATGGATCGAGAAAGCCCATCCGGAATATTTCAAAAGCTTGAATACTCTTGTTGCGCGTGGACAAGTGGAGCTCGTGGGCGGCGGTTTCTATGAGCCGATTCTGATTGCCATCCCCAAAGAGGACGCGCGCGAGCAAATTGAGCGCCTCGCCGATTACATTGCGCTTCATTTTGGGCAGCGGCCGCGTGGCGCATGGCTCGCTGAGCGTGTTTGGGAACCTCAATTGCCTTCGCTGCTTGCACCAGCGGGCGTTGAATACACTCTTGTCGACGACAATCACTTTCTCAGTGCCGGATTCGATCCAGGCCAGCTCTTTGGCACGTTCGTAGCCGAGGATCAAGGCTTGGCCGTTCGTCTCATTCCCGGACTGAAAGCCCTCCGCTACCTCATTCCTTATCGCAGTCCGGAAGAGGTCATCGGATTTTGCCGCGACGCCGCTCGTGAGCGTCCCGGCGGTATCGCCGCCATGGGCGACGACATGGAGAAGTTCGGCGTCTGGCCAGGTACATACGATCACTGCTACGTCGACGGCTGGCTTGAACGATTTGTCGTCGCGCTCGAAGCGAATCAGGATTGGCTCGCGACCGTCCCGCCCGGTGAAGCTGTTTCTTCGCACCCGGCCCGCGGTCGCGCCGACCTGGCCGCTTGCTCATACGCTGAAATGATGGAATGGGCGCTTCCAACTTCGGCGCGTCTCCGCTTCCAGGCCCTGGAAAAGGAATTTGCGTCGCGTGAGGATGTTCGCACTTTTTTGCGCGGCGGATTCTGGCGCATTTTCCTCACCAAATATCCCGAATCGAATTTAATGCAGAAAAAGATGATGCTCGTCTCGAAAAAACTGCACGCGCTGGACCCCAATTTCGCGCGCGACGCCAAAGCTCGTCAGTCACTGAACGAAGCGAAAACCGACCTTTTGCGCGGCCAATCGAACGACGCCTACTGGCACGGTGTATTCGGAGGCCTTTACGCCCCGCATCTGCGCAATGCCGTCTGGGGGCCTCTCGCGCGCGCCGAAGACGTCGTTGATTCCGCCTCGCATGGCGGCGCCGCTTTCGCGGAAGTCGAACGCTTCGACTTCGACTTTGACGGTCATGAAGAAATCTACGTAACCTCAAATCGCGCCGCTGTGCTGCTCTGTCCAGAAGATGGCGGGACCATCGCCGCTATTGATTTTCGTCCAGCGGGCGTCACGCTCATAAATTCCCTCATGCGTCGTCCGGAGACGTATCACTCTCGCCTTGGCCAGACAGGTTCCGGTGCCGAACACGTGACATCCATTCACGACCAGACGCGTGCCAAAGAGTCCGGTCTCGAAAAGCATCTGCGATATGACCGCTGGCCGCGCCACGCATTTCGCCTGCTCGTTTTTCCGCAGCAAAGATCGCAGGAGGATTACGAGAAGTTGCGCCTTGGCGAAAACGAAGCCATTGCAGCCGGAGCTTTTCGCGTACGCCAAGCGAATCCCTCGGAAGTCATCCTCACAATGGAAACGCCCGGCAGCGAATGGAAAGCCACAAAAGCATTCTCGTTTTCCTTTCCGGAAGAAAGTTTCCGTATTGCGTGTGACTTGACTCTTGCTTATGCAAGGAAAATTCCCTTGCGAATGGATGTGGGCCTCGAGCTCATTGTGAATTTCCTTGCGCCGGACGCACCCGATCGTTACATCGAAGTCGCGGGCAAACGAAATCCCATGCGGTGGTCCGGCACAGCAGCCGCATCTGAGTTGCGCCTCATCGATAAATGGCAAAAAGTCAGTGTAATGGTCCAGGCGCCAGATGCGCGCGATTATTGGGTCGCGCCCGTCGAAACCATCTCCGAATCCGAGGAGGGATTCGAGCGCGTCTATCAAGGCTCACAAGTCCTCGCCGTGTGGCCAGTGGAATTTCAACCCGGACGCGCTTGGAAAGGCCGCTTGACGTTCACCGTTTCCCGGATCCGCTAGATGTCAGCTCATAGACGGCCCTTGTCAGGGCACGGCTTTAGCCGTGTCGAAAAGATCCGAAAATTCGGGGGTTTTAACTTCTGAGGCCGGAACGATACTCGGTCAAGGCATTCATTGAGTTAGGTTCAAACCTCTTCACTAGCCCAAACAAGATGTTCCGGTTGCCCCGCCCAATAGCCCTCTGCTAAAGTTGCTCGCGGAGGTGCGGATGGCGGTCCCTCAAGATTTGCTTGAGATCCTTGTGTGCCCGGTTTGCAAAACGCCCGTGAAGCTGACGGCAGATGAGCAGGGCATCAAATGTTCCACGTGCCGCCGCGTCTATCCCGTTCGCGACGATATTCCCGTGATGCTTGTGGACGAAGCTCGCGTTGACCCATCGTGATCCATCGTCCCTCCTGCCCAGTTTGCCCGAGGGCGCTCAAGTTCTAATCGTCCGTCTTCGCTCGCTCGGGGACGTCGTCTTGCTGACCCCCGCGCTTTCCGCGCTCCATTCCTGGCGTCCTGATCTACGTTTGTGCGTCCTCGTCGAGCCCTTCTGTGCGCCGTTGCTCGAAGGCAATTCCGCTGTTTCCGAAATTTTGTTGGCGAAGACTTTTCTCGCCGCCGTCGCCCAGCTGCACCGCCGTCATTTTCCGGTCGTCTATAATCAGCATGCCGGGCCCACGAGCGCGCTGCTGGTCGCAGCCATCGGAGCTCCGCAACGCGTCTGCTGGACGCATCGCCAATTCTCATTTGTCTACAACGTGCTCATTCCCGATCCCGGTGACCGCATACATACCGTCGAGCATCGCATGGAACAGTTTTACGCGACAGGTTTGCCGCGCGGCCCCATTCCGCCGGCCCGCGTCTATCCGCAGCCCGATGCGCAAGTCACTGTCGCGGAACAGCTGCGCTCGCACGGCATCACGGCTGCTCGGCCCTACGCCGTGCTGCATCCCGGGGCGAAATATTTCACCAAGCGTTGGGCCATCGACAAATTTACTATCCTTGCGCGGGAATTGCGCGACAAGCATGGAATCGAGCCCGTTTTCAATCTCGGGCGCGGCGAATCCGAGATTGCCGCCGAAGTCCGCCGCCAATGCGCTCGCGACTTCGTCCTTCTCGACTGGCTCGATTTGCGCCAGCTGATCGCGCTCATCGCTGGCTGCAGCATTTTCATTGGCAACGACAGCGGTCCCACGCATATCGCCACGGCGCTCGCACGTCCCGTCGTTGCAATCTTCGGTTCGAGCAGCTCCGTGCACTGGCGCCCGTGGCAGACGAGGCATCGCGTAGTGCAAAATGATTTTCCGTGCAATCCGTGCCGGGGCGATCGTTGCTATGCGTTCGCCAAGCCGAGATGTATCTTGTCTGTCACGCTTGACGAAGCTCGCGATGCTACCGAATCGCTACTGGCGGAAACTTTCGGTGCGTCTGATGTCATCAGCCCCGTGGCGTTGCAAGCAAGAAAAACGCAGTAATCGCGCATTTCGACCGATGCCCTTATGAACACGAAAGGGAACACTCCATGAGCAGTTTTATCTCAAAGAAGCGTGCGACGCGGATTCTTCAACGCATGCGAGGCCGCCGCGTCTCGGTCGTCGGCGATTGGATGCTCGACCGTTACGTGTGGGGCACGGCGAACCGCATTTCACCCGAAGCGGCCGTGCCTGTAGTCGATTTCGTTAAGCAGAGCGAAACTCTGGGCGGAGCGGGAAACGTTGCCGCGAATTTGGCGGCGCTGGGCGCGCGCGTCACAGCCTTTGGCGTCGCGGGTCGTGACGAAGCTGGCGGAGCGCTGCTCCGGTGCCTGCGCGAAATGCGTTTGCCGGAGAAGGGAATCGTTGAAGTTCGAGATCGTCCCACGACGCTCAAGACGCGCATCATTGCGCGGCAGCAGCAAGTCGTCCGCGTCGACCGCGAAGCCCGCACGCATTTATCCGAGCAAGTCGAAGCCCATCTCGTGAAGAGCATTCTAGCCGCGCTCAAATCCCTCGATGCACTGATCATCTCCGATTACGACAAGGGTGTCATCAGTGATTTGCTCGCCGAGCGTATTCTCGACTCCTGCGCGCGCCGACGAATTCCATCTTTCGTCAAGCCCAAGTGGTCGCGCCTTCCCGCGTATCGAGGAGCCTCCGTCGTCATTTGCAATCGCAAGGAGGCGGAGTTCCTTGTCACGCGCCCGCTCGACACACCCGAGTCCGTCGCCGATGCCGGCCGCGCCTTGCTCGATCATTTTGGCTGTTCGGCGGTCGTAATCACGCGCGGGCCCGAAGGACTAAGCCTTTTCGAACGCGAGGCCCTCGAGAAAGACCCGCGCGGTTTTCACGTTGCTGCGCTCAATCAGGAAACGCCGATGGGTCTGATGGAACGCGCGCCACATGGCGACACGAAAAGCGGCCGCCAAGTATTCGACGTCACGGGAGCGGGCGATACGGTCCTCGCAACCATGGCCCTAGCAAGCGCCAGTGGCGCGTCTTTGCGCGAGGCCGCTGTGCTCGGAAACGCGGCGGCTGGCGTGGTTGTCGCTAAGCTGGGAACCGCGACGCTGACGCGCGATGAGTTGGCGACGGTATTACGTGAATCAGGTTCGACATCGCGGGCGGCGGGAAACTGAGCGACTGCGTATGGCGCTCCACCCAGATGATGATTTCCTTCGTCTTGTTCTGCTGTGCCGAATCGTTCTTGGGAAACGGCTGATATGGGCTGACCAGCACAGTTACCGCGACGTCTGTATCGCTTTTGTGGGGCGCGGTCGCGGATTCTAGTTCAAAGCTCTTCACCGGACCGTAATAGCCGTTCGGCCCCCAGTCTTCCTGAAAATCCTTGAACGAATAGCTGGGCGACGGCTTCCACAATTGGTATGCCTCTTGCATATTGCCTGCCGTCAGCTCGCTGAAAAATGTCTCCACGGTCTTTTCTTCCGCCTTGTATCGGACGTCGCGCCACACGAAAAATGCAAGCGCCAGCAGCACCAACACTCCCAGAAGGACGTAACGCGGAGTTTTCGACGGCGGCGGTTGATTGGCTTCGAGCAGGCTCAAAGTATCTCCTTCGCGGCTTCGCACTCAAATCTGGCGCTTGAACATCGCAATGCTTCCCGTAATCATCAGCGCCGAAATGCCCATTAAAATTAACACGTCACGGTAGATGCCTTCAATACCGCTGCCTCGCAGTAGCAGGTTGCGCAACGCATGCACCGTGTACGTAAAAGGATCGATCACCGAGATCCACTTTAGCCAAATGGGAAATCCCTGAGTAGGGTAAATCGCGCCCGACGGAAAAAACAGCAGTGTATTCAACACTCCGAAAATCGCTCGCGGCACCAGCGGATCGTCCACGCGCACCATCACGAAAAACATGAAGCTGATCATTGTCAGCGAGGCAATCGCGACAACAATGATCAGGTAAAACAGCCGTACCGGATCCCACAGCCGCGGAATCCCTGCAATCAATCCGCCGATGAACGTCAGCACCAGCCCAGACATCAACCCTTTGGCCGTGCCCGCCAGGTTCA
>Ga0307372_10000914_pt1 | contig 51711 bp, 48 predicted proteins | sample OX1MG_FD_202533 | JGI IMG/M metagenome (GOLD analysis project Ga0307372, IMG submission 202533) | Soil microbial communities from Risofladan, Vaasa, Finland - OX-1 | ecosystem: Environmental > Terrestrial > Soil > Coastal area > Acid sulfate soil | place: Finland: Risofladan, Vaasa | collected...
AAATATGATTTCAGAAACAAATGGTCAGCACTCTGTGGTATTGGCAACTGCCGACCACGATGGATATCCTGTAGTAAAGGGAGACAGGGTTACTGCTTACTGGACAATAGTTCGTCCTGCTTCCTAGATTTTAAAAAAGCATGAATACTGGTTCCATTGAGAGTGTTTATTGTCGAAAATCTGTCTTGTTTTTGGAACCAGGCCTGAAATAATCAAACTCTCTCCAATAATAAGGCGCTCAAAGAAAAATAACATCAAGACAATTTTCACTGGGCAGCATTATGATTATGATCTTGGGTTAAAGTTTATTGAGGATCTTGGTCTGCCAAGGCCTGATTATACCATGAAACTGTCAAAAAATAACCCTGCAATGCAGACAGGTCAAATTATTGCAAACCTGTCCAAAATTCTCCCAGAAACTAGGGCTGATACTGTAATGGTACAAGGAGATACAAATACTGTCTTGGCTGGAGCAATTTCTGCACTAAAATCCCAAATTCCAATAAGCCATGTGGAGGCTGGCCTTCGAAGCTTTGACTGGAGAATGCCTGAAGAGCATAATAGAATAATAACAGATCATATCTCTGAGCTTTTATTTGCCTCAACTAGTATCTCAAAGAAAAATCTTGTCAATGAGCATGTACACGGAAAAATTTTTGTTGTAGGAAATACTGCAATTGATGCAGTAGAACAAAATCTTGCCATTGCAGAAAAAAAATCATCTATCCAAGTTGACGGAGAATTTGTCTTGCTTACATTGCACCGTGCACAAAATGTGGATGATAAAAAAACCTTGTCTGGTATTATTAATGGAATAATACAATCTGGCGAGAAATTTGTCTTTCCAGTACATCCTAGAACCAAGAAAAGGCTTCATGAATTTGGATTGGATAAAAAAATCAGAGAATCAAGAAACATTGCCATGATTGATGCCATAGGATATTTTGACATCTTGTTTTTAATGAAGAGATGCCAGTTCATAGTCACAGATTCTGGGGGAATTCAGGAAGAGGCGACATCTGGCAAAATTAGGAAAAAAGTCTTGGTTGCAAGAACTAGTACTGACAGGCCAGAAGCGGTGCAGGCTGGATTTTCTGAAATAATCGGAACCAGCTCCGGTTCGATTAGGAAATCTATAATGAATATGGTCAATACGTCTTGGCAGCCAAAAGGCATTTCTCCTTATGGCAATGGAAGAACCTCTGAAAAAATACTGGAAATAACTGACAAGTTTTTTTAATTATACTTGTGCAAGCGTCTGTTTTGCATTGGTCCTTTTTGAGAACAATATTCCTACTCCTATTGCAAAAAAGACTGCAAGTGAGACAAACCTGTAGGGCTGGTTTGTCTGGTCTGTAAATGTGGGCAAGAGAGCAGATGAAAGCAATATGGATAGTATGCATATCAGGATAGAGTCCGCATGTAATATTCCTCTTCTTGAGGCAAAAAATAGCATCACTGTCAGTGGCAATAAAAATAGTATTATGATATAGTCAAATCTCATCTGCATTGCCATAGCTGTCAGGCCTTGCCAGAACTGTGAGATGTCAGATGATGTATTGTTTCCTGTAAGACTTGTGTGAAGAACTGATGCACCGATGATTAATGCCGTCGCCACTACTCCGTATGATGCAAGCGAGATTATTTTAGAGCGTTTTGGCAACGTTGATCTTGCGATGAAATAAAATGTCATGGGCAAAAATGCAACTGTCAATGCTTTAGAAAATATTGACATAATAAATGATGCAGGAGATGGTGGCCAGAATTTTTGTACTAGGTATAGTCCAAACAGATACAATAATATCCATGAATTGTCATAACTTGCTGAAGTTGAATAACCTGTGAATATCTGGCTTTGCAGTAACACTGCAGTCGATACAAGCCCTGCAAATCTTTTTTGGGTAATGTTTTTTGTGAAAAAATATGTTACAAGCAATAATGTTATACTTGTTAGAAATGGGATGACTCTGATATTGCCAAAGATATGTAGTGATGCAGAAAGAAGCAAGTATCTTACATGTGGCTCAAATCCGTGTGCAAAGTCTGATATGGTCCATGTCTGCACCCTGTCTTTTACTGCCTGATAGTCAACCCATGTCTCTTCTTTTGCTAGTGTTCCTGCAGTCAATGCAGAAAATATTGCAAGCAGTATGATGATTCCTATGATAGCCTGTTTTTTTGAGACCTCAAAGTTAGTAAACCTTGAAATCATTGGCCTGTACTTGCATTCCTTTTTTTTGCGATATGCTATTCCAATTCCAAGTAAAATTAGATTTATGGCAACAAGCGGTATTGCCAAGATTCCTGGCTGGAGTGGGTTGACAAATTCTGGTGTTGCTACAATCCCCTGAAATGGACTAGTAGACCTTGTTAGTAACGCTGGAAATACAACTGATGATAGGCTGAGAAGTACAATAATTACAGTTGGGACAAAGATGGCCCATGATAATAGATTATTTTTTGGTATTATCGTCTGTGTCTTTTCTGGATTCTTGTCCTTTTTGCTCAACTTCTCTTTTTATTTTAAAATTCACATGCTTAAATCTTGTTTGAAACTTTTTATGATATTATATAATAATTCTATGCGTTTCTAGTGGAAATTATTTTGTGAGCCATGTTGAACAAGAAAGAGATTGATGATATTTTATCAAAAATAGAAAAGGAGGATTCAATGTTTGCAAAAAAGGCATCAATTGACTCTCTTTGCATACCGTCAAGTATCATAGGCAGAACAAAACCGCTAATCTATAGGAGAATATCTGAGATGTCAACAGAACTTGAAAATACGGCCTGTCATATCCAAGACTAGCTCCAAGGGAAGACATGGATGTGGAACCCAGTACAAACTTGTCATATCACCTTAGGTTGTGGGAAAGCAATATCTGAGAAATGGTGGAACGGTATTGTATACGCAAAGCAAAATCACGAGGCTGCAGCTCGAAGTAAGGACGTCCAAAAATATTTTTGTACAAATCAATATTTGACTGTTGCAAGTATTAATAATATATTAAGAACAATGGATCAAAACGATAGCCTGAAAAAAGAATAGACTAGTGGCCCGTGTCTGAATTCACTGCGTCTATTATCTTTTTGATGTGTATCTTTTCTGGTAATGTTTCTCCAGTTCTATCTACTGATAATTGTTTCATATGTCTACCTTTTTCCAAACCAATGAATGTGTAGAAAATTTCGAAACTATCCAAACCAGTATATTTGCAAATGCTTTTTGTGAATTTATTCATCAGTATTTTCCTAAAAACTTTAGGGTATCTTTCTAAAACCTTGGTTTCTACATCGATATGTTCTTTGTTATGTTCTAGACTTTTTTCTACATAATCTCGAACCGAATTAGAGTTTTGGTTTTCTAGTAAACTAAGAATATAGGTATGCGCTGAACTTTTTATTGAATACAGAGTTTTTGATGTTTTAGGTTGATAAGGAGTTATGTTCAAAACTGTGATCTTATCGCCGAAAACAAACTTTGTCTTATTTCTCCATGCTCTTATTATCCAGTTCTGCAATGGGGTTCGATGAATTTCTCTAGAGTCTTTCCAATATCCTATTTTTTTTGCATGAGTAGTTTTAATTACCCATGAACTTGCGCTTTCGAATATTATGTTTATTTTGTCAAAACTCATATCGGCGGTTCGGTTGTCTGGACTTGCAAAATAAAACTTGGGCACCTTCAAATTTCCAAGAATAAGTGGGGAATGATGTGTGAAAGCACATTTGCCAATAAAAAAGTCTTTTTTTGTTTTTTCTAAAGTTTCTATTGCATGCTCCAAATGATCCTGTAACCAGACATCATCGTGATTCATAAAAGCTAGGTATTCTGTAGCCGCAAGTGCAATTCCCACTGAATTGGGACCAGACTGGCTTCCAGTTCGATGAGGGAGATTTATGTATTGGATCCGTGAATCATTGAATGAAGTTACCACCTCCTCGGTTTCTGGGTTGCAATGATCCCCGATTACCAAAATTTTCCAATTTGAAAACGTCTGTAAGATTACAGATCTAATCACGACACAAAGTGTATCTGGTCGATTGTAAGTAGAAATCACGATAGTTACTCTTGCTTGACTCTTTGACATAGTTACAGAAATTTAAGTAATAATGATAGCACACTGCGTAACTCATTTGTAGTCTTTTTATTCTGCATCACTAAATTCTGTATCTCAGACAATGAAGCCCAATAAGACATATCTGTTTTTGTAACTTTTACTCTCTCCGGTAACTCAATAATCTGATACAAACATTTGGATTGATAAAAACGTCCTCCCTCATCAGATTGCATACACTCTGCCAGTACAGTTTGTCCTTCAAAAACGGTATTTTCACATTCCCTTGTATTTTGAACGCTTGAACCCCACACTAATGCCTTATCCATGCCAATAATTATCTGGGCAGTTAAAAGGAATTTTAATATCCCGTCTTTCTTTTGACAATATAATACAATTTTTTCTAAACCTATATTGTGAACCAGTGGTTGTTCCCAATGAGAAATCTCTCGATCAGTAGTGCTTACTCTGAATCCCTGTACTGCAAATTGATCCTGATCACTGTCATAAATTGCATCTTCATTAACACTCCAATTTTTTAGTTTACCCAAATCTTTAATTTTAAAATCATATTTACTTTGGTTTTGCAATTCTTCTAGTACCTCAAATATTCTTGTGCTGGAACCCTTTTGATAATAGGATTCATTTAACCAACGTTTGATTCCATTATGTTGCAGGTCTGAAAAGAAGGCAATTTTATTCATGGTTAGTTCCTCCCAGTTACATGAAATGAGGACGGATCTAGCATCAGTATTTATCAAATAGTCTTCTTCGAGCAGTGACAGTAATTCTCTAATTTCAAACCATCTAAATCTATCATCTATATCGTTTAAAAGATATCCACTTTGCAATCGAACAATTAGGTTCTGATTACTTTTGTTCATGAACCTTGTGCCGTGTTCTAACTGGATAAAATTTGAGATGCACTCATAACAATCACCAGATTCCAGAAAATATCTCAAAAACTTTGTTTCGTCTCCACCATGTACTCTAGTATAATTGCTAACAGTTGCTTGTACACTTGGGGCAATTTGAGTTCCATTTACATTGCCTGGTTCCGTTTTAGCTTGAAGTAATATTTTGGCATCTTGGATAATAAATCCCATCACGCCTACTTCTTGTTGCAGAATTATTGGTTGTTCAAAAACCAATTCATTTTTTTGTTTAGAATGAACTTCAACTCCGATTATTGAGAAAAAATAATTTTTTTCATGTGTGATGTTTTTACTAGTAAAAATCCAATTCCGTATATTGCTAATTGGAATCATCTCAACTTTAAGCTTGCTTAAATTTCTTCTTTTAGAAATCCATGATGTTATCTCATTTTCTTTCATTAATGATATTTTAATGAAGAGATTTTATAAACAATATAAAACTTTTGCAAGTTCGCAATTTTATTATCAAATAACAACAAATCATGACAAGTTCTATGGCAAATCATGATTGAAACAAACTTATCTTGTTTTTCTTGAAAAACGTAGACAATAATTTTGAGTGTGATCAAAAATCGAATCAGGATTAAATAATAGATTTTGCTCCCAAAACATATGCAGGTTCTAGTCACTGGAGGAGGAGGATACATCGGCTCTGTACTGGTGCCACGACTACTTGAAGAAGGTTACAAAGTCAAGGTTTTGGACCGATTCTTTTTTGGAAAAGAGTCACTCACAAAAGTTGCAAAGAATCCAAATCTTACCTTAATTCAAGATGATATCAGATGGTTTGATAAAACAATTCTAAAAAATGTGGATGTTGTTATGGATTTGGCTGCATTATCAAACGATCCTAGTGGAGAACTTGATCCCCAGAAGACAATGGAGATCAATCTCAAAGGAAGAGTAAGAGTTGCAAAACTAAGCAAAGAAGAAGGAGTAAAAAGATACATCTTGGCATCAAGTTGTAGCATATATGGTTTCAGAGATGGCATTTCTGATGAAGAATCCCCTATTAATCCTCTTACGACGTATGCCAAAGCAAACAGACATGCAGAAATCAATACAAAAAAACTAGCAAACGACAAATTTGCTGTTACGATGCTCAGGTTTGCAACCGTCTTTGGATATTCACCTAGAATGAGATTTGACTTGGCAATTAACGGAATGGTTCTTGGATTTTTCAAAAACAAGAAAATCCCCATAATGAGAGACGGGATGCAGTGGAGACCGTTTATTCATGTCAAGGATGCTGCAGAGGCATACATCAAAGTGACTCAAAGTCCAAAAGAGAAAATTAATGGAGAATTGTTTAATGTAGGTTCTGATAAGCAAAACTACCAAATTCTTCCACTAGCAAAAGAGATTGCAAAATCAATAGGAGTGCCTTTTAAGAAAGAATGGTATGGCGATCCCGATACTAGATCATATAAAATCAGCTTCAAGAAAATCAAAGATTCTATTGGATATGCCACCAATTATTCCATATATGATGGTACAAAAGAAATCCATTTTGCACTTCAAAAAGGAATACTGACTGATTCCATAAAAACAAAGACTGTAGAGTGGTACAAATATCTGCTGGATTCAAAGAAAATTTTTGACTCTTGCATTGTATAACAAAATATTGTAAATCAAAATCTCAAGTCTTAAGATTTTTACATGACATGTGCAAGTTCAAATCAAATGAAGGGAATAATACTTCACGGCGGGCATGGAACAAGATTAGGACCGCTCACTCATGCCTGTCCAAAACAACTACTTCCAATAGCAAACAAACCAATGTCTCAGTATGCACTAGAAGATCTACGTGAAGCAGGAATTACTGAAATTGCTATTGTAGTTGGAGATCTCTATCCTGAAAAAGTAAAAAAATTCTACGGGGACGGCTCTACATTTGGAATAAATATTACTTACATTCCACAGGACAAACCTAAAGGAATATCCCATGCAATTAAATTGTGTCAAAACTTTGTAGGAAATGATAGATTTGTCGTCTATCTTGGAGATAATGTTTTACAAGAAGGACTGGTTGATCATACAAGAAAATTTCAATCTTCAAAACCAGATGCTATGATATTGTTATGTGAAGTAGACGATCCATCGCAGTTTGGAATAGTAGAGATGGATGGTAAAAAAATAAAAAAAATTATAGAAAAGCCAAAAAATACTACATCCAACTTGGCGGTAATTGGAGTATATTTTCTTACTCCAAAAATTTTTGAAATTATAGATAGATTAAAACCATCTTGGAGAGGTGAACTTGAGATTACAGAAGCTTTGCAGTTGTTGATGGAAAATGGCAATACAATTGAATATGACATGGTTACCGGGTGGTGGAAAGATCTTGGAGCAACCGAAGATATGCTACATGCAAACAAACTTGTTCTTGATTCAATCGGAACTTCCGATCAATTCTTGCTTCAAGAGGGATCATATGTTCAAGGAAATGTTGCAATTGGAAAAAATAGTACCATATCACAAGATTCGTTCGTAACTGGGCCTTTGATAATTGGTAACAATTGTAACATAGGACCTGCAGCGAGGATAGGTCCGCATGTATCGATTGGGAATAACTGCACCATAAAGCAATGCACCATTGAAAATTCCATAATCCTGGCAGACTGTAAGATAGATGCCAAAATCGCCATTGTATACAGCGTAGTTGCACATGACTCAAAAATCACAAATCGTCACCTAGAGAAATATTAATTCCTGTTAGGTGAAGAATCTCTAGTAAAACTTGATTCAATTTAACTTGGTTATGCACTGGTGGGCAACATTTTCAGACCTGCTCTTTTAGCTGCATTTCCGAGAAGCTTATTAGACATGCAAGGAAATCTTTGATTCATGATGCGGGTGCTGCTTGCTGTTCTGGTTATGGCATCAGTTGGTTTACTGGTACCTGCCAATTCTTATGCGCAGACCCAGAACAACCTGGCAATATTTGTGCAGATAAAAGTTGTAGACTCTAATGGTAACTTGGTGTCATACTTGGAGGCAACCAAGATAACTGTTGCAGATGTTGGCAAGCTAAATCTACTCTTGAATCAAAACTCGCCTGTATTTTCAAAAAGCCTTGTATCAAACGGGGACCAAAAGTTTGAGGTAATCAAGGCAAACGATACTTTAACGCACCAGTCTGATACCATAGTATCACAAGACATGATATCTTCATCTGACGGGCAGCACTCTGTTGTATTGGCAACAGCAGACCATGATGGATATCCTGTAGTCAAGGGGGATACTGTCACTGCTTACTGGACAATAATTCGTCCTGTTTCTTAGATTTTAAAAAAGCATGAATACTGGTTCCATTGAGAATGTCTATTGTCAAAAATCTGTCTTATCTTTGGGACCAGGCCTGAAATAATCAAACTCTCTCCAATAATAAGGCGCTCAAAGAAAAGTAACATCAAGACAATTTTCACGGGACAGCATTATGATTATGATCTTGGGTTAAAGTTCATTGAGGATCTTGGCCTGCCAAGGCCTGACTATACACTGAAGCTGTCAAAAAATAACCCAGCAATGCAGACAGGACAAATCATTGTAAACCTGTCCAAAATTCTTCCAGAAACTGGAGCAGATACGGTAATGGTACAGGGAGACACAAATACCGTATTGGCTGGGGCAATTTCTGCACTAAAGTCCAAAATTCCAATAAGCCATGTGGAGGCCGGTCTTCGAAGCTTTGACTGGAGGATGCCTGAGGAACATAATAGAATAATGACAGATCACATATCTGAGCTTTTGTTTGCCTCAACTAGTATCTCAAAGAAAAATCTTGTCAATGAACATGTGCACGGAAAAATCTTTGTTGTAGGAAATACGGCAATTGACGCAGTAGAACAAAATCTTGCCATTGCAGAAAAAAAATCATCTGTTCAGGTTGACGGGGAATTTGTCTTGCTTACATTGCACAGGGCAGAAAATGTGGATGATAAAAAAACCTTGTCTGGTATCATTGATGGAATAATACAATCTGGAGAAAAGTTTGTCTTTCCGGTGCATCCGCGAACCAAGAAAAGATTGCATGAATTTGGGTTGGATAAAAAAATCCGAGAATCAAGAAACATTGCCATGATTGATGCCATGGGCTATTTTGATATCTTGTTTTTGATGAAAAGATGTGATTTCATAGTAACAGACTCTGGAGGAATCCAGGAAGAGGCGACATCTGGCAAAATTAGGAAAAAAGTCTTGGTTGCAAGAACTAGGACTGACAGGCCAGAAGCGCTGCAGGCTGGATTTTCTGAAATAATTGGAACCAACCCTGGTTTGATTAAAAAATCTATAATGAATATGGCAAATACATCTTGGAAGCCAAAAGGTGCCTCCCCTTATGGCAATGGAAAGACCTCTGAAAAAATACTGGAAATAACTGACAAGTTTTTTTAATTATGCCTGTGTAATGGTTGGCTTTGCATTGGTCCTCTTTGAGAACAATACTCCTACTCCTATTGCAAAAAAGACTGCAAGTGAGACAAACCTGTAGGGCTGGTTTGTCTGGTCTGTAAATGTAGGCAAGAGGGCAGATGCAAGCAATATGGATAGTATGCATATCATGATGGAATCTGCATGTAGTATTCCCCTTCTTGAGGCAAAAAATAGCATCACTGTGAGTGGCAATAAAAATAGTATTATGATATAGTCAAATCTCATCTGCATTGCCATGGCTGTTAGGCCTTGCCAGAACTGTGAGATGTCAGATGACGTGTTGTTTCCTGTAATACTTGCGTGAAGAACTGATGCTCCGATGATTAGTGCTATGGTTACGACTCCGTATGATGCAAGAGAGATTATCTTGGAGCGTCGTGGCAAAGTTGATCTTGCGATGAAATAAAATGTCATGGGCAAAAATGCAACTGTCAGTGCTTTAGAAAATATTGACACAATAAACGATGTAGGAGACGGTGGCCAGAATTTTTGTACTAGGTACAGTCCAAAAAGATACAACAGTATCCATGAATTGTCATAGCTTGCTGTGGTGGAATAGCCTATGAATATCTGGCTTTGTAGCAACACTGCAGTTGAGACCAGTCCTGCAAATCTTTTTTGTGTAATGTTTTTTGTGAAAAAATATGTTGTAAGCAATAATGTTATACTTGTTAGAAATGGTATCACTCTGATATTGCCAAACATGTGCAGTGATGCAGAAAGAAGCAAGTATCTTACATGTGGCTCAAATCCATGTGCAAAGTCAGATATGGTCCATGTCTGTACCCTATCTTTTACTGCCTGATAGTCAACCCATGTCTCTTCTTTTGATAACGTTCCTGCAGTCAATGCAGAAAATATTGCAAGCAGTATGATTATTCCTATGACTGCCTGTTTTTTTGAGACCTCAAAATTAGTAAACCTTGAAACCATTGGCCTGTACTTGCATTCCTTTTTTTTGCGGTATACAATTCCAATTCCAAGTAAGATTAGATTTATGGCAACAAGCGGTATGGAAAGGATTCCTGGCTGGAGTGGGTTGACAAATTCTGGTGTTGCTACAACTCCTTGGAATGGGCTAGTAGACCTTGTTAGTAACGCTGGGAATACAACTGATGACAAGCTAAGTAGTACAATGATTACAGTTGGGACAAAGACTGCCCATGGTAATAGGTTGGTTTTTGAATATGTTCTAGCCTGTGTTTTTTCTGTATTGTCTGGCATCTCTTTTTTTGGTTTTGCCATTCCTTAACTAAAAAACAAGTGGTTTAAAACCTGAACGGAAATGCAACATGTTTTACTATCTGAATTTTGTTACTAATTTGTAACCTTGAGTTCCTTCTTTGTTGAAAATATCGTTATAATTCCTACTATGACGATTGCTACTATCTCAAAGTAGATCCAGTCTATGTGTGAAAATGATATTTCATAATTGTAAAATGGTGTAAAGAGTGGAAACTTGGGGTCTCCATCAAATATGTCAAAAGAAATGTGAGATAATACTGCTGTAAATGCTATCGCACCAAGACGCCAATCTTTCTTGTTAAATAATATCATCATTACTACAAGTGAAATTGCCCCAAATGATATTGAATGACTCATTCTTCCAAGTGAATCAATATGCGTTAGGGCAATCAGATGATCAGAGTCGATTAAAACTGCAAAGAATCCTGCAATGATTGTGTATCTTAAAGAAAGTGTAACCGCCCCTACTGTAAGCCCCCAAAGAAAATGTCCTATAATTTCGTGAAGATTTAATCCTCCAGTTGGGTTTGGAAGAGGTCCCTTTTCTGCTAGAAATATTCCAACAAAGGAAAATCCTGCTGATAAGACACAGTATACGATTCCAATCTTGATTACATTCAAAACACTTTTTGAACTGATCTGTAACATGTTATCACTTTCACAATTGTCAGTATTAATCCTGTAATTTAGAGGATGATTGAAAAGAATAGGTGTAATTGTAAATATTCAAGGCATGAAAGAATCTAGGATAGTCAAGTCTTGATTAAACTAGGTTGTGGTAATTTAGCTCTCTGTAAATTCAGTCATATAAATAGAAATCATGATATTCACAAAAATTACTAGATCAGATTTACAAAAATCTGTTCTCTGTCATCTGATGATTATCTATCATCTTAATAATACTAATATTGACACTTACAAGGTTTCCATGTATGAAGCCTGGTAATCTTCAAGAAAAAGACCCTGGGTATAAAATCATTTTTTATTTATTTTATGTCAGTATATTTATCGTAGTATCAATAATATCTGTTGGTGTATTTTTTACATTCTATGAATGGTTTACAAAAGGTTCTTTTGTTATTGGTGAAGTATTAGTAAAGACAGAATTTCCTACTCCTCACTTTTCAAAATTGGTAACATGGTTGTATTTTACATCTATAATTAGCTGGTATTGTTTTACTAGAATAAAATGGAAAAAAACTATACCACTTTATGGCCTGAAAAAGACTCTTAGCTATTTTGTATTATTGGGACTTGTTCTAGTATGTTTGTATGGATCTGTCTGTAACTTTATTCTGCTTCAATCAAATATTGCTATTGGCACTACAAATTCAATAATGCCTGATATCGATTCTCTTACTGCATCTTACTCTAATATCTCATGGAATCTAACTTTTGCAACAAAGATCTTTCTTTCAGGCTTGATAATAAGCTCACATGCACTATATCTGTGCATAAAATCCGGAAGACAACATGAAATTTCTCATAATGTCTAAATCATTGGTTTGGATAAAGATGTGACTGGTTTATAGTAAATCATTATATTACAATTCTAATTTCAAGCTTTTTAAATTGCTTAATTTTTCTGCCTTGAATAAGTATGACAAAAATGGCATACGAAAAATCTATGATTCCTGGCCTGATATTGCAAAAGAATTCTACATGAAAAATTATGACAAAGCTGAATTTGGAAGAATTAACCAGATTATTTTTACCGGGATGGGAGGTTCTGGAGCAATAGGAGATACACTTTCTGCCATTGTGTCAAAAACTGACCTGCATTTATCCATAGTAAAGGGTTATCATCTTCCAAAGACTGCTAATTCCAATACCTTAGTTGTTGCAACAAGTGCATCTGGAAATACGCTGGAAACACTGACTGTTCTTGATGCTGCAAAAAAAATGGGATGCAAAATAGTTGCTTTTTCATCTGGGGGCAAAATGAAGCAATTTTGCATAAAAAATAACATAAAATACGTAAATGTTCCAATATTGAATTCTCCAAGAGCTTCCTATCCTGCTTATCTGTACTCAATCTTGAATGTTTTAGGAAATTTAATTCCTATAAAGAAAAATGATATTTTAGAATCAATTACACTCCTTAAAAGAACTCAAAAACAAATTCAATCTTCAAGTCTTGATGATAATCCTGCAATAGAACTTGCAGAATGGCTATCTGGAATTCCTATGATCTATTATCCCTCTGGCTTGCAGGCTGCAGCAACTAGATTCAAAAATTCTCTGCAAGAAAATACCAAGATGCATGCAATTGCAGAGGATGTGATTGAGGCATGTCATAATGGTATAGTTGCATGGGAAAGATCATCTGATGTAAAACCAATTTTAATACAGGGAAAAGATGATTATATACGAACAAAAGAACTGTGGAAAGTGATTAAAGAGTATTTTATAAAAAATAAAATTGAATACAAGGAAGTGTATTCGGTAAATGGCAACATACTTTCTAAGATTGTAAATCTTGTATATCTGCTAGATTACACTTCAATTTACCGTGCCATTATGTCAAAGATAGATCCTACGCCAGTCAAGTCCATCGATTTTATAAAAAGTAAATTTTAGTATTAGTTTCAGACTGATATTCTTTTTAGTATTTCATTGTACATGCCTGTTACTTTGTTATACATGGATTCTTGATCATATGACTCTACGAGCAATTTATTGCCGTTTTTCCCCATCATGTGTGTATCATAAGAATTTTTTATAATTTTTATCAAGTATTCTGCCCAAATGGACTCATCATGTGGATCTAAGATATAGCCGTTTTTACCATGAGTTACAATATCTGACATTGGTCTGATATTTGAAACTAAAACGGGTCTCTCTTGAGAAAAAGCCTCCAAAATTACTAGCCCAAAACCTTCGCATAAACTGGGAAATACCAAAGCTTGTGATGTTGATATCAGTCGTAATTTTTCATCATTTGAGACAAATCCAGTAAATTTAACATTCTCCTGCAAGTTTAGTTGATTTACCCATTCTTCTAAATTCTTTCCATGTGGACCGCCTCCAACAATGAATAATGTAATCTTTGGATACTCTTGTTTTGCTATGCCTATTGCTTTGATAACTACTTCGAGATTTTTATAAAATACCAGTCTGCCCACATAAACAAATTGCTGCGGGTTACATTCTTGTATCTTGCTAGCATTAATTTCAATTGTATTAGGAATTACATAAATTGGTTTTTTTGCTCCAAATTTTAATAAATCATCCTTGGATGCATTACTTACAGTATGAATGGCGTTGCATCGTAACTTGACAATCATTTTCTCAAAAAAAGGTGCTAAAATAACATTTAGTCTGGAAACATTACTTTGTTTGCCCCATAACTTCCAATAATTTTTTCCACACAATGAAAACACATCATGAATTGTTGTGATGTGGGGTTTGCCAGTTACCGTTGATAGAATAGATCCTGCTAATGCTGGAGCGAAATTATTCGAGTGAATTATGTCAATTTTTTCTTTTTTTATTATGGAAATTCCCTTTTTTACTGTATTCCAAGAATATCTCAGATTGTCTCCAAATCCGGGAGGAAGACCACCTTTGTATTCAAGAAGTGGAGGGACAAATATTATCTTGATATTATGGTGAGATGGATATGTTTCATTTTTGATTTGATTGGTTATTACCACTACTTTGTTACCCTTGTCTGCTAATGTTTTTGCCATCAGGCTGAATACATATTCTCCACCGCCTTTGGTAGTTGAAAAAAACTGTGTGAGTAAAAGTACATTGACGTTTTTCAAATTTGTTATGATATCTATACTGGGTGGCTTAATTAATGCTAATTTAGAAATATGGTTGTTACTCTGAATGGGGCTGTACAATTTACCTGCTTCCTAATTTCACACAAAACGACGCCAGTTGCTGATAATATGTCGCAAAATCTTGATCTCTGTATTATTACATGATCTCATTTGATTTGTTAATGTGTTGATTTTTTACTGATACACTATCGTTTGTTAAACTTCTCCAAATTAAGAAACCAAGTACTATAACGGCACCCAGCATGAGTGTTATTGCTATTAATCCGAAATTGCAATAAATAAAACTATCCGGTACACATGCATTCCAGTACGCATACATTTTTTTTGGATTTATTTTATCCCAGTACTGTGTGACTAATACTTCTAGATGTAGGAGCGCTGGCATGTATCCCAAACCCCACTCGTATTGATAAACGTGAAGTGATGAAGGAATTTTGTCTCTAGTTAATACCGTCCATCCCATCATGTATCCTAGTTGATACCACACCAATACTCCGAGAAGATTTACAGTAAATCCTAAAAATGCTAATCCTGAATAAATGATTTTTACAAATTTTTTATGGATGCCTTCTTTTAATAATGCACCTAATGCAATTGTTATAATCGGAATTGCTGGAACCATGTACCTTGGACCCCAACCTCCGAATCCGTGCCAAATGGGAGTTTGTAGAGTTCCAAAAAATAACCATGCTACTACAAAAATGTATGAGATGATTAACGCTAGAGTTTTTTCTTTTCTCCATAGATAATAAATTGAGATGGGAAATAATATGAATAGAGGAAAATTTGTTATTAGGCCAAATCCTGGACTAAAAAACATTCCATATATTCCATCTACTGACAAATGTGCTGATATTCCTTCATATTGACCATATCCAAAATTCGTTATGGAATGGTATTTTGTAAAATTAATGTAAAACAGAATGCTGATTATTGAACAAAAGCCCAAAAGAAATTGGATGATTTTTTTTATTCCTTTTCTAAAACTGTATACGCCAAAGACAAGAATTCCTGGAATAGATATGAGCCACGCTACATGGGATAAAGCAATTAATCCTGTGAATATTCCTCCAAGCACTGCTGATGATCTAAATTTATTCTTAGTCGATAACCATATGAAATAAAGAGATAGTATTATCATCAAGCTAGCTGATGGTTGTTCAAAATATGTACTGATGTATGGCCAACTAAAAGAGCACACCCCTGCGAATATCGATAGCACAAATCCAATCTTTTTTGAATTGTAAATTTCGGAACTAAATAGGAAAACCACTGTAGAGGTCAGTGTAAGAAATATTGAATTTTCAAAGAAGGGTACCAACGCAGTAGGTGAAATATGTACTGCTTCAGCTAAAATGTAAAATGGTACTCCTATAACTGGCAAAACTGGAGAAGATGTTACATACTTTGCTGTGTGTATTCCTTTATTCTCTGCATTTAGTTCTTCAGGAGTGAAATACCCTGTACTAGCTTGAATTGAATTAATGCTTGGCGAGTTAGTACTAACTTTGAATGAATGATTCATGGCCAAGTTCTCTGTCACTAAATAGTATGTCTTTCCATCCGCGGTATCCGTATGTCCGCCACTAGCAGCTAAATTAACACACAAAAAAAACAAAAAGACGTATAACGTTATTCGTCTTGACACATGACTTGCTTTATTTACAATCTATATATTTGATGTAATGTGGCATATCTGTAATTCAAATTAACGAATGGGTCTTTGGGCATATCTTGAGAAACTGTATGAATAATGTATCCTTCTACCTGGTTATGATGTGATCATATGGAAAGGTGTATGGTCTTATTCTGTATTGAATTTGCCTTTGATGATGAATCGTGTTGTAATTAATCCTAAAATTGTAGCATACCAGATCGTCATTAATCTTGCAAATATGACCGCAATTGATGCCATTGTAAAATCTATTCCGTATTTTAGAAATAATCCTAGCATGCTTGCTTCAGTTACAACAAATCCGCCCGGTATGAAGGTAAGAACTCCTGAAAGTATTGATGTAAAAAATACTTGTGTTGAAAAGACAAAATCTATTTGCATTTTTAATGCCTTGAATGCAAGATATGCCGAAAAGGCTTCAATAATTTTTGCAGCAGTAGTGATGATCAAACCTTCACATGTAATCTTGACCGTTGTAAGTATCTTGAATGCATTTTGTGAATTCTCAATCATTTCTTCATATTTGGAAAGTCTGAATCGTATCATAATTTTTTTAAAGATCAAAAAGATTGTCTTATTTCGTACTATTGCGAGGAATGACACTGAAAAAACAAGTCCTATTGCTATAATTATTCTGGCTTCTGTAATGCTTGCTATTATTACTGTTATTGCAATTATTAATAGTACGGAGTTTAACTCATTCCATTTTTCGATGAATATTATGGGAGCTGTTTTAGATATTGGATCACCATATTGATTTTTAATCATATGTGATTTTATTATAGTTCCAGCTCCTCCAGGTGTAACTCCAAAAGACAAACCAGCAAAGTAAATTAAAATGCTTTTTCTCAGTGAAATTTTAATGTCTAATGCTCTGACCAAGCGATGAAATCTTAAAGCAAGTAAAAAAAGACTCAAGCTACTAAGAGCAAGTATTATGGGAATAATTCTATAATCGATTTCAAATATTGATTTTGAAAATTTATCTATGTCTGAATATAATAATAAAAAAACATAGGTAATCATAACCAATATGATAATTAAGAATGCGTTTTTTTTTAATTTAGAAATAATTGACACACGGCGTTGAGAACTTGGATGTGATTTAAATATTATTACAATCTAACATGCAATGAATATTTTTTCTACCTGAGAAATACTCTAAACGTTTCTTCTGCATGTTTGACAGATGATAAACCTACAACGAGATTTCTAATCCTACTCTGTGTTAAAATATACTCGTTGGCATCTTGCAAAGTTATGAATCCTCCTGCAAGAATACTCATTGCAATCACATTTCCTTTGTAAATATTGAGAGCATTTTCACATTCTTCTTTAGATGGATTCATTTGAAAACCAGCTTTGTTAAATGATGTCATTATGTATTTGTAATCTAGATTCCATTCATTAAGTTTTGATACTAATAATGGAAAGTTTTTTGTGACTAACCCTGCATTAACTTTGTGATTATCATGTAAATGTTCTTGAAAAGTTTGAAATATTTGTTTCATGTTTAACGCTAATGCAAGGTCAGTTATCACATCATGCAAGAAAATAACCTTAATTTTAGTGTCCTTAAGTTGAAGTAGTTCTATGTCTATAAAAGTTCGAAATAATTTGAAAAGATCTTTTTTCATTATTCCAAATCCTCCATTTGTTATGATTTTCATCTTGTTTATCATACCTGCTGGACTAAGCGTATCCATGAGTGTGTTTAGTATTCCCATTTCATTTATCTTCAAGACATAGCCTTGTACATATGGCAGAATTGGGTAAAACTCCATTTTATCAATCAAATCAGATTCTGTTTTTATTTTGTGTATTAGATCTTTTAATGTGGGATGTGTAGATACTACCATTCCTTTAACACCTAGTTTGTAAGAATATTTTATCACTTCTAACGCATTTTGAAAATTTTGAGATGTTGAAGCCTTTTTTCTAGCTCTTTCTTGTGATAAATGGTCAACACCAAAGAAAGGATTATCTCCAAGAAGAATTGAATCAAATCTATTCAAAGTATTCTACCTCTTTTGGTTCTCCCTTTGATGCTTCATACATTGATTCTATTACAGATTGAGTCTTGCTAGCTTCAAATACATTCACTATGGACTGATGTTTATTCTTTATACAGTCAATCATGTGTAGATCTTCTTTTGTATAGTCTGGACCGCCGACATCTATGATGACTCCTTGATTTAGAGATTGTTTGTAAATGGTAGTGGTATTTGAATTAAAATAAGAACTGGATTTTTCTAAATCTATTTTTATAAAATCCTCATTTACTTTTATGCTGCCATTACTACCCTTGATTTCCAAATTTATTTCTGGTATTCTGTAACCCTTTACACTCCACGATGTATCTAATTCCCCATGAATATTATTTGCAAATTCCATCTTCATATGGGCAAAATCCTCTACTTCCTTGGAATACACTGATTTGATGCTGCCTGAAACTCTCTTGATATGTCCAAAATACCAAAGAAGTAAATCAACCAAATGACTACCAAAATCCAATAATACGCCGCCTCCACTGACTTCTTTTCTGGATCTCCATCCTTTTGATTTTGAAAAAACATTTGATACGTACATGGATGATTTTACTTCTGAAACATCTCCTAAAATTTTTAAATCTAATAATGATTTGACCTTGGAAAATGTATCTATGAATCGTCGATTGTATCCAACTGAGTGAATTAAATTTGTACCCTTTAATTTATTACAAAGTATCTTTGATTCTTCAAGATTTCTTGTCAATGGTTTTTCGATAAAAAAATTTATCTTATTTTCTATGCATGTTTGCGCTATGGGAAAATGTGAAGAAATTGGAGTTGTAATGTAAATCAAGTCTAGTTCCTCAGAATCAGTCATGTTTAGATAATTGTCATAGACACTAACATCTGGCATAGAATTCCTAACGTAGTTTGCAATTATGCTTTCCTTTTCTGTAATTGCTTTAATTTTCACATCAGGTATAGAATTGAGAATACCTGCATGAAGCAATCCCATTTTTCCTAATCCTATAATTCCTACATTCATGTAGTTACGATCAAATGGTTCTCTTATTTGTGTATGGGAATAACCATTTTTACATTTTTTTAATTGTACACATCTGACTAAATGCTAACCTTGCTAACAACCTAGAATTTGAAAGAGACTCTACAAATCCGTCAAGGCTGGTTTTTATTGGTATCATCATGAATGGTTTAGAACTTATTATCTTACATTCAGAATTTTTGATAGTTTTTTTAACTAGGCTATTCAAAAAGACAAATTTGTGTTCTCCCTCTTCTACTTTTAACTTTAATTTTTCTGCCAGGTACAAAGCAGGAGCCCATAGTGGATTTGGTGTCGTAATGACTGCAATCCCATTTTTCTTTAAAACTCGACAAACCTCAAGGATCGTTTTATCTTGAAATGGAACATGTTCCAATACATCTTGACAAACTATGAAATCAAATGAATCTGATTTTATTGGAAGATTACAGGCATCTCCAACAAATAATCTCTTTTTAATTTTCTCCTTTGAATGTGTTTTTCGTACCATTCCTTGGGAAATATCCATTCCATGGGGTGTTGTAAATTTTGAACTTATTAATTCAAAAACCTCTCCCGTACCCAGTCCTATCTCAAGGAAGATTCCTTGATTGTTGTAACTATCAGCTATTGAAGTCATGCGCTGCTTGGATTTTTCCAAAAATGACTTGTTTCTACGATCATCATAATCTGTAGCCCATTCCTCAAAGAATGACTTTTCTATCTTAGTCATATTGATTACCAAAAATTAGTGCTATAATTTCTTTGAGATCAAGTATTCTATTCTTCTTCTAGATCTTACCACGAGTTCGGATAATAGTCCAACTACAAGAGAAATCGTACCAGTCATGAAGAGAAGCGAAGCAAAAACGACTGATGGCATTGATATGATTATGCCCGTATTGATCTTTTCATAAATGACCAAACTTGCAGGGTAAATCCCAACAATAAAAAATGCTAATGCAATTATGCCAAAAAATTTCAGTGGGTTAACATTCATTGTAATAAATATTAGAGTTCTGGCTATCTTGATACCATCACTTGTTGGACTAAGTTTGGTTGTGGTTCCTTTTCTTAGACCATACTTTATTGGTATTTCTATAACTCTGTATCCTCTTGCTAAAGATTCAACCGTCATCTCTACTTCGATTTCAAAACTATTGCTAAATAAAATCAATTCTCTGAATAATTCTCTGCGCATGGCTCTATACCCAGTTAATGAATCAGTTACATGTGCTTTCATGGCAAAATTAATTGTCTTGTTAAAAAGTGTATTACCAACTATGTTGAATGCAGATATGGATCCTTTCTCTCTCTTGCCGAGAATTCTAGAACCGACTACCATGTCTGCCTTATCGGTAAGTAATGGTTCCAGAAGTTTTTCCAAGTCATCTATGGAATAAGTTCCATCACCATCTATGAATACAATAATGTCTGCATCAGAATTTTCTACTGCCTCTTTCATTGCATTTCCTTTTCCTCTTCCTTTCTGCCTGAAAATTTTTATGCCTTCCTTCTTGCAAATATCTACAGTATTATCCGTAGAACCGCCGTCAACTACTAAAGTAGAGATCTTAAGAGGAATGTCTATCAACCGAATATCTTTTAACAACTTGCCTATGCTACTAGCTTCGTTCAATGTGGGTATGATTATCTCTACTTTGGTGTCCTTGTCGATATTCTTTCTGATTGTCTCATTTTGGTCTGTCATGATTTAGTCAAACCTGCTTTGATTAATGTGAAAGGGTTTAAAAATTCGATGTAAAATTTTTAGCTTTATCAAATGAATCATGTATGTAATTTCGGTTTATAATGGAGTAGTTTAATACTATCTGATAGTTAATCCAAGGAATAATAAGTACGATATACTATGATTTCGTTTTTTGATCTTAAATTTACAAAGGAAATGGAAGAAGCTGTACTGCAAGCCTTGTACAATGAAAATTTTGTTATGGGTGAAAGTGTTCACAAATTTGAGGAAGAATTTGCACAATACATGGGTACAAAATATGCAGTCTCTACTAATTCTGGTAATGGTGCTTTGCAACTTTCTTTAATTGCATTAGGGATTTCTGACAAGTCTAAAGTGATTACATCAACTAATTCTTTTATAGCGTCTGCTAACTGCATCCTGATGACAGGTGCCACCCCAATTCTTTGTGATATAAAATCTGAAGACGGAAACATAGACATCTCAAATTGTGAAAAAGCCGATGCAATAATTCCAATTCACATTTATGGAAATCCATGTGATTATGATTCTATTCGTGCTTTTAGTGAAGAAAATAAAATCCCTGTTATTGAAGATGCATGTCAAGCCCACGGTGCACTGTATGACGGTAAGAAAGTTGGTAGTCTTGGTAATGTCGGCTGTTTTTCATTTTATCCAACTAAAAATATGACGGTTTGTGGTGATGGAGGTATGATTACAACAAATAATGAAGAAGTTGCAAATACTATTCGATCTTTGAGAGACAATGGAAGGAAATCAAAAAATGAACATGATAAGCTAGGTTATACAATGAGACTTAATACTGTAAATGCTGCTGTTGGAAGGACTCAATTAAGACATTTGGATGAATTTAACAAGAGAAGAAGAGAGATAGCTAAACTCTATAAAAAAGAATTATCAAAAGATTGCCTACTAGTGGAAAATCCAAAAGGACAATCAGTTTATCATCAAATTGTAATTAGACACGAGCAAAGAGATAAAATCATGAATCATCTTTCTGAAAATAAAATAGGAACTGCCATCCACTATCCAATACCTATACATAAACAACCTCTCTACTCCAAATTTAGATTTAATCTTCCACGAAGCGAGAAATTTGTAAGTGAAATACTCTCATTGCCCTCATACCCTCTACTTGAAGATGAACAAGTAAAAACAATATGTGAAAAAGTAAATGAGGTAATCTCATGAAAGTGGGTGTAATAGGTGCAGGTTATTGGGGGAAGAAACATGTTGATGAATATTCACAACTAGGTCACGAGGTAGTTGTTTCCGATCTCTCTGCTGAGAATTTAGAATTTTGTAAACTAAATTACAATGCCAAAATAGTACAAGACTATCATGAAATTCTGGATGATGGCGATATTACAGTAGTGAGCATTTGTTCTCCAAATTCAACGCATCATGGTATATGTATAGAAGCACTCAGTTCAGACAAGAACGTTCTTCTTGAAAAACCAATAGGAATCAATTCAGAGCAGGCAGACAAAATAGATCGTCTTGCAAAAGAAAAGAAAAAAACATTACTTGTAGGTCATGTATTTAGATTCAATAATGCAATAAGAAAAACTAAGGAATTGATAAGAACAAAAAGTCTGGGAAGAGTTTATACTGTAAATATATCCTGGACGAATTTGGAGCCCATATGGCAAGACCGAGACATATTGTTTGACTTGGGTGTGCATCCTTTAGACATACTGGACAATATTTTTGAAAAATCTCCTAGTCACCTCTATTGTACGGGAGAAGGATTTCGACAAAAAAATGCAGAGTTTGCAATAATAAATTATCACTTGAACGACTCATTTGGAGGAAAAGATATTTTTGTCAATATTGAGCTCAGTTGGTTAAATCCCATAAGGAATAGAAGGATGGTTATAGTAGGTTCAGAAAAGACAGCCATTGTAGACTGTGTAATACAAAAAATCCAATTGATTAACAATAAATCTGGAGTATCAGAAGACGTTCAAATTGTGCCAAATAATACGATAAGAGAGGAGCTTGATTTTTTTATAACAAAAAGTTTGGCTGGTAAAGAAATAGAATATCCTGCCCCTAATGGTGAAATAGGAAAACAAATCGTGAAGATTATAGAAAGAGCTCATAGATCTATGAATGAAAAAATAATTGAAAAAGATGGATATTGACAAATCTTATTACTTTGATTTGCTCAACTTTTTCATAGAATTCAATCTAGGATCTTTTCCTGTATTCCGTAAGGTTTGTTTTCTTCTAAAATCAGGATCTTTTGTAGAACCTATTATTTTTGCTGGAATTCCAGCTACAACAGCATAATCTGGAACATCTTTTGTCACAACAGCACCTGCTGCAACTAAAGAATTTCGTCCTACTGTGATAGGATATATTATTGCACAAGCTCCTATCACCGCATTCTTTTTTATTATTGTCTTTAAGACTTTGGTTTTTTTCTTTGGATCTGGGTAAAGATCATTCATAGTGTGAACTCCTGGACCTATGTAGACATTGTCTTCTATGATGATCTTTTCTCCGATGAGTGAATATGGTCTAATTAAAACATCATTACCTATCTTTGCATGAGGCTCGATGTAAACATAAGCACCAATTTTACAATTTTTACCAATAGTTGCCTTGTACAAATTTACAAAGTCTCGAATTACAGTACCTTTTCCAATTTTACAATCTTTTATGATTGAAAATTTAGTCTCATATGATATCTGTTTTTTCACATAATTCAATTCATAAATCTAGTATTTATTATAGTAGTTCAGATGAATCATGGTCAAAGAAAATGGGCATTGAATTTTCATTAGTTGTATTAACAAGAAATTCAGAAAATGTAGTGGAAGAAAACATAATCAAAATACATGATTACTTGAGTAGTTTAGATTTTTTGAATAAATTTGAGATTGTTGTATCAGACTATAGTGATGACAATACATTTTCAATTCTTATGAATCTAGTTCATAAAATAAAATTTCTTAATCCAGTAAAAGCACCTAGAAAAGGCATAGGATGTGGAATTCTCACAGGAGTGGAAAAATCCACTTTTGAATATGTAATGTGTTATCCTATAGATATGGCATGGGATGTTAAGGTAATAAAAGAATCATTACAAAAAATGATAGAGGGTCATCGCGTTGTTTTAGGTTCTAGAGGTGTAGAAAACTCGATCTCTATTCGTCCGCTCAAGAGAAAAGTCTTTTCAAAATGTTATAATATTTTAGTGAATTTATTATTCCATTTGAATATCCACGATACTCAGGGGACCGTAGCATTTAGAAAATCAGATTATGTCAAATATGGAAAAAGCCTTAACAACGATGGCCCGTTTATACAGACGGAAATTCTTATCTATTCAAAGATTTTAGGACTCAAAATTATTGAAATCCCAGTATTGGTTACTGATATGAGAAACGACTCATTTTATCATGTGTTTAATTCTTCACTGAATTTATTACATGATGTCATTGTTATGAAAATGAAATTGATATTCAAAAAATAAATTTACTAAGTATTTTTCCAATATTTATTATGAAAGAAAATGTTAGATTGAGATTTATTCTTAATCTAATTTTTTATGACCATTCCTTGAATTCCACCTATCTCAAATATCTGCTGTTTGTTTTTCATAAAATAATCCTCAAACGCTTTTCTTACACTGTCTGCATTATAATCATGTGAAAGAATAATTCCACCTTTTATCAATCTGGGATAAAAAAATTGTAAACAATCTAATGTGCTCTGGTATAAATCAACATCTAAGTGCACAAAGGAAAATGTACTATTTTTAACATGTTCCGCTGTATCGGGAAATTTGCCTTTATAGAAAAAAATGTTATCGTATTTTTCCAGATATTTTTTTACTGATTCCAGGCTTGTGCCACTAAACTGTGCTGTCTTCCAGTAAATATTTTTTGAAATAGTGTCTGATTCTGATGTCTGTGGTAAGCCCTCAAATGTATCAAATAAATGCAATTTTCTATCACTCTTTAATTCACATATTAGTTTTGAGGATCCGCCACGATAAACTCCTACCTCTGCCATTTCTCCTTCAAGGTTACTCTGCATTTTCACTATGGAACATAACGAAAATGCATCTAATGGAGTCATCAAAATATCTCTTTCTTTTTTTACTGAATTTATCAAATCCACTATTTTAGGATCTTTATAAAATTTCAAAAATAACATTTGGGTTATCCATATGCATCCACCTAAAAAATCTCTCAACACTTTTGATTTATAGACAATTCTATGAGTGATGGAATTTTTCATCTTAAACAATGAGAAATTGTTCGTATCCTTAAACATTTTTATATCTTTTATTTGCCTAAAGATTTTTTGTTATGAAAATCTAACATTTTGTTATTTCATTATGAAAAATTGATTTTATCAATCTATTAATACTAATTAATTTAATCACACTGCAATTATGAAAAAACCTCTTTTGGTAATTTTTCTTATATTGATTTTCTATATATCTTTTGTAGCATATTCTGATTTTGGTAAGTTCTCATCAAATATTCTTCATTTTAAATTCTATTATATCCCACTAGTTTTATTACTTGGATTTTCTGAAAGAATTATTTTAGCATTACGACAACAACTTCTGTTTAAAAAAATTGATATTAACATTCCACTAAAACAAAGTATTTTATTATATTTCGCGTCTTTAAGCATGACAATCACACCAGCAGGATCTGGTCAAGTTATAAAATCATATTTTTTAAAAAAAAAATATGATTATAGTATGACGAAAAGTTATCCAATTGTGTTTGTTGAAAGATTTCATGATCTGTTGGCTCCTTTGATTATACTTTCTATTCTTCTACTCTTCGAAAAGATTTCTACGTCTATAACGCTAGTCATAATTTTAGGAATCATATCCATACTAGTTTATGTTGCTGTTAGAATACACAAATTATTTGAATATCTGGCAAAAATTCTAATAAGATTACCTAAATTACAAAAATTTGCTAATAATGTAATCCAGTCTCATGATATTTTTTATTCGTTGACTACAAAAAAAATAACTATTAAAAGCATATTTCTAAGTTTGGTTGCTTGGATTATTGATGCTGTAGTTGCTTACATAATTTTCAATGGGTTTGGTTTGAATTTCAGTTTCATTTCAACAACAATAATGGTTTTTTCGTCTGTCTTGTTTGGAGCAATCTCTCTTTTACCAGGTGGTGTTGGACTAACTGAGCTAAGTCTTGTAAGTTTTTTGACTAAGAAGGGATTGGAAATATCGCTGGTAACATCAGTAATAATACTCACAAGATTGGTGGGCTTATGGTATCCTACTATACTTGGATTTATTTCGACAAAATTATTTCTATCAAAAACTTAGATTCGTGATAGTAATATACGCTTGATACTGGACTGTTTTGAAATGATTATATGTATACTACATCAATCCTCAAAACAAGATTGCAAAAATTAGAACTATCTTTTCTTTTAGGTGTAATTTTTGTAACTATGGCATTTCATTTAACAGATCTTGGGTTGCCCATCCTTTATGGTGACGAATTAACCCTATTGATGTCTACTATTACATTTATCACTAATCCTAGCTCGGATCTGTATACTTTTGGGCATCAATTCGCTGAGTATATTGGCCCATTTCCAATTTCACATTCTCCATATTATGGAGGTGTTTCAGCATATCTTGTTACTCCGTTTCTGTACTTTTTTGGAATTAATCCAGTTGGGGTACGAATTTATGAAATGGTTGTTGCAATCTCAATTGTAGTTTTAACTTATTTTGCTGGAAAAGAATTATTCTCACGAAGAATTGGAATGGTGTCTTCTGCAATCTTGGCAACATTTCCCGCCTTTGTTTTTTATTCGCGACAAGGACTTACATATGATCTAGTATTGATTTCTTTTGCTCTTGCAATAATTATTTTTGGAATGAAATACTTGAAGACTTTCAAATTAAGATATTTGTTTGGTTCAATTGTTCTAATAGGCTTGGGTCTGTGGGGATACTTGTGGTTTGGATGGTTTATTGTAGGTCTGATTGTAATACTTCCATTTTATGTGAAAAAAATGATTTCACTTACTGAAAATGGAACTACTAAGGGATCTGACATTTCACATAGCGTGTTCATAACTGTAAAAGGAAAAATAAAATTCTTAACAATATCTGTAGGCTCTCTGATTTTAGGTTTTGTTCCGTTGATTCTTGTATATGTTACAAATAAAAAAAACTCACTCCCTTATTTCATATTAGATACAATTACTAAAAAATCATCCTATCTTAATACGTCTGTTGAAAATACAAACTTTGTTAGTAATTTCTCAAGTAGATTTATAGATTTTTTTTATGTTCTCTCAAAACCTCAGCTAGGACTACAATTTGGTGTCACAACTTATGGATGGACAGACCAATATCTTCTTTTTCCAGTGTTATTTTTGTTATCTCTTTTAGGGGTATTACTTTATGTTGTATACAAAAAACCTGGATGGAAAATTACAGCAGTGTTTTCATTATTACTTTTATCTATATTCATAAGTAGCTCATTTACAGTTACTCATTTCAACTCAATACAATTACTACTCTATTCACCATTTTTTTTCCTGTTTATGGGAAAAGGGCTAGATGTTATCACATCTTATACAAAATTCCATAAGCCGTTCTTATTTTTTAATAAAAAAAGAATTGATAATTATCTACTAATTGGTATAGTGGCATTCGTAATATTATCACAAATTCCTATTTTTATAAAAGAATACAAAACGCTGGAGGATTTTCCAACATCTCAGGCTTCTACTGTGTACAATACCTTAAATCAATATCTAAAACAAAATAATTTAAAAACAGTTACAGCTAGCTTTGCAATAACAAAATCTTTTGTTTTCTATACTAACGGTGATCAAATAATACATAGAATGTTCTTCTCTGATGGACACCCATATGTTATAATCAATAATACTACTATACTAAATTTGGAATCAGCAAATAATTTGGATCCTAGATACATGTATCTTGTCTATGTGTATCCGACAGTACCAGATTGTAAAGGAATCATTTCCCCTGAATTCATTAACACATGTCAAGAAATCAATGGAATAGCATCTATTGCAATAAAAAATGGAAAGGAATTACAAATTATCGATTTTAATTTGCCTGATGGAAGTCCTTACATACGTGGTTTCAGACTCGGTAACTAAATTTAAAAAAATGCTTTAATGATGAAATATGTAATGACAATGATTTCTTTTGCCTATTTGATTTCATCTAACATGATAACATTTTTGGATGATGATAAATTATGAATGACATCATCAAATACTATGTGATTATCATAATTCTCTTTCACTACAAATCAAATCTTGTACTAAGAGTTCTATTCCCGTTCCAGTAATAACACATAAAATATTTCAGGATTACCATTCCCAGAATATTGACTAATTATTTGAAAATTATGTATATCGTTAAATCTAATTGTGCCCGTATTGTCTGAAAGCGGTTTCTTGTTTTTATCTAATATGGTGATGATTGTATTGTAAGAATTAATTGTATGTATAATACCTGAAAGATAGATCTTACCGTTCTTGTAATTATTACTTTTAAATGGAAATAGAATTTTCCAATTCGAACTATCTTCTGATAAATCAAAGTAAACTACTCTAGTATTGAAATTTTTTTTACCATTTTTTATTATTGAATTTCCAGAAGAATTATCATAGATTGTTATTTCATATTCATTTAACGCATGTATGTCTAAAATTAGACTAGTATCTCTAGGTTCTAATTTTTGTACAAATGTTTCATTCACTTTTTTTCTTCCAACAGCAAATAAATTAACTCCTGCAAGAAAAGGGTCTAATTCCATTGATCGCTGAAAATCCTTAAAATTTAATGTGTTACATAGTCTATCCGAGTCATGATTTATTTCTAAGAGTCGTAATGCTTGTTCTGAAGCAGCAAATTGCGTCATGTTCAATTCCACTTTAAAACCTGTATTCTCTAATAATTTCTGCATAGAATTACTAGTGAAATAAATTAGATGTTCTGGGTATACCATATCGTATAATTTCATAGTATTAGACTGTACGATGTGTTTTGAAAAGCAAGGTGAAGAAATTGTAATAATTCCATTTTTCTTTAATTTTTTGAAGAAAAGTGAAAGAATCCTATGAGGATCTGGCAAGTGCTCAATGCAATGATTTGAACGTATTATATCAAATGATTCATCTTGCAGTGTTTCAAATTCGCTATTTTTTATCATGTTTATCCCGAATTCATCTTCATTATATTTTGCAACGACTTCGTCGTATTCCACCCCGTATGGTGTAAATCCTTTTTCTTTTGCTGCTTTCAAGAAAAAACCGTAGCCAGAACCATAATCCAAAATTTGTAATCCGTTTGCATTTTCTTTGCCATAATAATTCAGTATGTTTGTTACCTCACTTCTATAAAATCCAGAATCATAGTTTTTCTTAAGTAATTCAAATAATTGTTTTTGATGAACCTTTGAATAATTAGTTTTGTAATGAGAATCAAGCTCATGATCTGTTGGGGGTTCAGCAAAAAAATATACTCCGCAATCCATGCAATGTAAAAGATGTTTTGAATCTAATTCCATGCAACACAAAATGTCTTTACTGTTACAACAGAAACATATTTTGTTTATTGTTATTGTTTTTTCTGACATTTTTAATTTTTGATAACCTGTATGACTAAAGAATCTTTATACGGAATAAGATAAGCATCTAATCTCTTTATGCACACACATGACGTAGAGTATAAAAACAAAATTCCAGATGAATATAAACACTATATCTTAGAATAGCATATGAAAAAATTAACAAATGAGAGTTCTAATTAATTTTTTAAATGAAAATACACCGATAAATCCATATGATCATGTTACAAAGCAATAGGAATGTAATTATCTATTATGCGAGTATGATTATTATAAAATATCGTAAGAAAAAAATCTAAGTATATTTTCTTTGTTTTTTAATATGGAAGATATTTCATCTATATCACTAGTTTTTAATAATGAAATTTCAAGATCATTGAAATTAATAATTGGTTTCTTATGGTTTCCAATCATTGAATGAACCGAAAATTCCTCATCAATATGGATGTCAGATAATTCTGGAATGAATTGTTCAATCTTATCTTTAACATGTGAAGGACGATCACAAAGTTCTTCATATTTAAAAAATAGAGCATTTTTTAAATTTTTGATATTTTGTATCTGATAACTGGCCTTTTGTAGCCAGCTATTTACTATGTCTGCATTTTCCATATCTGGGAAGCGACGTTTCATGCTGGCACACCATGCATATGGATTCCTAATTGTAATTATAAAAAAAATATTATCAAATGCTTTTACAATATCATCAGTGCAAATAATATTTGGAGGACTTTTTTCTACCAATATTTGTTTACTTAGATCCCAATTTTTCATAAATACTTCTTTAATGAAATTCCATGGGAATTTTATATTTGGATCCCATGGTTTTTCTCGCATTATGTGTTTTACCTCATCTAACATCTGTCCTTCATGGCTTGGTGAATTAAATATGGATGCATTATGTGATGTTCCAATCAATTTTACTAACAAGGTTGAACCTGAAAAAGGAAGTGAGAGTATGAAGAGAAATTTATGTGGTTTCATTTACATTGCATATCTTTTTTCTTTTAATTAAAACATACTGAGCAATTTCTAATGTTTGATAATTATTATTTTTCATTCTTTTCTAAACGAAAATCCTTCATACGTATAGTCTTTTTCCTGTACTTGTATTTTGATTACTACCGACAAAAAAGATCTGCTACTCTATTAATCTCTGAAAATTCTAAACCTTGTGTTTTGTGCATTCATGCAAATCATCATTATCTCTAATGGTGGTCATCATGGAATGAAATCACGTCATCAAATGAACTAAATTACAACTACGTTTGTATTATTATGCAATATTTAATAAATAATAGATGGGACAAATTTTTAGAGAGACAGATTAATTTATGGTCGTATTGTACTTTTCTTAGTTGAAGAAAATAAATCTGTATATTGGAGGACCAGGCAGAAGTAATACTACTATTTTAGGCGAGATTTTAGGTACAGCAAAAAATTCTGTATTGTTAAACGAAGTCAATATAGTGAGAAGACTTTATGAAATCAAAGCAAGAATTGCTTGGAAAAATTTACTCCATGAACCACTTGTAATAAATCAATGGTGTGCTGGGATGTTTAAAGAAAATACTTGGTGGCAAATTAATGACTATCGCAGACTTGTTTGGAAATATGCTCATATTGATATAGATCCATATGTCTTACGGCAACAAATAATTTTACTTGAAGATTCTCTGAATAAGAGCATAGATGAATATGCTGGTAGGGGTCACAAGATCGTAGACATGTATGTAGATCTACTACTTTCTGTCTTACCTGCTGATAAGCATCCAATTTTCAAACAACCTGGTATTGAAATAGAATTAAGTAAAATTTCTATTCTAAATGAGGGAAACTCTTCTTGGAAAATTATTTTTACAGTAAAAGATCTTTTTGACGTGGCAACTTCTTGGTTTAGAGATCAAATGTTGCCTGACAAAGATTTTTCTGATTGCCTAGATTTGCTTGAACAACGTGTAATAGATGGTTGTATTTCTATCAAACGTCTTCCCCCCAACTCGGTTTTATTGATACACGATCACGATCTATATGAAAATACAGAAAATACTTTGAAAAATATGTTTGACTTTTTGCAAATAGAATATAATCGGTCTGTAATATCTATGTATGATCAGAATCTTAGGAGGATGAATGAAGGTTTGAAAGATCCAGTTGTAAATATGTATCGTAAAAGACTAGAAAGTATACGTGATAGCGCTAATCGTATTTTAGGTCATAATATGTGGTAAGTATTTTTCCTAAAGTTTATAATTTTTTGTTATTTGTATTTGATCATAAGAATCATGTTTTAAAAAAATGATTATAATATGCCCAAAAATTATCTAATTACCCTTCATAGAATAATTTCATAATCGTTCCACTTGATCATACTTTCATGTGTATTATCCAAAGAAAATGACATATATGAAGTAAGAAAGTCATGACTTGTTGTTAGAAAGTCATGCACAGTTTCTAAAATGTCCTTCCTGTAAAGATTCATTAATGTTAGAAAAATTTGAGATGTTTCCAGATAATAGAAAAATAAAAGAAGGTGCTTTATTTTGTAAATGTAATCTCTGGTACCCTATAATAAAAGGAATTCCGAGAATGCTTATTGAAGATATGAGATATTTGATTTCAAAAAATCATGGTGATTTTCTTAAAAAATATTCTCATAAACTGCCTAAATTGGTAGTCAGTGGAAAAGACAAATTACAAGAAAGTACCGGTAGGAAGCATTCGCTAGTGAAACCGCCTCCTCCAGAATTCAAGAATTGGGATGGTAGCCAATTGTTGTGGGTAGAACCACTAACTCCAGAATTTTACAAGGGAAAAGTAATTCTTGATGCTGGTTGTAGGATGGGAACTAGAACCTATTTTGCAGGTAAATGGGGAGCAAAATTGGTAATTGGTGTAGATATTGGCGAATCTGTTGAAACTGCATTTGAAGTCAATTATGAAATGGATAACATATTCATAATTCAAGCCGACATTTTCAACATTCCAACAGAGAAAATTTTTGATTTCATCTATTGTATGGGGGTTCTACATCATATGCCACGGCAAAAGGAGGCATTTAGAAAGTTGCTTGTAAAAACAAAACAGGGTGGTGCTATGCTAATATGGGTTTATAGATATGAACAATATACTGATAGAAACATACTTGTCTTTTTGAGACATTTTACAATTCATGTTAATACTGGTTTGTTATATTTAATGTCTAAAGTATATACTTCAATCTTTTTTATAAGAATAAAAATTTACAATCGTAAATATAAAACAAAAAAAATACAACCTAATCCTTTCCTTAAATTCCTTTCACCGTTTCGATTTGATGAAATTCATAAATATGTTTTTAATCAGCTAGCTCCACCTATCGCAAAATATTATAGAAAAGAGGAGCTTGAAGAATTATTTACAGAAAAAGCAGTGAAATCGTATCAACTATACAATACTTGGAATCAAGGATGGAAAGCAATTTTAGATCTACGATGATTTTTCAACTTTTTTTATAATATCATCTTGAACTATCTGTACCTTTCACAAATAACACAATTCCTATCATAACTTTATACTTGTAGAAAATTTATTATTCAATGATAAGAATATCATTCAAATGAATATATTGTACAAGTATGTGGTTGAATTTAGTTTATGATAATATTGGGATTGAGCTGTCTTGCCCCTAGTGGAGTTGTTCATGATGTAACAGCAGCTTTAGTTATTGATGGTAAATTATGTTCAGCAGTAAGTGAAGATCGTTTTACTGGGATAAAACATTATGTAGGATATCCTGCACATGCTATAAAATCATGTCTGGAAAGTGAAGGATTGAATTTAGATGATGTTGATAGAGTTTCTGTGGGTTATGGATTGTTGCAAAATAAAATCGATCCTACTTCAACATCTCTATTTCACTCCAAAGCGGAGAAACTAAAACTGTTTAAAGAAACCCCAATGAGGAAAAAAGATCCAAAGTTTTATGATCATGAATATATCCATGCAAAGACGGGTTATTTTTTTTCAGGATTTGACAAAGCTATTGCTATTTCCATTGATGGTGGTGGTGTAGATAATGGACAACTTGTGAGCGGAGGTATATTTCTAATTGATAGGGGGGAAGTAGAAATAATCCGAAGATATCCTCTTTCTGCTACTATTGGTTGGGCATATGGAGCTTTTACGGAAGCTTGCGGATTTAGAATTGATGACGGCGAAGGAAAAACTATGAGTTTGGCGGCTTTTGCACAAAATGAAGAAAAAGAGAAAAAAGAAAAAATATATCATCTAACAAAGAAAATATTTCCAAAATACGAAAAAATTGATTATGTTGGTGGAGGAATCGAATATCCCATATGGCATGAGGAACATAACGAAGGTTTTGTTAATTTTGGTGATACGAGGCTGTTGGATATTGCAAATTCATTCTCAAAAGAACTAGTAGCATGGGCAGCTCAACGAGTTTTAGAAGAAACCTTGGTAGAAATAATCTCTTCCGCAGTTGAACACACGGGAATAAAAAATGTAATTTTGACTGGTGGTGTGTTTTTCAATATGATTGCAAATATGATAATTCGTGAAAAATTAGAAAAAATGGGATGTTCGATCTTCATCAATCCTGTTTGTGGTGATATGGGTAATGCAATAGGTGCTGCATTAGAAGAACATTATCTAGAAACAGGAAAAATCGAGGATACTGAGTGGCATAATCTATCGCTTGGTCCTAAATACGACGAAAAACAAATCTTGTCAGCTATATCTCGAGCAAACCTAGATTTCACAAAGGTAGACAATGTTTCCACTGCTATTGATTTGATTGATAACGGTAAAATTGTTGGTTGGTTCCAAGGCAAGTCCGAATTAGGACCACGCGCACTTGGAAATAGAAGCATTCTATCAAGGGTTGATTCTATAAAATACAAAGATATGATCAATGCCAGAGTCAAACATAGAGAATCTTGGAGACCATTTTGTCCTACTATTGTAGAAGAAAAGTCTGATTATTATTTGAAAAACTCTACATATGCCCCATATATGATTCTGGGATTTGAAATGAAGCACCAAGAAGATGCTCCAGCAATATCTCACATTGATGGAACAACAAGGCCTCAAACTCTGAGGAGATCTTCTAACAAAGAATTCTATGATGTAGTAAATGGAGTGGGTGGTATAGTCTTAAACACATCACTAAATTTGGCGGGTGATCCACTTAACGCAACACCAGAAGATGCACTTCGTACTTTCAAATATTCTGATATGGATGCTTTGATAATGGGAGATTTTCTTATTAAGAGATGAAACTTCAGGGTTTAGACTATCTCAAAGAATCCAGCAATGTTTGTACTCCTTCATGGCGAGAATCTAAATCATAAGCTCTCTTTAAATCATCGTGGGCATGTCGGAATTTTCCCATTTTTTTGTATAAAGCGCCTCTGTTATAATAGATCCAAAATGGATCAAAACCACCTCTGAGTGCAAGTTCATACATTGACAAAACTTTCGAATCGTCCTGATTTGTCATTTGTAATGAAAATGCCAAGTAATACTGAGCCTCACCGTCTAGATGAATCGGTGACACACTTGATAATTTCTCAATTATCTCACTGTATTTTTTTGAACTTGCAAGATCTCTGATCTCAAACATGTTGATTTGTTTCCTGTTGTCTTGTTTAATTTGTCTAATCTCTAATACTAGATTTTCTCTTAGATGTCTTAGATACTCATTTTCTGATAATTTCGTAGAAATAAGAAGATATGATATTTTATTTGAATTACTAATCAAAAATTCATTTTTATCTATAATATTGCCATTGATAATATCGAACATGAAATAATTTGAGGATGATAAAATATTCCATATGTTTAAAAGCAAAATTTCAGAATTGAATTTTGAGGGATATGTTTTGATTATTATAGATGGTAAATTACACCTTATCAAATTTTCTAAATTTTTTATAATGATAAATTCATTTCCAGGAAAATCAATTTTTATACAATTTGGTATTATATTATTTTTCTCACAAAAGTCTTCTATGGATTGATTTGTAGTACCTATTGTGATTTTTTCTAATTGTATATCTTCTTCATTATTCTTTGTTGTTGAGGAATTAAAAACTTTAATGTTATGAAATTCAATATTGTTTTCTAGATTGTTCATCTTTGCAATCTCATTTGCACTTTTTAAAAATTCTTCATTTGAATCAAAAGAATGAATTAAACCATTTTTTCCTATCCATTTAGTCATTAATGCTGAACTAATTCCATGGCCAACTCCGAAATCTAATACACGGTCTCCACTTTTTAGACAATATTTACTTCCTATGAAAATATAGGATTCTATCATATTTTCATTAGACATTTCAAGATAATCTGATACTGATGATGGAATTGTTAGTTCTACATTACTAACGTGGAAATTTCTAAATTCTTTTTTCTTGTTCATACTCTATTCCAAAATCATTATGTCCTGACTATGAGTGTAAGTTTTTTTCGTCTGAAAAATACTTTTCATAAGCATCTATTACCTCTTCTGGCTTTCCCATTGTGTGTATTTTGCCACTATCTAGGAACATTGCACGTTCGCAATTATTTCTTATTGTCTCTAGATTGTGAGTAACCACTATGATGGACTTGCCACGTTTTTTAAAGGATAGAAACGTCTCGTAGCTTTTCTTTTGAAATCCAATATCTCCTACGGAAAGAACTTCGTCCATCAAAACAATGTCGGGATCTACCTGTACAGCAGTAGCAAAAGCAAGTCTGGCTGACATTCCTGAGGAGAAATTTTTAATCTTGGTATCTTCAAACTTTTCCAGTTCGGCAAATTTTATTATCTCATCCTCTTTTTCTTCTATTTCTCTCCTGCTAAGCCCTAATAATCGCCCATACAAAATTATGTTAGCTTTTGCAGTAAGCTCAGGCTGAAAACTAAGTCCCAGACCAAGAAATGGGATGAGGGTACCGTTTACCTTTATCTCACCTTTATCAGGTCTGTAAATTCCTGATAATAATCGTAGTAAAGTGGTTTTGCCAGTACCATTTCTTCCAACTATGCCAAACATTTCTCCCTTTTTTACTTCAAAAGAAACGTCATTTAGAACCTGTAACTCTTCATAGTATTTTCTTTTGCTAAAATATCCACTCAATACTTCATAAATAGAATCTCGTTTTTCATGATATATGCGGAATGCCTTGCTCAGATTCTTGACCTCTATTGCTATTTCGTGCATCTACAACTCCTCAATTATTCTGGAACGAAGTTTTCTGAAAATTCCATAACCTACAGCAAAAATAACACCAGTTGTACCTATTGCCATGGCAACTTCATTAATGGTTGGCAAAATATTATAGAGAACTGCATTGTGTGCAAAATTAATTATCTGTACCATGGGATTAAGACGTATTATAGGCTGAATTTGTTGTGGTAAAATATCTATTTTATAAAAAATTGGAGTCATGAAAAACCCCACTTGTAAAATTACACCCCAAATAAACTGGGTATCTCTAAATTTGACATTTAAAACAGAGAGTGGTAATGATAATCCCATAACTAGGATGAACTCCAAGATCAAGACAAGAGGCAAGATTATGATGGTAGATGTGGGAACAAAATGAAATGCTACCATAAATATTCCAAAAGCTACCATTTCTAATGTGAGCATAATCAACGATGTCAAGCTGGAACTTATTGGTGGAATTTCTACTGGAACATAAATCTGAGTCATTATCCCCTTTCTTGTCAATATGCTATTGAGTGCAAGCTGGGTACCTCGTACAAACATGTTCCACATAATCAAACCTAATAGTAGATAGAGCGGAAAAAATTCGATTTGAGATTTGAAGATGTTTGTAAATACAATATATAATACAGACAAGAGTAACAGGGGTTCTAAAAATGTCCAAATAAAACCAAGTATGGAATTTCTATATCTTACCTTTAGATCTGATGTAGCAAAATCCCAAATTAACGATCTTTTTAACCAAAACTGATTTCTTATATTGCTCACAGGCTGTGACCAAATTCTTGTTTAATACGAGTTCTTATTAGTCTGTCTTTCTCTGGAACAAAATTACCATGTGGATGGTAAATTTGTGTTATGAGTAATTCCAAGCAGAGCCAATTATATATTTAAACTACTGATAGGTACTTGATTTGCCAAAAACAAACGAGGGAAACATTACTAACAGAAGGGAAATCACAGACGATGATAATTCTAGAGATGAAATTTCTCCAGAACAAGTAGAACGTTTGAAATCAATAATTGAAGATAAAGAAGCGCAGATTTTGAGTTTGCAAAAAGCTCTTACTAAATCGCAGGAATTCATTGTCAATGTTCATCAAAGCATTCCTTTGAAACTATTCAGAAATTATGATGCAAGCATTGGTAAAATTATGCCATTGAGATTAAACAAGAAAATAAAATTATCCAAAGGAAGGCTTGCAATAAAAAATTCTCAGCAGGTAATCGAAACACTTCAAACCAAAAAAACAAACAAAATTGATATCATTTGTTTTCCAATGATAAACTGGAATTACCGATACCAAAGACCACAACATATTTTATCTGGACTTGCAAGAAAAGGTCATCGCATATTTTATTTAACTACTACATTACAAAATTTACCAAATCATTATTCCATAGAAAAACTTGATGAAAATATTTATGAAATCTCTTTATCATGTTCAAGTTATTTTGATATCTATAAAGACAAGATTGACGAATTAGCATTACAATCTCTTGTTAATTCCTTCAAACAGTTACAAAAGGATGTTAACATAAACGCATTAAGTTTGGTTATGTTTCCAAGTTGGTTGCCTCTTGTATTGGAATTGCAAAAATTATTTGGATATAAAATATTATTTGACTGTGTTGATAACGTCAGTGGATTTCCAAATATCAACAAAGAAAGAATAAAGGAAGAAGAAATTCTTATCAAATCAAGTGATCTTGTAGTTGTAAGCTCGGATACACTTTTTGTTAAAATAAAAGAACATGCAAAAAAAATCATTTGTATTCCAAATGCAGGAGATTTTGAGCACTTTAGTAAAACCACTTCTGAACACCTGCTTGAGGATTTTCCAAAGCCTATTGTAGGCTACTTTGGAGCCATTGCAGAATGGTTTGATGCAGATTTGATAGAATTTGTAGCCAAAAAAAGAAATGATGTCACCTTTGTGTTTATCGGAGACACATACGGTTCAAACCTAAAAAAACTCATGAATTTAGACAATGTCTACTTTCTAGGGGAAAGACCATACAGTGAGATTCCAAAATACCTGCTAGAGTTTGATGTATGTTTAATTCCATTTAAAATGATTAAATTAATTCAAGATGCCCATCCCATAAAGATCTACGAGTATTTTGCTGCCGGAAAACCAGTAGTTGCTACTGACATACCTGCATTACATAAAATGAAAGATCTGTGTTATATTGCTAAAAGTAGCAATGACTTTCTAGAAAAATTAGATCTTGCATTAAATGAAAAAAATCCAGATCTTGTTAATCAGAGAATAGAATTTTCTTCAAAAAATACTTGGCAGGACAGAGTTAATCTTCTTTATGTAGAACTTGAAAAAGTCATTTCATTATATCTTGGTAAAAAATGACTTAGTTTTTGTTATCTGTTTTCTCTGAAAATTCTCTTGATGCTTCACTAAGATATTTTTTTTCTTTAATTGATTGTAATGAGGATTTTACACCTTCATGGTTCGGATCTAACTTACTTGCTTCATGTAGATCATCTGTAGCTTCTTTGATGTTATGGAGTCTGTAATTAAGCGCACCTCTATTATAATAAACCCAAAAAGGAGAAAACCCATTCTCTAATGCTTTTCCATATCTTTGAAGAGCTTCATTATGGTTCAGACCTGTTATGTGTAACGATAATGCAAGATAGTATTGCTCTTCCATGTTGTCACTGTCTATTGGAAGTTCATGTAACCGTCGTATTATCTCGTGATAATCTCCCGAGTTTGCAAGCTTGCTGATTTCCATGTCTTTTATTCTTGTATCATTACGCTCTTTGAATTCTTCAAGTAATTTTCTTGATTCAGCTTCTAGCTCTTCGACAAATTTTCTTTCTCTTAACTTGAGAGATACTAGAAGAGTTGAATTTTCTCCAATATATCGAGATGTATATTCTTGTCTTGTGGTCATATTTCCTCTCTTTAAATCAAAAAAACTGTACTCAAATGATTCAAGTAATTGTATCAATTGATTCAAACTTCCGCCTATTCCGTCAATCTCTGCACCATGAGTTTCTATTATTAGATCAGGAGTATGTTCTTCTAGAATTTTTTTCATGCCTTTTACCGCGATGTATTCAGATCCTTCAATATCGATTTTTATACAATTTGGAATTATTCCATACTTGTCACAGAAATCATCTATACTTATGGTGGTTATTTTCTTCTTTATTGCTTTAGGATTTTTTTGTAATATCTCTGGATTGGCAGAAGATGCTACGCTGTTAAACCCTGAAATTACATAAAAATCCATTTCATCTTTTGATTTTTCTCCAACAAGAAAATTATGAAATTTTATGTTGTCGGGTTTGTTTACACTAGCAAGTTCCTTGGCTTTGATTAATACTTCTTCATTTGCCTCAAAAGAAAAAACCTTCCCATCCTTACCTGTCAACTTTGACATGAGTGCACTCATGACACCATATGATGCACCAATGTCAAGTACAATGTCCCCAGGTTTGATACATTTCTCAAGTCCAAGAAATGTATGAACCTCAAAGTCAAATATTTTTTTATGTGGAGATACTGGTATGATTTTTTTATATGATGATGGAACGAAAATCTTTACTCCGTTGATATTTGTGTATGCATCATCCTGATTCTTTTTACCAAAACCAAACATCGTAATGATAAATTATTGATTCCTGATATAAGTCTGAACGAATCACAAATGCCAGTCTATTAAAATTTAGCACCAAAAATGTGATTTCCCTCATTGTAATGTAATGAACTTAAAAAAGGGCCAATCACTCATCATGGTGACTGGTTGTTGCCAAAATTCATCCTAATTGACAATTCAATATCTGATACAGTAGGTCATCACTACCAGTATGCTGCATTTTGTCTACAAGCGGCAAAAGATCTTGGCTATGAACCGATTCTTGCAACAAACAAAAATAACAAAGAAACAGAAAATGTACCATGGAAAATCCATCCTGTGTACACGGGAACATTTTGGAGTCATGAGGAATATCACTCCTTTTTGGTATCTCTTTACAACCGATTTGAAAAAAGCAAGCGAAAAGTTGCACTCTCAGGTATATTGAGAGTCTTGGGACCAAAACTTGCAAAAAAACTATTAAACAAAAATAAGATAGATGAATTTGAAAAAAATACCGGAGATCTATTCCGCAAAATATCATTATCTGAGGGTGATATTGTATTTCTGCCAACTAGCGGATTAGTTGAGATGTTTGGTGTGTCAAAGCATACCAAGAATAATCCATCTCTGAATAAAGCATCATGGCACTTTCTATTCAGGCGCAATCTCTACACCGGTTCTCCTGAAAATTATTCATTCATGTACATAAAACTGCGTCTTCTAAAGTTGGCATTTGATAACTTTTTGAAAACCAGCAAAATTCAAGCGTTTTTCTATACAGATTCGGATCAACTAACAGATCAGTATGATAGAATACAATCAGTAAAGTTTCATACCTTGCCCATTCCTCACACTGTACCAAAATCAGAACCAAAGAAACATGACAATAAACTTGTGATAACTTATCTTGGAGATGCACGAACAGAAAAGGGATACCAATATCTTCCAAGTGTGATACAAGATCTCTGGCTTGACTATGTTAAAAATAACAAGGTCTCATTTTTGATACAATCAAACTATAACATTCCGGATGGCGAACCAGCGGCAGTAGTTGCAAGGGTGCAGTTACAATCTTTTCCAAGTGACAAAGTACAACTTGTTCTAAATTCTCCTGATCTAGATGAATATAGAAAAATATTACAAAGCAGTAATATTATTTTGTTACCATATGACAAGACCAATTATTATGCCCGAAGCTCAGGCATATTGGCAGAGGCCTTGGCGCTTGGAATTCCAGTGCTTGTCCCTTCTGGTACGTGGCTTTCAAGGCAATTTGCAAGTGAAGTATACAGGTACCAATTTTCATTAAAAGAAAAACTAGGTGTGTCTAAATCCGATGATGTGATGCATGACATTCGATATGAAAATGGTGAAAAACCTGCTGATGGCAAGTTAACGCTTGACTGGAAAATTCCTCAAGTTCATTGCTGGCTACGATTTCCTCTGGATTGCTCCTTCATACTGGTTACCATATATTTTAACAAAGAAAATACATCCTCTGCAATGGTTGTTCATTCTAACCAGCTAAATGCAAATAAGCTGTCTATTTTTGAAAGATCTTATTTTATAGAAAAAGTTGACTTGTCATATGTAATGATATTGATTCCTGTTGTGAGCAATGCAGAAAAGGTGTGGCTTGGATTCAAACAACCTTATACGGAATCTGTTTTATCTATAGATAAAATTGATATTACTTATCTTAATCCGGCGATGTCAAACTCGAATATGCCATGGAGTACTGTGGGAATAATTTATGATTCTCCTGATGAGATTAGCTATAATCTGAAAAATATGCTGGATAACTATGAGCATTATCTTGATACTGCCAGAAAATTCTCTGATGACTATTACAAGAAACATAACGCAAAAGAACTAGTCACAAAGTTAATTGATATCTCAAAAACACACGGTGTTGCAAATATACGATGACTGGCATAGTTTGTGTCTCTGATGTGCAAATGGGATATGGAAGTCCCCAGATTCCAAAATTAATAGAATCTCTCTGTGAACATTATGACACAAAGGCAGTGGTGATAAACCCGTTAAGTGAAAAAAAATCCAAAGTAAATACTATTTCTCCAAAATTTATAGTCAAAGATATTTTTGTATCTGATCCATACCAACCATCAGGAAGAGAAGAATATGTTGTAAAATCTGCAGATGTTGTTGAAGAACTCAAGCCAGACATTCTTGTCATATGTACCACATTTTGCTTGCCGGTTTTATTCAAGATAAAAACAAGACCAAAATTTGTGATATACTATTACTTGGAGACTGCAATGGTATATGGACAACATGACATTGAATTAAATCGCAAAATAGGTACACTCGTGGATTTTATAATATTCACCGAGGAAAATCGTGCAGTCAAATTTGGTGAAGTATGTGGGTTTCAAAAGATTCCTTTTTGCATAATGTATAACTGTGTAAACGATACTGTAGATGATTCCATAATACCCTCCGGGAACAGAAATGGCAAGATAATCTATCAAGGAACAATAAGAGAAGATACGTGTGCAGATTACTATTTCCATACCAGATTGCAATCTGTTCCAATAGATATCTACGGTAACATTGATGGTAAAGAAAAAGGCAAATATCAAAAAAGCCTAGCCAATCTTCATGAAGATATTAAGTATGTAGGGTATATTGATTCAAAAAAACTATCTGAGTTGCGGAGACATTATATCTTTAGCATTGTCATGTGGAAGCCCATTCATGAAAATAATCTGTATGCATCACCAAACAAATTTTTTGAATCAATATCTTCTGGAGTGCCGCCAATCACTGCACCTCATCCACAATGCAAAATGCTTGTCAATAGATATTCATGTGGAATTGTCATGAAAGACTGGGATTTTGAATCTTTTTTTGACGCAATAAAACTAGGACTTGAATGTTATGAAGACAAAAATGAATATGACAAAATGGTTTCCCATTGTCTTACTGCAGTAAAAGAAGAATTGAACTGGCAATCTCAGATGAAAAAACTAACTCCTCATCTAAAAAATATTTAACATAATTCAAGTCTATTTCTTTTTAGAATCAAGAATTTTCTTTACAGGCTCAAGTAGACCAGAATTCTCTTTAATTTTAATTCCGCGCAGTCCCATTTTTTTGGCAGATGACATGTCCATCTCAGAATCTCCTATGAACCACGATGATTCTATCAAAACAGAGTGTTCTGTAACTGCTCTTTCTACTAATTCTGTTTCTGGCTTTCTACAAGAGCAATTCTCATCTGGTCTGTGAGGACAATGGTATATGGCATCAACGTGTGCTCCATCTTTGCCAAGTTCATTTTTCATAAATTCATGTATGTTACAAAGTTCTTGGTCAGTAAGAAGACCTCTGTTTATGGCAGATTGATTTGTTATGATTATGACCAAGTAATTGTTCTCATTGAGAAGCTTGATGGCATATGGAACATCTTTTAGCATTACAAATTCCTCGACACTCTTGACATAATCGTCCCGCTTTAGATTTATCACACCGTCTCGGTCTAAAAATACAGCATTGTTTTTTGTGTTCATGCCTTTGAATTTAATTTTATTTCAAGTCAATAAACTTATAGAGAAAAGAAATTTTCTGTTAATTCATGTCTGATAGAATACTAATCACTGGTGGTGCCGGATACATTGGTTCTGTACTTGCAAAGTCACTCTTGGACGAAGGCCATCAGGTAAGAGTTCTTGATAATTTTCGATACAACCAAAACAGTCTTCTTGACTGTTGCTTCTCAGATAATTTTTCCCTAATGCGTGGCGACTGTAGGAACAAAGATACACTAAGCAAGGCAATCAAAGATGTTGATGTTGTGGTACATCTTGCCGCACTTGTCGGTGCTCCTGTCTGTAATGCAGATCCAATTGGAGCACAAACAACAAACTATGATGCAGTAAAACTACTTCTTTCCATACGATCAAAGGATCAAAAGATACTATTTCCATGTACAAATAGCGGATATGGTATTGGAGAAAAAGGCAAGTACTGCACAGAAGAGACTCCGCTCAGGCCAATCACACTTTATGGAAAAACAAAAGTTGATGCAGAAAAGGAAATTTTAGAATCTGGAAATTCCATAAGCTTTAGGCTTGCCACAGTATTTGGCGTCTCCCCTAGAATGAGAACAGACTTGCTTGTAAACGACTTTGTCCAAAGAGCTTTGCGCGACAAGTATCTTGTGGTCTTTGAGGGAAGCTTCAAACGAAATTATCTTCACATACGAGATGTTGCACGAGTCTTTTCACATGGAATTAAAAACTTTGATTCCATGAAGGGAAGGCCATACAATGTCGGACTGTCTGACGCAAACCTGTCCAAGCTGGAACTGTGTCAGGCAATCAAAAAACACATTCCGGATTTTACATTCATGGAATCTCCAATAGGCGAGGACCCTGACAAGAGGGATTACATTGTATCAAATGAAAGAATAGAGAGTACGGGATTCAAGCCAAAATATTCTCTTGACTTTGGAATTGAAGAGCTCATAAAGGCATATACAATATTGAAAGGTTCTCACTATTCTAACGTTTGAAGGGTTAAATTAGGAAAATTAACCAACAATAAAAGTTTGACAAAGAAAATAGTTGTAACAGGTTCTACGGGATTTCTTGGAAGGCATGTGATGCCAGTTCTTGATAAAAAATATGGCGCTGAAAACGTTGTGGGTCTTTCAAGCAAGAACTATGACCTGACTGATCCAATCCAGGTCAAAAAAATGTTTGATGACCTAAAACCCGATGTGCTGCTTCACTTGGCAGCATATGTGGGAGGTATAGGTGCAAACAGCAAATTGCCTGCAGACTTTTTCTATATCAACAATTTACTGACAAGTCTTGCATTTGACTATGCAGCCAAGACCAAGATTACAAAACTTGTCTATCCTATTGGCGGTTGCTGCTATCCTAACACTTCGCCATCACCAATATCTGAAAATGAGATGTGGAATGGTTATCCTCAACAAGAGAGTGCCGGCTATGCCATGGCAAAAAAAGTTGGTGTTGTTGCAAGTCTTGCCTATAAAGAACAATATGGATTGAATTCCGTAATTACGGTACCAGGAAATATGTATGGAGAATATGACAACTTCAAGACCGCAGAATCACATGTAATTCCTGCAACAATTCGAAGATTCTATGAGGCAAAGATAAACAATGTACCCCAAGTTGTAATGTGGGGCTCTGGAAAACCGCAAAGAGATTTTGTATATGCAGGTGATGTTGCAGAAACATTTCCGTTTTTCATTGATGATTATGACTTGACAGACCCTGTGAATATTTCCTCTGGAACCACCACTTCAATTAGAGAACTTGCCGAGACAGTCAAGGAGTTGGTGGGATATACAGGAGAAATTGTATGGGATACAACAAAACCCGATGGACAAATGGTAAAGATCTTTGATACTACAAGAATGAAGGATCTTGGACTTTCTTGCCCTACCACACTGCGAGAGGGTCTCAAAAAGACAATAGATTGGTTTGTGAAAAATTACCAAACTGGTAATGTACGATTGTGATCGATAATACCAGTGATTTGTATTTCATACTTGGCGGAAAAGGCTTTGTCGGTTCAGCGTTTGCCAGGTTCTGCCAAAATACTGGCAAAAACCATGTCGTAATTGACAGACAGAACTATGATAGTTATGTGGGAAAATCCTGTGATGTGCTCATAAATGCAAGCGGAAACTCTAGCAAGATACTTGCCACAAAAGATCCACTAGGTGACTTTGATGCTACTGTACGAAACACAAAAAAAACACTAGTTGATTTTAAATCCAAAAAATACGTCCTGGTCTCTTCATGTGATGTATATCCTGACTGCTCCTCTCCTGATACAACAAAAGAGGATATGACAATAGATGTATCAAAACAGAGCCCTTATGGTTTTCACAAGTATCTGGCAGAAGAGTGCGTGCGCAATGGTTCCTCTGACTGGCTAATAGTGCGCCTTGGAGGGATGGTCGGACCTGGGTTGAAGAAAAACCCCATCTTTGATATATTAAATGGAGGTCCACTGTGGCTTGACCCACAAAGCCAACTACAGTACATGAAAACAGACGATGTTGCCAAAATAACCTTCATGTTGATGCAAAAAAATCTCAAGCAAGAAATCTTTAATGTTTGTGGCAAGGGGCTGGTACAGCTTGATGACATTCTCAAAAATTTTGCAATCAAAGTAAATCCTGGCAGTCCTCTGGTAAAATACGACATCAATATAGACAAAATCTCAAAGATAGCAGATGTACCTAATTCCATGGATGCAGTAATGAGTTTTATTCAAGAAAAAAAGGAAATGAATCTGGATTGATAATAACAAAGACTCCTCTTAGGATAAGCTTCTTTGGAGGCGGGACTGATTATCCTGATTACTTTACAAAATATGGAGATGGGGCAGTCCTGGGAACTACAATAGACAAGTATGTGTTTGTCTCAATATCAAAATTTTACAGCAAGCTATTTGATTATTCCATAAGGATATCATACAAAAAAGTCGAATGCGTAAACTCACTTGATGAAATTACACATACTCCATTTAGAGAGTGTCTGAGATTGCATGGTATAGAAAATGATGTTGAAGTGGACTATACAGCAGAGCTTCCGGCTTACACCGGGCTTGGTTCGTCATCATCATTTATTGTGGGGCTCTTAAAGTCACTGCATGCCTTCAAGGGACAAGAGATAAACAAGCTTGACTTGGCACGCCAGGCCATAACAGTAGAGCGAGAAATTCTAAATGAGCCTGTTGGTTATCAAGACCAAACATTTGCTGCTTTTGGTGGGTTGAATGTGATAAAATTTACGCAAGATAAAATCGATGTACAGCCTGTGGTATTGCCCAAGCCTCGTCTTGATGATTTTGAAAATCACCTGATGTTGTTTTTTACTGGGATAAAAAGAAAGGCCAGTGGAATTATCTCAAATCAAATAACCAAAGTTGAACAAAACAAGGAAACTCTTGGATCCATGCGGCAAATGGTGGATCAAGCTCATGATATACTTACAGGCACATCGAACCTTTCTGAATTTGGACTGCTGCTTGACAAGGGATGGCGTATGAAAAGAAGGCTTGATGATGCCATCTCAAATGAAACTATTGATAAAATCTATGATGATGGTATGTCTGCTGGTGCATTGGGTGGAAAACTACTCGGGGCTGGAGGCGGAGGGTTTATCCTATTTTTTGTCCCACCGGCACAAAAAGAATCGATACGGGAAAGGCTATGTCATCTAACCGAGATTCCAATTAAACTAAGTAACCAAGGCAGTCACATCCTAAACGGTACATCCTAGATTGGACTTGCAAGCATTAATTCTGGTTGGAGGCCTTGGCACCAGGCTTAGGGATTTGGTAAAAGATAGGCCAAAGCCAATGGCTCTAATAAACGGAAAACCATTCTTGGAGTATCAGTTAGCATTCCTGAAAAAAAATGGCATAGCTGATATCATACTTTCAACAGGTTACATGAGTGAAAAGATTGAGGAATATTTCCACTCTGGGGAAAAACTTGGCATTTCAATCAGATATGTAAAAGAAAAGGAGCTTCTTGGAACAGGCGGTGCTATTAAAAATGCAAAAAATATTCTAAACGAGCAATTTTTTGTATTAAATGGAGATTCTATTTTTCTGATTGATATCAATGACATGGTCAAATTTCATAGGGATAATCACTCTGATGCCACCTTGGCTCTAGTTCAAGTCAAAGACAAGTCAAGATATGGAAACGTACACGTTGATTCAAAATTCCAAATCACTGGTTTTATTGAGAAAGGAAATTCTGAGGAAGGCCTAGTAAGCGGAGGGGTATATCTCTTTGAAAAAAGTTGCTTTCAGTGGACTAGTTTACCTGAAAAATTTTCTATTGAAAATGATTTCTTTCCCAATCTTGTAACTGATAAAAGAGTATTTGGTTTTGTGTCAAATTCTTATTTTATGGATATTGGAACAGTAGAAGACCATGAAAAATTCAGAAAACATATTGCTGACGGATTAAAATTATAGATTTATTCTTCTATTGATCTTTCTACAATCTCAGATATTATGTGCCAAATCAAAATATGCGCTTCCTGAATTCTAGGAGTACTGTTTGATGGCACGCACAAACACATGTCCGAAAAATCACCCATCAGATGAGGCTCAGAACCAGTAAATCCTACTGTTTTGGCCCCAATTTCTTTTGCTGATTTGAGTCCATTGATTACATTTTGAGACTTGCCGCTTGTGCTTATTCCAATGACAAGATCATTTTGATGAACTTTAGCCTTTACCTGTCTTGAAAATACTTCATTAAAATCATAATCATTGCCTATTGCAGTAAGAATTGAAGTATTTGTAGTCAGAGCTTCTGCAGGAAGAGCCCTTCTTTCCTTGGTAAATCTTCCAACAAATTCTGCAGCAACATGCTGTGCATCTGCAGCACTTCCTCCATTTCCAAAAAAGTATACTGTTCCACCTTTAGAGAGAACTTCTGAAATGTTTTTGCTTATCTCAAATATGACATCGCTTAACTGTTCAACTAATTTTTGCTTGATTGATATGTTTTCTGTTATGATTTCTTTGATGACCTGATTTGCATCTTTTTCAGATATTATCATCAAGTAAACCTATGAAATCTGGGTTTAAAAGTTGACTGTATGAAAGTCATGTTAAATTCATGCTTTCTATAATTGAAAAATCTGATGGCAAAACAGACTTTCCGTGATTATATGATTGGAGTCACTTTTATAATTAAACAGAATTTCTATTGTGTACATGAATACGCCAGTAATCTGGATGACAGGGTTGTCAGGAGCAGGCAAGACTACACTTGCAAATCTATTTTACAATTATTGCCAAAAACAAAACATACCTGCAGACCTTCTAGATGGTGACGAACTCAGAAAGACACTAAGCTCAGACTTGGGATTCTCACCACAGGACAGGAAGGAGCACAACAGACGAATAATCATAGTGGCAAAACTTCTCTCAAAAAACGGCATTACCACCATAGTTCCCCTCATATCGCCATACAAAGAAACAAGAAACTTGGCAAGAAAGGAGATACCAAACTTTGTCGAGGTATACGTCAAGGCATCCCTGGATACATGCATCAAGCGAGACCCAAAGGGACTGTACAAAAAAGCAAAGAGCGGAGAGATAAAAAACATGACGGGATTGCAATCACCATACGAAGAGCCAGAAAATCCAGAACTAGTACTTGATACTGAAAAACTTACACCGCAAGAATGTCTTGATGGTATCATATCATATCTTGACAAGCAAAACCATCTTCAAAAATAATCATAATCAATACTGGATTTGCCAAACTCAAACTCAGCCATCCATTTCCACAAAATTATTCCAGGCCTGGTCTTCCTGCACCTTTTCCCACTTGTGGTCTGGCAGATACTTGAACTGCGTACTTTTCATGCTGCCTCTATTTTCCTTTGCCTCCTCGATATGCTTCCACCACTCTGGCGAAATCGTCTTGCCTATGGTAACAGGGTCTACTGTAAGCTTGTATGATCTGCCATATCCGTATCTACCGCGGGATTTGGACTGGGATACTATCATACCAGTATTTTCAAGCTCTGTCAACAATTCCGAGACACGCCTGTACCCAAGCGGCTCAGATGGAGAGATGCTTTTCACGCAAATTTTCTGGTACTGGTGATAAATCCTAGATGTGGCATACCACTCTTGGTCCGTCAGATAACTAAGCCTTGCAAGTGCGGTGCACAAGTTCTTCATGTGCAGCGAAGAATATCTTAGCACAACCTCTGTCCTGTCACGCTCTAGCTTGTCATGTGCAAGATTGACATGCTCTAGAGATACATCCTTGCCCTTGCCTGATGCAAGCTCTGCCGCGGTGCGCAATAGGTTAATTGCACGACGCGCATCACCATGCTCAGACGAGCTTATACCTGCACACTTTTCCAATATGGAACCATCAATCTTTTTTGCAAATGCAAGGCTTGCTCTCTTGCGCAATATATCCAGGACCATCTCTTTTCTGTATGGCTCAAAAAAGACCTCGGTGTTACCAATCCTTGAACGCACCCTGTCGTCTAATTCATAATCATAAAGAACATTGTTTGATATTGTAATTATACAAACAAGAAATCCCTGCGACTTTAAATTTTCTTCAAGCACAAGCATCTTGTAGACAAAGTCAGATGGCCTGTTGCGCTTGTCATAAAATATTGTATCATATTCATCAAGAACCAGGACAAAAAGTTTCTTTCCATCTTTTTTCAGTACATCTGCAATACCTTCCTCGATCTTCTGAACTGCCTGGCCCAGTCCATTTGCACTCTTGAGATTTGGCTGACCGAGCTCCCCTAGTATCAAGTTTGCAGCTCCAAATATGGTGCGGGATTTTCGCAGGTCTACAAACCGATATGAAATTTCATCTAGTCCATCGCAGACAAACCTTACAACTGTTGACTTGCCAGAGCCACTTCTTCCGTATACTGATATGACTGGTGTAATGTAGCCCTGCCTGTACTGCAAAAGTAATTTTACAAGATACTCCACATGAATCTCCCTTCCCTGTATGTTCTCTGGAACTAGGTTCGAGTCAAGCTGCGTCTTGTCGGAAAATATCGAACCCTGCTTTTCTATCTTTTTTATGATGGACTTGATGTCCTGCTTTTTCATTTCCTATTTTTTCCTATTTTTGGAATAAAAGTTTTTTCCACTAGAAACGCATATGTATATAATCAAAGGCGAGCAGAAAATATCACCTTTTGCAATCTCCTAACCACAGTTCACTTCAATGCCAGTCCTTGATACTGGAAAACATTCCACGGTACAATGCCTTGATGATATCATATCAAAGCTAAAACAACTTGGTTATCTTGATTCATGATTAAACCTGGGATATGTTCCGTATTCCTTGTGATATCTTTCCATCTCTTCTTTGTACCTTGCCTCCGACCTTGCCTTGTCCCATGTGTATTCTGTGCTAAAGCTGCGCGCACCGGTAACTGGATGTATCCCGTCCTCAAAGTGTTGCAATAAAGATGCAATGATCTTTCCATGGCCTATGTATAAAATGTCTCCAGTAGAGTCAAACAGCTCGTACACTCCATACTCATCTCGCTCTAGATTGACCACACTTTTTGTGTATAGCCATGTCTTGGATCCTAGTGGCAATTGTAACCATTATACCCTCCACACCATGTCATCATAAATGCTAATTAGCTTACATTGCAACTGGTTAGCTGCATTGCAAAATTGCTGTAATATGTGACAGGGGAATATCTTAAGTATGAGTATATACGAAACATCGTCTGTGCCATTTAGGTACATTGACTCACTTGAGCAAAAGCAGCATATCCTACTTCTCTATGAAGACAC
>Ga0307372_10000916_pt1 | contig 51679 bp, 37 predicted proteins | sample OX1MG_FD_202533 | JGI IMG/M metagenome (GOLD analysis project Ga0307372, IMG submission 202533) | Soil microbial communities from Risofladan, Vaasa, Finland - OX-1 | ecosystem: Environmental > Terrestrial > Soil > Coastal area > Acid sulfate soil | place: Finland: Risofladan, Vaasa | collected...
GTGCCGTCCACCGCACGGGGCAGCATCGGCGTGCTGACCTCGCACGGCAGGCTGGTGCGGCTCGGCGTGCTCGAACTGCCCGCGTTGCCGCCGACCGCGCACGCGCCCGGCCTTTCCGGTGGCGCGCCGGTGACCGAGTTCATCGCGACCGAGCGCGGGGAGACCGTCGTCGCTATCGTCGCGGCCGACACGGCGGGCGCGGGACTGGCCCTGGGGACCGCGAACGGCGTGGTCAAGCGGGTCACTCCCGACTACCCGCAGAACCTCGCGGAGTTCGATGTCATCGCCCTGAAGGACGGTGACCGGGTGGTAGGAGCCGTTCAGCTGGAAAGCGAGGACCAGGAACTGGTCTTCATCACCAGCGACGCCCAGTTGCTGCGCTTCAGCGCTGCGGCCGTCCGGCCCCAGGGCCGCGCGGCCGCGGGGATGACCGGGATCAAGCTGTCCGCGGGCGCATCGGTGACGTGGTTCGGCGCCGTGGACCCCGGCGGCGGTCGCGAGGGCACCGGGCCTGGCGCCGCCGAGGCCGGCCAGCTGGAAGTTGTCACCGTGGCGGGCAGCACGGGTGCGCTGCCGGGTACGACGGCGGCAAGCGTCAAGGTCACGCCGTACGCGGAGTACCCCCCGAAGGGCCGCGCGACCGGCGGCGTCCGCTGCCACCGGTTCCTCAAGGGCGAGGACGTGCTTGTGCTGGCCTGGGCCGGGCCAGGACCGGCTCGGGGCGCGACGGCGGCAGGCACGCCGGTGCCGCTTCCGCCGCCAGTCGGCCGCCGGGACGGATCGGGCGAGAAGATCCGCGAGTCGCTGGCCGCGGTCGGCGGACCCGCGCCGCTGAGCTGACAGTGCTCTGCCACGTCCGCGGCGCACTGCCACGTCCGCGGCGCACTGCCACGTCCGCAGCGCACTGCCAGGTCAGGTTCAGTTCGCTTTCAGCTCGGTGGCCCATTATCAGATGTGGCGGGCCCGCCCGCACGGGCCCGCCGCCAGGTACGGCGGCCGGCGATCAGCGCGGCGAACCGGTCCAGGCCGGTCTCGATCAGGTCTGAGCTGAGCTGGCTGCACGCGAGCCTGGCCTGGTAGCGACCGCCGTCGTGCTCAGCCCCGCCCGGTCCGGCCCCGCCCGGTCCGGCCCCGCCCGCCGTGGCGTCGTAGCCGTCGGCGGCGTAGAAGTGGCTCATCGGCGTCCACAGCACCCCGTGCTCACGAGCCGAGTACTCCAGCAGGTCGTCGTCAGCGGGGAACGGCAGCGTGACAACGGCGAAGAACCCGCCGCTCGGCGTATTCCAGCTCACGTCCCCACCGGTGAACCGGCTGGCCAGCCCGGTCAGCAACTGACCCATGTTCGCCAGGTAATGCGTGGTCTCGCGCTGGTTGGCCTTGGCCATGCTGAAGTCGTGCGCCAGCAGCTTGCCGCCGACGACCGCCTGGGCGAGCGGCGGGGTGTTGACCGTGAGCATGCTCTTGATCCTGGACAGGTAGTCAGCGAGCAAGCTGACGTTCCCGCTGTCGTCGGCGACCCGCTGGTCCGCGACCGCGAAGCCGATACGGGCACCAGGAAAGCCGGTTTTCGCGAACGAGCCGAGGTAAATGACCTGCCGGGAGTGATCAAGGGCTTTCAGCGTCGGAAGGTGTTCTCCCGCGTGGAACGTGCCGTATGGATTGTCCTCAAGGAGCAGTATCCGTTCCCGTGCGGCGACCTCAAGCAACTGGTGCCGCATCGGCACGGTCATGCTGACCCCCGACGGGTTAGCGAAGTCCGGCATCACGTAGCAGGCTCGGGCCCGCAATCCCGCTCGCCGCGCGCGCGCCGCCTGGGCGGCGAGGTCGTGCAGGTCGACGCCATCGCGCCCGCTCCGGACCGGCCAGACCGGGAAATCGGCCAGCCTGGCCGCTCCGGTCAGCCCGACGTAGGCCGGCGAGATGGCGAGTAAGACGTCCCGGTCGTCGGCGCGCAGCGCGCGGAGGACGGCGAACATCGCCTCCTGGCATCCGACGGTGACCACGATCGACTCAGGATCGGCGGTGATGCCCTCGTCGACCTCCAGATACCTGGCAATCAGCTCGTGCACGATCCCCTTGGTGCGGCCGTACTGGAACAAGGTCTGGTTCAGCTGAGCCTGCGAGTAACCGCGTTCGCCGGTGAGGTAGTCGCAGTAGGCATCGAGATAGCCGTGGACCAGGCCGATGTCGAAGAACTCCTCGTATGGTCGCCCTGAGGCGAACGAAATTGCGTCCGGGTAGCGGTTCGCTATCTCGTTGAGAAAGTTCATCGACTCAAGTGCCGGATCGAGCAGCGAGCCGTGTAGCGCCGATGCGGCCAGGTCACTTGCGTTCTGCGTCACATCTGAGACGGTCACCGGACCTGGCTCCTTTCTGTCACCGTGCGAAGTGCGCGGACGCTGGCCAGGTCGGAGCACCCGGCGAGTACCATCGCGTGCGAGAACTCCTCGCTGAGCAAGGTGAGCACGCGAGTTGCCCCGGCCGCACCGCCCGCGGCCAGGCCCCACAGCGCCGGACGTCCGAGCAAGACGCCGGAGGCGCCGAGCGCGAGCGCCTTGAGCACATCGGTCCCGCCGCGGATGCCGCCGTCCATGAGGACCTGGCAGCGCCCGCCGACCGCGTCGATGATCCAGGGCAGCGCGGTCACGCTGGGCACCGCCCCGTCGAGTTGCCTGCCGCCGTGATTGGAGACGACGATCCCGGCGACGCCAAGGTCGGCGGCGCGCCGGGCATCGGCTGGGTCCAAGATGCCCTTCAGCACCAGCGGCAAGTCGGTCTGATCACGGAGCCATGCCACGTCGTTCCAGCTCAGCGCAGGATCGAAGGTCGCGGCCGTGTGCGCGGCCACCGCGGAGTAACCAGCTACGCCACCGTTTGCGTCAGCGACTCCGCCGCGCGGGCCGTCCGCGCCGGCCGGCACCAGCTTCGCCGACTCCCCGCTCAGGTTGACCGGCGTGACGCCGTCGGGAAAGGAGAACCCGTTCCGCAGGTCCCTGAGCCTGCGGCCAAGCGCGGGGACGTCCACGGTCAGCATCAGGGCACGGCAGCCCGACCGCTCGGCCCGCCTGACCAGGTCCAGGGTCACCGCCCGGTCCTTCAGCCAGTACAGCTGCAGCCAGACATCCGCGCCGACCGCGGCGACCTGCTCGATCGTCTCGCTGGCCAGCATCGCCACCGTGAACGGAACTCCAGCGGCCTTGGCAGCCCGGGCCATCCCCAGCTCTCCGTCAGGGTGGATCATTCGCTGGTAGGCCATCGGGGCGATCGCCACCGGAATCGCGGCGCTCCGGCCGAGAAGTTCTGTCCCGGCACGGCAGGCCGAGACATCTCTGAGCACCCTGGGCACCAGGAACACGCTGTCCAGGGCGGCCCTGTTCGCCCGCTCGGTCAGTTCCGCGCCGCTGCTGCCGGAAACGAAGTCCCAGACGTCACCCGGCAGCAGCGCGGCGGCCGCCTGCTCCGCGTCGGTCACGGCCAGCATCGGCCGGCCGGCCGGCTCGCCCTGGTCAGCCAGGTCACTTACCGTCGCGCCAGCCGAAGGCGTGAGGGCAGGAATTCGGCTCGTCATCTCGGCTTTCCCTCCGTTCATCTCACGTCATTTTTCTTAACAGATGATCCGACCGCACCGCCTATATACAGTCGGTCGAACGAGACTTAGAGTGTGAAAATAGCACATTGGCCGCGCCGCAGCTAGGAGAGCTTCATGCCGCGCTATGAGTGGGACACCACCGACCAGGGAGTCGAACGGCTCAAGCTGGCCGTGAGTCCAGCCCGTAACAAAGTCATCAGTCATCCCATGTATCACAGGCTCGATAACCTCGGCGCCGTGCTCACCTTTATGGAGCATCACGTCTTCGCTGTCTGGGATTTCATGTCGTTACTCAAGTCCCTACAGCGCCAGCTCACCTGCGTCCAGGTCCCCTGGGTACCCACCGGGCCGACCGGAAGCCGCCGCCTAATCAACGACATTGTGCTCGTCGAGGAGAGCGACGAACTCAGGCGTGGCTTCATCAGCCATTTCGAGCTCTACCTGGAAGGCATGAGCCAGGCCGGGGCTGACCGGGGCCCGATCGACACCTTCATCGCGCTGCTGCGCAACGGCAAGCCGGTGCTGTCCGCACTGAAGGAAGCCGACGCCCCCGCACCGTCCGCCGACTTCACGACAACGAGCTGGAGCTTCATCGAGAGCCTGCCGGTGCACTGCCAGGCCGCCGCATTCGCCTTCGGCAGGGAAGACCTTATTCCGGATATGTTCGACCAGGTAGTGGCCGTCAATGACACCCTGGGCAATCAGCTGGCGGTCTTCGTCGATTATTTGCGGCGGCACATCCAGGTGGACGCCGAAGAGCATACGCCGATGGCAATGCAGATGCTCGCGGACCTGTGCGCCGACGACGAGGCCAAGTGGCACCAGTGCGAGGAGACGGTCAACGCCGCGCTTGAGGCCAGGTGCAGGCTCTGGGACGGAATCGTCACCGCGATCGACGCCGCCAGGGTGCCGTGGTCTTGCCCACGGCGAGATGACACCAGAGAAGCAACCTATTCCTCTCCTTAAGGATAGGCAAATCTATCCGAGAGGAAAGAAGCACCGCGCCGTGATCGCATAACCCCAGCATAACGGGATATAGGCACGGCCGGATGCGAGGATGGATCACAAAATGGGACCGGTGCACACGGACCGGCCAATCATTAGTGACCTGGGCAGAACATTCCCATGCTTGACATATCTGTGGCAGAACACCAATCTAGCCATAGGTGATCTGATTAGCGATGCTGATCACGTCACCGGCGGTTCCGTGCCCCGCGGCTGTCAGCCGCGACGTCAGCCGTGACCGCGGCCGTGCCCGATGCCCCAGTGGCCAGGAGACCGAAAGGATGCGCACATGAGGGACGACACCATCAAGGCCGCCAAGGACGACGTGAAGGTCGCGAAGGACGACCTGAAGCTCGCCAAGGACGACACGATCGTCAAGTAGTTCGGCCAAAGGTCTTGTCTCATCCTGGATGAGCTAGCACCACGAGGATCTCCCAGGTCCCTGTCCCCGTTAGGGCAGGGACCTGGGAGATCCTCTCTTCGTCCTAGGCCGCGGTTCAGGCCGGCCCAGGGGCCGTGCCGTGCTCGGCGAGGTAGCGCTTGCGCAGTTCCTTCTTGTCGACCTTGGCGATAGAGGTCAGCGGCAGTTCGTCGACGAACTGCACCTGACGGGGCGTATAGAGCGCGTTCAGTTCGTTGCGGACAAGATCACGCAGCTCCTCCCCGGTCACCTGCGCGCCGGGCTCGGTGACCGCATAGGCATACACGGCCTCGCCGTAATCCTCGTCCGGAATGCCGATAACCGCCGCCGCCCGCACCCGCGGATGGCTGGTCAGCACGTCTTCTATCGGCTTGGCGTACACGTTAGCCGCGGCACCGCTGGTCACGATCATGTCGCTGACCCGGTCGACCAGGTAGAGGAAGCCGTCCGCGTCGAGGTATCCGACATCGCCCGTCCGCACCCAGCCGGCCGACATGGTCTCGCGGGTGAGTTCCGGCTGCTGCCAGTAGCCGGCCATCGCCAGCGGACCCTTGATCCATACCTCCCCCGACTCACCGGTGCCCTGCACGTTGCCCTGTTCGTCCCGGATTTCGATCTCGGTGCCGAAGAACGGCTTGCCCGCGGACTTCAGCCGCTCGGGGTGCTCAGGGTCGCGGTCGAGGAACGGCAAGTCGGCGATCAGCGGCAGTTCGCTTGAGCCGTAGACGATGCGCAGGACCGGGCCGAAGACGCCGATGGCCTCGTCCAGCCGCGCGGGACTCGCCGCCGCACCACCCACGTTCAGATACCGCAGGCTGCTCGTATCGGTATTCCTGGCCCCCGGGTGCTCGATGACCTTGTACAGCAGGTACGGGGTGAGGAACGTGCTCGAGATGCGCTCCTTCTCGATCGTCTCCAGCCAGCCGGCGATATCCCAATCCTCGGTGATGAAGAACGTCCCGCCCTGGAAGAGGGTGAGGAAGGCCGGCATCTGACCGCTGGTGTAGCTGAACGACGAACCGGACAAGAACCGCATCGGCGGCTCGTTGACCGAGCGGTAGTAAGCGGAAATGGCGAGCAGCATCTTGTAGAAGCCCTGCCAGTGGTGCACCAGCTTCGGCTGGCCGGTCGTGCCCCCGGTGTAGAAGAGCGACGCGGGCTGCGGCCCTACCAGGCCGGGCGGGATTTCGGCCGAGCCGTCCCTGGCTCCAGCGAACAGGTTCTGGTGCTGCTCCGACTCGCCCATGGAGAGCACTTTGATCCCCGGGTCGCGCTGGATGACCTCGGCGGCCAGGCCGGACAGCCGCTCCGATGCCGGGGAGTAGATCAGTGCCTCCGGCTTGGCCAGCTCCAGGTAGGCAAGCTGATCCCGGCGCGGAGCGTAGGGCACGATCCAGACTGTCCTGCAGCCGAGCAGGTGCAGGGCAAGCTGGAGCGAGGCTGCCTCCGGGCAGTCCGACACCAGGACGGCCACTCCCGCGCCCTGCTCGACGCCCGCCTCGAGCAGGGCTGCGGCAAGGCTCCGGGTCAGGTGCGCGACCTCGGTGTAACTCAGCCTCCTGCCGCCTTGCACGATCGCCTCCGCGTCGCCGTACCGCGCGAAGAGGTCGAGCGCGGCGAGCACGTAGTTGTCCTGCTCTGGCCCTGGTGCGGCCTGGCCCCGCGGTGCCCGATCCCGCGCCTGTTCCTGCTGCTCGCTCACTGGGCTCTCCTCGTCGTCTGCGTCGTCGGGTTCGAATAGCTGCTCGTCGCCCACCTGAGACGCTGGCCAGGTGCTCAGCTGCCAGGCCCGCAGCGCCCGGTTGGTCGCGTTGGCCGGGACCACGACGAGCTGATCGCCGAACCAGTCACGGATGTCAGCGAGGCGGCCGGCGAGCTGATCGCGATCGTCGGCCCTCACCAGTACCTGCCCGAGCCGGCTGGCCGCGTCCGGAATGCGGTCGGCGATCGTCGCTCCCACCGGCATCTCGATCCGTGCGTAGACCGCGCCGTTCCTGGCGAGAATGTCCGCCACCGGCGGACACGAGACGATGACGCCCGGGGGGCTGAGCAGGTTGGTAGTGCCGATCGCGCCCGGCCGGACCTTCACGTCCAGCTTCGGCGGCCAGCCGAGCGCGGCCCGCACGGTCTCCTCCGCCAGGTCCACGTTGAACTTCCAGAGCACTTCCTCGAAGATCATGGCCGCGCCGCGCCGCGCCGCGCATTCACCGAAGACGAGCGGACCGCCGTCGGCCGGCCGGAATACCTCCAGATGGAAGACTCCGTCGGTCATGCCGAGCGCGGCGATTGCCCGGCGGGCCAGCGCCGCGCCGTCGTCGAAGATGTCCTTGTCCGCGACCGGGTCGAACCTGCCGTAGACCATGGGTTTCTGCCGCTGGACTGTGGCCAGGCACGGTTCGGGGTAGTAGCCCATCGAGTGGAAGGCGAGCTCGCCGTCGCGCACGACCCCGTCCACGATCCACTCGTCGGCGGCGATGAATTCCTCGAGTATGAAGGTGCGCAGGTCAGTCTGGGCGATGATCCGGCTGGCCGCGGCCCTCAGTTCGGTCAGGTCATGGACGATCGTGGTCAGCCGCGTGCCCACGCCGGCGACCGGCTTGAGCACCATCGGGCCGGTCAGCTGTCCGGTGAACTCGTCCAGGCGGTGGATGTCGTCGATGACCAGGTGCCTGGCCACCGGTATACCGGCCGCGCCGACCAGGCGCTTCTGCAGCGACTTGTCGCGGAACCTGATCGCCACCTCGGGAGACAGCCCGCGAGCACCGAAGAACCTGGCCAGCAGCGCGGCGAGCGGGATGGCGTACTCGTTAGCGGAGATGACCGCGTCGAAATGCCGTCCCCCGAGGCCAGCACGGAACAGGGCGCCGAGCACCGCCTCGGCATCTTTCTGGTCCTCGACGAATACCCCGGTCATGTGCTCGGGCACGTGCACATGACCGGCGTCAACGCTGCCCTGCCCGTAGACCACGACGGCGTCGACGCCTAAGCGGTCGCAGGCCCGGATCGTGTACCGATCGGCGGCCACCAGGAGAACGGCAGGCGGAGTGCTGCCGGCCGTAGCGTCGATATCACTCATGACTTCCGCCCTCGCTCTCCGACGCCAGGTTTGCTGCCCATGTCGCGATCTGAGACAACGGTAACCGAAACAAGGCTTTACGTCAGTCCCAGAAATAGCGCCGTGTATGACGTGCTTCTCCCGGCTTAGCCACTCGACTACGCACAAGCGCTGAGGCAAGCTGTGGATACGAGCTGGCACCGGCTTACCTGGCACGACCATTTTCTGCTGACCTAGTACGAGGCGGGCGAAAGGATCTTTCATGAGTGACCTTCAGCCGGCCCCCGGAGCCGTCCGATCCGAGGTGGAGGGCCTGCTGACCTCGCTCGTCTCGCCCGCCGGCCGGGCCAATCCCTACCCGGTCTACGCCGCGCTGCGCGAGGTCGCTCCGGTCTACGTCGGCACCGCCGTCGCCTACCTGACCCGCTATGACGATTGCCAGGCGATCATCAGGAACCCGGCGCTCGGGGCGCAGAGCCCGGCCTGGATGGACACCGTGCGGCCAGGCTGGCGTGACCATCCGGGGCTGCGTGCCACCCACGAGTCGTTCGTCTTCCGCGATCCGCCTGACCACGGCAGGCTGCGCAGGCACGTCAGCGGGGAGTTCAGCCAGAGCAAGGTCAGGCTGCTGACTGACTACATCGCCGGCGTCACCGCTGACGTGCTGGACCTGATCAGCACGGCCGGCTCGGACGGCGGCGTCGTCGACCTGCACGAGATACTCGCGACCACGCTCCCGATCCGGGTGATCAGCAAGATCCTCGGGGTCCCGCAAGCAGATCATCCGACGCTGCGCGAGCCGCTGGAGGGCCTCCGGCTCGCCGCGGACGGGTCGCCCGCCGACCACTTGCCTGTCATCGACCGCGCGGGCGAGTTCTTGCTGAGTTACTTCGCCGACCTGGTGAGGCAACGGCGCAAGGCGCCGCGGGATGACCTCACCTCCGCCCTGGCCAGGATCAGGGACACCGGCGGCAACGGTGCGGAGGGTGCTGGCCAGGACGACCGCGTGCTCACCGAGGAAGAGTTGCTGCAGACGCTGACGCTCATCTTCAGCGCCGCGATCGAGAGCATGGCCGACCTGTTGCTCAACGGCACGGCGGCGCTGATCGACTTCCCCGGCCAGGCGGCCGCCTTGCGCGCCGACCCGGGCCTGGCCGCCGGCGCGGTGGAAGAGGCACTGCGCTACGACGCCCCGGTCCAGGCGATCGGCCGGATCGCGACACCGGACTTCAGCGTGGCGGGGATGCCCATCCCGGACGGCGCCCTGATCCTGGGCTTCCTCGGCGCGGGCAACCGGGACCCCCGGCGCTACAGCGATCCGGATACGTTCGACATCACCAGGACTGGCCCCACGTCGCTGTCGCTGAGCGGCGGCGCGCATTTCTGCCTGGGCGCTGCCCTCGCCAGGCTGGAGGCCGCCGTCTTCTTCCCCGCGCTGGTGGCCCGGTTCCCCGAGCTTCGGTACGCCGCCCCGCCGGTGCGGCGCGGCTTCGCCCTGCGCGGGTTCGCGAGCTTCCCTGTCACCGTGCGGTGACCCGGCCGCGAGGTGTCAGGCTCGCGTGCTGGCGAAGGCCTGTCCGAGCCGGTCCGCCGCTGTGGTCACGGCGACCCTGGACGTCTCCAGGATGCCGACCATGGTGAAGAACCCGTGCATCATCCCGTCGTAGCGGATGATCTCGGCGGGCACTCCTGCTCGCGCTAGCCGATGGCCGTACTGCTCGGCCTCGTCCCTGAGCGGATCGAACTCCGCCGTGATCACGGTCGCGGGCGGCAGCCCGGAAAGATCACTAGCCCGCAGCGGCGAGGCCAGCGGGCTCGCGCCGTCTTCCGGCGAACCGAGGTACATGCCCCAGTACCACGCGATCGCCTTGGAGTTGAAGAAGTGCTGGTCGTTGACCTGCCGCATGGAATCGGTGTCGCTGTGGTAGTCGGTATTGGGATAGACGAGCAACTGATGCACCAGCGCCGGGCCGCCGCGTTCCCTGGCCAGCAGCGTAGCCGCCGCTGCCAGGTTCCCTCCGGAGCTGTCGCCGCCGACGGCCAGCCTGGCGGCATCTACGCCTAGCTCGGCCGCATGGGCCGCGACCCAGGCGAGGCCCGCGTAGCAGTCCTCGACGGCGGCGGGAAACTTGTGCTCGGGTGCCAGCCGGTAGCTGACCGCGATGCTGGCGCAGCGCGCCCGGTTCGTGATCATGCGGCAGATCGCATCCGACGTGTCCAGCGTGCCCAGGCTCCAGCCGCCGCCGAAGAAGTAGACCAGCGCGGGGAGCAACTCCGGGCCGTCCGGGTCCGGGGCCTTCCCGTCCGCGCCGTGCGCCGCCGGGCGGTACAAGCGGGCGGCTAGGTCTCCTGCCGGGCCAGGGATCGCGAAATCACGCACCTCGCCGACCTGCTCCAAGGTGCCAGCGGTCACGATCGCACCCTGGACGTCCCGTGCGCGGGCTTCTTCGATCGGCAGGGTGTACAGGTTCGGAACCTGCTCCGCTTCGAGCCTGTCCCTGAGCGCCTGCACCTGAGGATGAAACGGCATCGGACCCTCCTGTATCGCCTCGCACTCGCGCCTGGCCGGTTTCCTGCCCGCTCACTCCTCAGGCATGGCCTGGCCGCCCGTACCCGCCGCGCTCGGCACGGCCTCGATCACGCTCTCCGTCTGCCGCGACCGCAACGGCGCGGGCCGCACGGCCGCTACCTCGAATCCCGCCTGCCCGAGCAGCGCGGCATACTCGGCCCGCGTCCGGTCCCGGCCCGGCAGCATCAGCAAGATCAGCAGGTCGATGACGGAAGCCGCCGCCGCGACCGGACCGGCCGCCACCCCGACCGGACCGGCCGCCACCCCGACCGGACCGGCCGCCGCCCCGAGCAGTTCCTCGAAGACGAGCAGCCGGCCGGTCGCGGGCATCGCGTCGCGTACCGCGCGCAGCAGCCGCACGGCATCGTCGTCGTCCCAGTTGTGCAGCACGCGGGACAGCACGTAGACGTCGCCGCCGGCCGGGATCGCGGCGAAGAAACTGCCCTCGGCAAACTCCACCCGGTCGGCCACCCCGGCGGCCGACAGCCGGTCCCGTGCCTGCGCGATCGACGTCGCCACTTCGAGTAGCACTCCCCTGGCCCGCGGCTGCGCTCGCAACACCCGGGCCAGTAAGCCGCCGTTGCCGCCGCCGACGTCCACGATCGTGCCGAGACCGGTCAGGTCGCAGGTCGCCAGGGCCGCAGGCACCGGGCCGTCGCCCATGGCCGCGGCGAAGGTCCGCGCGGCTTCCGGATTATCGGCGAGGTAGTCGTAGAACGGCTGGCCGTAGACCTTCTCGAACGCGGGCTTTCCGGTCTGCAGCGTGTAGCCGATCTCGGCGAACGACCGGAATACCTCCTCGCCGAACATGAGCGCCGCGTCGCGACTTGACCTGGCTACGCCTGACCGCAGCGGCTGGCCGAGCCCGGTCAGCTGATAGCGGCCCGGGCTCACCTCGCTGACCAGGCCGGCCGAGCAGATGGCCCGCAGCATCCGCTGCAGTGCACGCGGGTCTGTCCCCGTCCGCTCAGCTAACTCAGGCACCGACCGCGGCTGGTCCGCCAGGAGGTCGGGGATGCCGAACTTAGCGAACGCGTAACAGCACTGAGCCAGCCAGGTTCCTGACAGGATGCCGAACAGCCGCGCCCGGCCCGCGATGCCCGGCCCGGCCGCACCGCCCGGCCCGGCCGCACCGCCCGCGGGCCGCTCCGGCCCGGCCGGCATCAATCCGCCGTCCTGGCCCGCGTGCCAGCCGCCCGGCCCGCCACATCCAGGTGGCTGCCGAGTCTCCTGATGGTTTCCGCGGCCGAGATGGCGTGGCCCCGCATCGAACCGTGCCGCGGGTCCGCGCTGTACACGTCCGCGTCGCCGGAGGCCGGATGCGAGGTCATGGACACGTGCAGCGCGCCGAATTCGGCGGCGATCCGCTCGGTCCGCCTGGACAGGTCATGCAGCCGGTCGCGCAGCGGCTCCCTGAACTCCTCCGGCATGGACGGCGCCCTGGACCCGTCGAACAGGCCGATCGTGATGACGTCCGCGCCTGCCGCGGCAAACGCGGTGACGATCTCACGCAATGCGCTCGTGACCGCCTGCGCGTCGTAGGAGAACCTGAGGATGTCGTACCCGCCGCAGGCAACCAGGGCCAGGTCGGGCCGGAACTCCAGGGCGGCTGCCAGTTGCGTGTCGCGGACCTCCGCGGCCGGCGTGTTGGCGGTGCCCAGGTTCAGGTAGGCGAACTCGTCAGCCGACTCCCGGCGCAACTCGGCGGCGATCCGGTCGCACCACGGTTCGTCCGGATAGCCGGGGCACGGGTCGCCGATTCCCTCGGCGATGCTGTCCCCGACCACGACGAACCGGCGCCACGGGTGGCCGACCAGGAGCCGTGCCGCCTCATCTTCCCGCAAGCAGTACGGATCGTCCGCCTCGGCTGGGTGCGATTGCCTATCCGCCACCCCCGCAGAGTACGACGGAGCGAAATGGCAATCAATAGGACAGCTATAGGACTTAGCGGCGGTAGCTGGCACACTTGAGCGGATGCCTAGTAACAGTCCGCGGGCGCGCACGCCCCGTGCATTAGCACCTGACATCGAGCGGACGCCGCGATGACCGCGGTCGGCGGCCAGCCCCGCGCGGTCGGCGAGAGTGGGCACGCGGCCGCAGTCCCGGCCCTGCCGCTGCGCAGGAACCGCGACTTCAACCTGCTCTGGTCTGGCCAGGCGCTCTCCGACATGGGCACGCAGATGTCGGCGCTCGCTTACCCCCTGCTCGTGCTCGCTTTCACCAGGTCGGCGGCGCAGGCAGGGATCGTCGGCAGCGCGACGATCACGGGAGCGCTGCTGACGTTACTGCCCGCCGGAGTCGCGGCCGACAAGTGGCCGCGCAAGCGGATCATGCTGCTGACCTCGGTCGTGCAGATGATCGCCGGGGCGACGGTCGTCCCCGTCATCATCACGCATCACGTCTACCTCGCGCACCTGGCGGCGGTCGGCTTCATCCAGGGTGCGGCGCTGGCGCTGTACACCGGAGCGGCCAGGGGCGCCCTGCGCCGGCTGGTGCCGGCCGAGCAGATGCCGGACGCGTTCGCCAGGATCCAGGCGCGGGACCGGGCCGCGGTCATGCTCGGCCCGCCCGCGGGCGCCGCCCTGTACAGCATCGCGCCGTACCTGCCGTTCGCGGCGGATGCGCTCTCCTTCGGCGCTATCACCGGGGCTGCCGCGCTGATCCGCGGTCCGGTCGATCCGGAACCGGCGAGCGAGCCGGCCGAGCCGCAGCCGCAGCCGCAGCCGCAGCCGCAGCCGCAGCCGCAGCCGCAGGGACTCTGGCACCGGGTCATGACCGGCATGCGCTATGTCTTCGCAAATCCGTACCTGCGGATGGTTGTCGTCTGGGCGACGGTGGTGAACGGAGTCATCGCGGGCGTGCGGCTCACCGCGATCGTGCTGGCGCAGGACATGGGCGCCACCACTCGGCAGATCGGGCTGCTGTTCTCGATCAGCGCGGCATGCGGCCTCGTCGGCGCGCTGTTCGCCAGGCGCCTGATCGCGCTGGCCGGCGAACGCCGCCTGGTGCAGCTCGTGTCCTGGGCCTTCCCGCTCTGTTCAGTGGGCATGGCGGCCACGCCGACGATCTGGCTGATCGCCATCACCGCCGGGCTGACCGGGCTGCTGATCATGCCGATCAACGTGGTACTGATGTCTCGTGCGGCCGTGCTGACTCCCGACCATCTGCAGGCCCAGATGGGCAACGCGATGCAGCTATGCTGGCTCAGCTTGTCCGCGGTGACGCCGGCGCTGTTCGGTGCCATCACCGACGGGATCGGCCCCCGCGCGATGATCTACCTCACCGCAGGGATGTATCTCGCTATCGCGATCTGGATGCTGACCAGGCGCAGCATGGACCTGCTCCAGCGAAAGCCCGCTGCCACCCCCCAGGAAAGCCAGGTACCAGCATGAGGAACAGGCAGGAGCGCGGATGCCTCTCACCTTCGTCCTGAGCACCGGCCGGGCGGGCTCGACCCTGCTCTCGCGCATGCTGCACCTGCACCCGCGGGTGCTGAGCGTCAGCGAGTTCTTCGCCGTGCTGCAAGGCATACTGCGCCGGCATCCGTACCCGGACTCGCAGCTAGACGGCCAGGGATTGTGGCGGATACTGTCCGCGCCCGACCCGCTCGCCGACGCGATGATCCGCGGCGGCATGCGAGTGCCGGAGATGTTCTATCCGTACGGCACCGGCAGGTTCACGCCGGAGACCGGCATCCCGATCATCTGCCATAGCACGCTGTCGCTGCTCACCGAGGACCCGGACGCGCTCTACGACCAACTGGCCGCGCGGGTACCCGGCTGGCCGGTCCGGTCGGCAGCCGACCAGTATCGCGCGTTGTTCGCGCTGCTAGCCGGCCTGCTCGGGCGCAGCGTCGTGGTCGAGCGGTCTGGCGGGTCGCTGATCCTGGTCCGGCTGCTGCGCCGCGAGTTCCCCGAGGCCCGGTTCGTGTTCATGCACCGCGACGGGCCGGACAGCGCGCTTTCCATGAGCCAGTTCCCCATGTTCAAGCTGGGAATCGTGGCCGTGCGAGCCGCCGAGCAGGCCGGCCTGCCGGCCGGTGCCACGATGGCGCAGATCCAGGCAAACCTCCCGGCGCAATTCCAGGGTGTGCTGTCTCCGCCGTACGACCTCAGATGCCTGGCCGACGAGCGGATCTCGCCGGTGCGCTTCGGCACGCTCTGGTCGGACATGATCCGCGGCGGAACCGCCGTGCTCGCCGAGATGCCAGCCCAGCTCCAGACCGAACTCGGCTACGAGGCGCTGCTCGGCGACCCCGCGGCCGAGCTGACCAGGCTCGCCGGGTTCCTCGGCGTGCCGGCCGGGCAGGACTGGATCGACGCTGCCAGCAAGCTGGCCGACCCGGGGCGGACGGGAAGTGCGAGCAAGCTGGACCTGCGGTTGCTGGCGGAACTGCGGGCGGCCTGCGAGCCGGGCATGCGGGCGCTCGCCGCGTTCGTCGCCGCAGCCAGGTCACCGGCACGCTGAGCACGGCCCGCGCCAGCCCCGACCCGCCACTGGCGGCGCAAGACCGCCTTCGGCGTCTCGATGAGCCGGATGGCCAGCCTGTCCTGATCCAAGCCGGCGGCTACCAGGTCACCGGCAGGCTGATCAGCGCTCGCACGAGGGTGTCCTGGGCATAGCGCACCTGGTCAGGATCGGTCGCCAGGCGCAGGCCTGGCAGCCTCGTCGTCAGCCCGTCGAGGGCGATCCGGAGTTCCAGCCTGGCGAGCGGAGCGCCCGGGCAGTAATGCGCGCCAGCGCCGAAGGTGACGTGCGGGTTCTGGGCGCGGTGCAGGTCGAACACGTCAGGCTCGGTGAACCATTCCGGGTCCCTGTTCGCCGCGGGAATGGACACCTGGACCGCGCTCCCCGCAGGGATCACGCCGGACGGCAGCTCGACGTCACAGGTCGCGACCCGAAGGAACGCGCCCTCGCTGGCGACTTCGAACCTCAGCATCTCCTCGACCGCTGTAGGCAGCAACGAAGGATCGCCGCACAGCGCGGCGTACCAGTCCGGGTTCCGCAGCAGGGCGAAGACGCCCCGGGCCAAGATGGCCGCCGTGTTCTCCTGGCCGCCGATGAACAGCGCCGAGATCATCTGGTAGAGCTCACCTTCGCTGAGCGACTCGTCCACGTCACGAGCGACGACGAGCTCGTCGACTATCCCTGCGCCCGGAGCTGCCCGGCGCTCGGTGACGAGATCCCTGACGTAGGTCAGCAACGCGATGCCCGCCTGAATCCGCTGCTGCGTCGAGACGCCGGCCGTGGAGAAGAAGATGCCGGTCCAGGAAATGAGGCTGGCCTGGTCGTCCGCCGGAATGTCGAGAAGTTCGCACATGACCCGGATCGGCAGCAGGCTGGCATAGGCTGCGACGAGGTCGGCAGGCGGCCCCGCGCTGATCATGCCGTCGAGCAGGTCACCGACGATCCGCTCGACGGCCGGCCGCCAGGCCGCGGCGTGGCGGGGCCGGAACGAACCCTGGATGGTCCGGCGCAGCCTGGTATGTTCCGGCGGGTCGAGATTGACGATCGCGTCAGGGTGACTGGACAGGTCCTCCTCGGCGACCATCCGGGGCGCACCCGGATACCGGAAGTTACGGCTGAACCGCCGGTCCTTCAGCACCAGCTCTACCTCGTCATGCGCCAGCACCAGGTAGGCGTGGTCACCGCTCGGCAGCTTGATGCGGGCAAGTCCCGAGCCCGCCCGGCGCTGATACAGCCGGGACGGCGTACCAAAGTCGTCGGGTTCCAGGCGAAACGGGAATGCCTCGAGCTCACCATCGATCATCAGGACCAACCCATCTTGTGTCGCCCCGTCACGCAACCACCCATGGCCCATACTGTGCCAAAGCAGCGACCTTGCGGCTAGACCGCTTCTCAGCATTGAACTGCCGACCTAGGATGACGGCACCGGTATTTGCACCATAGTCAGGCGGAAAGGACACGATATGGGGGTAATGGGGCAGACCGAAGAGCTAATACCCGAGATCAATGCCTTACTGGCAAGCCTGAGCACCCCCGAGGTAAGCGCCGATCCCTACCCGGTCTATGCCAGGCTGCGGTCGTTCGGCCCGGTCCGGTGGTCCGCGGCTGGCGGGGTACTCTTCCTCACCGGTTATGACGACTGCGCGGCTCTCGTGCGCGATCCGGCCTTCGGCTCCCAGAGCCCGCAGTGGTGCGACCGGGTCACTCCTGGCTGGCGGGAGCATCCGGCGAGGGTCGCGACGTTCGAGGCGATGCTGTTCCGCGACCCGCCCGAGCACACCAAGCTTCGGCGTCTGGTGAGCGCCGCCTTCACACCGCGCCAGTCCGAGCGGATGCGCTCGGACGTCGCCAGGCTGACCACCCTGGCACTCGACGAGGTCGCGCAGGCCGGCAGCGACGGCGGCATCGTGGACCTGCAGGAAATGATCGCCGCGAGATTGCCGGTCGCGGTGATCGGATCGCTGGTGGGCGTTCCGGCACCAGACTGGCCAGAGCTGCGCCGCTCCATATCCGTGTTGTTGCGGCTCGTCGAGCTCTCGGTAAGCCAGCAGGCGCTCACGGCTGCCGACGAGGCCGCGGTCGCGCTGGAAGGTTACTTCACGCGGCTGGTCAGCGACCGCACCGCCCGGCCCGCGCAGGATCTGGCATCAGCCGTCGTCGCGGCAAAGGACGCCGTCAGCAGCACTGGCGATCCGGTGACCGACGACGAGGTCATCCAAACGCTCACCTTCGTGTTCATGGCCGGCGTCGACACCATGACGAACCTGCTGGCCAACGGCACGTTCGCGCTGCTGACCAATCCGCGGCAGGCGGACATCCTGCGGTCGGGCGCCGAGCATGCCGAGGCAGCGGTCGACGAGGTGCTCAGGTATGACGCGCCAGTGCAACTCGTAGGCCGGGTCGCCGCCGCGGACTCCGTGATCGGCGGCATGCCGGTACGGGCGGACGAGCTTGTCCTGGCGATCCTCGGCGCGGGCAACCGGGATCCCCTGCGGTTCACCGCGCCGGACACTTTCGATATCACCAGGCGGGGCACGGCACCGCTGTCTTTCGGCGGCGGAATTCACCGCTGCCTTGGTGCCCCGCTGGCCAGGGTCGAAGCCGGCGAGTTCTTTACCGCGATCTTGGCCAGGTTTCCGGCGCTGCGGCTGGCCGGCGAGCCAGTGCGCCAGGGAACGGTCTTCCGGGGCTTCAGTCACTTCCCAATCACTGTGCGTTGAACTTTCGGAACGTCAATCACACCTGTCACTGACGCCAGACCAGTGACGCTGTCACGGCGGGAATGACTTGACCTGAAACGCCAATTGTGCAACTCTCACGACAAAAGGCACCTGAAGCTCACACTGAAAAAGTCGGTAGGGGATGCCGCATGTCCGAGTCGTGCCATGACCTTCCGGCGGCAGGAATAGCACTGGCGGACATTTCGCCCGGCTGGGTCGACCAAGAGCTTCTCGCTGGCGACTCTGACGACGTATGCATGTGGCTTGGCGGCCCCGTCACCAGGCGCGAGCTGCGGCGGCTGGTGGACGAGCACCAGGAGATGCTGGTGCGGGCGGGCCTGCGGGCAGGCGGTACCGCGACCTTACATCTGCCACCGTCGCTGGCCTACACGACGAGCCTGCTCGCTGCCTGGCGGACCGGCGCTCAAGTCAGCCTGCTTGATCACCGGTTAGCCCCCGCCGAGGTAGCCAGGGCACTCGACCGGCTTGCCCCCCAGGTGGTAGTCGAAGTCGCCAGCGTGACCAGCGCGCCGATGAGCGGCTACGCGAGCGCCGCCGCACGTGCGGTTCCCCGCCCGGGCGGCCTTCCCGCCGCGACCGGGCACGCGCTGATCCAGCTCAGCTCCGGTTCCACCGGGCCGTCGAAGGTTATCGCGCGCACGGCTGCGGATCTAGTCGGTGAGCTCGGCCGGTACGCCAAGCTGGACGAGTACCCGAAGGCGGGCGAGCGGATCGTCCTGCTCGCCTCGATCGTGCACGTACTCGGGCTAGTCGGCGGGCTACTGCACTGCCTGCACGCGGGGGTCGAGCTGGTGTTCCCTGACCGGCTCACGGCGGACGGGATCCGCGCCGCGGTTTCATTTAAAGACAAGCCGACGATGCTGCTCGGAGTGCCGTTTCACGCGGAGCTGCTCACCGCCGATCCCGCGCCGCTGCGCCAGCTCACCCGGATGGTGGTCGCCGGCGAGCTGACCAGGCCGTGGGTACCCGCCGCCTTCACGGCAGGCTACGGCGTCCCGCTCGGCAGCATGTACGGGATGACCGAGCTCGGCGTCATCGCCACCGACCTGTCCGGGCGGCTGGCGCCCGCCGTAGCGCCGGCACCGGGCATGGACCTCGCGGTGGCCGGCGGCGAGCTGCTCGTGCGGATGCCGGCCTCGCCCTATATCGGGCTGGTCGACCAGACGCGGTGGGTCGACGGCTGGCTGCACACCAGAGATGCCGCGAGCATCGACGAGGGCAGCGGCCGGGTCACCATCCTGGGCAGGCTGGACTCGCAGGTGTCGATCGGCGGCCTGAAGGTGGACCTCACCGAGGTCGAGCAGACGATCTGCGCGCTGCCAGCGGTCGCCGCCTGCGTCGTGAGCTACGACGACGCGATCGAAGCCTACCTAGTGCTGCGCGACGGGTCACAGCTCGCCGACGTCGAAGCCGCGCTCGCTGACCAGCTCGCCTCGTACAAGCGGCCGCGTCACGTCTACGTCCTGGCCGAGCTCCCGCGCACGGCGACCGGGAAGAACGTCCGCGACCGATCGGTGCTGCGCGCGGCGGCGGCACCGTGAACCAGCCGGGTGACCGCCACGCTCGCAGCGCCCCGCACCAGCACTCCAGCCGAACCAGCGCCCGCAGGTCATCCCACAGATAGGAGTTCATCAGATGGACGAGGACATCCGTCAGTTCGTGGTCAATGCCCTGAAAGAGCTGAACTACGACGTCAGCGAGGTGACCGGAGACACCGATCTTGGCCCGGCCGGGCTCGACCTGGAGTCACTCGCCGTCGCCGAACTCGCCGTGCTCGTCGAGGACAGGTTCGGCGTGAAGTTCAGCGACGAGGACGCCGAGGACATGGCGCTGATGACCCTGGACGAGTTCACCGCCGAGGTGGCGAACAGGGTAGCGGTCCTGGCCGGCAAGAAGGCGCAGTGAGCCAGCCGGCGGCACCCGGCCGGGACGAGGTCATCGCCATGCTGGCCTCGTTCGGCCAGCGCTCCCCCGACGAGGTCGCCGAGCGAATCGGCTCCCTGGAGCTGACCTGGCTGATCACCAAAGTGGAGTCGCGTTACGGCATCACGCTCGACCTGAGCGACCAGCTCCTCGCCGAGATGACGACCGTGACCAGCGCCGTCACGGCGCTGGCGGACGTGCTCGCCGGTGTCGGCCATGCCTGACAGCAAGCCCGGTGACCGCGATCCGGCCGATGTTGTCATCACCGGGATGGGGGTAACCTCGGCGTTCGGCCGCGGCGAGGGCCCGCTGCTGGACGGAGTGCTCTCTGGTGAGTCCGCCTTCGGGCAGGCCACCAGGTTCCCGACCAGCAGGTGCCGGGTCGGGGTGGCCGCGCAGCTGCCCGGTAGCCCGGATCTGGCGGCCGAGCTTGCCGCCGTCATCGACGACGCGCGCGGCAGCGCGGGCCTCGACCCGGCTGACAGCGGTGACGAGCTGCTGCTAGCACTGCACACCGACCAGGCCGCGGCTCGGAACCCCGCCGCCGGCGACGTTCTCGGTGACGTGCCCGCTCGGATCGCGGCGCTGGCTGGCCTGCCGCCGCCCGCCCGGATCTACACCACGGCGTGCGTCGCGGCGAGCACCGCGGTCGCCGACGCGGCGGCGTCGATTCGCGCCGGGCGCGCCACCCGCGTGATCGTCGCGGCCGGCTACCTGGTCGACGCCGACAGTTTCTGGCTGTTCGACGCGGGGCGGACGCTGGCCGCCGACGGCCAGGCACGGCCGTTCAGCGCGGGGCGGCAAGGCCTGCTGCTCGGGGACGGCCTGGCGGCGGTCGTGCTCGAAGCTGCCGGGGCAGCCCGTACCCGGGGCGCGACGGTGCTGGCGCGGCTGGCCGGCTGGGGCCGGGCCGGCGACGCCTATCACGTCTGTCAGCCCCGGCCCGACGGGACCGGCCTTGCGCGCGCGATCGCGGCGGCGCTGAACCGGGCGCAGGTCGGACGTGCGGACATCGGCTACCTGAACGCCAGCGGCTCAGGTACTTCGTTCGCCGACGCGGCCGAATCCGCCGCGATTCACCTGGCCTTCGGCGACCACGCGGACTCGATCCCGGTCAGCTCCACCAAGTCGGCGCACGGGCATGCCCTGGAGGCTTCGGCGCTGGTCGAACTCGTGGTCACCGTGCTCGCGATGCGCGCGGGGCTGCTGCCGGTCAATGCCGGGTTCCTGGCTCACGACCCGGCTTGCCGGCTCGACCTCGTGCTCGCCGCGCCGCGCGAGACACGAGCCAGGCACGCGCTCAGCCTGAACGCCGCCTTCGGCGGCGCGAACACCGCACTGCTGGTGGAGGCCACGTGAGCACGCCGACGGACGTCCAGATTGCCCAGGACGCAGCGGATCCGGCGGCGGTGCTGACCGTGCTGGCCAGCGGGCAGTGGCCGGGCGGACCGGACGACGAACTGCCCGCCGTGGCCGGCTTCGTCGTCTCCGAGTTCAGCCCGCTCGCCGCCGCACTGGCCGATCTGTGCCTGCTCGGCTACTTCGGATCGCCGCCTGCCGACCCTGGCCGCGGCGAACGGACGGCGATCGTGCTGGCGAGCTCGACCGGTGACGTCGGCACGGCAGCGGCGGTGGCCCGCGCCGTGCAGGACGGCCGGCGTGTCCCGCCGCTGCTGTTCTACCAGTCGAACCCGAACGCCGTAGCCGGCTACATCGCCGCGCGCTGGGGCCTTGCCGGGCCAGTTGTCTGCACCATGCCGACCGGTGATCCCCTCACCGATGCGCTGGCCAGCGCGAGCTTGCTGATCACAGACGGCGACGCCGACGCCGCCCTGGTCGTCGTGGCCGACGCCGGACTCGCCGGCCCGGCCGAAGGCACCGCCCTGCTGGTCGGCCCGGTCTCGTGGCCATCGGCGCGCGCCGGCGGCACCGAGAGCACCCGGCTTGGTACCTGGACCCCGTCACCTGGAGAGAGGTCGCTGTGACCGCTAAGAGCATTCGCGCGCGGCTGGCCGCCGACCCGGCAGCTGGCGCAGGCAACGTCCTGACTACGCTCGCCGAGCTGGGCCTGCACCTCGACGAGCCCTCGTTCACATTCGACTCCGAGGTCGGCGGCAAAGCCGCCTGGCAGCCGGTCACCCTCGGCGAGCTGCACCAGCTCACCGAAGCCAGGACGGCCGCGCTGCACGATCTCGGGATCGGCAAGCGGGACCCGGTGGCGGTCTGCGCCGCCACGGCCGCGGACACCGCGCTGACCTTCCTCGCGCTCGCGCGGATCGGGGCCATCCCGGTGCTCATCAACCCGAACCTGAGCCCGGACCTGATGGCGGCCTACATCCGGCGCCTGGGCGCGGTCGGCCTGATCACCGACGCCGAGCACGCCGCGGACCTGCCGCAGCAGTTGACCGGCATTCCGGTGCTGAGCGACTTCGCCGGCCTGGCAGCGGGTGACCCCGCGGCGGCTCCCCCGCCCTACCGGCACTATCCGACCGACCCGGTGGCCGTCACCCACTCTTCCGGCACCACCGGCTTGCCCAAGGCGGTCGTGCACTCGCACGCCAGCCTGTACGCGGCGATCAGGTACCGCCTGCGACTGCCGCGCCCGCAGGGCACCGAGCGGATGCTCAGCGCGCTGCCCTGCCCGCACGCGGCCGGCCTGATCATGCTGAACCTCGGCATGAGCTACGGCAGCGAGGTGCTCATGCTGTCCCGCCAGACCGGGCCTAGCGTGCTGGCCGCCATCGACCGCTGGCGGCCACGCAGCGTCGTCGGCTTCTCCACCACCTGGCCGGACCTGGTCAAGGCTGACCTGTCCAAGCACGATCTCGGCACCGTCGCCCTGTGGTGGAATACCGGCGACTGCGCACACGAGGCCCATATCCGGCGGCTGGTGGCCTACGGAAGCCGTGAGGTCGTGTCCGTCCGCGGCCGGGAGCATGCGCCAGGGTCGGTGTTCGTCGACGGCCTTGGCTCCAGCGAGATGGGACATTCGCACTTCTTCATCGCGCACAGCCCGCAGACCAACCGGTACTCCCGCTGCATCGGCCGGCCGCACAGCTTCGCCGAGGTAGCCGTCTTCGGCCCGGACGGTCAGCAGTTGCCGCCGGGAGCAGTCGGCGAGCTCGGGACCCGGTCGGAAACGCTGAGCCTCGGCTACTGGAACGACTCGGCCGCCACCTACCGCACCAGGTATGACGGGTACTTCCTGACCGGCGACCTGGTCTACCGTGACGAGGAGGGCTACTTCTACCATCTGGACCGCAAGGTCGACACCGTCGACCTGGGCAACGGCAAGTTCATCTACACGGCCGCCTCAGAAGAGCGGGTCCTGGCCAGCTGCCCGGACGTGCTGGACTGCACGCTTGTCACGATCAGGGTGAACGGCACGGTCCGCACCGACGTGCTGCTCCAGCTCGAGCCTGGCTCCGATGCCGAGACCGACCGGACCGCCCAGGTGCGCGCCGCGCTGGAGGAGCACGTGGCCGCCACCGTGCGCCAGGTGATCACGGTCGACGACGACATGGTGCCGCTCACGCCGACGGGCAAGGTACGCAAGTTCGTCCTGCGGCAACGGCACTTTGAAGGCGTGCCGCGGTGAACCCGGACAGCGCGGAGATCACCGGTATCGGGCTGGTGACGCCCGCCGGGAGCGACGCCGACGAATTCTTCCAGACCCTGTGCAAGGGGCCGTCGGGCCTGCGGCGCCCACCTGAGGGACATCCAGCCTGGCCTGAACTCGACGTCGCAGGCATCGCGCCGCACGTCGATCCGGTGAGCGTGCTCCCGCCGACGGAAACCCGCTGCGTCGACCGGTTCGTGTTACTCGCGTTACTCGCCGCGGAGCGGGCGCTCGCCGATGCCGGCCTGGAGGTCGGCAGGGACGTCGACCCGTACCGGATCGCCGTGATCGCCGCGACCGGCGGCGGCGGCCTGGAAACGTTCGAGCGGATCAGCCGCGCCCGCCTCGAGCGCGGCCGGTCGGCGGTCAGCCCGTACCTGCTCCCGGGGATGCTGTCGAACATGGCCACCGCCAGGATCGCCATCAAGTACGGAATCCGCGGCTTCAGCTCCGCCATCGTCACCGCGTGCGCGGCCGGTGCTCAGGCTATCGCCGAGGCGTACCGGCTTATCGCCGAAGACAGCGCGGACGTCGTCCTCTGCGGCGGCACCGAGTCGCCGCTGCATCCCACGATCGTGGCGGCCTTCGGCAATGCCAGGGCGCTGGCCAGGGGATGGGAAGATCCGGCCGCGGCCAGCCGCCCGTTCGACCGGCGGCGCAACGGTTTCGTGCTCGGCGAGGGCGCCGCGCTGATGGTCGTCGAACGCCGCGCGCACGCGCAGGCGCGCGGTGCGCGCTCGTACGCCAGCCTGATCGGCTGGGGCGCTACCTGCGACGCACACCATCCCACCATGCCGCGGCCAGACGGCGAGGGCGCGGCCGCGTGCATGCGCCAGGCTCTGCGGCGCGCCGGGCTGTCGCCTGGTGATGTCGGCTATGTCAACGCGCACGGCACCAGCACCAAGCTCGGGGACGTGGCTGAGACCCGAGCCATCCGGTCGGTTTTCGGCGGCAGCGGCCCGCCAGTCAGCTCGGTCAAGGCCATCACCGGCCACATGCTCGGCGCCTCCGGCGCGGCCGAGGCGGTCGCGAGCGCACTGGCCGTCAGCCGCGGACTGCTGCCGCCCACGCACAACCTGGACGATCCCGATCCGGAGTGCGACCTCGACCACATCGCGAACACGCCGCGGACCGGCCAGCCCGGTGCCGCGCTGTCTAACTCATTCGCCTTCGGCGGGCACAACGTCAGCCTGATATTCGGGCCGGCCACGACCGCCTGCCGCCAGGCGGCCAGCTAATGCAACCGACCGGCGGCAGCCGTCGCACGACCGTGCCTGCCCTCGCGCGCGCAAACCGTCCGCAGCAGTCAAGAGGAAGACGATGAGAATCCAGGGAATCGACCATATCGAGTTCTACGTCGGCGACTTGGAAAAGTCGTCAGCCTGGCTGTGCGACGCATTCGGCTTCCGGGTGGCCGGCCGGTCCGCACCAGGTTCCGGCACCGCCGCGACGCGCTCGGTCCTGCTCAGGCAGGGCCAGATTCAGCTGGTCCTCACCACGACAGCGGCGCCCGACGACGACGTGGCTCAGTTCGTTGCCAGGCATGGCGACGGTGTCGCGGTGATCGCATTCGGCGTCGACAACGTCACGAGCGCCTTCGCCGAGATCACTGCCGTTGGCGCGGTACCGATCAGCGGCCCGCGATCCGCCCAGGCCGGCACACAATGCGTCACGACCGCGGTCGTGTCCGGGTTCGGCGACGTGGTGCACCGGCTGGTCGAGCGGACCGGAACGGGCGCGGAATTCGCGCCTGGCACGGTCCAGATGGCACCGGGCGCGGGGCTGGCCGACCAGGACCGGCCGCTGCTGGACTTGCTTGACCACGTCGCCGTGTGCGTGCCCGCGGGAGAGCTGGACAGCACCGTCAGCTACTACCGTGACGTGTTCGGTCTCGCGCAGATCTATGACGAGCGGATCGAAGTCGGCACCCAGGCGATGGCGTCTAAAGTGGTCCAGGACCACGCCGGACGAGTGACCTTCACCCTGATAGAGCCCGATCTGACCCGCGATCCCGGGCAGATCGACGAGTTCCTGAGCGCGCACGGTGGCGCCGGAGTACAGCATCTGGCGTTCCGGACCGAGGACATCGCTGCCGCCGTCACGGCGCTCTCCGGGCGCGGGGTGCAGTTCCTGGTCGCGCCGGCCGGCTACTACCAGGCGCTAGAAACCCGCCTCGGGCAGCTCGCCATTCAGATTGACGTCCTGCGCGGCCTCAACGTGCTCGCCGACCGGGACCGCTGGGGCCAGATGTTCCAGATCTTCTGCCGGTCGACGCATGAGCGGCACACGTTCTTCATCGAACTGATCGAGCGGAAGGGCGCGCTGACCTTCGGCAGCAGCAACATCAGGGCGCTGTACGAGGCGCTCGACGACACTCGCGCCGGCCTGACGCATTGAGTTCGACCCCCGGATGGATCGGAGCGACACGATGACCACGACGAGCGATTTCACCCTGACGGAAGCCGAACTCGACCTGCTGCCGACCGACGCCGAAGTGCAGAAGTACGCCAGGCACGGCTGGTACCTGACGCGCAAGCTGTTCACCGACGACGAGGTCGACGCGCTCGTTGCCGCGAGCGACGCCTTCTACGCGGGTCAGCGCGACCGGACCCTGCCGTTCCATCCGCCGAACCTGGCCTACTGGGAGCCATCCCACGGCCCGGTGCAGCGTCACAACGACTACGTGCACTACGAGTCGGACGCGATCGCCGCGATCTTGCGCAAGCCCGTCCTCGGCGCCGTCGCCGCCCGGCTAGCCGGCTGCGCGCAGATCAGGGTGTTCCAGGCGACGCTGATCTACAAGCCGCCGATCAGCGGCGAAGCCTCCAACCTGGTGCCCTGGCATGCCGACCGGCACTACTGGCAGACCTGCACGTCCGAGCGGATGCTCACGGCGTTCATTCCGTTCCACGACTGCGGCGTCCAGATGGGCACGATCACCATGATCGACGGGAGCCACCTGTGGCAGGACATCCCGGGCGACGACTCGACCCGGCACTTCGCCCAGCGCGACCGCGGCGAACTGGAAGACCTGCTGCACAAGACCGCACAGTACAACGGTGCGACGGTGGACCCGATTCCGATGGTGATCCCCAAGGGTCACCTGAGCTTCCACCACTGCCACATCTACCACGGCAGCGGGCACAACCGGGCCGACGTGCCGCGGCGTGCGATCTCACTGCACCTGCAAGACGGCGAGAACCAGTGGCGCCCGTTCGACAGGCTGGACGGCACCCGGGTCGTCTACAACCATGACGTACTGGTGCGCAGCACGGCAGCCGGCACCCCAGATTACGCCGACCCGGCCTACTGCCCGGCGCTATGGCAGTCCTGACCGTGGGACCGGCCGAACTCTACCGGCGGATGCGACTGATCAGGGCGTTTGAGGAGTGCGCGCTGACGATGGTGAAATCCGGCGAGATCGTCGGCGGTATCCATCCCTACATCGGCGAGGAAGCTGTCGCCGTCGGCGTCTGCGCGGCGCTGCGCGGCGACGACCTGATCACTAGCACCCACCGCGGCCACGGGCATGTCCTGGCCAAAGGGGCGGACCCGCACCGGATGCTGGCCGAATTGTGCGGGCGTGCCACCGGCCTGAACCGCGGCCGTGGCGGCTCGATGCACGCTGCCGACGTCAGCTTGGGAATACTCGGTGCCAATGCCATCGTCGGGGCGGCCGCCCCGATCGCCGCCGGCGCCGCCTGGGCAGCACGCCGGTCGGGCTCCGACCGGGTGGTGGTCACGTTCTTCGGGGACGGCGCGCTGAACCAGGGCGTCCTGCTGGAGACGATGAACCTGGCGGCCCTGTGGCGGCTGCCCGTGATCTTCGTGTGCGAGAACAACGGATACGCCACGACTATGGCCACTGCCGACGCGGTCGCAGGGACCGCCGCCGGCCGTGCCGCCGCGTTCGGCATGCCCGCGGTCACGGTCGACGGCATGGACGTGCGGACCGTACGCGACGCGGCCGCCGGAGCCGTGGCTTCGGCCCGCGGTGCCGGGGGTCCGGTGCTGATCGAGTGCCTGACCTACCGGTTCGGGCCGCATCACACGATCGAGCTGCGGATGCGGCTCGGCTACCGGACCGAAGCGGAAATCGCGCAGTGGCGGGCGCGGGACCCGCTGGAAATCCAGGGGGCACGGATCGACCAGGCCGAGCGGACAGCCATCGACGCGCAGGTCGCTGAACTGGTCGACGACGCCCGGCAGTACGCCCGCTCCAGTCCCGAGCCTGACCCGGCCGGCGCGCTCGACTACCTGTATGCCAGCGGGACGAACCGGAGAGGCGGCACGGACTTATGGCGAAGCTCTCCTATGCCAAGGCGCTGAACCGCGCTCTCGCCGACGAGCTTGAGCGCGACCCGGCTGTCTGCGTACTCGGCGAAGATGTCGCCGCCGGGATCGCGCAGCTCACCCTGGGGCTGGCCAAGCGGTTCGGGCCTGACCGGGTCACCGACACGCCGATCTCGGAGCAAGCGTTCACGTCCATGGCGACCGGCGCCGCGCTGTGCGGCCTGCGGCCGGTCATCGAGTTCCAGATCCCGTCCCTGCTCTTCCTCGTCTTCGAGCAGATCGCCAACCAGGCGCACAAGTTCTCCCTGATGACTGGCGGTCAGGTGACGGTACCGGTGACGTACGTGGTACCGAGCTCCGGCTCGCGGGAGGGCTGGGCAGGCCAGCATTCCGATCATCCGTACAGCCTGTTCGCCCACGTCGGCGTCAAGACCATCGTGCCGGCCATGCCGTCGGACGCCTACGGCCTGCTGGTCTCGGCGATCAGGGACGACAACCCGACGGTGCTGTTCGCTCCGGCGCTGGCGATGGGAGTGCGCGAGGACGTCACGGCCGAACTGGTGCCGGTGCCGCTCGGCTCGGCGCGGGTACAGCGCAGCGGCACCGACGTGACCGTGGTAGCCGTCGGGCATCTGGTCCACGACGCGCTGGCCGTCGCCGCCGAACTCGCGTCCGAGTTCTCGGTCGAGGTCTTCGACCCGCGGACGATCTACCCGTTCGACTGGGACGCGCTCGCGGCGTCCGTGGCCAAGACCGGCAGGCTGGTCGTCGTCGACGACTCCAACCGATCCTGCGGGATCGGCGCCGAGGTGCTCGCGACCGCCGCGGAGGAGATGCGACTGGCGGCACCGCCGAAACGGGTCTGCCGGCCAGACGGCGCCGTGCTGCCGTTCGCGCTGGCACTCGACCGTGCCGTCCAGCCTGGCCGGGAACAGATCGCCGCGGCGATCCGTACCGTGATGAAGTAGCCCCGCCTTGACGTAGCCGCCGTCGTGAGGCAGCGGCCGTGAGACCGACCCCGCAGCCCAGGAGGCATGAATGGCAGCCGAGCAGCCGACGATCGTCGCGACGTCCATCCAGTTCGGGCGGACCGCGGGGAGCGTCTGGGACGGCGACGCCGGGCCTGCGCACAGACTCGCGGTCAAGCTGGCAAGGGCCGGCCAGCACCCGAGGATCTGCATCATCGCGACCGGTCTCGGCGACAATCCGGTCTATCTGACTGCCTTCTACGGCGCGTTCTCCAGGCTCGACGCGATCGTCTCCCATCTGGCGCTCTTCCCGGTGCCGAGCGTTCCCGATATCCGCGCGCACCTGCTCAGGCAGGACCTCATCTGGGTGGCAGGCGGAAGCACGTCGAACATGCTCGCGGTCTGGCGGTTGCACGGCGTCGACGCGGTCCTGCGCGAGTGCTGGCAGGCCGGGGTGGTGCTGATGGGCACGTCGGCCGGCTCGATCTGCTGGCACGCGGCGGGCACGACGGACTCTTTCCGCATGCCGTTGCAGCCACTGACCGACGGGCTCGGATTCCTGCCGTACTCCAACAGCCCGCATTACAACTCCGAGCCGCAACGCCGCCCTGCGACGAGGAAGTTCGTCGCAGAAGGCGTGCTGCCGGACGGCTACGCCACCGACGACGGAGCGGGGCTTGTCTTCCTCGGCACCACGCTGCACGAGGCGATCTGCGTGCACGAGAACGCGCGGGCCTACTCGATCACCCGTACGCCGGACGGCCAGGCCGTCGAGACGCCGCTGCCGACCAGGTTCCTAGGCGCCGGCTGACCGGCCAGATGACGGCCAACCTGACCCTGGTAGCTGGCACGAGCGCGATCGTGGCCGGCCAGCCACCGCGTCTGCTGTGCCACCGTCTTCTGTGCCACCGTCTTCTGTGCCACCGACGACTTCCAGACTGACAGGAAAGTGCCGATCCATCGCGGACCGGAGGCCCGGGAAGGCAGGTCAGACCACCTGCCAGACGCGCCAGAGGGCGGCCGGGTCGGCGAGCGGGTCACCGTGCACCAGGGTGAAGTGCGCGGGCACGCCCACTTCGATCCGCCCGGCGTGCGGATCACCCAGCACCTCACCACCACGCCAGGTGGCCGCGCCGAGCGCCTCCCACGGCTCAAGGCCAGCCTGCACCAGCGCCTGTACCTCCCAGGCGAGATGGCCGGCCCGGACCGAACCGCCGCCGAAGTCGCTGCCGGCCGCGATGGCGACTCCGGCCCGGTGCGCGATCCTGATGCTCTCCTGCGCCACTTCAAGCCGTTCGGTGATCCGCTGCCGGCCAGCCCCGCTGGTGAACCGCTCCAGGGTGGTCGTCGTCCCGAAGGTCAGCCAGGAGTGGATCACCGAGAGCGTCGAGACCAGGGTGACCTTGTTCGTTGCGAGCAGGGCCGCGATGTCCTCGTCGAGGGTAAAGCCGTGCTCCAGCGTGTCAACCGCCGCTTCGGCCGCCAGGCGGCAGTTCGGCAGTCCGGAACCGTGCGCGGCGACGGTGGCGCCCCGGGCGTGCACGGCGGCGACCACCGCGCGCACTTCGTCGGCTGACCACGGCGCTGTTGCCGGGTCCGGCCCGTCCAGGTAGAGCTTGATCAGGTCCGCGCCGTCGTCGAGCTGGCCCAGGGCCGCGGCCAGCAGGCCGTCAGCGTCGGTGACTTCGACGGCCAGGCCGTCCGGCAGCGTCCCGGCCTTGGTCAGCCAGGTTCCGGCGGCCCGGATGTAGGGGTAGTCGGGCCGTCCCCGCCAGCGATCACGCAGGCCGAGAGCGAGCGCCCGGTCCCGGCCGTCGCCGCCGTCGGCACGGCGCGGAGATCCGACATCCCTGACCCAGCGCACACCGGAGCGCACCAGCGCTGCGGCGTTCTGCTCGGCCACGCTGATCAGGTCGGGCGTGGGGTCGGCGCCGCGAGCCACCCACTGCGCGCCGCCTTGCAGCGTCAGGTGACTATGACAGTCCACGAAGCCAGGCACGATAGTCGCACCGCTGGCGTCGATCACGGCAGCGGCGGGACCAGCCCGTACCGCGCCGGCGTCGTCGCCTTCGAAGATCCCGGCCACGACGCCGGACTCGACCAGCACGCTGACCGGCCTGGTCAGCGCGGGACCCAGGCCGTCGGCTAGGGCGGCACCCGCGTACAGCACCTGACTGCCAGCCATGGTCATCAGGTGTCGATCCTGGTCGGGTCGAGCTCGGCGGCTCCGCCGACGATGAAGTCCCTGCGCGGGGCCACCTCGCTGCCCATCAGCAGGTCGAACATCTTCGTCGCCGATTCGGCATCGGAAATCCTGATCCGGCGCAGGGTCCGCCGGCGCGGGTCCATGGTGGTCTCCGCGAGCTGAGCCGCGTCCATCTCACCGAGGCCCTTATAGCGCTGCGGCTGCTCCTTCCAGCGCTGGCCTTTGCGCTCGAGCTCGAGCAGCGTCCTGGCAAGCTCGGGATCGGAGTACGTGTAGATGTACTTGTCCTGGCCCTTGCGCGGGTTGGTCAGCTCGACCCGGTGCAGCGGCGGGACGGCCGCGAACACCCGGCCGGCCTCCACGAGCGGGCGCATGTACCGGTGGAACAGGGTCAGCAGCAGGGTCCTGATGTGCGCCCCGTCGACATCGGCATCGCTCATCAAGATGACCCGCTGGTACCGGGCCGCGTCCAGGTCGAACGCGTTACCGGAGCCTGCACCGAGCACCTGGATGATCGCCGCGCACTCGGCGTTTTTTAGCATGTCCGACAAGGACGCCTTCTGCACGTTCAGTATCTTGCCGCGGATCGGCAGCAGGGCCTGGAACTCCGAGTCCCGCGCCATCTTGGCCGTGCCGAGCGCCGAGTCCCCCTCGACGATGAACAGCTCACTGCGGTCGTCGGCCGAGCGGCAGTCCACCAGCTTGGCCGGCAGTGCCGAACTGGCCAGTGCCGACTTGCGGCGCTGATTCTCCCGGTGCTCACGCGCGGCGATCCTGGTCTTCGCGGCGGACGCCACCTTGTCGAGCAGCGCTTTGGCCTGCTGCTTGCTGCCCCGGACCCGGCCTTCGAGGAACGCGCGCAGCTCGCTGCCGACGACCTGGGCGACGATGCGGGTGGCCGCGGGAGTGCCGAGCACCTCCTTGGTCTGTCCCTCGAACTGCGGCTCAGGAAGCCGGACCGAGATCACCGCGGTCAGGCCTTCGAGCACGTCTTCCTTGAGGACGGGCTCGTCTCCGCTGCGCAGCACTCTGGCCGCCTTGAGCTGCTCGTTCAGCGTCTTGACCAGGGCTCGCTCGAAGCCGGTCACGTGCGTGCCGCCCTTAGGAGTCGCGATCACGTTGACGAACGAGCGGATAATCGTGTCGTATCCGCTGTCCCAGCGCAAGGCGACGTCCACTTCCAGGGTCCGGTCGACCTCGGTCGGCGTCAGGTGCCCGGCGTCGTCCAGGACCGGCACGGTCTCGGTGAACTGGCCGGAGCCGGTCAGCCGGAGCACGTCAGTCACCGGCTGACCGGCACTGAGGTGCGCGCAGAACTCACTGATGCCGCCGTCGAACTTGAACTCGGCGGCCCGCGGGCCGGCCTCTTCCGCGTCCGGGCCGCGGCTGCCAGGCCGCTCGTCCACGACCGAGATCGACAGGCCGGGGACCAGGTAGGCGGTTTGCCTGGCGCGCTGGACCAGCGGCTCGAACGCCAGTTCCGCGCCGGGGACGAAAATCTGCCGGTCCGGCCAGAACCGCGTCCTCGTGCCGGTCTGCGACTTGGCCACTTTGCGAAGCTTGCGCAGCCCGGAGCCTGCTTTGAACTTCGCGTCCGGGCCGTCGCCGCTGAACTCGCCGGGGACGCCACGCCGGAAGCTGCCCGCCCACTCATATCCCTCCCGGTCGACCTGGACATCCAGGCGCCCGGACAGGGCGTTGACCACGGACGCGCCGACTCCGTGCAGGCCACCCGAGGCGGTGTAGGAGCTGCCGCCGAACTTGCCCCCGGCGTGCAGCCTGGTCATGACGAGCTCGACGCCGGTCAGGCCAGTCTTGGGCTCGACGTCGACCGGGATGCCGCGGCCGTTGTCCCGCACCTCCGCCGAATGATCGGCATGCAGGATCACTTCGATCTTGGTGCACGTCCCGTGCAGCGCCTCGTCCACCGAGTTGTCGATGATCTCCCACAGGCAGTGCAGCAAGCCCCGGCCGTCGGTAGAGCCGATGTACATGCCCGGGCGCTTGCGGACCGCTTCCAGGCCCTCAAGGACGGTCAGATGGCGCGCCGAGTAGCTGTCGGCCAGGCTGGCCGACAGTGGCGTTTCGCGCAGGGCTGCGGTCACGGCGCGTCTCCCGAGGTCTGTGCCGGGCCGCGGCCAGCTCACCGGGCCGCGCACCAAGTTTTTTTTCTAGCGCAAGGATATCGGCCCGCTTTGCCATCCCCTGCCTGCCGCGCCGGTTGCATACCCGGCGACCTGGGACATCTTGCCTTGAGGCGGGTTCGTGTATAAAGATCAGGCCAGCGGTCCGTAATGTGTTCGCCCTGGGCGTACGTCAGGCCCGCATGGGATGACACCAGACTGGCTAGGTGTTGTCATGCGGTAGTGATCGCAGGTTGTTTTCCAACCGCCGGCAAACCCGTCGGCGGAACCGGGCAAGGGAGGCGGACATGACCGGAGCGATGGCCCCAACAAAGCCGCTGAACGCCAACGACCTGTGTGACCGGTGCGGTGCCCCGGCTTACGTGCGGGTGATACTGCCAGGTTCGTCGGAACTGCTGTTCTGCGCGCATCACAACCGTCAGCACGCTCCTGCGCTGGCCAAGGTCGCCGTAGAGATCCAGGACGAGACGGCCCGGCTGACGGCGAAGCCCGGTGAGAATGCCTCGGCTAGCCGCTAGCACCGACCAGGAACGCAAGCGCACCGGCAGCGGGCGCCTGCCAGCACCCGGCCAGGCCCGGCAAGCGACAAGGCCCAGCAAGCCACTGACCGGCTAGCCTCATCGGCTAGCCGGTCAGTTATTTCTGGCGGGGCTCAGTCCAGGTAGTCGCGCAGCACCTGGGAACGTGACGGGTGCCGCAGCTTAGACATGGTCTTAGACTCGATCTGCCTGATCCGCTCGCGCGTGACCCCGTAGACCTTGCCAATCTCGTCCAGCGTCTTGGGCTGTCCGTCGGTCAGGCCGAATCGCATCGAAACCACTCCGGCCTCGCGTTCGGACAGCGTGTCGAGCACCGAGTGCAGCTGCTCCTGAAGCAGCGTGAAACTGACAGCCTCACCGGGCTGGATCGCCTCGGAGTCCTCGATCAGGTCACCGAACTCGCTGTCGCCGTCCTCGCCGAGCGGGGTGTGCAGCGAGATCGGCTCACGGCCGTACTTCTGCACCTCGATGACCTTCTCCGGGGTCATGTCCAGCTCAGCGGCCAGCTCCTCCGGGGTCGGCTCCCTGCCCAGATCCTGCAGCATCTGCCGCTGCACGCGGGCCAGCTTGTTGATGACCTCGACCATGTGCACCGGGATGCGGATCGTACGGGCCTGGTCGGCCATCGCCCGGGTGATCGCCTGCCTGATCCACCAGGTGGCGTAGGTCGAGAACTTGTAGCCCTTGGTGTAGTCGAACTTCTCCACGGCCCGGATCAGGCCGAGATTGCCCTCTTGGATAAGGTCGAGGAACAGCATGCCGCGGCCGGTATAGCGCTTAGCCAGCGAGACCACCAGCCGCAGGTTCGCTTCGAGCAGATGGTTCTTAGCCCGGTGGCCGTCCTCGGCGATCCACTCCAGGTCACCGCGCACGTCCAGCGGTAGCGCGCGGCCGCCGTCGGCCAGCTTCTCCTCAGCGAACAAGCCGGCCTCGATCCGCTTGGCGAGCTCGACTTCCTGCTCCGCGTTGAGCAGCGGCACCTTGCCGATCTGCTTGAGATAGTCCTTGACCGGGTCGGACGTGGCGCCAGCCACGGCAACCTGAGCCGCCGGCAGGTCCTCGTCGTCGTCACCGTAGACGAAGGCCTCGTCCTCGGTCTCCTCAGCCGCAGGCGTGACCACCGCGACTCCGGCGGTCACCTCGCCGGGGGCCGATCGCGCGCTGACGGTCTCGTCAGCTTCCTCAGCGTCTTCTGACTCGTCGCTGCTAGAGTCACCGACATCGAGGCCGCCTATCGGCGTATCGTCTCCGTCCAGGCCGGACAGGTCGTCGAGATCGACATCCAGATCGGACACCGCAGCAAGATCGGGATCACCGTCGAGTTCGGCAACCGCGGCCAGGTCGGGTTCACCGTCCAGGTCCGCCTCCGTCCCGAGTTCCGGGTCGTCCAGATCGGTCGCTTCCGCCAGGTTCACGTCACCTTCCAGGTCAGCGAGTCCGGCGAGAGAGCTCTCGCCGGCCGGGCCAGGTCCCTTGCCACGCGCGCCGTTAGCCGCGGCACGATCTGCGCCGCGCTTGGCCTTCGCGTCCCTGGCTGCCTGGCGAGTCTGTGAGGAAGGACTAGCCGGCGCCGGGATGGCGGGATCAACAACAGTATCCGCTCCGCCAGACGGACTGGTCCCCTCGGCGCGATCTTTCTTTGCCTGGCGCCGTGCTGTACGGCGCGAACCCGCACCCGACCGGCTGGTCGCCGACTGGTCGCCTGAGGCCGCGGAGTCGGCTGCCACCAGCGTGACGGCAGCATCGGCAGGTGCGCCAGCGGAGTCGGCTGGCTCTGCCCGGGATTGCTGCGGAACGCGAGCGCCTCTGCCTGCCGGCGTTGGCTGCCTCCGCGCCGCGGAGCTTGCAGCGCCTGCCACCGCGGTCACCCCTTCCTTCGCTGGCCGATAAGCCGTCGCAACCCGGTGGACGCGAACCCGACCGAGTCAGCAGGCGACACCGACGCTCTCCTGCGATCGTCTGGTTGGAAACTAGACGCTACCGCCAGCTCACCGCTCCTCTGACCGTTCGCGGAGCCCCCGCTCCGCCGCTTCTGGCAGCCAGCGCGACCTGTTCCTTTCCCGACCCCCACCTTAGGCGGAGTTGGACGGTACGGCGTACCACTCCAGGCCCGAGTCCCCCGATCGAATCGATGCCGACAGCCATACGCTGCGAAAGCGTACCCACAACTGGCACGCCTTGACCTTCCTCGCCATCCGTCAGCCGCGTTTTCGCGCACGCTTGCTCCCGTTGCCGCGCCCGGCAGGGGCTCGTCCTGGCATTTGCAGTACCAGTACAGTGACGTCGTCGTCCTGCTCGTATCCGGCCAGCATCTTGTCGACCAGGTACTTGATCAGCCGGTCCGGATTGCCGACCGTAGCAGGCGGCGCCTGCGCCGCCACCGCGACAAGTTCGTCCAGGCCAACGTCCAGGCCGCGCTTGCGGTTCTCCACTAGACCATCGGAATACAGCACCGCGGTGTTTCCTGGCGGGAGGCTGAACGGGAACTGCTGCCTCGGGCTCGCCCAGCCCAGCGGCGTCCCTGCCTCTGTCTGGTCCAGTCTCGGCGGCGCGTCCGGGCTGAGCAGCAGCGGCGGCAGGTGCCCGGCATTGCCCACCACGCCCTCCCCGGTCGCCGGGTCGACCACCAGGTAGCAGACGGTCGTCACCTGCTCGTCAAGCTCGGTCGCGATGAACAGGCGGTCAAGCCCCGCGAGCACGGCGGCCGGCCGGGGATCGGTCAGCGCGAGTGCCCGCAACGCGTTTCGCACCCGGCCCATCCCGGCAGCGGCCGTCAGGCCCTTACCCATCACGTCCCCCGCCGCCACGGCGAGCTTCCCGTCCGGCAGCCGGAAGGCGTCGTACCAGTCGCCGCCGACCTCGATGCTGACCGGCCGGTAGAGGGCTGTCAGTGCGATTCCCGGCACTACCGGCAAGTTGTCCGGCAGCAGGCTGCGCTGCAGCGTCTCGGCGGTCGTATGCTCGCGTTCGTAGAGAGTTGCCCGCTCCAACGCCAGCGCGCACTGCCCGGCCAGGGCATCCAGGAAGACCCGCTCTTCCTCGGGAATCTGGCGAGGATCGCGGAACGAGAACTGCAGCGCGCCGAATGGCGTGCCCGAGGTAGTCAGCGGCAACCCGATCCAGGCTCGCTCGTCGCTATGCCGCAGCAGCAGGTCGACGTCACCGTCGGCCTCGAATTGCCGCCGCAGGCTCTCCGGGCTGTCGAGTACCAGCGGCCGCCGCAGCGCGATCGTCGCTGTCAGCACGCTCGGCACGTCCAGCGGTATCTCGCCGGTCAGCTCGGCGTGACCCTGTCCGCCGTTGTCCGAGCTCATGATCCGGAGCACCGGCCTGGCCTTGTCGACGATCGCGACCGCTGACCGGTCCGCGCCGATCGCCGACTGCCCGACCTCGGTGATGACGGCCACGACCTGCCGTACCGACAAGGCCTTGGCCAGCAGCGAGGTGGCCTGCTGCAACCGGGAGGTACGCAGCGCGGCGGCGGAGAGCTGCTCGGTCAGCCGCCCGCGCATCTCGTCGGCCTCGCGCTGGCTGGTCACGTCGGTGCTCGCGCCCATCCACTCGACGATCTCGCCGTCTCGCTCGATCGGCACCGCACGGACGTCGTAGTGACGGTAGGAGCCGGTCTTGGTACGCACTCGGTAACTGCCGTCGAAGACGGTGCCGGTGCGGATGCACTCCAGCCAGTCCCGCCTGGTCCGCTCGACGTCGTCCGGATGCAGGGCCGCCAGCCAGCCGTCCGCCAGGTACTCCTGCACGGACTGGCCAGTGATCCACCGCCATTCCGGCGAATCCTCGGTGACCTGGCCGGTCGGCCCGGTGACCCAGACCACCTGGTTACCGGCCTGCACGAGCGAGCGGTAACGCTCGTTGGTCCGGCGCACCTGCTCCGCGCTTTCCTGGCGCCCGCTCACGTCGACGGCGATCATCGTGACCCCGGTCAGCGTCCCGTCCGGGTTATGCGCCGGATACCAGGACAACGCCAGCCGGGTGCCGCCGCGGGCTTCCTCGGCGCCGTCAAGCAGGCCGTCAGGCACGATCGTGTCCGCCACGCCGCGGCCGCCGGCCAGTCGCAGGCCGTCCAGGTCCGCCGCGGTCACGCTGCCGGGGGCCAGCAGGTCGTCTCTGTCCGCCAGGGTGACGCTGCCGGCGACCGGCTGGCCACCAGCAAGCACCTGCTGAACCGCGGACTCCGCGGCACTGGCGACCGCCGCGGGCCACACCTCCGCCAGCAGGTGGCCAAGCTGCTCGCCTGGCTTGACTCCGATCATCTCCGCAAGCGACGTGCTGACCCTGCGCAGGCGCAGGTCCTGGCCGACGAACGCGAACCCGACCGGCGCCTGCGCGAGCAGGGCCTCGAGCATCGCCGAGTCGCATGCCTGCGCACCGGGCCAAGGCTCAGCGGCGTGCGGCACGGATGTCGCGGCGCTCATGGCAAGCACCCCGCATCCTGGCAAACGCCCACGGACAATTCCCTCCCTGCATCTCCAACTCAAAGAACGGCTAACGGCATCATGCCCTCAAGGTCTGACGTCCGCAGCGGGAAGTGATTGTCGGCTATTGAGCTACGCGCCCTGGGTCTGCCGACCCGGATGCGCGGCCACTTCCTAGCACCTAACGCCACGCCAGGTCCCGGGGTCCGCGCGATGATCGTACGATCCCAGGTCACCCAGACCGACGCCAAGCTATATTTTAACCGGGCCGCAGGGCAGGCAGCACCGCATCCGCATCATTGCGGTATCCGGGATCTGCTGGCCGCGAGCGAGTCACGCAGGCCGTCGCCCAGCAGATTGAACCCCACGACCACCGAGATGATCGCGAATCCGGCCGGGTAAATCTCCCACCAGTAACCGTTGTAGATGCCCTGAATACCGCTCGCGATCATGTCTCCCCAGTCCGCGGCAGGCGGTTGAACCCCCAGGTGCAAATAGCTCAGCGTCGCCAGCACGACAATCGCGTCCGCTATCTGAAATGTAACGTTTACCGCAATTACGCTCACTGCATTTGGTGCTATATGCCGCATAATGGCGCGTACTCGTCCGCCACCCATCACTCGGACAGCCTGGACAAACTCTCTCGTGCGCAGCATCAGCGCAGCGCCGCGGACGAGCCGTGCGGTGCTCAGCCAGGACGTCGCGGCGATGACCAGCACGAGCAACGTCGGCGACGGCGGGTAGATGGCGGTGAGCAGCAACAACAGCACGATCGTGGGAATCGCGAAACCCGCATCCACCAGCCGCATCATCACCGCGTCGGCCACTCCGCCTAGGTAGCCGGCCGCCGCCCCCCAGAGCGACCCGATCACCGCGGCCAGCAGCCCGGCGGCGATGCCCACTTCGAGCGACAACTGGCCGCCGACCATCAGCCTGCCGAGTATGTCGACGCCAAGAGTGTCCGTCCCGAGCAGATGACCCGCACCCGGCGGCCGGTTGCCGAGGATGAGGTTCACGTGGACCAGGTCGGGCCGGTAGAAAATCGGTCCGACGAAGCAGAACAGCGTCATCGCCGCGATGAGCAGCGTGCCGGCCACGGCGCTCGAACTGAACTGCGAAGCCGGGCGGACCCGGCCGGACGCCCGGCCGATCCGGGACGCCCGGCCGATCCGGGACGCCCGGCCGATCCGGGACGCCCGGCCGATCCGGGACGCCCGGCCGATCCGGGACGCCCGGCCGAGCTGGCTGACGGGCCTGACGGCCCTGTCCTTCTGGCGAGTCCAGCGCGTCGGCGCGGCATGCCGTCCTGTCATGACCCGCCGTGCCTCATCCGGGGGTCAGCGACGAGATAGCCGATGTCAGCGAGTAGCGACCCGACCACCGCTCCCGCACCGATCACCATGATGAAACCGATCAGTACCGGGAAGTCATGTTTGAGCGCGGCCTGCCAGAGTTGCCAGCCCATCCCTTCGATGTTGAACAGGCTCTCGACGACGAGCGCGCCGCCAAGTATCTGGGGCAGGCTCAGGCCAGCCAGCGTGATGACCGGGATCAGCGAGTTCCGCAGCACGTGCCGCAGGACTACCTGGCGCGGTCCGGCGCCTGCTCCCCGCGCCGTGCGCACGTAGTCGTTAGCCAGGCTGTCCAGAGCGGCTGCCCGGACGTACCTGGCGAAGATGGCCGCCGTCAGGACCGCCAGCGTCAGCACCGGCAAGGTGAGGTCCCGCCAGTCGGTCAGCATCCCGACGATGCCAGGCGACTGCGGGCCTTCCGCTCCAAACCAGCGCTGCCGGACCGCCAGTACCAGAATCAGGATCGATCCGAGGAAGAACGACGGCATTCCGTAGCCGACATAGGTCACGCCGCGCAGCACCCGGTCCGTCAGCGAACCGCGCCGGATCGCCTGCGCCATCCCCATCGGCACCGCCACCACGACGGCAAGCACAACAGCGGTCACGGTCAGCGCCAGCGTCCTGGGCAGGCTGGCCGCCAGCAGCGATCCGACGCTGGTGTTCTGCACCGCGGAATAGCCGAGATTTCCGTGCAGTACCTGGCCGAGCCAGGAAAAATACTGCTGCACCGCCGAATGCCCGATGCCATGCCGCCCGGATCCGAGCACGGCTCCAGACGGGCCGGACCCGAGAATCGCCTGCCGCGACCGACCAGGCAGCAGCGCGAGGAAACCGAACACGAGCATGCTGACGAGCACAAGCACGACGCCCGCTTGCAGCACTCGCCTGAGCAGGTAAGTAATCACTCGCTACGGTCACCTACGCGGTCGACCGGCCCCCCGCTAGTGCAGGCTGCGCCGCGGCCGTGCCTCACCGCAGGAAGTGCCAGAACTCTGGGGTGACATCGAGCGTGGGGTCCTGCGGTCCGATGTAGAGGTTGTCGATGTTCTCCACCAGCGCCGCCGGCGCCTCCGGCTGCATCACCACGGGCAGTTGCTTCGCGAGGTAATCCTCCCAGCGGTACATCGCCCGAAGGCTGAAATTCTGCACGGTCTGGGCGATGAGCTGGTCATCCTTGTGGTCGCTGTAAGCGCCCAGGTTGCCCGCGGAACCAGTCTGGAACAGCTCGTCACCGGTCGGCAGGTAGTCAGGCACGTAGCTCCAGCCCTGTCCCCAGTCCGCCAGCTGCCATGGGCATGGCTTGGGCTTCGCCGCGCTGCCGCAGCTGCCTTCGATGTAGCTGAGCACTCCGTCGAACGTGTCCGCGATCAGCTTGATGTTGATGCCCACCTGGGAGGCGTTGGACTTGAGCTGGAGCACCCCCGCCTCCACCCACGATTGCCCGGTGGCATAGCGCAGCGTGAAGCTGAGCTGCGCACCAGCCCGGATACCGCTACCGCACTGACTGGGGCCGATTCCCGGGTTCTGGCAGGTCGTGACACCACCCGGATTCACGTTCCAGCCGTGAGCGGCGAGCAAACTCCGTGATTCGCCCAGGTTGTAGGGGAACGGGTCGCCCTGCAACGCCGTAGGTGACAAGTAGCTTGTCCGCGGGCTATCACCGACCGGTCCGGTAGAGACCCTGCCATAGCCGTGCAGCGGACCTTCGATGATCGCTGCCTGGTTCACCAGGAGCTGGAAGGCCCTCCTGAAGTACAGCTGACGGAAGATGGCCACCTGCGGATTGGCTGGGTTGAAGTTGTAGGGGAAGTAGCTGAGTCCCCAGGTATACACAGCGTGCAGCTGGTACCCGGCTACCGGGTTCTGTCCGGCTGACGATCCTGGCGGCGGAACTGGCGCATCGACGGTGGGCAGGTAGCCGACATCCAGCGCGTTGTTTCCGCCAGCTTGCAGCACGTTGAACTCGGCCTGCTCCGAGGTAAACGGCAGTTCTTTGAATACCGCGATGTGATGGGCCGCCGCGGGGCCGGTATAGCGCGAGTTCCAGGCGAAGGTGAGCGCTCCCTGCGAGACGCTGGCCAGCCGCCATGGTCCGTCCACCACGCTCCAGATCGGCGACGACGACCAGTTCGACGGATTCGTCGCGATGCTGTTGAGATAGTTGAACACCGCGGTGCAGTCGCTCACCCGGTGGACGCAGTCGCTGGCCTGATGCGGTCCGGTGACGTCCCAGGCGAGCGGTAGCGGGGTGATCTGGCTGAGCTCGTTGTCGGTGAACCAGGTCGGGGAGAACTTTCCGCTGATCACGAGCTGCACTTCGCTCGTGCCGACCTTGCGGACGCTGGCCACGTTGTCAGGGAAGTCCCCGGGCACGTAGCCGCCCCAGTTGGTATGCGCCTCCGCCTTCATCATGTTCATCCAGAACACCACGTCATCGGCGGTCAGCGACTCACCATTTGACCACTTGTACTGCTGCTTCAGCCTGATGGTCACGACATGACCCTTGTAGCTGGGCAGGTAGGCCAGGCTCAGATTTTCGTTCAAAGTCGGCTGCCCTTTGTCTCCCCACCAGTAGAGCGGCCGGTAGAGCAAGTACTGGAGATTGTCGGTGTTGACGATCGTAAAGTACGTGCCTGGGGCAAATGGGAAAATATAGTTTATGTCGGCATTAGCCGGCAGGGCGTAGGTCACCGTACCGCCCGACACAGGCGTGTTGCCGGTACCGGTCCGGCCGACGACGCCGCAGCCGGTCAGCACCAGCCCGACAGCCAGTGCGCCCGCACCGCCCGCCACGACCCGACGTCGCGGCGCCCGCTGCCCGGCGGCCAGCCCTCGCCTCAGCCGGCTTCCTGTGGCCAGCCGCAGCGCCCGCCGACTTCCTCCAACGCCACGTTCCCGGACGTGACCAGACTGGTCCCGATCCAGCGTTCCGTGTCGCTGCCGAGCGCGCCGCATAGCCGTAGCCCCTTCGTAAGTCCGCCGCCGTTGGCCGCCTGACCCCACAGGCCAGCAAGCGGCCTACCGCACTGGAATTATGTCCCAATTACTGGGAGATCGCTGCCACTTCGGCAGGCTCAGCCCATGGGAACCGTCTCGGCCCGTCGCCATCTGCACGGCACCATCCGACAGCATACTGCCCCCTTAGCTAGCGTTCCCGGTGTGATAGATCGATCCGGCGGGCATAGTGTCAGTTGCCCGGTTAAAGCAGTTGGGGCAGGTCGTGCCACCTCCCGCGGACCGCCCAACCAGGCTGCTGGGCCAGGTATTCTGCTGCACGCGTTGCCATTTCCGGCGGCGCGCCGAAGTCAAGCGTGGCATCGCCGCGACCGGATCTGAAAAGCTAGGAATGTGAGCCCGAAGAGCCGACGCGCCGAATCTTCCGGCGGTTCAGGTCGCTCCGGTTCAACCGGGCGGCTCATTCGGGGCGCCACCGCACCGCCACCGAACGCCCTGTTCGCCGAGATGCTCAGGACAGCGCGAGAGCTGCTGGCAGTCCGCAGCCCGCTGGACGCCGAGTTGATGGTCAGCGAACTGCTCGGAACCTGGTGGAGTCAGCAGCCGGGCCTGGCCGGTCGGCCGCAGACGCGCCGACGCCGGGGCGACGTCGAAGAACTCGTCGGCGAGGGACTGGTGGACTATGCGGCCGGCCAGGGCAGCCCTGCCGCTCTCGCCCTGCTATCCGGCATCGCCTGCCTTGGTACTACGCGCCAGGCGGTTAAGGCCGAGCAGGCCGCGCTTGACCTGATGGAGCGCGGTGTCGCCCGGCCAGCCTGGGCGGAACGTGCCGGCGCCGTCGTGCCCGCCGACTGCTACATCAAGTCCGATGCCTACTACGACCACGACGAGGTCATCTGCGTCTTCAGTTACGCAGGCGAAGAAGAGCACGCACTGGTCACGGTTATCGACTACAACGCAGGCGGGCTGCTGAAGGATGGCTGGGTCACGTCGCAGGTAACGAAGCTGCTCGAGCACTGCCGTGACCTGGTGGAGGCTGATGCAGGGCCGGCTAAGGCCGCCTTCCGCCGGGTTCCGGCACCCGATGTCAGGCGCTTGCTCGAGTCAGCGCTCGAAGTCACGGAGACGATCGCGAACCCCCCGGTCACCACGACCTTCCCGTCGTATCACGCCTTCATCAGGGCTCGCATCCGGACGTTGCCCCCGAGCCAGACCAACCCCGCCGGCCACCGCGGCTCAGCCACATCCGGCTGGGCGCCATCCGGCCCATCTCCATCGGGCTCAGCCCTTTCCGGCTGGGTTCCCTCCGGCTCCGCCCACCCGATGCCTGCGCTCCAGGGCTCGGCCTACGGCGGCTCTCTTCAGGCTTCCCGACAGCACAGCGACGGTGCGAACCCTGCCGTCGCGATCGGCCCAGGCGCCAGCCGCCGGCCGGTCTGGCGGCAGGACCGCAGGGCGATGCTCGTCGTGGAATTCCTCGCCTCGGACGAGGCCGAGGACCTCTCCGACCTGGAAGCGGCCAGCCGGTGCGCCGACTACATCATCGACTACGGATGCGATCAGGACTTCGGGCGCCCGCTCCGAGTCAGTCCGGCGAAACTTGAGACCTTTCTCCTCGACTGGCTCCCGCGCAAGATCATGCTGACCTCATCGGAGCAGCACGCGATGCCGCACGTACTGGTCGCCTGGTCCCGCTGGGCCGGCGCCAAGTCTGGCCTGGGCATGGCCGCGATCGGAAGCACGGTCGAGTCGGTATTCGACAGCATGCCGACCTTCAGCCGGGTCTACCGCGACCCGGCATCCTTCGGGCTCGAACCGGGCCTCGTGGCACGACTGCTGCCCGACCGCGACCTTGAAGCCTTGCCCCGTCGGGTGTTCGCCTTCGGCGTTCTCGAGGGCACATACCGCGGCACCAACCTGAGCAGCCTCGATCCCGCCAGCCCCGAGCACAGGCGAATCCTGCTGGCAGCGGACCACGACGGCCTGCCTGGCCAGGCCCCGAGTGCGGAGCACCTCGACCAGCACGTCGCGCTGGCCGAGCGGCTCTGGCACGGCGATCCGCCCGAGCTGTGGGAAGCGGCCCAGCGGCTGCTCGACCTGGGCTTGCCGCGACACGCTGTCGTGCATGCGCTGATCGACGCGATCCAGGCAGCGGGTCACGACGACAACGCGATCCGGCTGATACTGCACGAACTGCCGCCCGAACCCGACTGACCGCGCTCAGTCGGGTCAGCCGCCGATACCGCGATAAGCGGCCTCCAAGTCGGCGGCGGAGACTGTTGTCAGCTCCGCCGCGCTTGCCAGGTCACCTAGCTGGGCGACTCTCAGGTCACGGGACGCGCACGCCCGCTCGAACAGGGATCTGGCGAACCTGCCGTTGCCGAGCTCGTCGATACGTCCCTGCTCACACGCCTGCGTGAGGATGCGCTCGAGCACGGGAACCGCTTCGGGCGCGAAGCTGTCCCCGGCCTTGCCGGCGAATATCGTTGCGATCTTGAGCAGCTCGTCGGGCCCGTAGCTGGGAAAAGCGACCCTGACGCTGAAACGTGAGGCAAGGCCGGGGTTGGTGCGCAGGAACCTGCTCATGTCGTCGGTGTAGCCGGCCAGCACTATCACCAGCCGGTCCCGGTCGTCCTCGGCTCTCTTCAGCAACGTTGCCACCGCCTCGGCTCCGAAAGCGTCGCCGCCGGAGTAGCCGTCGTTGTAGAGCGAATAGGCCTCGTCGATGAAGAGCACACCGCCAAGCGCCGAGTCGATCAGCTTGTTGGTCTTGATCGCCGTCGATCCCAGGTGATCACCCACCAGGTCTGCCCGGTGCGCCTCGACGACGCCTGGCCGCACGAGCAGGCCGAGTGCCGCGAAGATCCTCGCCAGGATCCTGGCAACCGTCGTCTTGCCGGTACCCGGAGGCCCGGTGAAGACAAAGTGCCGGACTGGCGGCTGGCTGGTCAGCCCGTGCGCATCGCGCAGTCTCGCGACCCGCAGCTGCGCAGCGATTTCGTGTACTTGCCGCTTGACCGGTTCGAGCCCGACCAGTCCGTCGAGCTCTGCCAGCGCGCTCTCCAGCGTCGGCGTCTCGGCATAGCCGCGGTACCGGGAAGTCAGCTCGCCGTAGGCGTGCTCGAGGTCACCGGCCCCGAGCGTGACCAGGTCAGCGGGAGCAGGCTCGGCGGCAGCGGCCATGACCCGCACGTCCCTGGCCTGGCCGGCCCGCTCCAGCAAGGTGCGGACGAACCTGCCGTTGCCGAGCTCGTCTCCCAGCCTGCGCCTGCCGACTTCCTCGAACATGCGCCACAGCGCGGGCCGGGCCTGCGCGTCGATGAGCTCACCGCGCCGGGCAACGACGAGATCGGCGAGCTGGAGCAGTTCGGCCGGCGAGTATCCGCCGAACTTGATCCTGATGGCGAACCTCGACGCCAGGCCTGGATTGCTTGCCAGAAATGAGTCCATCTGCCGCTCGTAGCCAGCCAGGATGATGACCAGACGATCCCTGTCATCCTCGGCACGCTTCAGCAGTGCCTGAACGGCCTCGTTGCCGAACCTGTCGTTCTGCCCATCGCCTTCGTTCACCAGGCTGTATGCCTCGTCGATGAACAGCACGCCGCCGAGAGCGGCGTCGACCAATTCGTTGGTCTTGATCGCCGTGGCACCCAGGTACTCGCCGACCAGGTCCGACCGCTGGGCCTCGATCACGGTCGGCACGTCGAGCAGCCCGAAGGCGTAAAAGATCTTGGCGACGATCCTGGCTACGGCGGTCTTGCCAGTGCCGGGCGGCCCGAGGAACACGAAGTGCTGCATCGGCTTCTCGGCACCGATGCCAGCCAGCGCCCGCCTGCGGGCTGCCTCGATCGAGGCAGCGATCGACCTGACCTGGTCCTTGACCGCGATGAGGCCGATCATCTCGTCGAGTTCGGCCATGGCTTCCTCGACCGTAATCGCCGGCGGCTCGGCCACGCCGCGGTAATCGGCGCGGTCGCCACCTGCCTGTCCGGCTCCGGCGGAGCCCTGTCCAGGCCGGCCGGCACGTCCTGCGGCCGTCAGGCGCCCGCCGTCCAGGTCGGCCACCGGCCGCCCGTTCGCACCCAGCCTGCCTCCTGGTCGTCCAGCGCCCGCCTGACCGGGACGACCGCCCTGCCCGGGCCGGCCAGCACCCGCCGCGACAGCACCACTACCACCACCGCCAGCCGCACCGCCCGCCCCGCCACCGCCCGGCCCGCCACCGCCCGGCCCGCCACCGCGGGGCGGCTGAGGCGACAGCCAGTTGGCTGGCGCGCCCGTCGCGCCGCCGCGTACCTGTTGCGCACGGTCGGTCTGCCTGCTGTCCTGCCACGCCTTAGCCAGCCGCCAGCCCAGCACAACGCAGGCGACCAGCCACGCGAGCCCTGGGCCGATGAATGAGCGGCCTGAGTCAATTAGCCGGAACAGCGCGATCCCAGGCACCAGCCCGAGCAGCAGCGCCCAGGCCACCGTCCGGCACGGCGGGTACCAGCGGCCGAGCGTCCCCGCATGGGCGGCGAACGCCACCGCGAGCGGCAGCACAAGCAGTGCGTAGCGCGGATTCGTCTCCCAGTGCGCCAGACCGGAAACCAGGACGAAACCCCACAGTGTCACGGACGCCGTGGCCCAGGCTGATCTGCTGCCCGAGATGATGGCGTACGGTGCCAGCGCCAGCGCTACCGGGAACCCGAGCAGGCAGCATGCGATCAGGATGAGCAGTCTGAGCGGCAAGGGGGCCGCGTCGTAGCCGCGGCGGACACGGTCGATGCCGCTACGCACCGGCCCGCGGCCGGTCGCGGACAGTGATCCGTCCGTAGGCGGCATCTCGCTCCCTTACAGCGCTTACTTGTATAGCGCATTACCGCACGCTTGCGCAGATGACATCCAGATGGGATATCAACATCCGGCCCAGGCAAATCTATTCTCACTGATAACCTGCGCGCTCGCACCAGGACACGGCCGTTTCCTGGCACCCGGCTTTCTCCCGCCACCCCGCATCCTGGCGCAGCGCCCTCCTGGCACGACGCAGCGGAGCTGGGCAACCTCGCCCTCGCAGCCTCGCCGCTGCGCTCTCACCGTTGCGCCGCATGCGGCCATACCGGCATTATGGCCACGCACTTTGTCATAGTCGGAGCTAGGCGGGCAGCCGGTACCGCTCGGGACATCAGCAGGCGCGACGCCGGAAGTCCGGGGATGTGCCTGGGACCCAGCGAACCTGGCCGGCCGCGTCAACGGCGAGGTCGACAGCAAGCTAGCGGCAGGGAGAACGCAATGGAGCGGATCGAGGCCGAACTGCTGATTCCAGGCAGCGGTGAACCGGTCAGGGACGGTGTCGTCGTCCTCGACGGGCCGGTGATCAGCTACGCCGGACCGGCTCGCGGAGCCCCGGCCACCCCAGGCGCCCTGGTGTACCGGACCGAGACCGTCATGCCAGGAATGTGGGACTGTCACGGCCACTTCCTCGGCTCGCGCGACCTCAACCTCGACAAGCTTCCGGTCGAGCCGGTAGCGCTACGCGCGGCTCGGTGCGCTCGCGATCTGACCAGTGCGCTCGACGCCGGGATCACGTCGGTGCGCGAGGTCGGCGGCATGGGGGTGTACCTGGCCAGGGCGGTCGCCGAAGGCGTGCTCGACGGGCCGACCATTTACGCGGCAGGCTCGATTCTCAGCACGACCGGCGGCCACGCCGACCTGCATTCCTACCCGCTGGCATGGGTGACCGACTTCGGGCACCATCTCGGCGAACTGCGGCTCGCCGACGGCACGGCCGAGTGCATGCGCGCGGTGCGTGAGCAGCTGCGCAAGAACGCCAAGGTCATCAAAATCTGCGCGTCCGGCGGAGTGATGTCCGAAGTGGACGACCCCATTCACCAGCAATTCACAGTGGCCGAAATGAAGGTAATCGTGGAAGTCGCCGGACTGGCCGACCGGGTCGTCGCGGCGCATTGCCACGGCAAGCCTGGCATCATGGCCGCGATCGACGCCGGCGTCCGTACCATCGAGCACGGCACTTACCTGGACGACGAAGCCTGCGACGCGATGCGTGAGGCAGGCACCATCCTCGTCCCGACCAGGACGATCGTCGAAGACATCATGGCGAATCTGGATGCCGTGCCGGATTACGCCGCCGCGAAGCTCACCGCGATCGCGCACACTCATGCCGAGGCCGCCGCACGGGCCATCGAGCGTGGCGTGACCATAGCGATGGGCACCGACATCGGGGTGACCGGCCCGGACCGGCCAAATTCCTGGGGCGGCAACGGAGCCGAAGTCGTCCACCTAGTCAAGCTCGGAATGACGCCGCTGCAAGCGATCGAGGCAGCCACGGCGACCGCGCCGGGGACGCTAGGCCCGCAGGCGCCACGCAGCGGCAAGCTCGCCGCCGGCTACGACGCCGACGTGCTCACGGTGGGCGCCGACCCGCTGGCGGACATCTCCGTTCTCGGCCGTCCTGAGCACATCACCGGCGTGTGGACCGCAGGCCGCCGGGTAAAAGGCTAGAACGCCCAATACAAAAGTCCCGGCTGCATAGGGCCGACACTATCGGAATACGCTGGCGTCGCCGTCGTCCCCTCGTCAACAATTATCCGGTAAGCCGCTGCTGCGGCTTGTGCATTAGTCGGCAGGACTGGCACATCACCGGTTAAAAGGGGGCGGTTGGATGGATGGCGCGCTCAGCTCAAGGCGCGTGCTTGCCCGCCGCGCGGCCACGGCGGCCGCGGCAATTGCGGCCATGTTGCTGCTGGCTAGCTCAGCGTCCGCGTCGGTTCCGGCTCGCCCGGCCGCAGGACGCAGCCTGCAGACGCTGTTCGGCACGGTACGCGTCTTCGCCAGGGCGTCCAGCCATGCGTCGATCAGGGCAAAGCTGAAAGACGCCGGGACCGGCGTCAGCGTGACCTGCTGGACGACCGGCACCGATTACAAGGGCATGCCGATCTGGTATCAGATCTCGGCACCGGCCGCTGGCTATATTCCCGCGTTCAACGTTGACGCGCATTTCTCGCCGGCAGCGGGCGTGCCACATTGCCTTACCCCGGCATTTAGCGCGCAGTTCTATTCGCTTGAGGTCAACCTGCGCATCCGACGCAGACCATCGACCGGAGCTACCATCACCGGTTATCTCGTCAGCGTGGGCAGCAAAGTCAAAGTCGACTGCTTCGTCACGGGGAACCCTATCTTCGGCGACGCCATCTGGTATCACTCCCGGTACCCCGCGATTGGCTACGTGACCGGGCGATTCCTCAACACGGGCGGCGATCCCGCACCCGGTGTCCCCCGCTGCTGACCATCCCCTCGTCCCCTCATCCCCCTCCCCGCACCCGCACCCGCACCCGCACCCGCACCCGCACCCGCACCCCGCATCGATGGCCCATCGGTGCTGCTATTACGTCACCAACGGGCCATCGGTGCGGCTGGCGAGTCGGGTGAGTCGGTACGGAAACAGGCGATGGGGCTGGCCCAAGCCTTGGGTCAGCCCCATCGCAACCTGGTGGTAGTGGGGAAGAGCACTCATTCGGATGATGCGGTACTCCCCCGTCGGCGGTGCCTCGTGGCGCGGTAGGCGTCCACGGCCTTCCGGGAGCTGCGTCCAAATGCCATCCGCGCCCCGGGCTGAATCCCGGCGACCGCGCCGCGCGGTCCTGGGCAGGGCTCTGCCCAGGAAACAGCCGGCACCCGGTGTCCCACGCTGCTGACCATCCCTCAGCCCCTCGACCCCTGCCCCGCACCCGCTCCCTTCCCCGCACCGCGCACCCGCGCCCGCGCCCGCACCCTTCCCCGCACCGCGCACCCCGCACCCGCACCCCGCATCGATGGCCCATCGGTGCTGCTATTACGTCACCAACGGGCCATCGGTGCGGCTGGCGAGTCGGGTGAGTCGGGTGAGTCGGTATGGAAACAGGCGATGGGGCTGGCCCAAGCCTTGGGCCAGCCCCATCCGCAACCGCAACCTGGCGGCTAGCTGCAGCCGCTGGTGGAGCCGCAGCCCTCGCAGACGTAGCAACTGCCAGCCGGGCGCATCTTAGTTCCGCAGGTCAGGCAGAGCGGGGCATCGGCGACCCGACCCTGGTGCGACTCGATCAGCTCCGTCGAGCTTCGCGGTGCGGCGAGCGAGCCTGCCGTGATGTTGCGTTCTGGCTGGTGATGTTCCCCGGCTCGGGCCACTGGCTTCAGTCGCTCTCTGGGCACCGACTGGGCCAGTTCCTCGGGGTCGACCTCCTCGCCGCTGCCGGCCTGATCACCGTCGAGGGCGGCCGAACGCTCGGCGACCGACAGGATGCCCAGGTCAGCCCGCTGCTCATAGGGCAGATGGTCGAGCGCCAGCCGTCGGAAGATGTAGTCCATGACCGAGCTGACCATCCTGATGTCCGGGTCGTCGGTGATCCCAGCCGGCTCGAACCGCATGTTTGTAAATTTCGCAACATAGGACTCCAGCGGAATGCCGTACTGGAGACCGACGGAGATCGCGATCGAGAACGCGTCCATCACGCCCGCCAGCGTCGAGCCTTGCTTGCCCAGCTTGAGAAACACCTCGCCGACTCCGTCGTCCGGGTAGGTCGACGCGGTCATGTACCCCTCGGAACCGGCCACCGAGAACCGGGTCACCGTCGCCGACCTCTTCCTGGGCAGCCGACGCCGGACCGGCCGCGCCGGGTGCGGCACCGCCTGCCCGGCCGCCTGCCCGGCCGCCTGCCCGATCGGCTCAGCCGTGGCCGACGCAGCGGACATCGTGGCCTGCTCCTGCTTGGTCTTGGCCACCGAGAGCGGCTGACCCACCTTGCAGTTGTCACGGTAGATGGCCAGTGCCTTGAGGCCGAGCTTCCAGCCCTCGAAGTAGATCTTCTCGATGTCCTCGATGGTGGCGGTCTCTGGCAGGTTGACCGTCTTGCTGATCGCCCCGGAGAGTGCCGGCTGGACGGCGGCCATCATCCGGACGTGACCCATCGGGCTGATCGAGCGTTCCCCCATCGCACAGTCGAAGACCTCGTAGTGCTCGGCCTTCAGACCGGGCGCGCCGACGACGTGGCCGTGCTCTGCGATGTACTCGACGATCGCCTCGGCCTGTTCCGGCTGGTACCCGAGGTTCTTCAGCGCGCGCGGCACGGTCTGGTTGACAATCTGCATCGACCCGCCGCCGACCAGCTTCTTGAACTTCACAAGCGCCAGGTCCGGCTCGACACCAGTGGTGTCGCAGTCCATCATAAGCCCGATAGTTCCGGTCGGAGCAAGCAATGAGGCTTGCGCATTCCTATATCCGTTTTCTTCACCCAATTTCAAGCATTCCTGCCAGGCCTTGTTGGCGGCGGCCAGGATCGCCTCGTCCTTGCCGGCCGGCTTGGTCATCGCCTGACTTGCCGCCGCGTGCTTGACCATGACCCGCTTGTGCGCCGTGGCGTTGCGGGCG
>Ga0307372_10000917_pt1 | contig 51663 bp, 52 predicted proteins | sample OX1MG_FD_202533 | JGI IMG/M metagenome (GOLD analysis project Ga0307372, IMG submission 202533) | Soil microbial communities from Risofladan, Vaasa, Finland - OX-1 | ecosystem: Environmental > Terrestrial > Soil > Coastal area > Acid sulfate soil | place: Finland: Risofladan, Vaasa | collected...
GAGCTCATCCAGCTCGGCTGCACGAAGCTCATGCGCGTCGGGACCTGCGGCGGGCTGCAGCCGCACCACGCGCTCGGCGATCTCATCGTCGCCCTCACCGCCGTCCCCGCCGACTCGACGGCGATGCACCTCGTCGGCAACGAGCCGCACTGCCCGACCGCCGCGTGGCCGCTCGTCCACGGCGCGGTGCACGCTGCGAAGGAGCTCGCCCAGCCGATGCACGTCGGGCCGATCGTGTCGAGCGACGTCTTCTACAACCCCGACGGCGGCCAGTATCAGCGGTGGTCGAGCCGGGGCGTCCTCGCCGTCGAGATGGAAGCGGCCGCGCTCTTCACCGTCGCGGCGCTCGGCGGGATCGGGAAGGTGCCGGACATCCAGGCGGGCTGCCTCCTCACGGTTTCCGACATCGTCGTCGAAGGCGTGTTCACGCGGATCTCGGACGAGGAGCTGCAGGCGGCGGTCGACCGGATGACCCGCGTCGCGCTCATGACCGTCACGTCCGATTAGCGGCGAACCGCTTTTCCTCGTCAACCCGGCGTCGGGCAACGGCGCGACCGGAAAGCGCTGGCCGGACCTGCGCCGCCGCGCGGCCGAGCTCGGCCTGACGGGCGACGAGGTGCTCTCCGAGTATCCCGGCCACCTCGCCGAGGCTGCGCGGGACGCCGGCGACCGGCTGCTCGTCGTCGTCGGCGGCGACGGGACGATGAACGAGGTCGTGAACGGCGCGGCGGCGACGAACGCGGAGATCGCCATCCTCCCGAACGGCACCGGCCAGGACTTCGGCCGCACGCACGCGATCCCGACCGGCTTCGACGACGCCGTGCGCATCGCGCTCGGCGGCGAGACGCGCGCGATCGACATCGGCCGCGTCGTGCTGGGCGGCGAGACCCGCTACTTCGCGAACGTCGGCTCGGCGGGGATGAGCGGCTCGGTCGCACGCCGCGCGAACTCGATGTCGAAGCGGCTCGGCGGGCGCGCGACGTTCTTCTACGCGCTGACCCGGGAGTTCCTCGCGTGGCAGAACACCGAGGTGACCGTCCGCCTCGACGGCGGCGAGGAGAGGCGCGGCGCCAGGCACGACGTGATCGTCGCGATCGGGCGCTGGCACGGCGGCGGCATGCACCTCGCGCCGGATGCGAGCCACGACGATGGCCTCTTCGACGTCGTCCTCATCGGCGACGTGAACAAGCTCGACTTCCTCACGACGGCGCCGCGGCTCTACACGGGGAAGTACCTGTCGCATCCGAAGGTCGACCACACCCGCAGCGCGACGGTCGAGATCGACGCGGCCGAGCCGCTGCCGGTCGAGGTCGACGGCGAGCCGATCGGGACGACGCCTGCGCGGTTCGAAGTCGTTCCCGCGGCACTCCGCATCCGTGTCCCGCAGCAGTAACAGACTGCTACCAGCGTTGGCAGGCGCTGCCTTCGCGGCGCTGGCGGGCCTGGTCGCCTCGGGTGCGCTGAACGGCTTCGACCAGTGGGCGTGCGACCACGTGATGCCGCTTGCCGGACCGCCGATCGGCGGGCCGCCGAGCATCCTCGAGTCTCTCGTGCCGCTCCTCCACGCGGCGTGGCGCCCGGCCGGCGTCGCGGTGGCACAGATCGTCACCCTCCCCGGGCAGGTGCTGATCTCCTTCGTGCTCGTCGCCGTGGGAGCGTGGAAGCTCCGTGCGCCGGGCTGGATCGTCGCGTGGCTCGGCTCTACGGCTGTCGAGTTCGTCCTCCGCCACATCCTGACCCGTCCGGCGCTCTATCGCGGCGGCGTCCATGTGACAGCGTTCGACTCGTCGTGGCCGAGCGGGCACGCGCTGCGGTGCGCGCTCGTCGCGGCCGTCCTCGCGACCGCATGGCCGCGGGCGCGGTGGTTGCTGGCGGCGTGGCTGGTCGCGTCGGTCGTGCTCCTCGAGATCGCCGGCTTCCACGCGCCGACGGATCTGGCCGGCGGGTTGCTGCTAGCTCTTCTTGCCTGGCGTGCTGCCGGTCGTCCCGCTTGGGCTCTTCGCGAGGCGTGAGACCTTCTTCTCGAGCGCGGAGAGCCGGTGCTCGAGCTCCTCGTAGCCCTTCGTGCGGCGCTGCAGCTCGTCGACCTTGTCGGCGAGACCCTTGAGGGCGTGCAGCACCTTGTCGGCGCCCGGCGCCTCGGAGAGTTTCTGGATCGCCTCCTCGCTCAGGTCAGCCAGACGGCCCAACAGATCTTGCTTGCGCTCTGCCATCGCTCCTCCTCGTGGGATCACAGGACGATACCGCTCAGCGCGCTGAGAGTCTCCCCCGCGCCGCCGTCGATAACCATCGCGGCGTCGGCATCCCAGGGCGTCGGGCCGCGGTTGACGATGGCGAGGGAGCCGCCCGCGGCGAGCGTCTCCTCCGGCAACCCCGCGACTGGATACACCTCGAGCGACGAGCCGACGACGAGGAGGAGCCGCGCCTCCGCCGCGAGCTGCTGCGCCTGCTCGATGGCCGCCGCCGGGAGCATCTCGCCGAACATCACCACGCCGGGCTTGAGGATCTCGCCGCACTCCGGGCACGCAGGCAGCGGCAGCTGCGCGACCGCCTCGGCCATCGGCACACGGACGCCGCAGTGGATGCACTCCGCCTCACGCAGCGAGCCGTGAACCTCGACGATCTCCTGCGAGCCGGCCCGCGCGTGGAGCCCGTCGACGTTCTGCGTCACCACCGCGCGCACGAAGCGCGCCTCCTCGAGCCGCGCGAGGGCGTGATGCCCGGAGTTCGGCTCGGCGCTCGCGAGGACGTCGAGGCGTAGCGCGTAGAACTCCCAGACGCGCGCCGGATCGCGGCGAAACGCGTCGATGTGCGCGACCTCGAAGGGGTCGTACTTCGCCCAGATCCCCTCCGCCGAGCGAAAGTCGGGGATGCCGGACTCGGTGGAGATCCCCGCTCCCGTCAGGACGACGCAGGGTTGCCGCTCGCGCACGAGCTCGGCGAGGCGCTCGACCACGCGTCCACGCTAATCCGTACAAGTCGCGCTTGCGCCGGCCCGCTCGGCGTGGGAAACCGTACGCATGAGAGTAGGTGTGCTCGGCACTCCTGCCAACGCCGCGAACGAGCCGCTCGTCTCCGCGTGGATCGAGCACGGCGTCGACTGCGGGCTGATCGGCCCAGAGGACGTGCTGGCCGACGGCTTCGACCTCGTCGTAGGACGGGTAGACGTCCGGGCGACGCTCGACGGCGTCGAGCCGGGTCTCCTCGCCTTGCTGCTCGCGGAGCGTCGCGGCACGCCCATCGTCAACCGGGCGACGGCCCTGTTGGGGACGCACGACAAGCTGCGCACCGCCGCGATCCTCGGCCGCACCCGCCTCCCGCATCCCACGACCGGCTGGCTGCGGCCGCGCGAGGCAGCCGTAACCCCGCCTCGAGCTCCCGTCGTCCTCAAGCCGCGCTTCGGAAGCTGGGGCCGGGACGTCCGTCTCTGTCGAACCGACCGCGAGGTCGCAGCCGCACTCGCCGAGTTCGCGTCTCGTCCGTGGTTCCGACGCCACGGCGTGATCGCGCAGGAACCGGTGCCGACACCCGGCTTCGACCTGCGCGTGCTCGTCGCGCGCGGACACGTCGTCGGTGCGATCGAGCGGCGCTCGCAGCCGGGCGAGTGGCGGACGAACGTCTCGGTCGGAGCCGACGAGCTGCCCGGGCACGCCGATGCGGTCGCCCGCAAGCTTGCGCTCGCAGCCGCGGCCGCGGTGGGAATCGACCTTGTCGGCGTCGACCTGATGCCCCAACCCGACGGCGGCTACGTCGTCATCGAGCTGAACGGCGCCGTGGACTTTGATCCGCTCTACCTCCCGGGCCGGGACGTTTACGCGAGCGTCGCGGACAGCCTCGGCCTCGGTATCCGGAGACCGGAGGAGCTTCAGCCGAGATACTGAGCTCCGTGGACGGGTTCACGTTCTCGACACCGGTGCGCGTGCGCTTCGCGGACACGGACGCGCAGGGGATCGCGCACAACGCCGCCTACCTCGTGTGGTTCGAGGTCGCGCGCGTCGAGTACCTGCGGAAGTTCGCCGGCGGATACCAGGCGCTGCGCGAGCGCGGGATCGAGGCGCTCGTGCTCGAGTCGTTCTGCCGCTACCGGACGCCGGCGGTGTTCGACGACGAGCTCGTCATCCACTGCCGCTGCGTCGGGCTGCGCGGCGCGCGGTTCCGGTACGAGTACGCGATCACCCGCGATGAGGAGCTCGTCGCGGACGGCCACACCGAGCACGCGTGCGTGGACGCGGCGACGATGCGGCCGACGCGCGTTCCCGTGTGGCTCGCGGAGGCGATCAGCGTCGCGGAGGGCTGACGGCCTTCTCGAACAGCGCGCCGAGCTGCGCGACCTCGCGCGCGTCGAGACGCGAGAGGTAGAGCTCGCGCACGATGGCGTGGTGCGTGCGCTGCGCACGCCGCAACTCACGAACGCCCTTCGGGGTCAGCGTCGCGAAGAACGCACGTCCGTCCGCGGGGTCTGGGCCGCGCCGGAGAAGGCCACGTCCCTCGAGACGCGCGACCGCCCTGGTGATGCCGCTCGGCGTAAGCAGACGCTGCTCGCCGAGCGCGCTCATCCGTTGTCGAGCGCCGGGCTGGCCGACGAGCGTGATGAGGATCCCGTAGTCGTCGAGCGAGAGCCCGTGATCGGCGCGCAGCCGACCGTCGAGCGCGCGGGTCACGCTCTCCCGCAGCCGCAGCAGGCCCCGCCACGCCGCGAACTCCTCGGGTGAGAACGAGTCCGGCTCGGGCGGGAGATTACTTGACATAGTCAAATTGTTTCGGGAAACTACTTGCGCCGCGCAACTATATCCCCGGAGGTCCACTCTCATGTCGACGATTCTCGCTCCGAAGTTCCTATCCCCCGACGACGGCCTTCGCCTGCAGTCCGGCCCAGGACGCGACCTCATCTTCAAGGTCACGGGCGAGGACACCGCCGGCGCGTTCGACTACTTCGTCGTCGAGGTCGCGCCGCACGGCGGGCCGCCGCTCCATGTCCACCACACGCAGGAGGAGACGATCCACGTCCTCTCTGGGCGCTTCAAGGTCAGAGTCGGCGACGAAGAGGCCGTGCTCGAGAAGGGCGGCTTCGCGTTCATGCCGTCCGGGCTGCCCCACGCCTTCCTCAACCTCACGGACGAAGACGCGGAGATCGTCATCGTCTACACGCCCGGCGGCGGCCACCGCTTCTACGAGGAGCTCGGCCCGCTGACGCGCAACGGAGCGCCGGACCGCGCCGAGGTCGCTGCGTGCTTCGAGCGCCACGACATGACGCTGCTCGGGCCGCCTCTCTCCGCGGACTAGTTCTTCGGCATGAAGATCTCGCGCGCGATCACGAGGCGCTGGATCTGGGACGTGCCCTCGTAGATCTGGAACAGCTTCGCGTCGCGCATGAGCTTCTCGACCGGGTACTCCTTCATGTAGCCGTACCCGCCGAAGACCTGGACCGCGTCGGTCGTGACCTTCATCGCAGTGTCGGCGGCGAACCGCTTCGCGAACGAGGAGTAGAGCGTCGCCTTGCGGCCGTAGCCCTGGTCGAGCATCCATGCCGCCTGCCAGCAGAGGAGCCGCGACGCCTCGATCTCCGTCGCCATGTCGGCGATCATGAAGTTCACGCCCTGGTGCATCGCGATCGGCATGTCGAACGTGACGCGCTCCTTCGCGTACGCGACCGCGTGCTCGTACGCCGCCTGCGCGACGCCGACGGCGCCGATCGCCGTTCCGGGCCGCGTCGCATCGAGCGTCGCCATCGCGATCTTGAAGCCGTCGCCCTCCTCGCCGATCCGGCTCTCGACGGGAACGCGGACGTCCTGGAGTGCGAACGCGGACGTGTCCGTCGCGCGCTGGCCCATCTTGTCGAGGTGCTGCTCGAGCGTCACGCCGGGCGCGTCCATCGGGACGACGAAGCACGACATCTCCTTCTTGTCCGTCTTCGCGAAGATCGTCGCCCACGCCGCGTAGCCGGCGTTCGTGATGAACGTCTTCGAGCCGTTGATGACGTACTCGTCGCCCTCGCGGACGGCCGTCGTCTTGAGGGACGCGACGTCGGAACCCGCTCCCGGCTCGGACAAGCCGAACGAGGCGAGAATCGGCTCCTCGATGAGCGGCGTCAGCCACTTGCGCTTCTGCTCGTCGCTGCCGAAGCCGATCACCGGGCCGGCGCCGAGACCGTTCGCCGTGATCGACGTACCGATGCCGGAGCAGCCCCAGTAGAGCTCCTCGCCGACGAGCATCCCGTCGAATGCCGGAAGGCCCGGGCCGCCGAACTCCTCGGGGACGTGGAGGTTCATCAGGCCGACCTCGTGCGCCTTCTCGATCACGTCGGCCGGATGACGCATGTGCTCGTCGCATTCCGCCTCGCGCGGGCGGATCTCCTTCTCGGCAAACTCGCGGGCGAGGGCGCGCAACTCCTTCTGCTCGTCGGTGAGGGCAAAGGAGACGCCCGTTGCCGTGCGCTCGTCGATGGCGGCCATCGAACCTCCACAAAAGTGTTGATTGAACGGTCAGTCAACGATACCTTGTCCGACCGGAAAACGCTTGAAACCATACGATGGGGCCATGGCGACGACTTCACCCGCGACGGCGATCGACCGGCTCGACTTCATCGGCATCGACGCCCTCCTCTCCGACGAGGAACGCGCGATCCGCGACACCGTGCGGCAGTTCGTGGCCGAGAAGGTCAAGCCGTACGTCGGCGAGTGGTTCGAGAAGGGCGAGATCCCGCTCGACCTCATCCCGGAGCTCGCGCAGCTCGGGCTCTTCGGGATGCACCTCGACGACTACGGGCTCCCGGGCGCCAGCTCGGTCATGTACGGCCTCGTCTGCCAGGAGCTCGAGGCGGGAGACGCCGGGATCCGCAGCCTCGTCTCCGTCCAGGGCTCGCTCTCGATGTTCGCGATCTGGAAATGGGGCTCGGAGGAGCAGAAGCAACGCTGGCTCCCCGCGATGCACGCGGGCGAGAAGATCGGCTGCTTCGGGCTGACGGAGCCTGACGCCGGCTCCGACCCCGGCGCAATGCGGACGTCGGCGAAGCGCGACGGCTCCGACTGGATTCTCAACGGCGCGAAGATGTGGATCACGAACGGCTCGATCGCCGACGTCGCGGTCGTCTGGGCGCGCACCGAGGACGGCAAGATCAACGGCTTCCTCGTCGAGAAGGACATGCCCGGCTTCGAGGCGCCGCTCATGCACCACAAGCTCTCGCTGCGCGCGTCGGTCACGTCCGAGCTCGTCCTCAAGGACGTGCGCGTGCCGGAGGAGAGCCGCTTCCCCGAGATCGACTCGCTGCGCGGCCCGCTCTCCTGTCTCAACGAGGCGCGCTTCGGGATCGTGTTCGGCGTCGTCGGCTCGGCGCGCACGTGCCTCGAGACCGCGCTCGACTACGCGAAGGAGCGGATCGTCTTCGGCAAGCCGATCGCCGGCTACCAGCTCACGCAGCAGAAGCTCGCGGAGATGTCGCTCGAGGTGAGCCGCGCCTCGCTGATGGCCCTCCACCTCGGCCGCATGAAGGACGAGGGGATCCTCCGGCCCGAGCACGTCTCGCTCGGGAAGATGGGCAACGTCCGCGGAGCGCTCGAGGTGGCGCGGACCGCGCGCTCGATCCTCGGCGGCAACGGGATCACGCTCGAGTACCCGGTTATCCGCCACATGAACAACCTCGAGACCGTCCTCACGTACGAGGGCACGCACGAGGTGCACACGCTCTCGGTCGGCAAGGCGCTGACCGGCGAGAACGCGTTCCGCTGACGACGGCCGGTGGCAGCCACTTACGAGAGTGTGACGGGCGCAAACCGCTTGGTCTAGCGGCGCGCCGGAAAGTCGTGACCCTGTTGCGACGGTCTTGTGATGGTGGCTGCCACCGGCCGTCGAGGCGCGCAGGCACTCAGTCGGCAAGGCGCTGACCGGCGAGAACGCGTTCCGCTAGGCGCCGGCTCCTAGCCTCAGTAGCGTTCAGTCGGTGCAACGCCGCTACGACACGGCGATCGTCTTCCTGCTGGGCTACCCCGGGATGGGCAAGCGGACAGTCGGCGGCGCGCTGGCCACGCTCATCGACGCGGTGCTGCTGGACAATGCCCGCATCCACGGGGTCCTGCTCGAGCCGTTCCGCTGGGATGGGGTCGCGCCGCTTCCTCCGGAGATCTGGGACCGGGTCACGCCGATTCGGCAGGCGTTGCTCGGCGTGATCGAAGATCTCGCGCCCGCGTCCAATAGCTACGTCTTCACGAACGTGCTGGAGGACGAAGCGTCGTCAGCCGAGCACTACGACAGCATCAAGTCGCTGGCCGCTCGTCGCGGATCGTTGTTCCTGGCTGTCCAGCTTGACTGCGACATCGACGTGCAGGTCAGCCGGATCGCCAACCCCGACCGCATCGCCCTGCGCAAGGGCTCGGACCCTCCCGCTTACCGCTGGCACCGTCAGAACGTGACGCTGTTCGAGCCGCCGGCGGAGGACTGTTACGACATAGACACCACGAGCACCTCGCCGCAGGACAACGCCGAGTTGATCCGGGCCGAACTGGTGCGCCGCGGCTTCGTCGCCTAGCCGAGGCCGGGGCCGGTTGGCGCCGGTAGCGGGCTCTGCGGGAGGCCCTCGCGCGGCTCGCCCTCGTTGTACGCCGACGGGGCGACGTCGTTCGGGCCGTCGGGATAGAAGACGCTCGCGAGCCGCTGGATGTGGAGCCGGCCCGGGCCGAGCTCGTACTGGCCACCGCCGTACATGCGGATCCCCCGCTCCTCCGCTGCCTCGATCGTCGCAAGCAGCTCGCGCACCGTCCCGAACCGCGACGGCTTGATGTTGAGCCACTGCGGCGCGACCGAGAGGCCGTTCAGATCGGAGAGCGAGTGGACGGGAGCGTCGAAGCTGAGCCTGTCCTCGGCGCCGGCGAGCGCCTCGAGGCAGCCGTCCTCGAGCCACGCGTCCTCGATCACGACGTCGGGCAGCTCCTCCGCGACCGCGCGGTAGAGCTCGGGATCGGGCTCGAGATCGACGCTCGTGCCGCGGTAGTACGCCTTCAGGTCGACGACGCGGACGCGGTCGAGCGCGCGGAGCCGCCGGAGGAGGTCGCGGTCCCAGTCCTCCTCCGCGTCGAGCTTGAACTCGAGGTCCGGTGCGACCGCGAGCCAGCGCTCGGGATCGGCGCGGGTCGAGACGACGAAGCGGACGGGACGCCCCGGGCGTCCGACGACGTCGCCGAGCCCCAGCCCGTTCTGGCGCAGCGCGAGGTCGAGCGCGGCACTCTCGAAGGCCCATCGGCGGTAGCCCTCGGCCAGCTCCTCGAAGCGGTCGAGGAAGACCGAGAAGTCCGCGACCGTCCACGTCCCGGCGAGCATGAGGTCGGACGGGACACCGTCGTGCGACTCGGCTTCGTATGTGACGTCCTCTCCGACGCCCGCGGCCCCGTCGCCGTCGATCTCGACGACCGTCGTGACGCGCGTCCATCCGGACGGCGTCGCCAACTCGCGGCGCTCGAGCGTGTAGCCGTCGACGCGGAGCTCGAGCCCCGCGACGGAATCCCATAACGACATACTCCGAGCATATGAGGCGCACGCTCTTCGTGACTCTCGTGGCCGCGTTCGCGCTCGCCGCCCCCGCGGGCGCCGGACTGCCACGGGCCGGGCTCCTCGTCCCGGGACGCTCGCTCGGCGGCATTCGCCTCGGGGACACGGCGCGCGCCGTCCGCGCGGCGCTCGGCCACCGGTACGGCGTGTGCAACGACTGCGCTCGGCCGACGTGGTACTTCACGTACAAGCCGTTCGACGCGCACGGTCTCGCCGTCGAGTTCGAGCACCGGCAGGTCGTCGCGGTCTACACGCTCTGGCAGCCGACCGGCTGGCACGCGACGAACGGCCTGCGCCTCGGCGCGTCGCCGCTCGCCGTGCACGGGCGCGCCGGGCGGCTCCGGACGATCGCGTGCGACGGCTACGACGCGCTCGTCGCCGACCGCGCCGGCTCGCGCACGGCGTACTTCCTCTTCAACGGCTCGCTGTGGGGATTCGGGCTGTTCCTTCCCAACTGGAGCCCGTGCCGATGATCGAGCTCGCCGACGTCGAGGCCGCGGCGGAACGGCTCGCCGGAGTAGCGCACCGCACGCCGGTCGTCACGTCGCGCACGCTCGACGAACGCGTCGGCGCTAGCGTCCACGTCAAGGCGGAGTGCTTCCAGCGCGTCGGCGCGTTCAAGTTCCGCGGCGCGTACAACAAGATCTCCTCGCTCGATGCGGAAACGCTCTCGCGCGGCGTCGTGGCGTACTCCTCCGGCAACCACGCGCAGGCTGTCGCGCTCGCGGCGAAGCTCCTCGGCTCCCGCGCGACGATCGTCATGCCCGCGGACGCGCCCGCGGCGAAGCTCGATGCGACACGCGGCTACGGCGCGGAGATCGTCACGTACGACCGCTGGACCGAGAGCCGCGAGGAGATCGGCGCCGCCCTCGCCGCCGAGCGCGGCCTCGAGCTCGTGCCGCCGTACGACGACCCGCTCGTGATGGCCGGCCAGGGGACGGCGGCGCTCGAGCTCCTCGCAGACGTCCCCGACCTCGATCTCCTCCTCGTCCCGGTCAGCGGCGGCGGCCTGATCGCCGGCTGCTCGACCGTCGTGAAGGCGCTGCGCCCGGACTGCCGCGTCGTCGGCGTCGAGCCGGTGGCCGGGGATGACACGCGCCGGTCGCTCGCCGCGGGCGAGCGCATCCGCATCGAGGTGCCGCGCACGATCGCCGACGGCCTGCAGGCGCCCGAGCCCGGCGCGCTGACGTTCGAGGTGAACTCGAGCCGCGTGGACGAGATCGTGACCGTGACCGACGACGAGATCGTCGCGGCGATGGTCTTCCTCTACGAGCGCCTCAAGCTCGTCGCCGAGCCGAGCGGAGCCGTCGGCGTCGCGGCTCTTCTCTCCGGAAAGCTCGACGCCCGCGATCGCACCGTCGGCGTGATCCTCTCCGGCGGGAACGTCGGCGCGGCGCGCTTCGCCGAGCTACTCAGTTGGCCTGTAGCCCGCTGAGGTTGATCTCGAAGAACGTCTTCTCCGCCGCGGCGACGTCGTCCTCGCCGACGGGGAGGCGGTCGAGCACCCAGCCGGTGAGCAGCTCGTCGATGCCGCCGTACACGATCGTCGCCGCGACGCGCGGCTCGATGTCCTGCCGGAACTCGCCGCGCTCGATGCCGCGGGCGACGATGCGCTCGATGAGGTCGATCGGCTGCGCGAGCTCGCCGATCCGCGCCGCGAGCTCCGGGCTGCGGCCGAACTCCTGGATGACGACGCGGACGACGTCGGGCAGGTGCAGCCACGTGCGGAGGATGATCGCCGAGACGTGGCGGAGCTGGTCGACGGCTGGCTCGTCGGTCTCCTCGACGCTCCCGATCCGGTCGAGAAGGACGCTCCAGTTCTCGTGGAAGACGGCCTGGAGCACGGCGTCCTTCGACTCGAAGTAGTGGTAGAGGAGGCCGTGCGCGACGCCGGCTTCCTCCGCGATGTCGCCGACCCGGCTCGCGTGGAAGCCCTTGCGCGCGAACACGCGAACGGCTGCGTCCAGAATCTGGCGCCGCCTGTCCTCGGAGGCTGACCGTTCGCTCAAGCGCCAGAGGATACGCTGACCCGGATGAAGCGGGCTCTCCTGCTCGTCGTCACGCTCGTCGCCCTCGGCGTCGTCGGCCCGGCCGGCGCATCGAGCTCGCAGGCGCGAGTTCTCGCGATCACGTTCGGGCCGGATCTCGAGATCAACCCGGTCACGCAGGGCTACCTCACGAGCCAGCTCTCCCACGCCGCGAGCGCCGGCTACGACGCGGCCGTGATCCTCCTCGACACGCCCGGCGGGCTCTCGACGTCGATGAAGACGATCTTCGAGGCGGAGCTCGCCTCGAAGGTGCCGGTGATCGTCTACGTCTCGCCCGAGGGTGCGCGCGCGGCATCGGCCGGCGTCTGGGTCTCGGAGGCGGCCGACGTCCTCGCGATGTCGCCGACGTCGAACATCGGCTCGTCGACGCCGATCGACTCGACCGGCGCGAACCTCGGCTCCGACCTGCGGCGGAAGGTGATCAACGACGCAGCCGCCTCGCTCACGGCGCTCGCGCAGACGCACCACCGCAACACGACATGGCCGAAGAAGGCCGTCGAGGTCGCGTCCAACCTCACCGCCCAGCAGGCGCTCAAGATGCACGTCATCGACTTCATCTCGCCGTCGCTCCCCGCCCTCCTCAAGACGCTCGACGGCTACAAGACGAAGGATGCGCAGCGGCCGTTCACGCTCCACCTCGCCGGCGCGCAGATCGACTACGTCAGCCCCGGCTTCCTGACGCGCTTCTTCAACACGCTCCTCGACCCGAACCTCATCAGCCTGCTCTTCCTGCTCGGCCTGATCGGCATCGGCTTCGAGATCTTCCACCCCGGCGTCATCCTGCCCGGGGTGGTCGGCGCGATCAGCATGATCACCGCCTTCTGGGGCTTCTCGATCCTGACCCCGAGCTGGGGCGGAATCGCGCTGATCGTGCTCGGGATAGCGCTCTTCCTCATCGATCTGCACGCGCCGACACACGGGGTGCTCACCGTCGGCGGGGTGATATCGCTTGGGTTCGGCCTCGGCCTGCTCTTCCAGAACGAGCCTGCCGCATACCACGTCAACACGTGGCTCATCGTCGGGATAGGCAGCTCCCTCGGCCTGGGCTGGGCGTTCGCGTTGAGCAAGGGGATAGCGGCCAGACGCCTGCCGGTGAAGACCGGCGTGCAAGGGATGATCGGGAAGACGGGAGAGGTGCGCTCGCCCGAGCTCGTCTTCGTCGACGGTGCGCTCTGGAGCGCGAAGACGGCCGATGACTCACCGCTCGTGCCGGGCGAGCGCGTGCAGGTCTCCGCAGTGAACGGCCTGGTCCTCACCGTGACGAAGTAGGAGGGCGCGGTGAGACGTTGCTCGCCGCAGGGGTGCGATGGGCGTCGCGAGGCAAGGACGCAGGGAGCGCCGATAGCCGGAGGCTCTCGGCGCGACTGAGGACACCGCAGCCGGCGAAGCCGGCCGACGAGCGAAGCGAGGAGTCGCGGCGATCAGCGCGGCCCTGCGGCACAGCCATGTCTCGCCGCGCCCTCCTGCAAGTAGGGTAGGAACGTGTTCGGTTTCGTCCGAGTCCTTCGCGAGTACGAGCGGGCAGTCATGTTCCGCTGGGGACGGCTCGTCGAGCCGACGCGCGGGCCGGGCCTCGTCTGGAAGATCCCGATCGTCGACCAGCTCGTCAAGATCGACCTGCGGACGGTCACGCTCACCATTCCGCCGCAGGAAGTGATCACGAAGGACAACGTCCCGGTGCGCGTCCACGCGGTCGTGTACTTCAAGATCGTCGACCCGAGAAGCGCGATCGTCGAGATCGAGAACTACATGGTCGCGACCTCGCAGATCGGGCAGACGACGCTCCGCTCCGTCCTCGGCCAGCACACGCTCGACGAACTCTTGGCCGAGCAGGAGAAGATCAGCGTGATCCTCCAGGGGATCATCGACGGGGCGACCGAGCCGTGGGGCGTCAAGGTCTCGATGGTCGAGGTGAAGGACGTCGAGATCCCGCAGAGCATGCAGCGGGCCATGGCGCGCCAGGCCGAGGCCGAGCGCGAGCGGCGCGCGAAGATCATCAACGCCGAGGGCGAGTTCCAGGCCGCCGAGAAACTCAAGGACGCGGCGGTCGTGATCGAGGCGCATCCGATCGCGCTGCAGCTGCGCTATCTGCAGACGCTGCTCGAGATCTCGAGCGGGACGACGTCGACGATCATCTTCCCGGCGCCGATCGACATCATCAAGCCCTTCCTCGACGCCGCGTCACAGAAGAAGTAGCGACGGCAGCTCGCGGAGCGTCTCGATCCGCGGCTCGAAGTCCGGGTGGATCCCTTCGCGGTCGAGGAGGACTGCGTGCATCCCGACCGCCCGGGCTCCCTCGACGTCGTCCGCGATCTGATCCCCCACCATCGCCGCTTCGGCCGGCTCGACCTCGAGCAGGTCGAGCACTGCGCGGAAGATCGACGCGTGCGGCTTCGTGCGGCCGTGGTGGAAGGAGCTGATCCCCGCGTCGACGTCGAGCGCGTGGTGGCGGGCGAACTCGCGGACGTCGCGCGCCGAGTTCGAGATGAGGCCGATGCGGAGCCCGGCGGCGCGAATCGTCGCGAAGGTCTCCGCCACGTCGTCGTACAGCTCGAAGTTCTCGTGGCGCTCCCAGGCGCGCGTGATCTCGACGGCACAGTCGTACGCGGAGTCGGCCTCACCGCCCATGCCGCGGATGATCCGCTCGGTGAAGCGGAACCAGATCTCGTCGTCGTGCTCGAGCTCGGGATGGCGGTGGAGATCGACGAGCGCGGCGTCGCGGGCGGCCTCGTAGCGGGAGGGGTCGAGCGCCAGGCCGTACCGCTCGCCGGCACGGACGTAGCCGTCCGGACCGAGCTCCGGGCCTGGCCGCGCGAGAGTGAAGTCGACGTCGAAGAGAACGGCCCTCAGCTCAGCCACTCGACCACCTCGGACAGGTTGACCGAAGCGTCTCCGCCCCAGGCCACGGTCTGGACGATGGTCCATCCGCGCGCGCGCTCGCGGTCGAGACCGAGCTCCGCGCACAAGCGGTCGAGCCGGTAGAAGACGTCGCGCTTCGAGTGACCGAGCTCGCCGGAGCGGACGATCGGCGCGACGCTGAACTCGCGCTCGGCCGCGAGCGGCTTCGGGTCGATGACGAGCCACGGCTCGCGCTCCGCGGCGAGAACGTTCTCGCCGTGGAGATCCTGGTGGACGAGGACAAGCTCTCCCTGCGACGCCGCGAGCTCGCGCGCCAGATCGCCGACCTCTCCCTGGATGTCCCACCACGCGACCTCGTCGGCGAGCGTGGTGAAGCCGGCGGGGTCCTTCCAGAGCCGCGGCAGCAACTCGATGAGGACGCCGAGCGGATCGTCGGAGCCGTCCGAGAGGAACGTGCCCGGCTCGCAGCGCTCGAGCAGGAGCGCGTTGCGCGCGTCGTCGCGGCGGAGGAGCCGCGCTGCGCCGTCGCCGTCCCAGCGCTCGAGCGCGTCCGCCTCGTGTTCGGACTCGCGGTGCGGGATCCCGATCTTCAGCACCGCCGGCGTGCTGTCCGCGAGCTGCACGCGGCCGACGTATTCCGACGCGGCGCCGAGAAGGTACGGGTCGCCGAGCGCGAGGCCCCACGCCTCCGCGATGTCCTCGACCGACATGCCGCTACCCTATGGCCCGTTCTCGGGGTGTGGCGCAGCCTGGTAGCGCGCTCCGTTCGGGTCGGAGAGGTCCCCAGTTCGAATCTGGGCACCCCGATTGTCGAGTCGCGGGAAGTTTCCGCGACTCGTTGCGTTTCCGGCACGATCCGGTCACGGTTTCGCGTCTAGCGTCGGCGGCGTGCCGCGACCTCCGCGTGACCAGACCGCCGGCATCCGCCACATCACGTGCCGCGGTAACCGCCGCCAACCGATCTTCCTCGACGACCTCGACCGGCGGCACTACCTCGGTCTCGTCCAGCATGTCTGCGGCGTTTTCGAGTGGCGCGTGCTCGCGTGGTGCCTGATGACGAACCACGTTCATCTCGTCCTGGAGGTGTCCGGCGGGACGATCTCGGCGGGGATGCAGCTCCTGTGCGGCGACTACGCGCAGGGGTTCAACTGGCGCCACGGGCTCACCGGGCACCTGTTCCAGGGACGGTTCCGCGCGGAGCCCGTCGTGGATGAGGCTTATCTCTTCGAACTGGCTCGCTACGTCGACCTCAACCCCGAGCGGGCGGGCGTCGTCCCGCGTGCCGAGGTGTGGATGTGGAGCAGCTGCCGAGCCCATCTCGACCTCGAGCCACCCCGCCGTTTCCACGACCCGATCTGGGTCAGGAGATTCGGCGCCACGCCAGAGCGAGCCGCCGCCGCATACGCCCGCTTCCTCGAGGCAGGCCGCCGGACACGTCCATTTCGGACACGACGGGGTCTGACCCCGGACATGGCTGATTGGGACAGGTGGCGCGGCGAATTCTCGCTCTAGCCGAAGCCGTACGTGCCGGGGAAGCGCTCGCCGAGGAGCCGCACGAGCAGCGCCGCCGGGAGACCCACAACGTTGAAGAAGTCGCCCTCGATCCGCTCGACCAACGACGCGCCGAGACCCTGGATCGCGTACGCCCCGGCGCGGCCCTCCCACTCGCGCGAGGCGACGTAGTGCGCGAGGTCGCGCGGAGCGAGGGATCGAAACGTGACGAGCGTCGTCTCGCTGTGCACCTCCTCCCACGCGCCGGTCAGCAGCGCGAGCCCCGACACGACCTCGTGCGTGCGGCCGGAGAGGCTCTCGAGCATCTCCTCCGCCTCCTCCGCACTCGTCGCCTTGCCGTAGACGCGGCCGTCGAGAACAACCTCGGTGTCGCAGCCGAGCACCGGCCGTCCGTCCGCGACGCCGAGCACAGACCGCGCCTTCCCGACCGCGTGCGCGACCGGGTCGTCCTCCGTCTCCTCGTACTCGGGCGCGACGACGTCGAACGGGACGCGCAGCAGCTCGAGGATCTCGCGCCGCCGCGGCGAGGTCGACGCTAGGAGGAGCCGGGCAGCAGGCGGGCTCGCCATATCTCCTCCGCGGGCCACTTCCGGCCCCACTCCGCCGAGACGTAGTCGTAGCGCTCGTGCGTCTCGGCGTCGGCTGGTGCCTGGATCTCGATCAGGTCGAGGATCTCGAAGCCGTTCGCGCGCAGCAGCCGGATCCAGTCGCCGTGCGCGAGGTGATACTCGACCCCGCCCTCCGGCCACCGGAACTCGTGCATCCCGAACTGCGGCCGCTGCAGCGTCTCGGTCGTCGGCATGTCGTCGTCGGGCGAGCAGAGGATTGCGAGCGTCGAGTTGAGAAGAAAGAAGAGCTCGCCGCCGGGCCGCAGCAGTCGTGCCGCCTCCGGGATCCACTTGTAGGGGTCAGCCCAGATCGACGCGCCGTACTCCGAGAAGACGACGTCGAAGGACGCGTCGGGCAGAGGGACGTCCTCCCCGAACGCCTCGACGAACTCGAGGCCGAGGCCGAACTTCTCGTTGCAGCGACGCGCGGTCTCGAGCTGCGCCGGGGTCGGATCGACGCCGACGACGCGCGCCGCGCCCGCCTTCTTCAGCCACGCGCCGAAGTACGCGGTGCCGCAGCCGAGCTCCACGACGTCCTTGCCGGCGATGTCGGGCAGGATCCGCAGCTCACGCTCGCGCACCTGCCATACGCCGTAGGTGATCTCGTCCCGCGCCCACGCCTCCTCGGCGCGCGCGTCCGTGTAGTCCGCGTTGGCCTTGGTCCAGGCCTCGACGTTCGGGTGGGTCACGAGAACCAGAGCGCGATCTCGCGCGCCGCCGACTCGGGCGAGTCGGAGCCGTGCACGAGATTGTCGGGCATGGAGACCGCGAGGTCGCCGCGGATCGTTCCCGGGGCCGCGTTCGCGGGATCGGTCGCGCCGATCGTCGAGCGCATCGTGAGAATGGCGCCCTCCCCCTCGACGACGAGCGCCCACGTGGGGCCGGACGTGATGAAGTCGACGAGGTCGCCGAAGAACGGCTTCTCGCGATGCTCGGCGTAGTGCTCTTCGCCCAGCTCGCGGCTCGCGGTGAGGAGCTTCCCTTCGCGGATCTCGAAGCCACGCGCCTCGATGCGGCCGAGGATCTCAGCCGCGAGCCGGCGGCGTACCGCGTCCGGCTTGATGAGGATGAGTGTCTGCTCGACGGCCATCGGGGCCGCACTCTAGCGAGCCGCCTCAGCGGGTCCGGCGGCGGGCAGTCGTGGTCGCGCGACGCGTCCCGAGCGCCGGCGGGGCGCCGGTCTCCGGCATCTGCATCGGCGTCTCGCAGTACGGGCAGATCTGCCAGATCGGCTCGAGCGGCGCGTTGCAGCTCGAGCACGCCTGCTTGAGCTTCGTTGTGCAGACGGGACAGACGAGGAAGCTCGGATCGACGTCGGCGTGACAGACGGGGCAGGTGACGTCCGCCGCCGCGAGGCGCGATTCGATCGCGCGAATCTCGAGCTCGCGCTCGCGCCGGTCGTCGAGGAACTCCGGCGGGCGGAAGAGCATGTAGACGAGCGGACCGATGAACGGCGGGAACAATCCGACGAGCGTCGCGAGCCCGACGAAGACCGGCTCCTCGATACGCCGTCGCGCGTCGCGGTACGCCCAGTACCCGAGCGCGAGCCAGAACACGACGACCGTCACGATGAGCAGGTCGAGAATCAGTTGCGACGAGCCCGAGCTCATGGAGAAGGCAAGAACGCTCACACGCGCATCCTAGATGCCTTCGCGCGGTGCGTAGAGGTCGGCGAGGAGATAGAGCGAGCCCGTGACGAGGATTCGGCCGTCCGGCCCCGCCAGCTCGAGCGCGCGACGGCGCGCGCCATGCGGTTCGGGGACGGATTCGACGCGTGCGAAGCGCGGCGCCGCGAGCCGCGCGAGCTCGTCAGCGGGGAGCGCGCGGTCGTTCGAGCTCTCGGTCGCGACCAGCGTCGACCCGGCGCGCGCGAGCCGTTCGAGGATCCCCGCTGCGTCCTTGTCGCGGAGGATCGAGGCGACGACGACGTAGCCGCCCGGCTCGGGAATCCGCTCGAGGAGCCAGTCGACTGCCTCGGGCGTGTGCGCGCCGTCCCAGACCTCGCGGCCGCGCGTCTCGAACCGCCCCGGCAGGCTCGCGCCGGCGAGCTCGACGTCCCGGCCGAGGAACGCAGCGGCCGCCTCGCGTGCGCCGCCGATCCGCACGGCGTTGTCCGGGACGAGATGGGCGAACTCCTCGTCGGGCAGGACGACGACGGCCCCCGGCCCGGCGACGGCGAGCTTCTCGCGCGCGATCGCCTCGCGCGTGTCGCCGAGCACGTCGGTGTGCTCGAGGCCGACGTTCGTGAGGAGCACGACGCGCGCGTCGATGACATTCGTCGCGTCGAGGCGCCCGCCGATGCCGGCCTCGATCGCCGCCGTCTTCACGCCACTCGCGGCGAAGTCGGCAAACGCGGCCGCGGTGAGGATCTCGAACTGCGTGGCCCCGAGCTCCTCCGCGGCGGGGCGAACGCGCTCGACCGCGCGCTCGAAGCCGTCGGGATCGGTCTGCAGCCGCTCGTGCCAGCCCGAGACGTGCGGGGACGTGTACGCGCGGCCGCCGATCGTCGCCGCGAGCCGGCGCGTGGCGGTCGACTTCCCCTTCGTGCCGACGACGTGAATCGTGTCGAGCTCGCGCTCGGGATTGCCCAGCCGGGCGAGCAGCTCCCGCATGCGCTCGAGCCCGAAGCCGTCCGAGGGCCACGGGCTGAGCGAGCTAACCCAGCGCGTCGCGTTCTGCAACGTACTGCGCGAGCTTCTCGCGCTCGCCCTCGACGGCCGCCGGATCGGCGTTCGCGACGAACTTCGCGTTCGCGAGCATCTTCTCCGCCCGGTCGATCTCCTTCTGCAGGCGCGCCCGCTCGGCCTCGACGTCGCCCTGCTCGGCATCCGCGGACGGCCGAACGACCGCCTCGAAGATCCGCAACGCGTCGCCGTCGAGCGTGATCCGCACCTGGCTGCGCCGGTAGATCCGCGCCGCCGTCTGCGCCCGGTCGAGCGCGCCGAAGTCGCCCTCCACCGCTACCGGCTCGGGCCACGGCGCGACGATCAGCCGCGTCTCGCGCGCGGGCAGCTGCGTCCAGATCTCCTCGGTCACGTGCGGCATCACCGGGTGGAGGAGCTTGAGCAGCCGCTCGAGCGCGGCGAGCGCGGTCGCGCGGACGTCCTCCTCTGCGAGCCGCGGCTTGATCGCCTCGAGGTACCAGTCGCAGAAGTCGTCGAAGATCAGGTGGTAGAGCCGCTCGACGCCGTGCGAGAAGTCGAAGCGCGCGAAGTCGTCCTCGAGCTCCGCCCGGGTCGCGTCGATGCGCGCGAGGATCCAGCTCTCCTCCACCGCCGACGGCCGCGCCGCGGGTTCCACCGCACCGGCCATCAACAGAAGCCGGCTCGCGTTCCAGAGCTTGTTCGCGAGTTTCCGCCCCTCCTCGATCTGCTGGGTGTTGAAGCGGACGTCCTGCGTCGACGACATCTTCAGCAACCCGTAGCGCAGCGCGTCTGCGCCCTGCTTCTCGATCTCGTCGACCGGATCGATCCCCGTGCCGAGCGACTTCGACATCCGCCGCCCGTCCGGCGCGAGCAACGTCGAGTGGATGATCACGTCGGTGAACGGCACCTCCCCGAAGAGCTCCAGCCCCGCGAAGATCATGCGGTTCTCCCAGAGGCGGATGATCTCGCGTGCGGTCGTCTGGAGCGTGCCCGGGTAGAACGCGGCGAGATCGGCGGTCGCGTCGGGCCAGCCGAGGGTCGCGAACGGCCAGAGCTCCGCGGAGAACCACGTATCGAGCACATCTGTCTCGCGGCGCAGCTCGGTCGAACCGCACTCGGCACAGATGTCTGGATCGGTCTCAGCAACATTGACGTGCTCGTCGGGGCAGTACCAAACGGGCAACTGATGCCCCCACCAGATCTGGCGGGAGATGTTCCAGTCGGGCGCGTCCTCGAGCGACGAGATCGCGAAGCGGTGCTGCGACTCGGGATGGAAGGCGACCTTCCGCTGACGCAACGCCTCGATCGCCGGCTGCTTGAGCTCGTCCATCCGGCACCACCACTGCAGCGAGATGAGCGGCTCGATGCGCGTGTGGCAGCGCTCGCACGTTGGCACAGAGTGGCGGTAACTCTCGCGTTTGGAGATCTGGCCGCGCTCGGCCGCCCACTCGAGGATGCGGCTCGCCGCCTCCTCCTGCGTCAACCCGGCGAGGTCGCCGGCGGCATCGTTCATCCGGCCGTCCGGCCCGATCACCGTCAGCTCGGGGAGGCCGTGGTCGCGGCCGATCGCAAAGTCGAGCGCATCGTGGCCCGGCGTCACCTTCAGCGCGCCCGTCCCGAACCCCATCTCCACGCGCTCGTCGGCGATCACCGGCACACGGCGCTCGACGACCGGGACGATCACTTCCTTGCCGACGAGATCGCGGTAGCGCTCGTCCTCGGGATGCACCGCAACCGCGACGTCGGCGAGAATCGTCGCCGGCCGCACCGTCGCGATCGCGACATGTCCGGAGCCGTCGGCAAGGGGATAGTGGATCGTCGTCAGCGCGTCGTCCATGTCGACGTCCTCGAGCTCGAGGTCGGAGAGCGACGTCTGGTGGTAGGGGCACCAGTTGATGATCCGGTTGTCGCGGTAGATCCAGCCGCGCTCGTACAGGTGGACGAACCAGCGCGTGACGGCACGCACGTAGCCGTCGTCCATCGTGAAGCGGATGCGCCGGTAGTCCATCGACGCTCCCATCGACCGGAACTGGTGGACGATGTTGCCGCCGTACTCGTGGAGCCACTCCCAGACGCGCGCGACGAACGCCTCGCGGCCGAGCTCCTCGCGGCTCGTTCCCTCGCTCTCGAGGAACTTCTCCACGACGTTCTGCGTCGAGATGCCGGCGTGGTCGTAGCCGGCCTGGACGAGGACGTTGAGCCCCTGCATCCGCTTCCAGCGCGCGAGCACGTCGCCGAGCGAGATCTGCAACGCATGGCCGAGATGGAGGTTGCCGGTGACGTTCGGCGGCGGGAAGCAATAGACCCAGCTCTCACGCGTCGGGTCGGGGTCGGCAGCGTAGAGGCCTTCCTCTTCCCAGACCTGCTGCCAGCGCTGTTCGACGCCCTGCGGCTTGTAAAGCGTGTCCATCGGGCGGATGTCGTCAGGCAGCGACTATGCGCTGACTTTAGCGGGAGCGCGCTTCGGCTGCGGCCATGAGCCGCCGACCTGCTCGAGGATGGTCTCGAGGAGCACGAAGGAGGACAGGACGTGGTCGCGGGCGAGCGCGCGGGCGCCTGCGGAGCTGCCCGCCGCGAGCGCCTGCCGGATGGCGCGGTGCTGCTCCGCGTTCTTCGCGTAGAGGCCGTCGATCGAGTGGTCTCCCGGCGCCCAGACCGCGGGGCCGGAGAACGAGCGGCGCGAGCTCTTTGCGAGCTGCTCGACGAGCGGCAGGCCGGCCACGCGGTAGATGACGTCGTGGAAGGCGTGGTTCGCGCGGACCCAGTCGCCCATGACCGAGCGGCGCGCGTCGCCGGGCTCGCGCGCGCGGAGATCCTTGGAGATCTGGGCGAAGCGTTGCTCGACGGCCTCGAGCTCGGCGAGCTCGTCCGGCGTGATCTTCGTGGCGGCGACCTCGGTGGCGAGCGCCTCGAGCTCGGCGCGCACCATGAACGCCTCGTGCAGCTCCTCCCGCGAGATCGTCCGCACGCGAACGCCGCGGTTCGGGACGAAGGAGACGAGGCCGAGCGCCGCGAGCCGGCGCAGCGCCTCCCGGATCGGCGTCCGCGAGACGTTGAACTGCTCCGAGAGCTGCTCCTGCCGGAGAACCGTGCCGGGCTCGAGCTCGCCCGAGACGATCGCCTCCTCGATCACGAGCGCGATGTCGTCGGCCTTCGTGCTGTCGAGCACCTGGGTCATGCGGCCGAGTCTATGTCCGTCCTAATCGGTGTCGTGATCGCGCTCGCAGAACTCCGGGCACGTGCAGTCGGCGAGCTCGGCGATCGGCGGATCCTCCGGGTCGAGGAGCTCGTCGCCGTCGAACTTCTCCTTCGCCTCGAGAATGGTCTCGCTCATCGTGTCCTCCTTCAGTCGAGCCGGTCGTAGGCGGGCAGGGTCAGGAAGTCCTCGAGCTGGTCGGCGAGCGCGAGCGACGCGAAGAGCTCCTTCGCCTCGTCGCCGGCCTCGACTGCGGCGATCTCGTCGCGCACCTGCTGCTCGGAGACGCGGCCGTGGCGCACCCACTGCCAGATCTGCGAGCGGGAGATCTCGGCGGTCGCGGCGTCCTCCATGAGGTTGTCGATCGCGGCGGCGCCGACCCCGTGGAGCCAGGAGTCGAGGTAGCGGACGCCGACGGAGACGTTCGTGTGCACACCGGCGTCGGTGATCTCGCCGGGCGTGTCCGGAATCGACAGGAGCGCCGCCTCGTCGGGCACGACGTCCTCACGCAGGCGCTCGAGCTGGTTCGGCCGCTCGCCGAGCGCCGCGTCGAAGACCTCGGTGCAGACGGGCACGAGATCCGGGTGCGCGACCCAGGAACCGTCGAAGCCGTCGCGCGACTCGCGCTCCTTGTCCTCGCGCACCTTCGCGAGCGCGATCTCGTTCACCTCGGGGTCCTTGCGCGACGGAATGAACGCCGCCATCCCGCCGATCGCGTGCGCACCGCGCTTGTGACAAGTTGTCACAAGGAGCTCTGTGTACGCGCGCATGAACGGCACGGTCATCGTGATCTGGACGCGGTCGGGCAGCACCCAGTCGCGCGCGCGGAACTTCTTGATCACGCTGAACATGTAGTCCCAGCGGCCGGCGTTGAGAGCGCAGCCCCAGTCGCGCAGCTCGTGGAGGATCTCGTCCATCTCGAACGAGGCGAGGATCGTCTCGATGAGAACGGTGCAGCGGATCGAGTCGTCTCCGGCGAGCCGGAACGCGTCGGCCCAGAGGCGGGCCTCGAGATGCGACTCGAGCTTCGGGAGGTAGAAGTACCGCGCGCCGCTCGCGTACGCGAGTCCGAAGTCGAAGAGCGAGGCGGAGACGGCTATGCCGTCGACCTCGTAGTGCCGCTCGACGAGATGCCAGCCGCGCGGGCGAATGAGCAGCGTCGCGACCTCGTCGTTCAGCGTGTACGTCTTCTCCGGCGTCTCGAGCGAGAGGTCGCCGGCGATCGCGTCGCGGACGTTCGCGTGGCCGCGGACGACGTTCTCCCACGTCGGCGAGTTCGCGTCCTCGAAGTCGGCCATGAAGACGCGGGCGCCCGAGTTGAGCGCGTTGATCATCATCTTCCGCTCGACCGGGCCGGTGATCTCGCAGCGGCGATCGACGAGATCCGGCGGCGCCGGGGCGACCCGCCACGCCGCCTCGCGGATCTCGCGCGTCTCGGGAAGGAAGCCCGGATTCTCGCCCGCGTCGAGCCGCTGCTGCCGCTCCTGGCGCGCCTCGAGCAGCTCGAGCCGCCGCGGGTTGAGCTCGCGGTGGAGCTTCTCGACGAACGCGAGCCCTTCGCGCGACAGCGACTCCTGCGCGGTGACGCTCAAGCGAACTGCGCCTCCTCGGTCGAGCCCTTGAGCGCGAGCGTCTCGGCGTCGGGCGAGACCGCCTGCGTGACGAGGTCGAAGTAGCCGGCGCCGACCTCGTGCTGGTGGCGGGTCGCCGTGTAGCCGAACTCCTCCATCTCGAACTCCTTCTGCTGGAGGCGCACGTACGCGGGCATCTGCTCCTCGGCGTAGCCGCGCGCGAGCTCGAACATCGCGGCGTTGACCGAGTGGAACCCGGCGAGCGTGATGAACTGGAAGCGGTAGCCCCACGCGTTCAGCTGATCCTGGAACGACGCGATCTGGTCGTCGTCGAGGTGCTTGCGCCAGTTGAAGGACGGCGAGCAGTTGTACGCGAGGAGCTTGCCGGGGAACTTCTCGTGGATCGCCTCCGCGAACTCCTTTGCCTCGCCGAGATCCGGGGTCGCGGTCTCGAACCAGACGAGGTCGGCGTACGGCGCGTACGCGAGGCCGCGGGAGATGGCGGCGTCGATCCCGTCGCGGATGCGGAAGAAGCCTTCCGCCGTGCGCTCGCCGGTGACGAAGTCGCGGTCGTACTCGTCGATGTCGCTCGTGAGGAGGGCGGCGCTGAGCGCATCGGTGCGGGCGACGAGCACGGTCGGCACGCCGTACACGTCGGCCGCGAGGCGCGCCGCGTTGAGCGTGCGGATGAACTGCTGCGTCGGGACGAGCACCTTGCCGCCGAGGTGGCCGCACTTCTTCTCGGAGGAGAGCTGGTCCTCGTAGTGGACGCCCGCCGCGCCCGCTTCGATCATCGCCTTCATCAGCTCGAACGCGTTGAGCGGGCCGCCGAAGCCGGCCTCGGCGTCGGCGACGATCGGCGCGAGCCACTGCGTCCCGTTCCGCCCCTCGGCCCAGTCGATCTGGTCGGCGCGCAGGAGCGCGTTGTTCAGGCGGCGGACGAGCGAGGGGACGCTGTTGACGGGATAGAGGCTCTGGTCGGGGTACGTCGAGCCGGCGAGGTTCGCGTCGGCCGCGACCTGCCAGCCGGAGAGGTAGATCGCATCGAGGCCGGCGCGTACCATCTGGACGGCCTGGCCGCCGGTGAGCGCGCCGAGCGCGCGGGTCGGCTCCTCGCGCCGCAGCTGCTCCCAGAGCCGCTCGGCGCCGAGCTTCGCAAGCGTGTGCTCGGGGACGACCGAGCCACGCAGGCGGACGACCTGCTCGGCCGTGTACGTCCGCTCGATCCCACTCCACCGTTCGTCGGAGCTCCACTGCGCTTCGAGTTGCCGCGCCGCCTCGTCGATCATCTTGCCTCCCCTGGTCGCATTTCGGATCCCAGATATACCACTGGGAGCGGAGGTTACACCCAAACGGGCGCAACTCCAAGCGATCTTGGATCCGGACTAGAGCTAGAGGTTGTAGTAGCGGTAGACGACCTCGGCGACACAGACGGGCTTCTCCACCCCGTCGCACTCGATCGTCGCCGTCATCGTCGTCTCGCGGCCCCAGTCCTCCTGCCGGACGGCGTCGACGCGGAACGTGCCGCGCACGCGCGAGCCGGAGGGAACGGGCGCCGGGAAGCGCACCTTGTTCAGCCCGTAGTTGAGAGCCATCCCCGCGCCGGGCTCGTCGTGCGGGATCACCTCGTACGACATTGCCGGCAGGAGCGAGAGGGTGAGGTAGCCGTGCGCGACGGTCCCTCCGAACGGCGTCTGCGCCGCCATCTCGGGATCGACGTGGATGAAGTTGTGGTCGTGCGTCGTGTCCGCGAACGCCTGGATCATCTCCTGCGGGACGTCGATCCAGGAGGAGGGCCCGAACTCGGCTCCTACTTCGATAGCTGTCATGGACAGGAGCCTACGCGGTCGAGGCCCACCAGGTGACCGGAGCGGAGCGGCCCCACATCGCCGCTCACGACTCGGGCGTCGCGGTGGCCTACCGCGCCGGCGGTCGGCCTGTCGAGACACGGCGGTAGACGACGGCCGCAGCCACCATCGCCGCCGCGAGCGCCACTGCGGCGATCCCGAGATCCCACGGCGAGGAGCCGATGGAGAGGACGCGGTACGGGGGTGAACACCCGTGCACGCTCGCATCACAGACGCCGTTCAACACCACGCGATGGAGCGGCCGAACCGCGCGATAGACCACAAACAGCAGGCCGCCGACTCCTAGGGCGAGGACTACCCGCGCGGAAGTGCGGCAAAGAGCGAAGGCCAGCGCGGCGCGCGTGGCCGAGAGCGTACTACGCGGACTTCTCGGCCGGCTCTTCCGGCACGTCGCCGGCGGCGCTCGTCACGAGCGTCGGCCTGATCCCCTGCGAGATCGTCTCCTTCGTGATCACGCACTTCGTCACGTCGCGGCGGGACGGCAGCTCGAACATCACGTCGAGCAGCGCGCCTTCGATGATCGACCGCAAGCCACGGGCGCCGGTCTCGCGCGCGAGGGCGTGGTCGGCGATCTCCCACATCGCGTCCTCGGTGAAGACGAGCTCGATGTTGTCGTAGCCGAAGAAGCGCTGATACTGCTTCGTGAGCGCGTTCTTCGGCTCCTCGAGAATCTGGACGAGATCCTCGCGCCGCAGCTGGTGCACGGCGGAGATGACCGGCAGGCGACCGATGAACTCGGGGATGAGGCCGAAGTTGAGGAGATCCTCCGGCATGACGTCCGCGAGCAGCTCCGCCGCCTCGACGTCGTGCTTCGAGCGGATGTCCGCGCCGAAGCCGAGCGCGTTTCTGCCGATCCGCCGCGCGATGATCTTGTCGAGACCGGCGAACGCGCCGCCGCAGATGAAGAGGATGTTCGTCGTGTCGATCGAGAGGAACTCCTGGTGCGGATGCTTGCGCCCGCCCTGCGGCGGCACCGACGCGACCGTCCCCTCGAGGATCTTGAGCAGCGCCTGCTGGACGCCTTCGCCCGACACGTCGCGCGTGATCGACGGGTTGTCCGCCTTGCGCGCGATCTTGTCGACCTCGTCGATGTAGATGATCCCGGTCTCCGCCTTCTTGATGTCGAAGTCGGCGGCCTGGATGAGCTTGAGGAGGATGTTCTCGACGTCCTCGCCGACGTAGCCGGCCTCGGTCAGCGCCGTCGCGTCGGCGATCGCGAACGGGACGTTGAGGATCCGCGCGAGCGTCTGCGCGAGCAGCGTCTTGCCGCAGCCGGTCGGGCCGAGCAGGAGGATGTTCGACTTCTGGAGCTCGACCTCGTCGTCCTCCCGGCCCATCTGGACGCGCTTGTAGTGGTTGTAGACGGCGACCGAGAGCGTCCGCTTCGCCTCTTCCTGCGAGACGACGTAGTCGTTGAGGACCTCGTAGATGTCCTTCGGCCGCGGCAGGCTCTCGAGATCGAGCGTGGTCGGAGTCGTGAGCTCCTCGTCGATGATCTCGTTGCAGAGGTCGATGCACTCGTCGCAGATGTAGACGCCCGGCCCGGCGATGAGCTTCTTCACCTGGCGCTGGCTCTTGCCGCAGAAGCTGCAGAGGAGCTGCTCGTTGCCGTCGGTTGCGCGGGCCATGTTCGGGTTCTACCTCTGTTTCTCGGATTCGTCTACGCGGGGGCGTTACCGGTGCGCGATGACCTGGTCGACGATTCCGTAGTCGTGGGCCTCGTCGGCCGTCATGTAGAAGTCGCGTTCCATGTCCTTCGAGACTTTCTCGGTCGTCTGATTCGTGTGCTTGGCGATGATCTCCTCCAAGCGCCGCTTGAGACTGATCGTCTCGCGCGCCTGGATCTCGATGTCGGTGCCCTGGCCCTGGAACCCGCCGGAGACCTGGTGGATAAGGATCTTCGAGTTCGGCAGCGCGGTGCGCTTTCCCTCTGCGCCGGCCGCAAGAAGCAGCGCGCCCATCGACATCGCGATCCCACAGCACGTCGTCGCGACGTCGGGCTTGATGAACTGCATCGTGTCGTAGATCGCGAGGCCGGCGTACACCGAGCCGCCCGGCGAGTTGACGTAGATGTTGATGTCCTTGTCCGGATCCTCGGACTCGAGGTGGATCATCTGGGCGACGACGAGGTTCGCGACCTGGTCGTCGATCGGGGTGCCGAGGAAGATGATCCGCTCGTTGAGCAGCCGCGAGTAGATGTCGAAGAAGCGCTCGCCGCGGGAGGTCTGCTCGATGACTGACGGGATGACGAGGTTCGACGGATGGGTCATTGCGTGGGTGCTCCTTCGGCCGGGGTCCAGAGTTTCGTCTCGGTCGGGGGTTTCTCCTTGTCAGGGGTCCAGATTGCCTCGCGCGCGTCGGCCTGTGCCTTGGGGATCGGCTTGACCTCCGCCGCAACGCGGTCGAGCGCGCGGCGCAGGCGCAGGTCGTCGCGGAGCGTCTCGAAGCGGCCGCTCTCGTGCAGAGCGGCGAGCGACTGCTCGACGTCGTCGTCACCGACGAGCTCCGCCTGCTCGCGGACGAGCGCCTCGACCTCCGCGTCGGGGACGTCGATGCCGAGCTTGTCGGCGACGGCTTCGAGCACGAGCTCGCGCGCGACGGACCGCTGCGCCTCTTCCTCGAGCCGGGAGATGAGCTCTTCCGGCGACTGGCCGGTCATGGCGAGGAACGTCTCGAGCGGGACGCCGCGCGCCTCGACCTGCCGCGCGACGCCGCGCAAGAGCTCGCGCGTGCGCGCCTCGACGAGCGGCCCGGCGGCGTCGACCTTCGACGCGGCGACGAGCGCGTCGGCGGCCTCGGCACGGAAGCGCGACTCGATCTCGCCTTCGATCTGCTCCTTCATGCGGCCGTCTATGTCGGCGCGCAGCTCGGCGAACGTCTCGAACTCGCTCGCGGCTCGCGCGAGGTCGTCGTCGGCCGGTGGGAGGACTTTCTCCTTGATCTCCTTCACCGTGGCCGTGAGGCTCTGGGTCGTGTCGTCGGCGAGCTCGAAGCTCAGCTCCTTCGTCTCCCCCGCGCTCATGCCGACGAGGCCCTGCTCGATCTCCTCGACGAGGGCGCCACGGCCCAGCTCGATGACGTAGTCCTTGCGAGCGTCGCCGTCCGAGCCGATGAGGTCGACGATCACCGTGTCGTCGGCGGCGACCGGACGGCCCTCGACCGGCGCAAGCGTGGCGACGGTGGCGCGGAGCGCGTCGACCTCGGCCTGGATCAGCTCCTCGGGAACGTCCATCTCCTCGCGTCCGACCTCGAGCTGCGTCCAGTCGGCGACCTCGGGCTTCGCCTGCACCGCGACGGTCGCGGTGAACTGCCAGTCCTCGTCGGCGGAGCCGGGAAGCTCGAAGTCGTACTCCGGCTGCGCGACCGGGCGGAGCCGGGTGCGCGCGGCGGCGTTCCAGAACCAGCCGCCGATGTGGCTCTCGACCGCTTCGGCCATGAGCCGCTCCTGGCCGACGCGCTGCAGCAGCACCTGCCGGGGCACCTTGCCCTTGCGGAAGCCGGGGATCTTGACGGAGGCGGAGAGATCCTCGGCCGCGTGCTCGACGGCGTGGTGGACGTCGTGGGACGGCACCTGAACCGTGAGGCGGACGCGATTGTCCGGCAGCTCCTCGAGCGTCATCGACATGCAACTCATTCAAGCAGGGAACCCAATTGCGAGGGAGAGCCGTTCCACTCGCGATGGGGCCGTCGTCGCGTACGCGACGCACTACGGCGCTCGGCAATGAGCTACGCGGCGGTTCGGGTCGTCCGCTCGACGTAGACGCCCGGGCCGGATGGCTCCGGAATCACCGCGGCGTCGCGCGCGAGACCCTCGAGGTGCAATTCGATCGCCGCACGCATTTCCCGCTCGGTCTCGTCGATCGTCTCCCCCGTCGCCGCACAGCCCGGCAGATCCGGAGACCAGGCGGAATAGTTCGAGGGCGGCCCACCTTCGATCAGAACGAGGTAACGGGCGGCAAGCTCGACGAAGTCGGTCACGGTCTCAATCCTGTCTGCCGAAGGATGCTCGCACGAGTCTTCGGGTGCAAATCGGTGGATGGCTTGCCGGCGAGCATGACTCGCCCAGGCTTTGCCGGATGCGTGAACTGCCGGTGGCTCCCGCGGATCGTCGCTATGACCCATCCATCTTCCTCGAGAAGCCGGATCATCTCGCGCACCTTCACCCGGACCGATCGTCTCGGGGCCGGTGCGAGTTGACCATCGGCCAATCGGATGAGGTGCGGGCGGAGGGAGTCGAACCCCCACGGGCCTAAGCCCACGAGCTCCTAAGGCTCGCGCGTCTGACCAGTTTCGCCACGCCCGCGTTTTACGACAGGATATGGGTGATGCGGCCCGAGGATGTCTACGCGCTCACGAGCGCGGACGACCCTCGCCTGTCTCCCGACGGGCGGCTGATCGCGTACGTCGTCACGTCCATGGATCGCGAGGAGAGCGCGTACCGCAGCGCGATCTGGGTCGTGCCGTCCGACGGCTCCGAGGCCTCGCGCTTGTTCACGTCGGGCGAGCGCCGGGACACCTCGCCGCGCTGGTCTCCCGACGGCCGCTGGCTCGCGTTCACCTCCGATCGCGACGGCGAGGAGAAGACCGCGAAGGCGCAGCTGTACGTCATGCCGGCGGACGGCGGCGAGGCGCGCCGGCTCACCGACGGCAACGAGTCGATCGAGACGATTGCCTGGTCGCCCGACTCGACGCGCATCGCCTTCGCGCGCCGCGTCCGCGACGCCGCGTACGAGGAGGAAGACGACCGAAAGCGCGCGCCGCGCCGCTTCACGCGCGTCTTCTACAAGCTCGACAGCGTCGGCTGGGTCGGCGACCGCCGCAGCCACCTCTTCGTCGTCGGGCTCGACAGTGGCGACGAGCGGCAGCTCACCGACGGCGACTGCGAGAACGAGGCGCCCGCGTGGTCGCCCGACGGCAAGCAGATCGCGTTCAGCTCGATGCGCGGCGAGCGCTGGGACGTCGACCTCCGCGAGGCGGTCTACGTGCTCGACGTCGATTCCGACGGCGCCGAGCCGCGACGGCTGACCGCGGAGGACGAGACGGGCACCCGCCCGTCGTTCTCGCCGGACGGCTCGCTCATCGCGTACTACCACACCCCGTACGACGCGACGTCTCCACATCACGGCCAGGTCGCTGTCATGGCGTCAGGGGGCGGCGGGCGCCGCGTCCTCACCGCGTCGCTCGACCGGAACTGCGAGCCGTATCCGGCAGTCCGCGAGCCGCTCTGGGACGGCGACCGGATCGTCTTCGGCGTCGAGGACGGCGGCAACGACCACCTCTACGCCGTTCCGCCCGACGGCTCCGGCGAGCCCGAGCTCCTAGCGGGCGGAGAGCGCTCTATCGGCCTCTACGACGTCGGCGCCGGCGTCCTCGCGTACACGGCGAGCACGCACACGCGCCCCGACGAGCTCTTCATCGGGAATGACCAGCGCCTCACGAACGTCGCCGACACCTTCGTCGCCGGCTGCGAGCTCGCCGAGCCCGAGCGGTTCACCGCGATCTCTGCCGACGGCAGCGAGGTCGATGCCTGGCTCGTCCGCCCGGCCGGCTTCGAGGAGGGCAAGAGCTATCCGACCCTGCTCACGATCCACGGCGGCCCGTTCGGGCAGTACGGCACCGGCTTCTTCGACGAGGTGCAGGTCTACGCCGGCGCGGGCTACGCCGTCCTCTTCTCCAACCCGCGCGGCGGCTCGGGCCATACAGAGGCGTGGGCACGCGCGATCCGCGGGCCGATCGACGGCGGCGGCAGCGGCTGGGGCGGGTTTGACTACGAGGATCTGATGGGCGTCGTCGACACCGCGCTCGAGAAGTTCCCGTTCCTCGACGCCGACCGGCTCGGCGTGCTCGGCGGCTCGTACGGCGGCTACATGACGTCGTGGATCATCGGCCACACGAACCGGTTCAAGGCGGCGCTCTCGGAGCGCGCGGTCAACAGCCTCACGAGCATGTACGGCTCGAGCGACGTCGGCTGGATCTTCAAGAGCCAGTTCGGCGGCGAGATGTGGGACAACGTGGACGCGTACCTGCGGATGTCACCGGCGACGTACGCGCAGGACATCGAGACGCCGGTCCTCGTCGTCCACTCCGAGAACGACCTCCGCTGCAACATCGAGCAGGGAGAGCTGCTCTTCAACCTCCTGCGCGTCATGGACAAGGACGTCGAGCTGCTGCGCTTCCCCGCCGAGAGCCACGAGCTCTCACGCTCAGGCTCGCCCGTGCACCGCGTGATGCGGTTCGAAGCGATCCTCGAGTGGTTCGGGCGCTACCTCTCGCCCTGAACGTGGCTCGGGCCTTCAACCGGCCTCTGTCTCCTGAAGCTCGCCGGCGGGAGAGCGCTCACCCTCGTCGCCTTCGAAGAGCCGCAGGTAGGGATCGAATCGGAAGATGCGACTTCGCTTTCTTCCGGTGATCTCCGCCACGAAGCCCAGGCGCTCGAGTTGCTCGACAAGCTTGTTCGCAGTGGCGAAGCTGATGTCGAGCTCGTCGCTGACGAGAGTCACGTCGACCATGGGCCTCGCGTACAGGAGGTCGAGCAGCCGGAGCGCGTTGGTAGGCGCCCGATCATCGAGAATTCGGAGCCGCTGCTCTTCTCGTAGGGCCACGATCGCACGAGCCGTGAGCGACGCCTCCTCGGCCGTCTCCGCAACTCCCCGCACGAAGAACAGCAGCCACGACTCCCAATCACCCTCGTGACGCACCGCAGTGAGGGCGTCGTAGTAGTCGAGACGATGGCGTTTGAGGTAGAGGCTGAGGTAGAGCAGCGGCCGATGGAGGACGCCGCGATGGACGAGCAGAAAGGTGATCAGCAGGCGTCCAACCCGGCCGTTTCCATCCATGAAGGGATGAATCGTCTCGAACTGCGCATGGGCCACCCCCGCTTGAAGGAGCGCCGGCATCTCCGACTCGTGCAGGAATCGTTCAAAGCTGTCGAGTGCGCGATGCATGTCGGACACCGCCGGCGGAACGAACGTGGCGTCCTGGATCTCGCGGACACCTACAGGCGCAACGAAGTTCTGGTCGCGCCGGAACTCGCCCGGCTGCTTGTTCGCTCCGCGGACTCCCCGAAGCAGCTCGCCGTGGATCTCCCGGATGAGCCGGAGCGAAAGGGGCAGCTCAGACAGCCGTTGTAACCCGTGGTTCATCGCCGCGACGTAGTTGACGATCTCATCGACGTCGCGTGCAATCTCCGCCACCCGAGGTCGCAGTTCGACGGCGAGGAGGTCGTCGAGCGTGCTCTGAGTTCCCTCGATCTGCGAGCTGAAGACGGCTTCTCGGCGGACGTACATGGCGACGAAAAGATCAGGGTTCGGCATGTTGCGGATCTCGCCGTCGAGCCTGCCCACCGCCTGGTCCGCACGCGAGAGAAGTGGAACAAGCCTCGCCATATCGAGCGGCGGGTCGGGCGGCAGCGGCTTCGGGACGAACGCGTCGAATCCGCCCGGCTGCCGGACGTAAGCTCCCGCTCTTGTCGATCTCGTAATCGGCATGGTGTCTTGTTGAAGTTGCCCCCAACAGTAGCACGCCTTATTTCATTTAACTGCTGAAAACTAGAATAACGTAGCCGCTGTTGTATGCCGAGCGCATGCCGGTGCTACCGGCGTTACGAGCGGCCGAGTTTGACGAGCGCGGGCCACGATCCGCGCGCCTCGGCGACGTCGGTCTCGCCGACGAGCAGGTAGCGAGTCCCGATGTCAATCCGACGGCGAAGTGGCCCCGGGAGGAGTTGAACCTCCGCACGCAGCTTCGAAGGCTGCCGCTCTGTCCACTGAGCTACGGGGCCGAGTCAGCCAAGCGTAGCCCTCGCTCGGGCAGCGGTACTCTGTCCGGGCGCGGTGGCGGTAGCTCAGTTGGTAGAGCTCCGGGTTGTGGTCCCGGTGGCCGCGGGTTCGAGTCCCGTCCGCCACCTGCTCTTTCTCGCGCTCGCCCGCTTCGCTCGGGGCAGGCGCGCCATCGGTTCGCTCCGTCAGCCGGAGCAGCGCCTCGGATTTGGTTCCGAGGAGAGGCTTTACGCGTCGCCGTACTTCAAACGCAGGTAGTCGAGATACGGCTGGGCCTGCAGCCCGGAGCCGGTCGCGCGCCGCAGCACTTCCTGCGACGTGAACTTGCGTCCGAGCGCGTGGATGTGCTCGCCGAGCCAGTCGCGCAGCGCCGCGAACTCGCCGCGGCCGACCTGCTCCTCGAGATCGGGCACGTCGCGCAGCACGGCCTGCCAGATCTGCACGGACGCGACGGACCCGAGCAGGTACGTCGAGAAGTAGCCGATCATCCCGCCCGACCAGTGGACGTCCTGGAGGACGCCGTGCGCGTCGTCGGGCACCTCGACGCCGAGGTAGTCCCACATCTTCTGGTTCCAGACCTCCGGGAGGTCCTTCAGCTCGACGCGACCATCCACGATCTCCTGCTCGAGCTCGAAACGCAGCATCACGTGCATGCCGTACGTGACCTCGTCCGCGTCGATGCGGATCAGGCCCGGCTGCGAGCGGTTGATCGCCGGGAGGAACCGGTCGAGCTCGACACCGCCGAGCTGCTCCGGGTACGTCTCCCGCACGCGCGGATAGAAGAACTGCCAGAACGGGAGGCTGCGGCCGACGAGGTTCTCCCACAGCCGGCTCTGCGACTCGTGGATCGCGAGCGAGCACGGGCCGCCGGTCGGGAGCCGCTCGAGATGCTCCGGCTGCTGATGGCTGTAGAGGCCGTGGCCGTACTCGTGCATCGTCGAGAAGAGCGAGTGGAGATTGTCCGCGTGGTAGTGCGTCGTGATCCGGACGTCATTGCGGCCCGCGCCCGAGGCGAAGGGATGCTCGGTCGGGTCGATCCGCCAGCTGTCGGGGCGGTGCCCGAAGAGATCGACGACCTCGTGCGCCATCGCCTCCTGGCGGTCGACCGGGAAGTCGCCGGAGAGGAACGAGACGTCGACCTCGCGGTCCCGGAGCTCCGCGATGAGCGCAACGAGCGGCGGCTTGAGCTCCTCGAACACGGCACGCACTTCGGCCGTCTTCGTCTGCGGCTCGAAGTCGTCGAGGAGGACGTCGTAGCGCTCATCCGCGCCGTCGGCGACGAAGTCGACGTACTGGAGCTTCAGCTCGATGTTTCGCTGCAGCACCGGCAGGAAGGAAGCGAAATCGTTCTCCGCCCTCGCCTTGACCCAGACCGGGTTCGCCTCCGACGCCGCACGCGAGATCTCCGCGCGCAACGAGGACGGAACCTTGACGGCCTTCTCGTAGTCGCGCCGCACGAGGCGGATGAGCGCGGCGTCGTCGGAGTCCGGGTCGAGCGAGTCCTCGAGCGGCCGCAACTCGTCGAGGAGCTTGCCGACCGCGGGATCCGTGAACTTCTCGTGCGAGATCCGCGAGAGCGTCCCGAACTGCTCGGCGCGGTGGCGAGTGCCGGCGCGCGGCATCTTCGTCTGCTGGTCCCACGAGAGGAGGCGAGCGATCTTGCCGAGATCCTGGACCTCGGTCAGCCGCTCCTTGAGTTGCTCGAGCGCGTCAGCCACGAGTCGAGCCTACCCTTACTGCGCGCGCCCGTAGCTCAGTGGACAGAGCGGCGGACTTCTAATCCGCGGGTCGGAGGTTCGAATCCTCCCGGGCGCATGTGAGCCCTCGCTCTGGCGGCCCGCTCGGCCTGTTCGCGCACCACCGCGAGCAGGAGCCGCAGCACCTCGTCATCCTTATGCTCCTCGCCGGAGCGCTCTCGCTCGTCGCGACGATCGCGGTCGCGTGGGTGGCGGGATTCGTAGCGGTCGCCCATGTCGCGCGACACGCGAACCTCTACTGGTTCCCCTTCGCGATGGCGGGCGCGTTCGCTGCGCACATCGGCTACGTCTTCGCGTACCGCGAGGTGGCGCACGTCGACCGCGGCACGCGGATCGGGGCGCTGCGTGCGGGCGCCGTCGTCGCGGCAGGGTTCGGGATGTTCTTCCCCCGCGGCGGCTTCGCCGTCGACCTCGAGGCGCTCGAGGATCTCGGCGTCCCGAGGGACGAGGCGCGGATCCGTGTGCTCGGCCTCGGCTCGCTCGAGTACGCCGTGCTCGCCGCCGGATCGTGCGCCTGCGCGGTCATTCTCCTCGTTGGGCACTCCACCGCGCAGCGCGCCGTCGTGCTGTCGTGGACGATCGGCGTTCCCGTCGGGACGTTCCTCGCCGTCGTCGCCGTCGCCTACCGCGAGAAGCTCTGTCGCGGCTGGTTCGGGAGGTTCATCCGCCCCGCGCTCGACGCGATCTACATCGTCGGACTGATCGTCGCCGCGCCACGACGGCACGGCTTCAAGGCGTTCACCGGGATGGCGCTCTACTGGGCGGGAGAGGTCTTCGTCCTCTGGGTCTGCCTCGCGGCGTTCACGCGGCACCTCCCGTCGATCCCCACGGTCGTCGTCGGCTACGCGACCGGCTACGCGTTGACGCGGCGGACTCTGCCGCTCGCGGGCGCCGGCGCGGTCGAGGCGCTGCTCCCGTTCGCGCTCCACTGGGTCGGCTTTCCGCTCGCCGCCGCCGTCCTCGCGGTCTTCACGTACCGGATCTTCAACCTCTGGCTCCCGATCGTGCCGGCCACGGCGGGCGTGATCGCGCTGCGCCGGCGGCCGCTCGACGGCGGCGGCTAGTGCCGCGCGCCGAAGTCGGTGGTGATGATCGTGACCGGGTAGCCGCCGTAGACGCCTGTCGCATCCGGCACATGCACGGCGGAGACACCGAGGTCGCGCCAGTTCTTGTTCTTGAGGTTCGCGAGGTGCTCGGGGCTCGCGATCCACAGCTTCAGAGCCTGGGTCGCGGTGATCGAGGGCGACGACCACAGGAGGTTCTCGCCGACCGTCCAGTACGAGTAGTTCGTGGACGTGTAGTAGCGCTGGATCCGCTTCCAGAACACGGTCCCGTTTGCCGAGGGATGGTCGAAGTACCCGTCGGCTCCCATCTCCAGCGAGTGCTGCCGTGCCGACGCGTTCAGGGCGACCGAGATGTGAAGCCGCGGGAGGAGGTGCGCGGTGCGGAAGGCGTTGATCGCCGCGGCGACCTGCCGGTTGAGCGAGCGCAGCTGCGTCTCACGCTGCGCCGCGGAGCGGGCGGCTGAAGCCGTCCCTCCAACCGCGACGACCGTCAGCAGCACGGCCACGAGGCGGAGTGTCCTGGCGCGGGTCACACAGACAAGGTCGACCTCCAGTTCCGAACCGTCGATGGACAATTCGAGGGATTCGAACCGCGAGGTGACAGACGACCGATGCGCTACCGTCCAGCCCCATGAGCACCGCGACGCTCCACACGAACCATGGCGCAATCGAGCTCGAGCTCCACGACGCCGACGCGCCGAAGACCGTCGAGAACTTCCGCAAGCTCGCCGGCGAAGGCTTCTACGACGGCGTGATCTTCCACCGCGTGATCCCGGATTTCATGATCCAGGGCGGCGACCCGACCGGCACCGGCTCAGGCGGTCCCGGCTACCAGTTCGAGGACGAGTTCAACGACCACCCCGTGGCGCGCGGCGCGCTTGCCATGGCCAACGCCGGCCCGAACACGAACGGCTCGCAGTTCTTCATCGTCACCGCCGACGCGTGCCCGTGGCTCGACGGCAAGCACACCGTCTTCGGCCGGGTCACGAGCGGGATGGACGTCGCCGACGCGATCTCTCAGGTGGAGACAGGCTCGGCCGACCGACCGCGCGTGGACGTCGTCATCGAGCGCGTCGCTCTGTAAGCGCAGCAGAGAGCGGCAGCCCGTACCAGAGGAAAAGCACGAGTGCGCCGACCGTCGCGCAGGCGGCGATGCCCGCGGCGCGCGAGACCACGTACGTCACGACGAGCAGGATCGCGGCCTCGAGCGCGATCGCGAAAGCGGCGATCCCGGCGATGGCGAGCTGGTTGCCGAGCAGGACGAGACGCTGCTTGTCGCCGTGGCGGAAGCGCAGCCGGTGGTACGAGGTCGGCGCCGTCAGGAAAGCGATCGAGACGCCCGTGGCAATGACCGCGACGACGAACACGTCGCGCTCGAACGGCGTCACCTTCGACCAGCCCTTCGCGAACGGCACGGCGAGGAGGAAGGCGAAGAGGACCGTGATCCCGGGAAGCACGACGCGGAGCTCGTTGAGCAGCTCGATCAGCTCGCGATCGGTCCGCTCCTTCGGCGTCTCGTCTTCGTGCCGTGCGTCTTCCATGATCGGAACCTACAACCGATACCCTGTCGGCCCGCGCGGGCGTGGTGAAGCGGCTATCACGAGACCCTTCCAAGGTTTAGTCGGGGGTTCGACTCCCCCCGCCCGCTTCGTCCGGCCCAACGCCTACCCTGTTGTCTGAAATGAAGACAGCAGAGCGGGCAGAAGCAAGGCGGCTTCGACAAGAGCACGGATTGTCCGTTCGGGAGATCACGCAACGGCTCGGCGTCTCGAAGGGTTCCGTGAGCCTCTGGGTACGCGACGTTCCCCTCACGGACGAGCAACGACAGCGGCTGCAAGCGCGGAACCCGCGATTCGACGGCCAGTGCCTGGGAGCCGCCGCAAACGTTCGCGCAGCGCGAGCTCGCCGGGTTCAATGGCAACAGGAGGGACGGGAGCTGGCACGACGCGGAGACTCAGCGTTCGCGGCTGGCTGCATGCTCTATTGGGCGGAGGGAGACAAGACCCGCAACGCCGCACGGATCTCGAACTCCGACCCCGAGCTCCTGCGCAGCTTCGTCCGTTTTCTTCGTACCGAGTTCGCCGTACCTGATGAGCGGTTTCGGATCACGTGTCATCTCTTCGCCAACCACGTATCCGAGCAGACGCGCATCGAGCAGTTCTGGCTCGACACGCTCGGACTGCCGTCGACGTGCCTTTGCAAGTCGATCGTGAACGTCTACTCCAAGTACAGCCTGAAGAAGCGCCGCAACCTGCTTCCCTTCGGTACCTGCAAGCTCAGCGTCCACCGGACGCAGATCGTCCAGACGATCTACGGCGCGATCCAGGAATACGGCGGCTTCGAGCGGCCCGAGTGGCTCGACTGATCGCGTCCTCCGCGCGCTAGCGTCGCCGCGTGTACCCGTCGGCCGAAGCGGTCGGGCTCGCGCCTGCGCTTGCGATTTGCGTTCTCCTCGCCGCTCGGCGCGGACCGATCGGCCGAGGCCTAGCCGTTGCCGGCGCGGCCGGCGTCGCGCTCGTCTTCGCCGCCTTCGTGACCGAGCTCGAACCGCTTGCGAACCACACGTTCCTCTGGGCGCATCTGCTCCAGAACGTCGTCCTCGCGGAGTGGGCGCCTGCGCTGCTCCTGCTCGCGGTGCCGCGGCAGCTCGCCGCGCGGGCCGCCGGCTTTCCGCTGTTCCGGCCGCTCGTCGCGCTGCCGCTCTGGCTCGCGACGTACTACGTCTGGCATCTGCCGTGGATCTACGACACGGCGCTGCGCCACCCGCATTCGCTCCTCCATGTCGAGCACCTGACGTACCTCCTTGCCGGGTGTTGCCTCTGGTGGCCGGTCGTCCACGGCGCGCACTCGGCGGGCGCGAAGGCGGCGTACCTGTTCGCGGCGTTCGTCCTCGCCTCGCCGCTCGGGCTGTTGCTCGCGCTCATCCCGCGCGCGATCTACTCGTTCTACGTCGACGCGCCGCGGACGTGGGGGCCGTCGCCGCTCGCCGATCAGCAGATCGCCGGCGTGACGATGGCGGCGGAGGAGGCGCTCGTCTTCTTCGGCGTCTTCACCGCGTACTTGCTGCGCTTTCTCGCCGACGAGCAGGCGTCCGGGGGCCAGCGGCCGGATCCACGCGTCGCGCGGTCTCCGCGTTAACCTCAGCACCGAGGAGCAGCGCGATCGCGGCGAGCCACAGCCACGTCAGCATCACGATCACCGCGGCGAGCGATCCCCACGTCTTGTTGTACGAGCTGAAGCTCGCGGTGTAGAAGGCGAAGAGGCCCGACACCGCGAGCCAGACGGTCGTCGCGAGGACGGAGCCCGGGGTGACGAACGACCAGCGCCGCTGCTCGACGTCCGGGCCGAGATGCAGGAGTGTCGAGAACGCGGCGACGAGACCGACGAGGAGGATCGGCCACTCGGCGACCCACCAGATCCAGCCGACCGCCCCCGCTGCGCCGCCGGCGTGGGACGCGACGAGCGTCTCGAGCGACGGCCCGAAGATGAGCAGCACCGCGACGAGAAGGAACGCGACGCCGATCGCCGCGGTCATCTGCAGCGCGACCACCCGCTTCCGGAGGAACGAGCGCTCGTCCTTCTGCTCGTACGCGAGGTTGAGCGCGGTCATGTACGCCGTCATCGCTCCGGTCGTCGACCAAACTGCGAGGACGGCGCCGATCACGGTCATCAGGACGCTCGCAGACTGGTTCCGGCCGAGCCGCTGGAGGCTGCCGCCGAGAAGCGAAGTCGCCTGCGCCGGCATGACGTGCCGGAAGTGGTCCATCAGCGTCGCGATCGTGTCCGGCCCGGCGACGAGCGTGAACACGCCGACCGCGACGAGCAGCACCGACGGGATCGCGAAGAAGGTCGAGTACGCGAGCGCGGACGCGAGCATCGTCCCGTTGTCGGCGAGAAAGCGCTTCACCGCGTCGACGAGGATCGACTTCCAGTCGCGGACGGAGAGGTCGCGCAGCCGCCGGTCGCAGAAGCGCGAGGGGCGCTCCTCGGGCGGAGCTTCGTCGGGCGGAGGACGGTCGCTCATCCCGAGGAGAACGGCGAGGGGCGGCTTCCGGTTCCTCGAATCGGGGCGGCGAGATTCGAACTCGCGAAACCTCCCGCTCCCAAAGCGGGCGCTCTACCAGGCTGAGCTACGCCCCGTTGCGTCGCTCGTACGAGCGTACAGCGTGACAGTTCGCGCAGACGAGTTCGCACTTGGACTGGGGCACACGACCGCACCTCCACCGAACTTACTGGTTGCGCTAGCGGATGGAACTAGCAATACTGGCGCTATGGCGACAGACGCTAGGCGGCTCCCTTTCGCGCTCGACCCACTGATCGCAGAGGCAAAGCGCAGAACGCGAAAACGGCGCCTGCTGGTCGCTTGCGTCGCGATCGCAATCGGGACCTCAGCTGCGAGCCTCAATCTCGACCAACGATCGCCGAGCACGACCGCAATCAACGCGGCCGGGTTACGTGCTTTGGTTGGGACGTGGAGTCATCATGGTGGCACTCTCGTCATTTCCACGACAGGGCGCGGGCTAGCGAAGATCTTTCTATACGGCCCGCCCGGCTACGAGATCGTCCGGTTCAGGGTCACCAGCGTGAGAGGCACCGGGCGCAGCGAGATCGCCCGGATCCGGGTCACTCACGACTCGACTGATCCCCGGAAAGCAGGGACGCCAGGCACCGTTCGCCTATCGCGTGGGGTCATCTACTGGTCGGCCGCGGGCTTCGGGGGCACGACGTTCTGCTCGGTCAAGCCCGGCGCGCGGTGGATCTGCGGGCTGTAGCTCAGCGACATTCCCGAGTAACGGCGCAGGCGAGGGCTACTCGCTCTCCGTGAGCACGGTCGCGTAGTCTCGGGAGCCGATGCGCCTGACGATTCTCCACACGAACGACATCCACGGACGCGTCGACGGGCTGGCGCGCGTCGCGACGTTCGTCGAGCGGATCAAGGCCGAGACGCCACACCGCGTGATCTACGTCGACGCCGGGGACGTCGAGGAGACGACGACCCGGCTCTCCAACCTGACGAAGGGCGTGGCGATGCACAGGCTCCTGTCGGCCGCCGGCTGCGAGGTCTCGGTCGTCGGAAACGCCGTCTGGCTGCGTTACGGCCCGCAGGTGATCCCGGCCCAGGCAGCTGTGGCGCGCTATCCGCTCCTGCTCGCGAACCTCGAGCCGGTCGAGGGAGTCCAGCCGACTGCGCTGATCGACGGCGTCGGCTTCGTCGGCGTCACGGATCCGTTCCCCGACTTCCTCGGCACCGGCCTCTTCGGCATCTACGCGACGGACGCGCTCGAGGCGGTGCGCGCCGGCGCCCGCGCGCTTCGTCAGCAGGGTGCCGAGATCGTCGTCTGCCTGTCTCACCTCGGCTACCGGAGGCCATTCGCCGAGGTACGCGAAATCGCGGTGATCGATCCCGAGCTTGCGGAGCTCGTGCAGGGAGAGGTGGACGTGATCGTCGGCGCCCACTCGCACGACGTCCTGCCGGAGGGAGAGCGCATCGGCTCCGTCCTGATCGCCCAGGCGGGCTCTTTCGCCGAGCACCTCGGCCGGATCGAGATCGACGGCGAGGAGATGACGGCGTCCCTGATCCCGGTCGGCGAGGACGTCCCGAGGCATCCCGCCGTTCTCGCCGCGGCAGCGGCAGCCGAGGCCGACCTCGACACCTCGCTCGACGAGATCGTCGCCGACCTCGACGAGCCGCTCGAGGGGCAGTGGGTCGCCGAGATGCTGCGCGAACGCATGGGAGCGGAGATCGCGCTCGCCACCTCTCAGGCCATGCTCGACTACCCGCTCCCCGCCGGCCCGCTGCGCCGCGGCGACCTGTGGGAGGCTTGCCACTCGACTGCCAACCCCGCCGTGACCGAGCTCACGGGCGCGCAGCTCGCACGCATGATCGAGAAGGGGAACGACCCCGAGTTCCAGGAGACGACGACCGGCTCGCTGCGCGGCGAGCCCCGCGGCCCGCTGCACGTCGCCGGCGACGCGAGCGACCTCGATCCCGCACGAACGTATGTCGTCGCGGGAACCGACTTCGAGCTCGAGAGCTACGGCGGCCTGGTCGAGCCCGACTGGCGGCTCTCTATCCGCTACGACTTCCCGACGATCATCCGCGAGGCGATCGAGGAGAAGCTCGGCGCGGCTATTCCGTTTCCATAAGCGCGCGCAGTTCCTCGAGCTTCTCGCCGCGGAGCTCGTCGAGCTCGCCGCGGTCGATCCGCGAGAGTAGGTCACGCACGAGCGACGCGAGCTCGAGCGGGTTGAACGGCTTCGTCACGTAGTCGACGCCGCCGATGTCGAGGCCGCGCGCGCGGTCGCGGAATTCGGCCCGCGCCGTGAGGAAGATGATCGGGATGCGGTTCGTGCGCGCGTCCTCGAGCAGTTCCTCGGCGACGCGCCAGCCGTCGAGGCCGGGCATCATCACGTCGAGGAGGACGACGTCGGGGGGATCGTTCCGCGCGAGCTCGAGACCGGTCGTGCCGTCGGCCGCCTCGGTCACATGCATCCCCTCGGCCTCGAGATTGACGCGGCAGAGGAGCCGTATCGGCGCCTCGTCGTCGATCACGAGTACCTTCTCGCCGCCCTCGCCGCCGCCGCCGCCCATGTGCTTCGTATACCCGTCCAGCTCGGTACTCATTCTCCGGATCCTTCGGATGGAGCGGGCAGCTCGAAGGAGAACCGCGACCCTTCGCCCTCGCGCGACGCGACCCAGATCCGTCCGCCCATCGCCGTCACCAGGCCGCGCGCGATGAAGAGGCCGAGGCCTGTGCCGTCTGCGCCCACGCGTAGCTCGGCGTCGGAGCCGCGGTAGAACTTGCGGAAGATCTGCTCCTGATCAGCCTGCGGGATCCCGATCCCCTCGTCCGAGACCGTGACCTCGACCGTGTCGTCGCGCACGGAGGCGCCGACCGTGATCGTGCCGCCGTCGGGCGAGTAGCGGAGCGCATTGTCGACGAGGATCGAGAAGACCTGGCGGAGCTTTTCGGCGTCGGCGCGCGCGGGCAGCGGCGCGTCGGGCAGATCGACGACGACCTTGTGGCCGTTGTCGAGGCGCACCGTGTCGAGCACCTGCCCGACAACCTCGCGGACGTCGGTCTCGGCGAGGTTGACCTGGAGGTCGCCGGTGTCGAGCCGCGCGACGGCGAGGAGCGTGTCGACGATCGTCGTGAGGCGCTGCGACTCGGACGAGATGTAGCGGAGGAACGTCTTCCGCTCCTCCTCCCCGAACACGACGTCCTGGCGGAGGAGCGTCTCGGCGAAGCCGTAGATCGAGGTGAGCGGCGTGCGCAGCTCGTGCGAGACGGTGCTGACGAAGTCGGACTTGACCTGCTCGACGAGCCGGTCGCCGGAGATGTCGCGGAAGGCGAAGATCCGGCCGGCGACCACGCCGAGCGGGTCGCGCATCACGGCCTCCGTCACCGAGAGCCAGACCTCCTCCCGGCCGCGCATCACCGGGACGAGCCGGTCGCCGGACGCCGCTCCGTCGGGCGCCTCGAGGCTGCGCTGGAGGACGTCGACCGGCGCACGGCCGAGCGCGGCCCCGGCGGGGACTCCCGTGATCCGCTCTGCCGCCGCGTTCCAGAGGACGACGTTCCCCTCGCGGTCGACTGCGACGATGCCGTCGGCGATGTTCGCGAGGATCGCGACCGACCGCTCCCGCTCGAGCGCGACGCGCTGGTACAGCTCGGCGTTCGAGAGCGCCGCCGACGTGCTCGCTGCGACGGCCTGCAGCGCCTCGATCTCCTCCTCGCGCCATTCGCGCGGCTGCTCGGCGTAGACGGCGAGGACTCCGGCGACCGCGCCTTCGGCCGAGCCGACCGGAACGCCGAGGAAGGCGGAGTGCCCCGCGGCGAGCATCGGGTCGAGCGCGCGGAGACGTTCGTCGGAGCCGGCGTCCGGCAGCACGACCGCGACTCCCGACTGGACGACGTCGCCGGAGAGCCGACCGCTCGCCGGGCTCCGCGACTCGAGCGCCGCGTCCGCTCCGTTCCCCTCCGCGGCGGTGACTACGAGCTCGTCGCCGTCGACGATCCTGAACGCCGCAGCCTCCGCATTCACGAGCGCCGGAGCCTGCTGCACGACCTCGTCGAGGACGGCCGCCGGATCGAGCTCGCTCGTGAGGAGCCGTCCCGTGCGCGTCAGCTGCTGCGCGACGGCGCGCGCGCTGCGCTCGGCCTCGAACAGCTCGCTCCGCTCGAGCGCGCCGCGCGTCGCGTCGCCGAGATGCCGCGCGACCTCGAGGTCCTCGTCGCTGAAGGCGCGCTCCTCGGCGAAGAAGATGAGGACGAGCCCGTGGCCCGCGTCGCGCGGCGCCTCGACGGGGACTGCGAGAAGCGAGCGGTAGCCGCTTGACACCGCCGTCTCGCGCAGCTCTTGCAGGAGCCGCTCGTCGTCGGCGATCGAGCGCGAGGCGACGATCCGTCCCTCAGTCGCGGCCCGGAAGAGCTGTCCGTCCCGTGTGGCCGCGTGCTCCTCGAGGGCCTCTGCGAGTGCGTCCGGCAACTCGTACCGGCCGACGGGCTCGAGCCGTCCATAGGAAGGAACGATCACCGCGGCCGACGCGCCTCCCAGCGCCTCCGCCGCCGCCTGCGAGACGGCTTCGAGCGTCGCCGCGCGGGAAAGCGACTGGCCGAGCGCGGCCGCGATCCGGTAGAAGCCGCGCTGGATCCGCTCCTGCCGCGCGCTCTGCGTGAACGTCTCGGCGTTCCGCACCGCAAGCGAGGCGAGACCGGCAAACGCCTCCAGGACGCTCGCGTCGCCCGGGCGGAACCGGTGGCCGCCGCGACGCCCGGCCCCGAGCACACCGCGCACCTCCCCGCCCCACGACATCGGCGCCGTCGTCACGTCGGTGAAGCCCTCGTACGCCGGATGCGGGACGGGGTTCTCGATCCCGCCGTACGTGCTCTCGATGAGCGGCCTCCCCTCGCGGATCGCCGCGCCGGCGAGACCCTTGTCCATCGGGAACTCGAAGTCGAGCAGCGAGTCGTCGAAGCCGTGCACGGCGACGCAGCGGAACACCCAGCGGTCGCGGTCGAGGAGGTAGCAGTCGGCGGCGTCGGCGGCGAGCAGGTCGGCGAGCTCGTCCGCGAGCCTCTGCAGGACGACCGGAAGGTCGAGCTCGCTGCTGAGCGCGTGGGCCGCGCGGAGCAGGGCGGCCTGCTGCGAGAGCCGCTCCTCGTTCTCCGCGACCGCCTCCTCGAGCGCGACGCCGGTCCGCAGGCGCTCGAGCGCGACGGCCGCCTCGGAGGCGAGCGTCTGCATGAGCGAGAGGTCGTCCGCCGAGAAGACACGACGCTCGTCGGCGGTCGCGATGGAGATCACGGCGATCACGCGCTCCTCGAGAAGCAGCGGGACGAAGGCGGCGCTCCGCGCGCCGGTCGCCTCGGCGAGCTTGGGGCTGACGACGTTCGACTCGGCCGCGTCGTAGACGGCGAACGCGGTCGCCTCGAAGACGGCGCGCGCGACACCCGACGGCTCGTTCTCGAGGTCGACCCGTACGTCCCGCCACCAGTCGACGTCCTTCCCGTGCGACCGCGCGAGATAGCCGACCGCCTCGCGCCCGCCGTCGGAGACGAACGTCAGGCCGGCGAACGAGACGCCGAACGTCGCCGCGATCTCGTCCAGGAGCGTGCGTGCGACGCCCTCCACGTCGGCGGTCCGCGCAAGCTCGCTCGCAACGCGACTGACGCTTTCGAACTCTCTGCCGCCGCCGGCTGCCCGGCGGTTCGGGCGAAACCATGGGATCCTCACTGGGCACGGGGATTCTACGCTGCCCTTCCATCGTCGGAGATTCGTGTTCCGACGCTTCCTCTTTACAAAGATGGGCCGGATGGCCCATTGTCCGCCCGGCAAACGGGCCGTAGCCTCCGTTGCACTGGGCGATGCGAACCGCGGCGCGTCCTCGACGTTTACGCGGCTAGCAACAGGAAGAGCCCGCCGCGCCGACCCCCCGAGCGGCGGGCTTTTCCCCTTTCCCTCACGGACTGCTAACGCGGCGGCGGTATCGTGGCCCCGTAGTGGTGAAGCGTGTCCTCCTCGCCTCTCCGCGCGGCTATTGCGCCGGCGTCGAGCGGGCGGTCGAGACGGTCGAGCGGGCGCTCGCGCTCTACGGCCGCCCCGTCTACGTCCGCAAGCAGATCGTCCACAACTCGCACGTCGTCCGCGGCCTCGAAGCGCGCGGCGCCGTCTTCGTCGACGAGCTGACGAGCGTGCCGGAAGGGGCGACCGTCGTCTTCTCGGCGCACGGCATCGCGCCGGCCGTGCGGGCCCAGGCGGACGAGCGCGGACTCGCGGCGATCGACGCGACGTGCCCGCTCGTGACGAAGGTGCACACGCAGGCGCGGCGGTACGCGGAGGCCGGCTACGCGATCGTCCTCATCGGCCACGCCGGGCACGAGGAGGTCGAGGGAACGCTCGGCGAGGCGCCCGAGGCGATCGTCCTCGTCCAGTCGGCGGAGGACGCCGCGCACGTGACCCTTCCAGCCGACCGGCCGCTCGCGTACATCACGCAGACGACGCTCTCGGTCGACGAGACGAGCCAGATCGTCGCGGTGCTGCGCCACCGCTTCCCGCGGATCGAGGAGCCTGCGCGCGAGGACATCTGTTACGCGACCTCGAACCGCCAGTGGGCCGTGAAGGAGCTGCTCGAGAAGATCGACCTGCTGCTCGTCGTCGGCTCGCGCAACTCCTCGAACTCGAAGCGGCTCGTCGACGTCGCACGCGGCGGCGGAGTCGACGCGTATCTCGTCGACGACCTGGGAGCGATCGACGAGAGCTGGCTCGAAGGACGCGAAACGGTCGGGCTCACGTCGGGAGCGTCGGCGCCGGAACGGCTCGTCGCGGGGGTCTGTGCGTGGTTCACCGAGCGCGGCGCCGTCGTGAGCGAGCACGCGCCCGTGCACGAGGACGTGAGCTTCAAGCTGCCGGTCGAGCTGCGCCGCGCCGAGCGGGCTGCGGCTTAGCTTTTCGCGGCGGCAAGCTCGCCGCCGATGCGGATCTCGGTCGCGAGCACGTCGTCCTTGATCCAATCGCCGTGCGCTCGGACGAGTGCGCTCATCTCCTCCGGAACCGTGAGGACGATCCGGTCGCTGATCTCGAAGCCCTGCTCCTTGCGGAGCGTGTTGACGCGGTGGATGAGGTCGTACGCCTCTCCTTGGACGAGCAGGTCGTTGTCGAGCGACAGGTCGAGCGCCACGGTGACCCCGTCTGCGGAAGCGACCGCCCAACCCTCGCGCCCACCGCGCTCGACGAGCACTTCGTCCGGCTCGAGCTCGTGGCCGAGGACGCGGAAGCGCCCACCGTCGAGCTCCTCGAACTCTCCCGCCGCGAGCGCGGTTCGCACGGCGCCGAGCTCCTTGCCGAGCTTCGGTCCGAGCGCCGGGAGGTGCGGCTTCACGTGGAGCTCGACCGCGTCCACCTCACCGAGCTCGACCTCCTTGACGCGGAGCTCGTTCGCGATCTCCGCGAGATGCCCGTCGACGCGCGCGCCGTCGACCACGAGGCGCCGCAGTGGCTGCCGGAGCTTGATCCCCGAGCTTGAGCGCGCCTGCCTCCCGAGCTCGACGACGTGCCGCACTTCGGCGATCTCGTCGAGGAGCGCGCGATCGGGCTCGGCCACCTCCGGCCAGCCGGCGAGGTGGACGGACTCCGGCCCGTCGAGGACGAGCGTCCGCCAGACGTCGTCGGTTACGAACGGCATGATCGGTGCGAGCACGCGCAGCGTCTGGACGAGCGCGTACCAGAGCGTGGCGAGCGCGGCCTCGTCCTCGTCCCAGAACCGCCGTCGCGAGCGGCGGATGTACCAGTTCGAGAGATCGTCGAGATACGCCTCGAACTCGCGGAGGACGTCGGTGGCGAGCCAGCTCTCGTAGCCGGCGGTCGCGTCGGCGACGAAGGCGTGCGTCCGCTCGACGAGCCAGCGGTCGAGCGTGAAAACAGCCACGGGGACAGGTTCGCGACTTTCCGAGTCACCGCGCTGTTCCGCAAAAGGCTCGAACCTGTCCCCGTGACCTTCTTTATCGGGCTCGAGGTTCATCCACTCCGGCCGGAACTCCGCGATGTTCGCGTAGTCGACGAAGAACTTGACCGAGTTCCAGAAGGTGAGGAGCTTGCGCTTCACCTCTTCCGCCGGGCCGTAGCCGAACCAGAGGTCGCGGTCGGGCGGCTGCGCCGCGAACTGCCAGCGCATCACGTCGGCGCCCATCCGGTCGAAGGCGTCGTTCGCCTCGATCGTGTTCCCCCACGAGCCGTGCATCTCGCGGCCGTTCTCGTCGAGCATCTTCTCGTAGCCGAGCACGCGCTTGAACGGCGCCTTCCCGGTCAGCACGACCGACATGAAGAGCTGCGAGTAGAACCAGAGCCGGATCTGCTCGCGCATCTCGCTCACCCAGTCGGCCGGGAACCACTTCTCCCAGTACGCATGGTCGGGCAGGTCAGCGGTCGTCAGCCCCTTGGCCGCGCCCGTTCCGTAGCCCTCCGGCACCCACTCGTCGTTCTGCCAGCCGAGCGTCGAGAACGGGACGATGCCCGCGTCGAGCCAGACGTCGCCGACCTCCTTGACCCGCTCGACGGGCTCGCCGCACTCGGCGCACCGGATGGGGACGCGGTCGATCCACGGGCGCCGCAGTTCCTCGAGCTGGTCGAGGCCCGCGACCGCGCGCTCCGCGAGCTCCGCCTTCGACCCGATCACGTTCAGGTGCCCGCACGCGCACGGATAGAACGGCAGCGGCAGGCCGTAGTAGCGGCGGCGGGAGATGTTCCAGTCGCCCATGTTGCGGAGCCAGTCGTCCATGCGCTTGCCCATGTACTCGGGCGTCCATTCGACCGTCGCGTTCGCGTCGAGCATCTGCTGCCGCAGGTCGCGGACGGAGATGAACCAGTCGTCGGCGATGCGGAAGATGAGCGGCGTGTGGCAGCGCCAGCACTCCGGGTAGCGATGCTCGTGCAGCCCCGCCTCGACGAGGATCCCCTTCTCCTCGAGGTTGCCGATGATCTGCTCCGCCGCCTCGGTCGTCGAGAGCCCGTGGAGCCAACCGAAGCTGTCGTAGAAGCGGCCCGACTCGTCGACCGGCTGGATGACCGGCAGGCCGTTCGCGCCGGCTAGCTCGAAGTCCTCGGTGCCGCAGCCGGGGGCGATGTGGACGATGCCTGTGCCGTCGTCCATCGAGACGTCGTCCCACGGGACGACGCGGTGCTCGACGTCGACGATCTCGTCGAACGGGCCGCGGTAGCTCCAGCCGACGAGCTCCGAGCCCGCACGCTTGTCCGCGAGCTCCTCGTCGGGATAGCGCGCGGCTGCGACCCACTCGCCGTTCGCGCGTCGCCCGTACTCCGCCTCGGGGTTGACCGCCGCGGCGACGTTCGCCGGCAGCGTCCACGGCGTCGTCGTCCAGATCACGAGGAACTCGCCGGGCCGGTCGGTCAGCGGGAAGCGGACGAAGAGGGACGGGTCGGCGCGGTCGACGTACGAGCCGATCAGCTCGTGCTGCGAGATCGACGTGCCGCAGCGCGGGCACCACTCGGTCGAGCGGTGGCCGAGGTAGAGCCAGTCGCGGCCGTGGACGGTCTTCAGCATCCGCCACACGTACTCGATGTTCGTGTCGCTGAAGGTGAAGTAGTCCTTGCCCCAGTCCATCCACTGGCCGAGCCGCTTCGAGCCTTCCCAGAGCTGCTCGGAGTACTTGACGACCGCCTCCCGGCACTTCGCCGCGAATTTCTCGAGGCCGTACTCCTCGATCTCGTGCTTCGAGTTGAGCCCGAGCTCGCGCTCGACGCCGACCTCGATCCAGAGCCCCTGGCAGTCGAAGCCGTTCTGGTAGCGCTGGTCGAAGCCGCGGAGCGCCTTGTAGCGCTGGAAGACGTCCTTCAGCGTCCGCCCCCATGTCGTGTGGATGCCGAGCGGCTTGTTCGCGGTGACAGGCCCGTCGATGAACGAGAACCGCGGCCCGCCGGCGTTCTGCTCCCGCAGCTTCGCGAACGTCCCCTCGCTCTCCCAGCGCGCGAGAACCTCCTCCTCGAGGCGAGGATGGTCGGGTTTGTCCGGTAGAGGCTGGAAGATTGGCTTTCCCATCGGGAAGTCAAGTCTAGGCAGGAGCGTTCGTACCATTGGCGGCTGGGTAATCAGCCCTGAAGACGAAAGGAAAGAATGGCAACAGACGTAACCGACGCCACCTTCGAGACAGAGGTGCTCCAGGCCGCCGAGCCCGTGCTCGTCGACTTCTGGGCCGAGTGGTGCGGCCCGTGCCACGCGGTCGCGCCCGTGCTCGAGCGGATCGCCGAGGAGAAGAACCTCAAGCTCGTGAAGGTCAACATCGACGAGAACCAGGATCTCGCAATGCGCTACGGGGTTCAGTCGATCCCGAACATGATGCTCTTCGAAGCGGGCGCTCCCAAGGCCGCAGCCGTCGGCGCGATGCCGAAGGGGATGCTCGAGAGCCAGCTCGGGCTCGCTTCGTAGCGAGGAGAACGGCGGCGACGAGAACGCGGCGGAGTGCGCGACCCAGTCGCCCTCCGCACGCCCTCGTTCCCAGCGACGACGCTACTCGGCCGCAGTTTGAGTAGCTTCGCGCGCTGCGAGGAACCGCAGGAAGTCGGCGTGCTTGGCGAGGAACGCCTCGATCTCGGCGAGCCCTGCGCCCGCCCAATCCTCGAGCCAGGTGTCGGCGATGTCGTCCTCGATCCGGTGGAAGCCGGGTTCGCTCATTTTCCGCTCCGCCGCCGGCCAAGCCGGCGTCTCCGCTCTTTGTTGAGCTCCGTCGAGCCTACGCTCATGGCGGGATAATCGACGCGATTGCGGGAACTGCCTATGGGCCGTTCGGCTCAACTTCTCGGCCGCCGGGACCCATAGCCGGAGTCTCATCGAGTACCGCGTCACTGAACGCGGGCCACGCGTCTTTCGCCCAGTCGCCGAACGGCCGGCCCGTGAGGACGCCGCACGCGAGTCCGGCGTCGGGATCCACCCACAGGAAGGTGCCGCTCCGGCCGAAGTGCCCGAACGTGCGCGGCGAGTTGTGGGAGCCCGTCCAGTGCGGCGACTTGCCGTCGCGCAACTCGAACGTCAGCCCCCAGTCGTTCGGCTCCATGCGGCCGAGCCCGGGCAGAACCCCGGTGAGGCCGGGAAACTGGACGGTCGCTGCTTCGGCGATCGTCTCCGGCGCGACGAGCGTCGGCGTCAGGAGCTCGCGCCCGAGCGCGAGGAGGTCGGCGAGCGGGCCGCTGTAGGCGTGCGCCGGGG
>Ga0307372_10000918_pt1 | contig 51632 bp, 42 predicted proteins | sample OX1MG_FD_202533 | JGI IMG/M metagenome (GOLD analysis project Ga0307372, IMG submission 202533) | Soil microbial communities from Risofladan, Vaasa, Finland - OX-1 | ecosystem: Environmental > Terrestrial > Soil > Coastal area > Acid sulfate soil | place: Finland: Risofladan, Vaasa | collected...
CATCGAGGGCGGCATACAGATCGTCCTCGTCGAACTTGCGCAACCCCAGGACTTCGGCCACCGCCTGATCCTCGGCCCAGCGCGTGGCCGACAACCGCGAGCCTTGATGGGCGACGCGGGCCAGGACTAGGAACAAAGCCAGTTTGGCCAGTCTCGCCTTGCCCAGGGCGGCCGTGATTGCGGTCCGGTCCGCAATCTGTTTCAAGGCGAAGAGCAGTCCGAAGCAGGCGCCGAGTTGGGGGTCAGGATGGGAGAGATGATCGAACTCTCCGCGCAGGGCGCGGCGGAGGGCTGCGATGCGCGCCGGGGTCCAGTGGGAGAGATTGGCGAGGGTGCGCTTGCGAATGCGAGAGCCCTGGCGAACACTTTCGCGGAGGAGGACGGCGGGCGGGGAGTTGCGATTGGGGACAGTATCGATGTACATGGGATGGCCTCCAAGCACATCATAGACAATGAAAAGGCCAATGTCAAGTACTTACATGGGTACAACATAGCGCCCCTGCCTGAACCTTCCAGCATGAAAATAAATCGCTTACCTCAGATTCCAAGGGTCAAGGGAGGGGGGAAATCCGTCTGAATTGATTCGTCCGTCTGTGCATTAGATTTCGCTTGGAGCGGGCACTGCAACGTCAACTTTCGCTCGTCGCAGAAACAAACCCCCTTTAGACCCCCAATACCACTAACCAACGCTTCCTGAAACGTCCTTAGGTTGCCACCCGTGCCGCAGAATCAATTACATGGCCGGTTCACTTCAGGCTCATAACCCAAAGGTCGCTGGTTCAAATCCAGCCCCCGCAACCAATGGAATCATAAGGTTAGAGGGATTTTGGGGAACCGCACAACCCTCCCAAAACCCCTAATAAGAAGAAACACGCTGGGGAGCCGTTGCTATCGGCTCCCCTTTTTTTTTGGAGAATTCAGGGGGGTAGTGGGTTCGTGCAATAATTTCCGGTATGCAAGATCGCGAACTGTACTGGAAGATTTTAGACATTGAAGCGCCGTGGTTGGTGAATCGGGTAGAACTGAAGCTCAAGGAAGGGGATATTCACGTCTACATGGAGCACCAGGAAGTGGAGAGTTGGCCGTGTGCGGAGTGCGGGGCCGAGTCGAAGCCTTATGATAATCAAGCGGAACGGGGTTGGGGCACTTGGACACCTGGTAATAGCAGACGATTCTGCACACGCGCCCCCCACGGACGGAGTGTGGGGAGCATGGGGTGCGGGTGGTGAAGCTGCCCTGGGCGGAGCCGTCGAGCCGTTACACGGCGCGGTTTGAGGTTTTGGCCATCGAGTGGCTGGAAGAAGCGAGCCAGAAAGCGGTGGGCGAGCAGTGGGGGCTGAGTTGTGATGAGATTCACGGTATCATGGATCGGGCGGTGGAGCGAGGCCGGGAGCGGCAGCAGGCGAGTCTGGACGGCTTCTTGAAAACGCTGAGTGAAAAGAAAAAGCAAAGCATCGAGGCGGTGGATCGGGTTCGGGGCTGGGAACAGAAGACGTTGAAGGTGGCGGGCGACGAACGCTTAACCGGCACGCGCTATGACTGGCTGCGGTATCGGGTGACGAACGCGGCAGGTGGATCGATCAACGCCAAGATTTAGTGGGTGAAGTACACCGCAAGGAGATTCGGGAACAAGCAGAACTTTGCCCGTGTCATCTACATCCACGGTGGTAGCCTGGACCTTGCTCCCGATTTCACTAAATAGCCGGAAGAGCCACATTTTGAGGCAAATCCATTTCATGAGTTGTATCAAGACCGTCTGAATGGAAAACTTGTTTTCAACAGAGTAGAACAAAAAGCAGTTCAAGTAAGTTGGACAACGAAGGTGTGAACATCGCTTTGAATCTGGGAAGTTCGCAGGGGCCAGTCAGACCCGCGAGGAGCAAGTTGCTGGGCCCGAATGGAGCGGTGAGGTGAGATAGCGTAGCCAGCGGTCTGCAAACCGCCAGCGACAGGGTAAACAGCGCAAATTCCTCGCCACTCCACCAAAGTTTGTATGGGGGACACGGTGAAAGACGTCATGCGGCTAGAACCCGCTCTCAAGCTGTGCGTGAAGTTTTGCAGAAGGGCGAGATCCAACCGAACGGGGAGCGCCACCCTTATTGGCTGTGGAACGCTCCCGTAAGTAGCGGGCAACTAGCCCTTGGCCAGCGACTCAAGACAGGCAAAGACGGCAAGTTGCGTTGGAAACGGATTCAGACATCATCGACGAATACAACCGCAGAAGTGAAGAAGCAGAAACTGACAAGATGCTGAAAATCGGGCTTCAATAGGCCCCATCTTTGCCCCAAAAAGGGCGGCTACCATCCTGGCAGCTTACTACGCTGTGCCGACCAGGGAATTCCTGGCCTTCGAAAGTGCGAGCCCCGATGCAACGACGAACGTTCTTGAAACGAGCTGTGGCCGTGCCAGGGATCGGCGCGAGCCTTCGGGCCCATGTATTGGCTCCCGCTGCCGGAGAAGTTCCACTGGCAACTGCTGCCGCTGAGAATGGAAACTCTGGTGGAACCAGTTACTCACCCGTGCGAATTGCCAACGAGTATTCCCTGTTTCTTCCTGGAGAGCGCCAAGCCCTGGCCAACTCGCCCCGCGTCGTCACCATCACAGGCGGAGGCGTCCACGCCGTTGCCGGCAAACTAGAAAAGATACTGACGACCGGCGAAGAAATTGACGGTTGGGAACTGCTGGCCATTTTGCCGCGGCTCAATGGGACAGCGACGGCGGTGTTTGAGAAGCACGTCACTCATCAAGGCGCAATCGTATACGTCACCGAGATGGGTGAAATCGCCCGCATCCCGAAACGCATCGGAGACATTTCCCGGATTCGGCCGCGTCCCATCACCGCCCCACCCGAAGCGCGCCTCACGCGGCCCCGACAATACATTCCAGGCCCTGACAAGTGTGGCGAGTACATCCTGAACTCAAATGAGGATCCTTGCTTTGAAAACATGGCGGCGCTGGGAGCGGAATTGATCGGCTGGACGCTGGTGGCAAACGAAGAAGCCGGGCCGAAGGGTTCCTTATGGTTGGAAGCGGACGGAACCTCTCGGCAATTTGGCTCGGACCCGCAATCGCTGTGGGCTCCCGACATGACCGGGCGCCTCTTTGACCCGCACCGCTTTCTTCCTTCCGAATACCTTTACCAATACGTTCATGGCTACAGCAAGCGCACGCTTCTGGGTGGCTATCTTCCCGCCGCGGACATCGGCGTGTGGAATCCCAAATTTCAGGTGGGCTATGAGGTGATGGTACTGTTGCCTCCAGGCGCGGATGCGAAACCACTCGCCCGTATTCGGGCCATGATGCCAACCACAAGCGGAACTCTGATTCCGGCAGGAGATTCCGGCGCTAACCCATCCGCGACATCCGCTAAATTCACGGAGCATTATTGGAATGGCACACGGGAAGAATTCCTCACGAACCTTGCCGGACTTTGGAACCAGTGGCATCACTTTTTCGAAGACCGGATGAAAGTGGAAATCCCGGATGAATGGTTGCTGGATGCGGCGCGTGCCGGCATTGTGCTCTCGCGATGCAGTTATCGCGGCCTGAATCCCACCTATCAAATCGGCGAGGGCGCTTACACCAAGATTCCCGAGCGCAGCCACGCCCTTTTCCCCGTTGCTCACTATGAGTTTGTTTGGGCGCAGCAAGTCTGGAATCTGACGAACGAAGTGGAGCCTTACTTCCAGCATTATCTGGAAAATTACATTCTTCCCGACGGCAACTTCCTTTACAACACGCAGGATCAGGTGGAAGCGCCGCTCAACGCCGGAGTGTTCCTGGAAAATTCGGCGCGCGCTTATGACACCACGCACGATCTTGCTGCCCTCCAGCGCCGCCTGCCTGTGTTGCGCCGCATGATTGATTTCATCCTCCAACGTTATGAGTACAGTAAAACCACTTTTCCGCCCGGCGATCCTCGCCACGGCTTGATCTGGGGCTCACCCGAAGCCGACAACGGCGATCCGCGCGATGACTTTCCTGAATCGCATCCGTATTACTATCAGAACGCTACATGGACGTGGCGCGGCCTGCACGAGCACGCACGCTGCCTGAAACGCGCCGCCGCCGAGCACCGGGATGACACGCTGCGGCAGGAAGCAGAGCAAATCACCAGAACTGCGGATGAAATGCGAACGAATATCGAGCGATCACTCGAAACGACGATGAACGACCGCAACGCAGAAATGAAACGCGCCGGCATCACGCCCTTCACCGCTTTCGATACCCAGCGCAAACCCACCGAGCTATCAAGCTATGAAAACCATCGCTACATGATGGATTGGTGGACCAGCGATTGGGGTGATGCCACCCTCGACGAAGGCCACTTCATCCATCGCCGTATCGCCGGGCAGCAAATTCTGGGCATGAACACCGACGGCGATTACCCGCGCACCTCGAACTTTATGGAGCACGGGACGCTCGCTGGCCGCATTCGCCAGGAGGACTACCGGCCTTTTCTTCTGGCCCTCTACGCGAACCTTTGCTATGCCATGGATTCCGGCAGCCGCTATTCTCCGGAGGACGCGCTTCTACCCGGTAACTATCCCGGCGAAGGCAGCCCTTACGGCTGGTCGGCGGTGGTGAACAGCGAACTGCAACCGACGCTCGCGTTGCGCTGGCTGCTTTGTTGCGAAGAGCACGACCGCGATGTGATTCACTTGCAAAAGGCCGCACCCAAGCACTGGTTTGCCGCAGGCGAAAAGATTAACGTGGAAAATTGTCCCACGCGCTTTGGCCTGGTCAGTTGGGACACGGAATCCGTGAGCAGCAAGGGCACACGGCCGCATTGGCACGTGAATCTGCGGCTCACGCCCGGCTTCAATGCAGATGTGATTGTTCACATTCACCCGCCGGACGGCCAACCGCTGCGTCAAGCTTCCATGGGTGAACTGCAGAAAGATCGCGTGACCCTGCCCGCCTCTTTGCTGGCCGGGAAAAATGAGATTGTGCTGGATATTGCGTGATCCCCTTTCGCCGGTCATTTTTTCACGGTACCATCGGCGCAGGATCAAATTGGTATGGCGCTCGTAGGTACAAACCCTATGGTCGCCCGAATTGCAAACCGGAGAGCAATCCAATCATGAATGCATTCGACGCAAAGCTGACTGAGGCCGGGCTATCCCCGTTGCGCGCCGCGGCCATTGACACACTGCAAGTGAACGTGGGCAAGCTTTGCAACCAGACTTGCCGCCACTGCCATGTGGACGCCGGGCCAACCCGCAAGGAGATCATGACGCGCGAGACGGCGGAGCTGGTGGCCGGCATCCTCAAGCGGCACGATATTCTGAATGTCGATATCACCGGTGGCGCGCCGGAGCTGAATCCCAACTTTGAATTTCTGGTGACGGAAGCCAGAGCCCTCGGACGCCATGTGATTGACCGCTGCAACCTGACCGTCTTCTCCGTCGAGGGCAAGGATTATTTACCGGAATTTCTGAGGGCCCATCAAGTAGAGATCACCGCTTCCCTGCCCTGCTATCTGGAATCTAATGTGGAAGCCCAGCGAGGCAAGGGCGTCTATGCGAAGAGCGTTGCGGCGTTGCAGTGGTTGAATCGCCTGGGCTACGGCCTCCCGGAAACTGGCTTGGCGCTGAACCTGGTTTACAATCCCGTGGGTCCGGCGCTGCCGCCCGATCAGGTGAAGCTCGAAGCCGACTACAAGCGTGAATTAGGGAGCCGCTTTGGCATTGTCTTCAACCGCCTTTACACCATCACCAACATGCCCATCAGCCGATTCCTCACAGACCTTGTTCGGCACGGAAATTACGACGGCTACATGGAGCTGCTCGCCCAAGAATTCAATCCTCACACCGTTGAGAGCCTGATGTGCCGCAACCTGGTGAGCGTGGGGTGGGATGGCACGCTTTATGATTGCGATTTCAACCAGATGCTCAACATGCCCGTCAATCACGGGACGCCGGCGCATTTGAAGGATTTTGACGCTTTTCTTCTTGCCCGCCGCGAAATCCGTACCGGGTTGCATTGCTTCGGTTGCACGGCAGGCAGCGGCTCAAGCTGCGGCGGGACGATTGCGTAGTAAATGCAAACCCACGCAACCGATGAGCTATCCCAGGGGCTTCGTTCTTGGTATCCCGTCGTAGCGCCGGCATCTTGCCGGCTGTCTCGTGGGCCTCTTGCCCACGGCGGGAGCGGGGCGCCGCCCCCTCAGCCGCCGGGACGGCAGCGATACGACGGCCATTTTCGAAACATCGCCCAAAATCAATTCAGATAGTACGTGCGGTACAGCGTATCGCGCTTAATGGGGCGGAAACCGGCGTCGGAAATAAGTCTTCGCAGGTCTTCTTCGGTAGACGTGTTGCGGCATCCGGCGGCGCTCACCACATTCTCCTCAATCAGAATGCTGCCCACGTCATTGCCGCCAAATCTCAATGCAATCTGGCAGATTTTGTGGCCGGGCGTGAGCCAGGAGGCTTGCACGTTCAGGATATTGTCGAGGTAAACGCGCGAGACGGCGAGCATCTTCAGGTAATCGATCGCCGTGGCTTCTTCTTTTACGAAGTGGCCGAGTGCAGTATTCTCGCGCTGGAAAAACCAGGGGATAAAGGAGGTGAATCCACCGGTCTCTTCCTGCAAGCGCCGGACGTGCTCCAGATGATTGATGCGATGCTCCAGCGTTTCACCCACGCCGAACATCATGGTGGCGGTGGTGCGCATGCCAAGTTGGTGTGCGGTGCGGTGAACGTCCAGCCATTCCTGAGTGCTGCACTTGAGGCGCGCAATGCGGTGGCGGACTTCGTCATCCAGGATTTCGGCTCCGGCGCCGGGAATGGAATCAAGGCCTGCATCCATCAGCCCGGCGATCACATCACGCACGGTCATGCCGCAAATCTCCGCGATGTTCAACACCTCCGGCGCGGAGAGGCAGTGCAGGTGGAGCTTGGGATAACGCTGCTTGATGGCCGAGATCAAGTTGACGTAGTAATCCATCTTCAAGTCGGGATGAAGGCCGCCCTGCATCAGGATGCCGCTTCCGCCCAGCGCAATCGTCTCATCAATTTTCTGGAAGATCGATTCAAGCGGCTGCACGTAGCCCTCGGCCGAGCCCGTCGGCCGGTAAAACGCGCAGAAGGAGCAATACTCCGTGCAAAAATTGGTGTAGTTGATATTGCGGTCAATCTGATAGGTGATGACGTTTCCGGGGTGCAGGCGCTGGCGCACGGCATCCGCTTCCAGCCCCAACCCGATCAGATCATCCGAGCGCAACATTTCGAGCGCTTGAGCTTTGGTGATGGGCATCGCCGTTCCTTTTGGCATGGCGCTCCGGCCGCTGCGGCCGGGAGCCAGCCGGAGAGGCAAAACGCACCTCCCGGGCTTCGGGGATCAATTCCAAATCGCAAGCCAAGCGGAAAAACAACCGCAGGCCCTCGACGTTTTCCTTATCTAAAGTATAGTTGATGTTTTCAGTCAGGTAAGACTTAACTTCCCCTGGGGTCATGCCGTGGCGCGGGGCGTATTCCCGGGCAATGTCATCGAGATGCGCCAAACCATAGCGCAGCGAGGCTTGGAAGTCCCTCGCCCAGCGGCCCAGTCTTGCCTCCGCCTTTCCCGCCCACACGGCAAATACAAATGGCCAACCCGTGAATTTGCGCCATTCGGCGGCGAGGTCGTAAACCCGCACGGCAGAATCGCGAAAAGCCAAAGCTGGATCTCCAATGATCAGCGCTCCATCGGCCCGCGCCAACATAGCCTCGGCATCAGCCTGAGCAGGAATGCTAGTGATAGAAAGCCCGTAGAACTTGTTCAAGATGATGGTCAGCAAAGCCACCGACGTGCGGGAGGATTCGTCCATCGCCACCGTGCGAATCTTTTGAATCGGCTTCCGCGTGAGCAACAGAACGCTCCGCACCTCGGCTTTGGAGCTGATGGAAAGGCTGTCGATGATCTCAAGGCCGGCGATTCTTTGGTACTCGATCGCCGGGATGATGCCCACATCGGCCCGGCCCGAGGCCACCGCATCCGCGCACTTTGCTGGAACAGTAAATTCCAGGTCAAACAGTCCCTGTTGCTGGCCGCGTATCATCCCCCACACCAGCGGCACAGTATTCAAGTATTGCACGACGGAAATTCGAGGTTTCATAGCTGGGTTGGACATTCGCTCGACCTTTCAATTTAACACAGATCGCCGGTTCCCGGCGGCCCAGAGCGGCTTGTGGTAGTGGTAAAGTTTCGCCGTTGTAGCGGCGGTCGGAGCCTGTCCTGACAAGGACCGCCGGTCTTTATTTCTTAGCAGTTTTCGGCGCTCCCCGACTGCTGTAATTGCCAGCGATAAGTGTGCCGGTCTTGTTATACGAAAGGTTCACTTGCCAGCTACCGTTTTGCAGGTGCTGGACCGTTGCGACATCCGTATTGAAGCCGTGGTTGATCGCGGCTGCAATCTTTCCCGCCTTCACTTCGGCACTGTCGCCCTTCTTTATATTGGTAACTTTCACGAGAAGATTCCCATTGGAGTCAGATCCGTACGGGAACACCCCAGGAAAGTGGACATAAACTTCAACCGTTTCGCCGGGGCCGTGGGGCGTGCCTACGTTGAGATGGCCTTGCGCGGCGTTTGCCCACGACGAAAGCAGGAACATCAGAAGCGACGTTAGAAGAATCATCGTCGAGTAGTTTCGGGTGCAGTTGTCGATTTGGGTTCTCATTTTGACCTCCTTTTGGTCATGTCTTGGGGCGGCGGTCGAAGCCGACCCGCCGCCAATTGCACCACTGCAGTAAATTACGCTCGCCGCTCGGTGGCAGGAACGGCTGCCCCCTCCTTTGCTTCCTGCCGAGAAAGGTGTTACAAACATCGAAGTCCCCTCCGCTTTCTGACTGAAGCCGCGTAAAGCATGGACGGGCGAGCCCGTTTTGCCGAATGGGGGTTTGGAGGCGGGAGGCCGTGCCGGGTGTAACCGGAATGGACCCTAAGATTTTAGTGAGGAACCAGAAATGCCAACGGGGGGGGTGGGATCAGGGTCCCCCTCTCCTCAGAAAGAACCCTGATCCCTAGTGTAGCGTGACGCCTTGTTTAAGGTTTTCAGGAGGACCAAACTGCCCGGCAGTCTGTCTCTTCCCTAGTCACGCTCACCTCCTTTCGCCTTTAGGATTCCGCTGGTTATAGCCCGGAATCACTGGCTCAATAGGCCATCGGCGAGTCTTCCAGCCGTTTCTACGGCTTTTAACTTTCCCCCCTGCCCCTTCCCCCTCCCAACCTTCAATCGATTTGCCCTTACCTACTGCATATGCCATGCCAATGTTCGAACGGCCACCCGAAGAAAAATGCCAGTCCGGGCTAAGCTCTTGACCAGACAAGCCAAATAACTCCGTCCACAAGGTCAAGAATGGCCGCCTCCGCCAATAACCAATGGCCCACTGCGGCCCGGGAAATGTCCATTCGGATACAAGCAAAGTATCCGTTTGTACACATGAAGAGCCCGGCGGGATGCTGTATAATTCCATCGAAAGTGATGCAATGAGGATTTCGTGAGTACCTATGGAAACCCTTCCCAAACTCGTGAGCATTGCCGGGCCATTGCGGCGGTCGGCCTATCCGCTAACCGGAAAAACCTTCACCATTGGCCGTGAGCCTTCCAGCAGTTTGTCGATTGATGACCAGTACGTCTCCCGCCGGCACTGTATCATTCAGGTAGAGGATGGGACGCTTCGGATCACCGACCTCAACAGCCACAACGGAACCTTTGTCAACTCCATCCCCATTAAGAAACGCGACCTGAACCATGGCGACCAGATTATGATTGGGGGATCCACCTTCGTCGTGGTGCTCAAGGGCGAGGAGCCGTCGGCCGCGGCGACCTGGGTGGCCATTGACGACCGGCGATCCTCACCGTCCGCCACTTTGGAGATGCCCGCCGGCCTTCCGGTTGGATTAGACCGCCTGGAGACCGGGGCGCCCGCCTTGGCCGGGCAACGCGCCTTGCGCGATCTGGAGACTTTGCTCAGAATCAGCTCGGAGGTCAGCTCACTTCAGGGTCTTGGAGACATCCAGTGCCGACTTCTTCAGTCGATTTTTGAGGTGGTACCCGCTGACCGCGGCGCCATCATCCTCGCTGAAAACAACCTGGATGAGATAACCAGCATTTTCGGGTGGGACCGTGCCAAGGGCATGGACCGGGAGGTTCATGTGAACCGGGCCGCACTGCGGGATGCTTACGAGCGCAAGGTGGCGCTCCTCAGCGAGCTCCCCGCCCAAAATGAAACTGCCATTCCCTCTTCGAGCTTAGCTCCCTTCAAGTCATTGCTGGCAGTCCCGCTGGTAACGGCCTCCTGCACCCTGGGGGTGATCTATCTCGAAACCGTCAAGCCCAGCGTCCGGTTTGACCAGCGGCACCTGGAGATGGTGAGCGCCATTGCCGGCATGGGGGCGATTGCCCTTCAAAAGGCACAAAGGCTGGCATGGCTGGAGGAAGAGACGCGCCGACTGCAGGAGGAAATCAGCCGGGGGCACGACATGGTGGGCGAGAGCCCGCGCATGCAGGAAGTCTACCGCTTCATTGCCCGTGCGGCGCCGTCATCGTCCACCGTCCTGATCAGCGGGGAGAGCGGAACCGGAAAAGAATTGGTGGCCAGGGCCCTCCACCAACACAGTCTTCGCAAGGGAAAACCTTTTGTGGCCATCAACTGCGCCGCGCTCACGGAATCCCTGCTTGAGAGCGAGCTCTTCGGCCATGAGAAGGGAGCTTTCACCGGCGCTCTGGCGCTGAAAAAAGGGAAGCTGGAATTGGCGGATACCGGGACGATGTTTCTGGACGAGATTGGCGAGCTCGCTCCCCTGCTGCAAGCCAAGCTGCTGCGCGTGCTTCAGGAGCGCGAACTGGACCGCCTGGGCGGCGCTCGTCCCATCAAGGTGGATATCCGGTTGATTGCTGCCACCAACCGCAACCTGGCGGATGAGGTAACCCAGGGCCGGTTCCGGCAAGACCTCTATTACCGGCTCAATGTGGTTTCCATCACCATGCCGCCGCTGCGCGAGCGGCGCGAAGACATTCCTCTGCTTGCCAGCTATTTTGCCGTAAAGCACGGACAGAAATCCAATCGCCTGGTCAAAGTGATTTCCCCCGAGGCTCGCGCTTGCCTGATGAATTACGATTGGCCCGGGAATATCCGCGAGCTGGAGAACGCCATCGAGCGCGCCGTGGTCTTGGGATCTTCGGAGATGATCCTGCCGGAGGATTTGCCGGAAGCCTTGCTCGAATCGCAGCCGCCCTCAAACGAAACTAACGCCCAATACCAGAAAGGCGTGCGGGATGCCAAGAAACAAATCATCTTGAACGCCCTCGAACAATCCGGTGGCAACTATACCGAGGCTGCAAAACTGCTGGGCGTCCGCGCCACCTACTTGCACCGCCTGGCCCGCAATCTGAATCTTAAGAGCAAAGTGAAATAAGCGATCAGCTTTCACCAATCAGCGGGCAGCCGGAAATATTAGACGCCTTTGCTGAGGGCTGACAGCGGCTTTCACTTCACCGCCAAAATCGCGTCCAGCGGTGCCCCAATCTTCTGTCCACGGATTTCGCGAAAACCCGCCTGGCGCAAAAGCTCTTCGTATTCGGCCAGCGTCCGCTCTTTGCCTTCCGTGCAAACCAACATGTTCAAGGATTGGAGCAGAGCCGGGAGCGGGCCAGTCTTGTCCTCATTCAGGAGGCGCTCGGCGATCAACAATCCCCCACCCGGCGGGAGCCGTCCGTGAATTTTCTTGAGCAAGCCATCGATTTTTTCCTGCGGCCAATCGTGCAGGATACGGCCAAGGGCATAGAGGTCGGCTTCAGGAAGCGGATCGGCGAAGAAGTCACCCGCGATCAGCTCGACGCGGCCTTCGCCAGGTGTTCCTGCCAGCGTGGCTCGCGCCGTCTCAATGGCCCCGGGCAGGTCAAACACCCCCGCGCGCATTTGGGGATAGAGTTCGAGCACAGCCAGCGCCAGGTGGCCGGTCGCGCCTCCAAGGTCCACCAAGCGATTGTAGGCCGAAAGGTCAAAGGCCGCCGCAATCCGGGGTGAGCTAAGCATTCCGAAGCCGTTCATGCCCATCAGAAAGTCGCGCCGCGCCTCATCACTTCTGAAAAAATGCTCGAAAATGGATCCCTCATGCCCAAAGGTCTGGCGCCACCGGTGCGTGCCTTCGCGCACCGCATCTTCCAGGTGCTCCCACATCGGGAGCAGAGCGCGGTTCGAATAAAGAATGTAGCCCGCCAGGGTCGCAGGGCTGTTGCGGCACAAATAAACCTGCGCCACAGGTAGGTTCGAATATTGGCTTCCTTGCTTGCCGAGCAGTCCAAGCCCGGCGCACCCATCCAGAAGCCGCTCCAGGGCGTCCGGATTCGAGCGCGTTTCACGGGCAAGCGTCATCGCGTCTTTCGCACCTTCTTCAAGAATGTCAAAAATGCCCAGCTCCACCGCCGCGAACATCGCCTTTGAGCTGCGGAAAGCTTCGATCAGTTGAATCACTACCGCGGGATCAGGATTCTCCATTCCGGCTTCCACCTCATCCGCGATGATAACATCTCGTGGCGCCAGGGGCAGCTTTGCATAGCCTGGATTCTTCATGCAGTTCTATGCGAGGACTGAAGGGTCAAGGATTTAGCCTCGCCGTTACCCCGGATTATTCGCGGACTTCCCTTGGTGACCGTCCAGGCACGGTTTCAACCGTGCCGAATAACAGCTTTCGAATACTCATTTGTCTTGCGGTCCGGCGGGCAAACTCCCACCCCGAGACCGCGGACCTCGTGGCAACCGTGCAAGGCATTTTTCCCTCTTTCCGCCAAAATCGCAGATAATAGGAGGCTCGGGTAACCACCGGCGCGGACCTTCAGGGTTGGGCTTTCGGCCATTGGGAAGTCAAACGATGATGAGAATACATGGAAAATCAATCTTCGCCTGGTCGTGGCGTTTCACTTTTGCCGGCTGGCTTTGGGTTGCCGTGCCTGCCGCAGCGAAGGCAACAGTGCGGTTAGCCGCTTTTTCAGCGCCCCAGGCCAGCCCGGCGCCTACCATCTCCAACGTTGATCCAGAGGATGCCCACCCGGGGCAGAAAGTCAGGATCACAATCCAGGGACGGAACTTTGTCCCTGGAAGCTACGTCACTTTCTCCAACCCCGCATTGCACGCGATTTCAACTCACCAGAATGGAAACGCTAGGATCACGGTCGAGGTGCAGGTCGCTCCCGGGGCCGCTCCGGGTCAGGTGACCCTTTATGTGACGAACCCTTCGGGCGCTTCGGCCACATTCCCTTTTGCCGTCCGGGAATCCGCCGAAGCGAGCCCGGGCCCACTTTCAACGTCTCCCGCCAACATCCCGGAGCCTGCCTCCCCAGCGGGGACGCCGTTTGTTTCAAGCGTGGCCCCACCCAGTGCCGGGCCCGGTAGCAATTTCACGCTCACCATCAAAGGCCGAAATTTCGTCCAGGGCGTAAGAGTGGCGTTCTCAAACCCCAAGATTACTGTCGCCTCAACCCGGGTGAAGAAAAACTCTGAATTAATCGCCCACGTCCAGATTGCTTCGGATGCTGCCCCGGGATCCACCGGTCTATTTGTGGTCAATCCAGACCAAAGTGAAGTGGAAAGCAATTTCCAAGTTGGCGGCGCCGCAATTAATAACGCACCCGCCGCGACCGTTGCCCCCAGTCCCACCACCGCCACTTCGAAAAGCGCCACCACGGCGGCGAAAAGCAGCGGCAAGGCAGTTTCATTCAATGTCTTCAATCTGGGTGACGTCGTCGAGGTGCTCAAGACCAAGTCAAGAGTGCAGGGCACACTCAGCGTTGACAAGGGAACGCTGACTTATACTGAAAAGGGCGTCATGATCTTTTCGGTTCCGGTTACCGATGTTCAGGAAATCAACCCCAATGTGTTCTTTGGATTAAACACGGGGACTTTCCACATCTTCCTAAGTTCCGGCAAGCGCTACAATTTCGCGGCGGCTTCGCTGGCGACTGCGGACACTCAGAAGATTGAGAGCCAGTTGAAGCAGGCGCTCAAGTAACAGGACGAAGCAAGTACAGTGGCAAGTAACAAGTGATGAGTGGCGAGTGGCATGATTGGCCATCAGCCCCAATACTGTTCAGTTAGGATGAACCTCATGATTTTGATGGCATGGACGTTGCGTTCCCCCTCACCCCGCCCCTCTCCCCGCTTGCGGGGAGAGGGTGCCGCGAAGCGGTGGGTGAGGGGCCAGGACCCAACGAGGTGCAGTTATTCTCGAACGGACCTTAAGTGAACAGCATTGGGGTTAGCAGAGCGCTGCCAGTCTTCGTTGCGCCGAACCGATGCACCGCCTAGAGTTCTATTCCTGCCGCCGAGACCGTCATGGAAAATAGGAAGCAAGAGGCATTGGAGGTCCTGCAACGGCTGCGGGATGCAGGCTTCGAGGCCTATTTCGTTGGAGGTTGCGTTCGCGACCAGCTCATGGAGCGGCCGCCCACGGATTATGATATTGCGACCAATGCAACTCCCGATCAGGTCCTCCAACTATTCCCAAGCGCCTTGCCGGTGGGCGCGAAATTTGGCGTTGTCCTTGTCCCTGGTAAATCGGTCAACGTGGAAGTGGCCACCTACCGCAGCGATGGCCGTTATGAAGATGGCCGCCATCCGCAGGAAGTGCGTTTTGCGCCAACCGCCGCAGAGGATGTCCGCCGCCGGGATTTCACCATTAATGGATTGCTCTTCGATCCCATCGAAAACCGGGTACTGGACTATGTCGGAGGGCAAGCCGACTTACGGGCGCGCCGCATCCGCAGCATCGGCGATCCCGGACAGCGATTCAGCGAGGACTATCTCAGGATGCTTCGCGCCGTGCGCTTCGCCGCCCGGTTCAATTTCACGATTCACGCGCCAGACCTCGCCGCCATTCGCGAACTCGCGCCCCGCATTCGTGGAGTCAGCGCCGAACGCACGCGCGATGAAATCTTGAAAATCCTGACGGAGGGTTCACCACGCCGGGGCTTTGAGCTGCTGGACGAGTCGGGGCTGCTTGCGGAGGTTCTGCTGGAAATTAAGGCGCTGCAGGGCGTGGAACAGCCTCCGCAGTTCCATCCGGAAGGCGACGTTTGGGTGCATACCCTGATGATGCTCGATGGTCTGAACGAGCCCAGTGAAACACTGGCATTGGGAGTTCTTCTCCACGACGTCGGCAAGCCGCCTACGTTTAGTGTCCGCGATCGCATCCGGTTCGATGGGCACCCCGAGGTAGGCGCGAAAATGACGGAGGCAATTTGTGGGCGCTTGCGGCTTTCGTCCAGGCAGACCGAACGCGTTGTGGAACTGGTCCGCCATCACCTGCGCTTCAAAGATTTTCCCAAAATGCGACGGTCCACGCAGTTACGCTTCCTGCGCATGGATGGCTTTGATGAGCACTTGGAGCTACACCGGCTGGATTGCCTTTCCAGCCATCGCGACCTCACTCATTACGAGATGGCCCGGCGCATGATCGAAGAGATTCCAGCGGAGGAGATTCGCCCTGCGGTTCTGATGAATGGAGATGACCTGATCGCAGCAGGCTATCAGCCCGGACCGCGATTCAAGGAGATTCTGCGTGCTGTCGAGGACGCACAACTCGACGGAAGCATCAGCAGCCGCGAGGACGCTCTGCGGCTGGTGGCGGATCGGTTCCCGGTCTGAGGTTCAATCGTTCTCATCCACCCAGATAATGGGAGGTAACCAAAAAATAAGTGATAATTCCCAGGGCGCCAATAGCCGCAACGAAAGCACCGACTTTGTAGAGCAGCATGCGGCGGCTATCCGCCGTGGGCTTTTCTTCATCAATCATTTGAAACATGGGGCCCTCCTGTTTCAGCACATGACCGAGCCGCTGTGGAGGGAAAACAGCACGCGAGTGAGAGATTCATGAGCGAACTCGAACAGCGGCCACAACCATTTCCCGGTGGAGTCCCTTGGCGCCGCTCGAATAGGATATGACGATTACACGAGCATACGGGCACTTCGAGGGGCCCACCCGCTCACTGGCTTCAATTTACTCTCTTCTACCTGAAAGTCAAGTCAAGTGCGGAAATGGTAGTGGCGAGGCTTGACGGTGGACGTTGCGCCATCGCGGAGGCGCTGGAAATTCAACTCGAAAGGACGCTGTGAAATCACATGACGGAAACCAGGAAAGTGGGTTATGCGGTGATAGGCCTGGGAAGAATTGCAGAGGGCGCGGTGTTGCCGGCATTCCGGCTCGGCAAAAAGTCCACGTTGATTGGCGTCGTCAGCCGTGACGGCCTGAAGGCCAAGAGGCTTGCCCGGCGTTTTGGAGCGGCGCGTTACTGGCGTTACCAGGAGTACGATGCCTGTCTGCGCGATCCGCAAGTGGAAGCGGTCTACCTGGCCACCCCGAATGGCGCCCATGTGAGTGAGGCGATCCAGGCGGCCCAAGCCGGTAAGCACGTCTTGTGCGAGAAACCGTTGGCCAACACGTCTGCGGATTGCCGGCGGATCATTGCGGCTTGCGAAGCGGCGGGGGTGCGCTTGATGGTGGCCTATCGCAAGTATGTAGAGCCTGCTGGACTCGCCTTAAAGAAGCTGGTGGAAAGCGGGCGGCTTGGCAAGCTGCGATTGATTCACTCGGCCTTCACCATCCTGCTGCCCAAGGGCCCCAATGTCCCCACATGGCACTTTGACCGCCGGCTTTCCGGCGGTGGCTCCCTTATGGATCTTGGTGTCTATTGTGTGAATACGGCGTTGTGGCTGGCAGCCCAGGAACCCATAACCGCAGACGCTTATAGTTGGACGGATGACTCCGGACGCTTCAAAGAGGTTGAAGAGAGCATTGCCTTCCGCCTGGTTTTTCCTGGAGGTTTGGTCATGCAGGCTACCTCCAGCTTTGGCGCTGCCAAAGCCTCATTCATTCAAGTACATGGCGAAAAAGGCTGGGCGGCGCTCAATCCTGCTTTTGCTTACAACGAAGAACGGCGCTTGTTTGGCGAGATTGGCGGCCGTTGGTTTGAAAAAGCCTTCCCCCCAATCGATGAGTTTGTTCTGGAACTCGACTACTTTGCCGGTTGCATCCGCCGTCAGCGGAACCCTGAACCGGACGGACAAAGCGGGCTCCGTGATGTGAAAGTGATGGAGGCGATTTATCAAGCCTCCCGAAGCCATAAAACTGTCAACATTGCACCTGCTTAACGTGGTCGATGAGCCCGGATCATTCACTCACGGGCACCTTTCATCGGACCATCAGGGAAATCAGGCTCTACCTGCCCTGCTTCCCGTATACAGCGTATCGATTCGATACAATATTCTGCTTTCCCTGCTGCATTCGGCCCTTAGCTACGATGGCATAATCCCCAACTGTGCAATGACCAGTAGATCACTTCCGGCCGGCCATTGGGAGCTTAAACCACTTAAATTTGAAGGAATGAAGCCTCAATGTCTATGAAAAGCAAGGGGCTGGCTTTTGGGGACTTCACATGGGGCACCGTGATTTCCCTGGGATAACTGTCATTGCGGCGCGCACCGTCATTCCCTCGAAGCCTGTCCCCGCCATGGGGAGAGCGGGAGTCACCGGTACCTGGAACCCTGCACCCAGGTACTCTGGAGCGTCGGGTTCATAATTCAAGGTCGCGCCAGAATGACCGGATCCAATCGTTTCAGGAGTGGTTACCAGTTGTGGTTTCGGCAGTCCTTGATAAGTAGGATTTACGCAAAAACCAAAGATGTTACGGAACAAACCCAAACTCCATTGAAAACAAAGGACGGCTTGTGGAGCAAACCCATTCAAAGCCACTCACAAAGCCATTGAAAATCGACTAACACATTTATTATGATTAGGTTACTTTATTTTTAGGAGTAAGTCCAAATAATTGATGTAGAATCAATGAGTTAAAAGGCACCGAGGACGCCGATCATTCGAAAACAAGGACAAAAGAAATGAAAACCATCCGGGGTTTATTGGCTATTACCGCTTTTGTCACTTTTGGAGCACAGTTTTCAAGCGCCCAAAGTCGTGCCTGGGCAGTTGTGGCGAAGCACGGGATGGACCCGCGAATTTCGGCACAGATTGCGAGAATCGCAAAGGATCACGGCGTCAGTTTTTCAATCGCCTCGAATCCCCGAGCTATTAAGGCAAGCGGCGCGGGCGTGGTGATTCAGATTAACCCGCTCAAACGTGATGCGCAGCTTCTCAAGATGCTCCACCACGAGGACACCGGCGGAAGCACATTGACAAAGGGAACCGCACATGAAGGGTACGTGATCGACGTGCTATACGGCAAGCAAAGTAACCCCATCCGGATGCGAATCACTGCGAGCTCACAGACGGGATTGCACAACGCGCTGCTCCGCATCCCTCAGATTCTCCAAGCTTCCCGCTTAAACTTGGCGGATGGCTTATATCCCACGGTGAAGCGCGTGGCCAGCCAGAAAGGTGGCCGGATGGCGCGCGTCGTGGATTTTCCTTCTTTCGCCCAGAGAGGCATTATTGAAGGATTTTACGGTCCGCCCTGGAGCCTGCAGGACCGCCTGGATATTTTCAGCTTCGAAGGCGATCACGGCATGAACATTTATTTTTACGCCCCCAAGGATGACCCCTACCATCGCGACCAATGGCGGGAGCCTTATCCCGCCGGTCTTGCGGCCGATCTTCAAAGGGAGATTCAGGCGGCGCACGACAATTTTGTCGATTTTTGCTTTGCCATCAGTCCCGGCCTTTCGATGACCTATTCGAGCGCCACCGACTTCGCCAGCTTGACCGCCAAGCTCGATAGCGTAGCGAAGATGGGGGTCTCTTGCTTTGCGTTATTTCTGGATGATATTCCGCAAAAGCTGCAAAATCCTGCGGACCAGGCTCGCTTCAAAGACCTCGGCACCGCCCACGCCTTCTTGATCAATAAGTTGAATCGCTATCTTAAGAGCGCGTCGCCCCAAAACCACCTGGTCGTAACCCCCACCACTTATACGAACGCCTGGGGAAGTCGCACCTATGTCAAAGAACTTGGAAAACACGTGGACCGTGACGTGCCCATCGCCTGGACCGGAACCCACGTGGTTTCGCCCACCATCACCCTGGCGCAAGCGCAAGAGTGGAGCAAGCTGCTGAGGAGGAAGCTGGTGATCTGGGATAATTTTCCGGTGAATGATGGAATCCCCTGGCGCTTGATTCTGGCTCCCGTCGTAGGCCGTGATCCGCACCTTCCCGAAGTGGTCCAGGGCCTTTTCTCCAATCCCATGATCGAAGCCCACGCTTCGATGATCGCGCTCCAAACCGTGGCGGATTACTTGTGGAACCCGATGGCTTATGATCCGCATCGGGCGTTCGCGAATGCCGTGCAGAGCCAATATGGACCCGATGGCATCAATCTTTTAGGACCGTTTCTGAAGACTTACGGTGATTACTGGTGGGACGAAAACGATCTCAAGCCGCTCTATTCGGAGCAGCGTCAACCCATCGCCGCCCCTTTACTGCAGTCACGAATTGATGAATTGAATCAATCCTTGGCGGCGCTGGGCCAGCAAAAGCAATTTGCAAAACTGCTGCCTGAAATCTCCCCATTCCCCGCTCAGGCGGAGGCCCGCTTGCAGGCGTTGAAGTCTGGTCCGGAGTTCAAGACCTTGCCCGATGGCAAAATTGAATGGAATGCTGACGGTGATGTTCTCCGCGCTTTTCACGTCGCCCAACCCCCCAAGTTGGACGGCGATTTTTCAAAATGGGAGGCGGGCCCTGTTTACGCCTTCGAAAGCCGGAGTCAGATCTCATCAGGCTCGGAGCTGTGGAGCGGACCGGATCAATTCTCGGCGCAGGTCGCTTTGGGCTGGGATGAGCAATTCTTTTATATCGGCGTCCGCGTGAGAGATCCACATTTCTATTATCCGTCCGCCGCCGCTGGGAGTGAGGCTCGTAACGGACTTCGGGTTTTTCTGGATACGGCCTTCCGCAAGGACTTTTTTAACACCCAGACCAGCCTCGATGATCACCAATTGACCTTCACGCCGGGCGACTTTGCCTCGGTCCCGGCAACGGCAATCGTCGAACCCAAGCTGGTTGCAGCCGAGCCGCCTGACGCAAACCTTTCAAATCAGATTAAGGCCTTTTGGAAAAAGACTTCCGGAGGCTATTCCGCGGATTTTGCGATTCCGGCAGCCTTTTTCTCGGGGGGTGCTCTGAAGGCGAACGATGAGATGGGAATGTCCTTTCTGTTGGGTAAATCAGTCCAGCCCGTTGCCTCCGCCATTGGACAACCCGGCGAGGGCGGCGAAATCGTCTTCACTTCGAAAGCGGACAGTCTGTTTCCGGCCCTCTTCAGGAATCCGGCAACTTATCAGCAGTTGATCCTGACGGAGCCATGAAAGGCTGGGCGCGAGCCGGTTTGAGCCACGCCAGGAAACCGGCTCCTTTTTGACTTTTTGCCCCAGTGCCAGACTCACATACGGCCCTATCGCGGTGATCGATTTGGAGAGAGGGATTTCTCAAGACGGACGCGCGAATCGCAGGACAAGGCTTGCGAACAAGACTGCCGTGGATGCCACTGAATCCACTTCAACACGGCCGGGCTATTGCTTCTTTTCGACGGCAGGAAGAATGTACGTCGTCACAAGCATATCGTACTCCTGCCGGACATGATCCATAATGGGCGCGCTTTGCAACGGTCCGTTTCCGGTGGCTCGAAGATAGAGATCTCCGTTCCCGCCAAAAGGACCGGGATTGATTTTTTCAAATTTTTCGGAGTCGGTCTCGCCAAAGTCATAAATCTGCTGAGGAGTGTAGGACTGGAGCTGCGTCGGGGTGAGCTTGCCAACGCTGCGGACGATAATCTTAAATCTTCCGAAAAAGCGGCTCTTGTCATAATCAACCAGGAGAACGCGCTGAAATTGCTTTCCAGGACTCGCAGGGTCTGAATAAACGTCCGCCAGCAAATAGAGATTGGTCAGCTTGCCTCCGTAGGAATCGTCAAGGGTATGGAACAGGCGGGAGGTGGGATCGTTCGGATTGCTGCTGGACCGGTGCTTGCTCTTGGCTTGCCCCTGGCTTGCCATTTGGAGGAATAAGACTGCGGCGCAAAATGCGGCCGCAACAACCATCTGCGCTGGGTTCTTGCCAAAAAGTTTCCGCATTGGCGCTTCCATTCTCCGGTTGGTGGCCGGGAAAAGTTCTAACCTGGATGATTCGCGAAGTCTTGCCTACGAGATCCGTGAAACATCCGGCCTCACGGAATCATCAAAACGTTACGCCGACCGTGCGTGGAATACTAGCGCGAAGGAGGCGCGAACACAAGGTGTTCTTGTTCTTCGGTAGTGGTACAGTTTGGCGTAGGGGCGCGATTCGGGGTGATTTCTCCGTTGGCAGCACGCCGGATTGATCAGAGGTTTGAGCCGCGGCTGGCATGGCTTTCATGCCCAAATCAGCGACCTGGAGAGCGCCTGCAGCCAGGTAGAATCCGTGATGAAATGTTTCCTTTCTAGAATGCCGCAAGCCCAGGTAGGAATTATCCTGGTTCTGTTCTTGACGGGCGCGCGAATGCCGACGGCGGTTGGCGCCCTACAAATCGCGGAGGGGCCGGACGGCCTCACCGGCAAGCTGGCCCCGTATGTGCCGACCCCGCTCGATGTTTGCCGCCGCATGTTGGCCCTTGCCAAAGTCAACCACACCGACCGCGTTTACGACCTCGGATCGGGAGACGGACGAATCGTCATCATGGCCGCGGAAATGTTCGACGCCGACGCGGTAGGGGTTGAGCTGGACGATCAGCTTTACGAGCAATCGTCCCAGAAGATTCTCCAGCTTGGATTGCAAGATCACGTGACGATCCTCCACGCCAATTTTTTCAAGGTGAATCTGCGGCCGGCAACCGTAGTGACTCTCTATTTGCTGGGTGTGGTCAATGGGGAGTTGCGTCCGGTGCTGGAACGGCAACTGCGCCCGGGAGCGCGAATCGTCTCGCACGATTTTCCCGTGCCGGGGTGGACACCTGTCCGAGTCGAGACCGTCAAGGAAGATTATGGCGCTGCCCATAAGCTCTACCTGTATGTTCACCCGCCAGCAGCGAAGTCCACAATTTTTCTACAAAGACGCAATTAATCGCCACCTTTGGGTGGGAAGTGGAAAATCCCGCCCGCAATCTGCATCGCAGGGCCCGTGAGAAAGACCTGACCGCCTTTGGGAAAGCTCACTTCAAGCGGGCCTGCCAGGGTTCGAACGCGGACTTTGCGTTGAGTGAGATCATTGAGAACCGACGCCACCACGGCTCCGCAGGATCCGGTTCCCGAGGACGCCGTTTGCCCCACACCGCGCTCCCAAAATCGGACTTCGATTTCGCTCCGCGAATGGACCTGCACAAACTCAACATTGGTGCGGTTCGGAAACAATGGGTGAGTTTCAATCTCCCGCCCGATCGCTTGCCAGGGGATCCGGTCAAACCTTTTGACGAACAGCGTGCAATGCGGATTACCCATCGAAGTCACGGTTACCCGGAAATTCCCCTTCGATGTTTTCAGCCGGTAATCCACCACGGGCTCTTGTGCGCCCGTTCCTAGAAATGGAATCTGATTGGGCTGCAGAACAGGTTTTCCCATCTCCACTTTGAAGACCCAATGGCCCGGAAATGCCCGGACGACGTCAATCCTGCGAAGACCTGCCGGCGTCTCAACCCGGAGGAATCGCAATCCCTTCCTGGTTTGCAGCCAGTATGCAGCGATGCAGCGAATACCATTGCCGGACATCTCCGCCTCGCTTCCGTCGGCATTGAAGAATCGTGCGGATGCGTCAATTCCCTGCTTCGAAGATGGCGACACCACCAGGAATCCGTCCGCGCCCACACCCCGATGCCGGTCGCAAATCGCTTTCGCCAGAGCACTCAGTCCCGGCGCATGACGGAAACCCGCAAGGGCAGGACCGGAATTCAAACCACGAAGGGCCGGCGCGACGCTCTTCGCAGCGGCCACGATAAAGTCATTGCCCACTCCGTGATATTTGAAGAATCGAATTTTGTGCAATTGAAATAACCTTTCCAGCTTTCGATCTGTTTTCCATGCCGATTCGAGTGGCCTCGCCTAATGCCTTTTATCCCGAGTTTGGCCCGGATATTCGCCGGTACACTGCTGCAGGCTCTTCGCCGGGAAATGAAAATCGAACAACCTGCCGGAAGTTCGTGAAGGCCCCGGGATACGCCCGCATGAGATCGTCAACCGCGTCGCCCCGTTTCACGACGACCCATTCAGCTTGCTTCGATGCCCCTTGCGGCAGCCTTTTCCAATATCGGCGATTGGCTTGGGTGATCGTATTCCGGTAGGGAATCCTGACCTCTGGATTTACACAAGGCCACTTCCCCAACGCCATGAGGATGGTGTGGCCATCATAGTTCGAGCGGAGAAAACGGATCACCGCCTGTTCTGTTTTGCTGGCGCAAGGCGTGTTGAGAATACTCTCGCGGACGATTGGAATGTTCCTGGCGCCTGGGGCAGCCATTGCCACGTCCTGGGCGAGGACGACGGCGAGCAACAGCGCGGCCACAATGACGTTACCCCGGAACTTTCGTTTCCCACCAGCAGATCCGGCGATAAAGGCTGGGAAAATCGCCGCTGCCGGAAGCATCTCCAGCCCATATCGCAAATTGTAATAGGTATGCGGGAAGAGCGAGGGAACATAGATTGGAATCGCTGCAAAAGCCATCGACTGAACATAGAAGATCATCGGGACAAGCAAAAGGAACGCCGCCGCGCATCGTCTTCGCCGGCTGCCGTCGATCAAGCACAGGATCAGCCCAAACATCATCAGCACCAATAGCCACGGCCCAATCACCAGCTTCAAATCCTCCAGATAGGTGCGCGCCGAAAGCAGGACGTGGCCGTCGGTGGGGTAGCGGAAGGCCGTGGTTGCAAGTTGGTGGGCATAGATGGCCTTGGCAGAGTAAGGGCCATTGTAAAACTCCAGAACGTTGCCATAGCGGTGAGCGTTATGGGCAAACCACAGCAAGGGGCCCAATCCCGCGATCAAGCAAAAGATGGAGGCATTGATGAGCCGCTGGCGAAATGCAACTTTGGGCACAAGCAGAATGAACAACGCCACAAAAGGTAGAAAATACCAGCCATCATAGCGGGTCAGCGAGCCAGCCAATGCGGCGACGGATACCGCGGCCAGGGTTTTGCGGCTGCCATTTTGCTGGAATCGAAAAACCAGAAACGTGACCAGAATGGTCCAGAGAATCATCAAGGGTTCTGTAAGAGGAGTGGAAGCGGCATAGAGCATACCCGGAGAGAGCAGGAAAATGGCGAGAGAAACGGCGGCCGCCCCAAGCGACCGGTTCATCTGAAAAGACAACCGGAAGATCAGCCAGGCCGAAAGGACAAAAGCCGCCGTGGAAATCAAGCTCCCCGCCAGGCCGCTGCGCCACAGGAAATCATTGATGGCCAGCGGAGCCGCAAGAAGGTGAAAGAGCGGAAGCCAGACGCTGCCAATTTCGGGCAAGCCCGGCGTCCGCGAGTCAAAGATGCGGCGCGCCCCTTCGACGTGCGCAAGGCCGTCGCCATAAAGGTTGCTCAGACCCCGCGAATAGAAAAAGCCAAGATTGGCCGCCGCAACACTGATGACGAGCAGCCAGACGCCGGTCCGGAGGGCGAGGGGGACGGCCATCGCACCTCTGGACGAGCCGGTACCGCTGGGTTGAGGATCAGACATCAAAATGGGTCATACTCTTGAATTCCTGAAAACGGTTCTGGATTTCCCGGGACGTGACCCGGAGCAACCGGCGCAGGCCGAATTCCTCCACCGCGAAGCTGGCCATCACCGAACCGTAAATCAGGCCACGGCGAAGGTTGGCTTCGTTGATCTCCTTGCAGCTCGCGAGATAACCCATGAAGCCGCCCGCAAACGTATCGCCCGCTCCGGTGGGGTCGAACACCTGTTCCAGGGGATATCCCGGCGCAAAAAAGATGCTGCCGTTTTGGAATAGGCAGGCGCCGTATTCGCCGCGTTTCACCACCAGCATTTTTGGACCGAGCTTCAGCACCTCCGCGGCGGCGCGGCGCAGGTTGTCAATTCCCGAAATCATTCGCGCTTCGCCTTCGTTGATGATCAGCATATCCACCACTTGCAGGGTCTTGCCCAGGGCCTCCGGAGCGCCTTGAATCCAGTAGTTCATGGTGTCGCAGGCCACCAGGCGGGCATGGGGCAATTGCTGCCGCACGTGCAGTTGCAACGTGGGATCAATGTTCCCCAAAAAGATAAACTCACTTTCAAGAAAAGAAGCCGGAATCTTGGGCGAAAAATGTTGGAACACGTTGAGCTGCGTTTCAAGAGTCTTGGCCTGGTTCATGTCGCCACTGTATTCACCCCGCCAGCGGAATGTTTTCCCCGCGGCGCGTTCCAGACCTGCGATATCGATGGGCCGGCCTTGAAACGCCGCAGTCTCCTCCGCCCCGAAGTCCTCACCCACCACAGCGACAATGCGGACCGGAACAAAGTTGCTGGCCGTAATCGAAAAGTAAGTCGCCGAGCCGCCCAGGATATTTTCGGCTCTGCCGTGAGGCGTGGAAATGTCATCAAACGCAACCGAACCAACTACTAGCAGAGACATGTCAGTGATCTACTCCATGAGAGCTTTGAATTTGAGATGGGTCCAACAAACTCGATCTGCCGGTCTTCTCCGGCGATCTTTGCAATGCATGTGGACGCTGGCGATAATCCTTCCGCGTGGGATCCGGGCCCCTCACCCACCGCTGCGCGGTTCCCCCTCTCCCCGCTGGCGGGGCGAGGGCCGAATAGCCAATCAGTGAATCGGGTGGCACCTCTCTTTCTCCCGCTGGCGGGGCGAGGGCTGGGGTGAGGGGTCACTTGACGACCTTGCGATAAACATCAGGTGGTACACCCTAACCGAACAGCATTGGGCTTAGAAATCTGCCCCTCTTCGCGGTCTTGCAAGCTGGGCCGCGGTGCCCTATTTCAGGTACTTTCCGGCAATCAAGTCCAGCTTTCTTCTGGTCCTGGGAGGAATTCTGCGGCGGTCCGTCATCATGGCATGAGCCAGCGCCGTGCCACATTTGCAGGTACGCTCCCGGGGCATCCCCTGCAAGGCATAACCAATGATCCGCTGCGCATTCTCGGCATTTCGCATCAAGTTGTCGTAGACTTGCGAGACCGTCACCGCGTCGTGTTCCTCATGCCAGCAATCGTAATCGGTCACCATGGCCAGCGTGACGTAACAAATCTCCGCTTCGCGCGCCAGCTTCGCTTCCTGCAGGTTGGTCATGCCGATCACGTCCATGCCCCAGGCGCGGTAAGTGTGTGACTCCGCCCGCATGGAAAACGCCGGACCTTCTATGCAAAGGTACGTTCCACCACGATGGAAATTCACTTTGGCGCAAGCGCAGGATTCGGCCAGCACCTCCTGCAACACCGGACAGAACGGGTCTGCAAAGCTGATGTGGGCCACCAATCCGTTTCCGAAAAACGTGGAAGCGCGGCCTTGGGTCCGGTCAAAAAACTGCGCTGGGATTGCCATATCCATCGGCTTGAAATCTTCGCGCAGGGAGCCCACGGCGCTCAGGGAAATAATCCGTTCCACCCCGAGCTTCTTGAACCCGTAAATATTGGCGCGGAAGTTCAATTCCGAAGGGAGTAGCACGTGGCCGCGCCCGTGGCGCGCCAGAAACGCGACCTTGCGTCCTTCCAGCTCGCCCAGGATATAGGCATCCGAAGGCTTGCCGAAGGGTGTGGCAATGCGAGCCTCCCGCACCTTTGAGATTCCCGGCATCTTGTAAATGCCGCTCCCGCCGATAATGCCGATTTCCGCTGAGTTCATCCGTTGTGTCTGTTGCTTTTTCATCGTGTCTGTTTGGATTTTGTGGCCTGGGCTTCTTGATCAGGCGGTGACAACCTGGTCCAGCATGGCCACAGTAATTTTACCTTCGGCTTCCACCAATCGCGCCCAGGGGATTCGCGCGTCATGGGGAAAGGTCACGACCGTTCCCTGCTCCAGCAGCTTGGGAAGAAGCCGCCGGCGCGTGGCGAGAGTTTCCAGGGGATAAAGATCAAAGCTCATGATCCACGGATAGGGCAAGTGGGCGGCGGTGGGAACCAGGTCGGAAATGAAAAGCATACTCTGGCCGCCGGATTCCAGCCACACCCCCTGCAAATTCCACGTGTGGCCGCGCAGAATCTCCACCCGCACTCCGGGAAGAATTTCCTGATCGCCTTCCAGAAATTCCGTCTGTTTTTCGGCGGGCAGAAAATATTCCTCGATATAGCTGGCCCGGTCGCGGTCCGTCGGATTCAAGGCATGTTCCCACTCGCCTCGCTGCACAAAATACCGGGCGCGAGGGAAAGTGGGAAGGGTGCGCGACCCCTCCCGGCGCGTGTTCCATCCGCAATGATCGAAATGAAGGTGCGAGTTAATGACGATGTCAACGTCCTCGGGCCGCAGCCCATGCCTCGCAAGATCATCCAGCAGAATCGTCGAAGGGTTGGCTCCATAAATCCTTGCGAACTTGGCATCAAACTTGTCGCCAATTCCCGTCTCAATCAGGATGTGATAATGGCCCGCTTTGACCAGCAAGCAAGTGAGTCCCAGCGTCACGCGATTGAGCTCATCTGCGGGCAGCTTCTTTTCCCAAAGGATCTTCGGCACCACGCCGAACATTTGGCCGCCGTCCAGCCGGAACGTGCCGTCAGAAAGGGCAACAATTTCGAGAGATCCCAACTTCATGGATTCTTCTCTTCCAGCAACTCGATCAGAATGCCTGCCGTGCTCGAAGGGTGCAGGAAGGCGATCTTTTCCTGTGCCGCTCCCGTGCGCGGCGCCTGATCCACCAGCTTAAAACCCGACGCTTTGAGATCTGCTAATGCCTGCTCCAAGTTTGGCACCGTCAACGTCAAGTGGTGGATGCCCGGGCCACGCCGGCTCAGAAACTTGGCGACCGGAGAATCTGAAGTGGTCGATTCCAGTAATTCAATCCGGCTTTCACCGGCGCTGAAGACGGCGATGCGGACTTTTTGATCCGCCACTTCCTCCTGCGAGGAGGGCTTTTGGCCCAGCAGTTTTTCGAAAACCGGAACGGCTTCCGCCAGCGACTCCACCGCAATACCGAGATGGTGAATCTTTGGGGGCATTGTTCTCCGGCTCTCCTGCAGAATTGCTATGAGTACGCCGCGAAATCTGCGATCAGTTCTTCGACGATCGAATGCGGGTCACGGCGGCGCAGAATGATCTCCTCCACCTTGGCGTCCAATATTCCATCATCGAGGTTGCGGCTGACGATCGTGGAGAACAGTTCCTGCCGCAAAAGCTCCAGCACGCGCCCACGCCACTTTTGGCGGGCGCGCAGCGCTGTGAGATTTTTCTCCCTTCCGAAGGCGCAATAGCAGCCCAGAGCCTGAACGACTTCGGCTACACCCTTACCCTCCGTGGCCACCGTTCTCAGGACGGGCGGATGCCACTGGCCAGTTCTCGGGGTGATGGAGAGCATTGCCGTCACCTCCTGCTCCACTCGATCCGCGCCGGCGCGGTCCGCCTTGTTGATAACGAAAAGATCGGCAATTTCCATGACTCCCGCTTTGAAGGTTTGGACGTCATCGCCCATGCCCGGAACCAGCAGTAACATCGTTGCATCCGCCAGGCGCGCCACCTCCACCTCATCCTGTCCCACGCCCACCGTTTCAATCAGGATTACCTGGCAACCCGCCGCTTCCAGGACAATCACCACATCATGGGCGGCGGGGGCCAGTCCGCCCAACTGTCCGCGCGTTGCCATGCTACGGATAAAAACGCCCCGGTCATTGGACAGGCTCTGCATGCGGATGCGGTCGCCAAGAATGGCGCCGCCGCTGAAAGGACTGGTGGGATCAACAGCCAGGATGCCGACGCGCTTTTCGAGCCGCCGGTATTCGACAGCCAGTTTTTCCACGAGTGTGCTTTTCCCCGCGCCCGGCGCTCCCGTAACGCCCACCAACAAAGCGCCGGAAGTCCGCACAAACAGCCGCTTCAGCAGGCTGATCCCATCTTTTTGCTGGTTCTCAACGGCCGTGATGGCTGTCGATATGGCGCGGCGGTCACCGGCGAGAATCTTTTCCGTCCATTCTTCTAGTTTATCTGGCATCAATGCATTGAAAACTGCGAGACTGCCATCCGTTCAAAGTCCGGAATGCCCCGGCTTTCTAGCGGGCTTTTCCCGGCCCGTGAGAGCCTGCGATTCCGGTCGAGAATGGATTCCCGCTCCCCGCCTACGCGGCAAAACGGACCAGAAATAGGAAGTTCAATCTTTCAGCACTTCACGGGCAATTACCATCCGCTGGATTTCGCTGGTTCCTTCGCCGATCGTACAGAGTTTCACGTCGCGGTAGAATTTTTCCACCGGATAATCCTTGATGAAGCCATAACCACCGTGAATCTGCACGGCTTCGTTGGCCACGCGCACGGCCACCTCGCCCGAATAGAGCTTTGCCATGGCGCCTTCGCGCGTCACTTTTTCTCCTTGGTCTGCAAGGCGCGCCGCGCGCAGCATCAGAAGCCGGGCAGCGTCAATTTCCGTCGCCATGTCCGCCAGCTTCCATTGGATGGCCTGAAACTCCGCGATCGCCTTGCCGAATTGCTGGCGTTGTTTGGCGTAGCTGACGCTCGCTTCAAATGCGCCCTGAGCCATGCCGATGGCGAGAGCGGCAATCGAGATCCGGCCCTTGTCCAGCACTTTGAGGCTATCCACAAAGCCGTGACCCGGTTCCCCCAGGCAATTCTCCTTCGGCACCCGGCAATCTTCAAATATTACTTCCGCTGTGTCGCTGGCGCGCAGACCCATTTTGTTTTCCTTTTTTCCAGGGCGGAATCCAGGTGTGCCACGCTCAACAATAAACGCGGAAATTCCGTGCTTGCCGGCGGATTTATCGGTCACTGCCATAGCCACGCAAAGATCAGCGTAGGTTCCGTTCGATGTGAAGGTTTTGGATCCGTTCAGCACCCAGCACTCACCGTCCCGCCGCGCCGTGGTGCGCGTGCCACCGGCGTCGCTTCCGGCTTGTGGCTCAGTTAAGCTCCAGCAGCCCAGCCATTCACCCTTGCAGAGCGGAATGAGATACCTGCGCTTTTGTGCTTCGGTTCCGGCGATGAAGATGTGCCCGGAGCAGAGCGAAGTATGGGCCGCAACAATAATACCCACGGAGCCGTCCACCCGCGCCAACTCCTCAATCACCGAGGCGTAATCCACAGTGCCGAGGCCGGCGCCGCCATATTCCACCGGATAAGGGACACCCATCAGACCCAGCCGGCCCAGGTCATTCAGAATCTCGTGGGGAAAGTGTTGGGCTTCGTCCCATTCCATCACGTGCGGGCGAATCTCCCGCTCCGCATAATCGCGGACTGTTTTCTTGATTTCAAGCTGCTCTTCAGTCAATTCCATCTGCAAGACTCACCCCTAACCCCGACGCTCCCATCAAAACTATAGCACACGCAACCACGCGGCAGGCCATCCCGCCATCGCCGCAGCGCTTGCGGGCAAGATGCCGGCGCTAGGGCACGCGTACCGGTGGCATCCCCTGCCACGCGCCGCCTACCAGTGCTAAGATGATTTTCGAGATGGTGAAGCAAATGGTTTGCGGATTCTTGGGCGCGGCGGAATTGCTCGCTACGGGCTATCTCTACGGCCTTCCCGGGCGGCGGCCGAAGCCGCAGACGGCCACAGCCGCTGTTGTGGTGGAAGCGGGCAAAGCCAATTGCGCGGTGGACGTGGATTCTGTTCCAAGCGGCACGACGGGTTCCACCGGCAGCTTGACGGTGAAAGGGATCGATGCGGGCGGCCATTACGTCCACGTCCGCTGTCCCGGCGAAGCGCAAACCACCAACTTCGTTTCTCCTACACCTGGCGAGAAAGCTGTGGTTCAGCCCAAAGCTCCTGGCGCCGAGGAGACCGATGGAGATTCCTCTCCATTGCAGAGGGCAGAAAGCAAGATGGAGCTGCGCACTATTGTCCGGAAAGCTGCAGACGAGCGCGCCGAAGGAAGGTTTGACGAAGCAGTGAAGGATTTGCGGTATGCCTCAACCCTGGACCCCGAAAATCCGGACCTGCACCGCGAGCTGGGAATTACATTCCTTCTTGAAAAGGACTGGCAACCGGCCCGGGTGGAAATGCTTGAGGCGCTGCGGCACGATCCGGACGATGCGGACGCCCACAGCAACCTCGCCTTTGCTCTGGAAAGGCTTGGCGATTACAAGGATTCCCTCGATCAATACCGCATTGCCACGCACCTTGACCCGGAGGATGATTCCTATCGCCAGCACTATCTGGAGGTGCTCGGCAAATTCGCAGTGCAGCAGGACGCATTGAAGCACAAAAAAAAGTGATATCGACCGAGAAGGCTGGGCAACAAATCTGGCAAGGGCGACTGCTATGGCCGCCTGCGGGCGGGTTCTATCCAGGGCTGAGTAGCTCCAATCTAAAACTCTCTTTGACCAATCTCTCAGGCGGAGATTGCCTTTTTCGGGACGCCCACGACACCACGAAGCACTTCGATGGCGCGCGCGCAGCCGGCGCGATCCACATCGCAGTGTGTCACCATGCGCACGGATTGCGGGGTCACGCCATTGGCCAAAACATTCCTGGCTTTGAGGAGCTTGGAAAGCTCGGCAGAGGTTAGACCTGTTCCGGTAATATCAAAAATCAAGATGTTGCTCTGGACTTTGCCAGGATCGATCCTAATCCCCGGAATCTCCGCAAGACCGTTGGCCAGATAGCGCGCATTTTTATGGTCAAGATGGAGGCGCGCGGGCGATTCCTCCAGTGCGATCAGAGCGGCAGCCGCCAATACTCCTGCTTGCCTCATTCCGCCGCCCAGCATCTTCCGCACGCGCCGCGCCTCTTCAATGAAACTCTTGCTTCCCACCAGCATCGACCCCACCGGCGCTCCCAACCCTTTTGAAAAGCAAAACATGACAGAATCAAAATTACCAGCCAACTCGCGGGCCGGACGGTTCAGCGCCACGGCAGCGTTGAAGATGCGCGCCCCATCCAGATGAACTGGAACGCCCTCCGCGTGGCTGCGTTCGCAAATTTCACGGCTCACTTCCAACGGGTATACATACCCGCCCGCTAAGTTTGAAGTGTTCTCAAGCGAGACCAACCCGGTGCGGGCCCGCTGCTCGGCCTTGGTTCGGATCTGCGGAGCGATCATCTCCCAAGTCAAGATCCCGTCGGGCGCGTGGATGGTGCGCGCCAGGCATCCGGAAAAGGCAGCCATCATTCCCATTTCAACGCTGAAGATGTGAGCGCGCTCTTCGCAAATCACTTCCTGGCCGTGATGAGTGTGGACCTTAATGGCGATTTGATTTCCCATCGATCCGGAGGGCACGAAAAGTCCCGCCTCCCGGCCGAAGATTTCTGCGGCGCGGTCTTGCAACCGGTTGACGGTGGGGTCTTCACGATAGACATCATCCCCCATTTCAGCCTCAGCCATCGCCCGGCGCATCGCGGGCGTGGGTTGGGTGACGGTATCACTTCTCAGATCAACAATGGGATCCATGGATCAGTAATTCCTTTCCGGCTTATTCAACAGGAAGTCAGAGGCGTCGCCTAGCCCCTCACCCCGGCCCTCTCCCCGCAAGCGGGGAGAGGGTGCCGCGAAACGGCGGGCGAGCGGCAGAGGATCAAGTAAGTGCATTTGTCTCCGAATGAACCTCAAAAGAACAGCGTCCGGTTCAGGCTTTATCGTCCGTCTTAAATTCCGTCCACGGGCCGGCAATCATGTCATGCAACAACGGCGACTGCCATGCGTACTCCGGATGGGCCTTCAAAAAGGGGGCCGCATAGAAATCGCCTCCGCAGGGGTGGCCACGCCGCGCCACAAAGCGCATGGCTTCGGTCATGCGGCTGTCCGTGACTTTGCCCTGGACGGCTCCGAGCGGATCAAACGGTCCGGTCTCAAAATCGGTCTCACGGTAGGGGACAAGATCACCGTGCCCACACAAAGTGCGGAAACCCGGCTGGTGCTTCTTATCAAAAGTGTCGTAGTGGTCGGAGAGAAACTGCTGAGCGCGGTTGGAATCGATCTTACCTTTATACTGCTTCATGAGCTGCTCCCACCGCACCCGGCGCGCGTTCGGGGAAAGTGAAAGATCATGGGGGTTGAAAGTGGTGTCTTCCGCCAGCACTTTGGGATCACTCACAAAGTTTGAACCCACGAAATATCCATCTTTGGAACGCCACACGCGCCAGGCTTTCAGGCCCAGCTCAAATTGGGCGATCTCACCCGTTTTCCGGTCTCCCAGCAGCCAGTCATTCGCGTAGCCGCCGTTGTTTTCCTTCACCATGATTTGAACGTACTCGTCAATGGAGGAGGCGTACTGCATGGCCTTTCTGGCGCGCACAAACTCAGGGTTCCCTTCCGGGTTCCAGCCGTGAAATTGGGTGATGGTGGTTTCGGTGATCATCAACCCGTCGGAGTTGATGCCGAAATCGTCATCGCTGGCAATCACGCCCGGGTATCCGTCCATCAGCATGCGGTAGCCACGCTGGGGGACAATGTCAAAAATAATATTCCATCGCTCGCCGTGAAGGTAACTGGTCCAGGCATTATGCGCCATGACAATCTGATGGTCCGTGGTGTAGCTTCCTGTTGCTACGAAGGCGCTACAATTGCCCGGGCTGGTGATGGGACGGGCTTCCGCCACCTTGTGTTGCTTGTCATACCAGGGCACGTAATAGTCGGCCAGCTCTTCCATGGCGTTGAGCCAGATCACATCGTCCAGTTCCATCGGAATGCCACGCGCCAGGAGTCCCAGGTGAATTCCCTCGATTTCCTCCTGATACTCGCGATCCACTCTTGGCCAAATCATTTCCCGGGCAGTCCGGCGGAAGAAGTCCTGGTCTTTTCCGGTACCGTGCAGATTGGTGAGGGAGACGGCCTTGAATCCGTCGGCAATTTCGGGGGCCAGAAGGTATCCATGCTGAAAACCGATCTCGGAGGGCGACCCCTGAAGATGGACGTACACCCACAGGCCGCGGGAAAACCGGTAAGCGCCCTTGAGCCGTGGATCCGGTGAAGCGGGAACCGGCACGGGCGCAGAACCTCGGCCCGCAAGCGCCGCCAGAGCCGGCGCCGCATTCCATCCTTCTCCGGTCAAGCCTAAGAGTCCACCGGCGCCCCCTATGCGCAGAAGATTTCGATTGAAATCCCGACGTTTCATTTAAGGTGACCTCCTTCAGATAAACTTCCGAAAGAAATGATCCTGCACCCGACGAAGCCCATGCAGGATGCTGAAAACTTCTCTCTGGGCATTTGTAGCGGCGGCCTTCAGGCGGGCATATCATTGAAACCGCGATGCCGGCCTAAAGGCCGCCGCTACCCGCTACCGAAAGATTGGAGTTTTCCAGCATCCTGCAAGCCCCACGGAGTCTTCTGTTCTCATGAACTAACAAGGTCCGCAGGGCTTCACGCCAAAAACTCCTGGAACACTTCGTTCGAAATCAAGTAAGCGTGACTTTCGAGACGGATCGATTCACCTTGCTTCTCGAGCAAGCCTTCGGCCAGCAGCCTCTCAATTTTCAACCGCCAATCGCCACCTTGCAACTCAAGCCGCCGGTCAAAAGGCGGTGGAAGGGTGACTCCTTCGCATTGCCGGAGTCCCAAAAAAAAGTATTCTTCGAGTTGTTCTTCACGGGTCAAAGCGTGTGATTCGGCAACGGGTGATTGAAGGTGATTTATCTTTTGGATGTAGGCTTCCGCCCGCAATTCGTTCGACCAGCGGTGCGCGCCGTCGAACGAATGGGCTCCCGCGCCGAGTCCCAGGTAGGGCTGAAGCTGCCAGTATTTGCGATTATGAATCGATTCGCGCCCCGGCAGCGCGAAGTTCGATATCTCATATTGGCGGTAGCCTTGCGCGATCAGAAATTCCCGCGCCCTTTCATAAGCCTCAGCCATAAAATCGTCGCTCGGAACCTGGGCAGCGTGGTAGCGATCTCCGTGTTGCAAGACTTCACCGCCCAGCCGGCTCTTCTCGTCAATTTCAAACAAATAGACGGAGATATGTTCAGGCCGCAGCTTCACAGCCTGCTGCAAACTCTCCTCCCAGGATTCTTGAGTCTGGTGTGGCAGCCCACCGATCAAATCCAGGCCGATGTTTTCAAAACCAGCTTGGCGGGCGATGGCCACCTGCAGTCGAGTTTGCCCGGCATTGTGCAACCGCCCCACCACCCGCAATTCTTTATCGATGAAGGATTGTGCGCCAATACTCAGGCGGGTTACTCCCGCATCGTGAATCCTCAACAGAAAATCCAAGTCCGCTGAGCCGGGCGTCGCTTCGATTGTGAATTCTTTCAGATGGGCCAGCTTGAATCTCCCGCGCAGCCGCTCGATCAGATGAACCAGCGTTGCTGCGCCCAACAAAGGCGGCGTTCCGCCCCCCAGATAGATTGTGTCAACCGGCAATTCCAAAACATTCGATGGGATTCCCTGCTGGCTCAAGAAATCCGGGAGACCATCAATCTCCTTGCGGAGGGCTTGCCAATAATCGTCAATCAGGCGCGCGGGCGCGACGCGAGAGCTGAAGTTGCAGAAGCTGCACTTCGAAGGACAAAAAGGAACCTGGATGTAAACGCCTAAATTTTCCATTCGCAGGAAGCCTTTGCCGGACGTCTCTTGCCGCCAATTTCACCCGGGTTGCTGGCATTGACAATTTGATTCGATTCAGTCCGCCACAATTTTCAAGCGAACCTCACGGCGGCGGGGACCGTCAAATTCGCAATAGTAGACGCCTTGCCACCGCCCCAACACCAGTTTTCCCTTCTCAACCATCAACGTCTTCGAACAACCGATGGTAGCGGCCTTCAGGTGGGCATCGCAATTTCCGTCATTGTGGTGGTACTCGCCGTCACGAGGCGCCAGCCGCCGCAAAAATTCGTCAAAATCCTTTTGTAGGGACCGGTCATCGTTTTCATTGATTAAGATGGCCGCCGTTGTGTGAGGCGTGAACACGTGGCACAACCCATCTTCAATACCCGAATCACGGACGGCGCCTTCAAGGGCAGACGTCATATCCTTAAATTCCACTCGCGCATGAGTCTCAATTTGGAATGACACGTTTAAGACAATTCGTCCTGACGCTGCTGCTCTCATCGCCCCCTCCGCCGCCATCTTGTTCTCCTTGCTCCAGCCCACAACCGGACTTTCACTGACCTAAGTATTCCCCTTGCCTGCAAAACGGCACATCTCGCAAGATCCCGCCGGCCCGCTTGCAACCGATTATAGCAGTTACACACAGCAGCAAACTATAGAAGATGGCAGGCACCGGGTGTTTCGGAACTTTGGCCGCCAGCGCTTCCTGCACCGCATCCTGAAACTCGCGCCCCGCCTCCACCCGATGCTTTACATCCTTCATCCCGTCCTTGGGAATATGCTGCACTTGCTTCTTCCCCTTCACCATGAAGGTGAGAAACCAGACCGGGTGGCCCTCACCCTCAGCGCAGTGACACGTGGCCTTGCCGTTATGCAGATGGCTGAGGGACAGGGAGCCTGGAAGTAGATCGTCGGGGATATGGAAGCGGCGCAGCAGTTCAAACACGCGTTGGCGGAGGCGCAAGGCTTGAGGTCCGCGCGGTTCGGTGTTCATCTAACTGTAATAAGACCATCAGATAAACCATCACCCCAAACTTTCCCTTAAGTGCGAAAATAGAGGGCTGCCTCTAAACCGGGCCGCCGGGAAGCGCAAAGGCCATCTTACAGGGCAGGATTCATTGGCAAGCGCCTAAGTTCCGAAATCGCTGTGCCCGAGACCGCAATCCTCTTGGTGAGTCGCCCGGTATCGGCGCCGGATTATCAATGTTCATCACTCCTTTCTCCCCGCCTTCATGGACGCGCGGCCTTATCATGCCGCCTTCGAACGGGGGTAAAGCTTGTTGGCGCTACCAGCCACTACGTGGCCGATAAGCTTGACGAAGGGTCGATTATTGAGCAGGATATTACCCGCGTCTCACACCGCGACCAGTTTCACGACCTTGTACAGAAAGGCCGTGACCTCGAGCGCATCTTTCTTTCCCGCGCGGTTCGGTGGCATTGAGAGTATCGCATCCTGTTCGATGCGAATAAAACGGCGATCTTTGACTAAGATGCGAATCGGAACGAAGAACCGGACCCGGGCCGAAAAGCTAGGCGAAGTGGAGCGCGTGTATCGTATTCTGCGCGAATGGCTGATCACCGCGAAGCTCCCACCGGGTGAATTCCTTTCGGAAGTTGATCTTGCGGCCCGGTGCAAGACCAGCCGTACCCCCGTGCGCGAAGCCTGCACCCGTCTGATGCAGGACAAGTGGTTGTCACGAATCCCGCGAAAAGGGTTTGTCGTCACGCCCATTTCGGTTCGCGACATCGTCGAGATGTACGAGTACAGAAAGGTCTTGGAGTGCTTTGCCGCAGAAAAGGTGGCCCAGGCAGCCAGCCGGTCAGAGATCGAAGAACTCAAGCGCATCGCAGCTCCGGAAGACGATCCGGGCGCTGACCTTGCCTCCATCTTACAGGCCAATGAACTATTCCATCTTCGTTTGGCAGAATTGTCAGGCAATCATCGGATTGTCAGCCAACTCGGATTGATTCTGGCCTACGTCAGCCGGCTAGATACCCTCTGCACGCAAACGGTCCCCGGCTGGATTGGCCACCGCGACATCCTGCGCGCTCTGGACGCACGCCAACCCGATGAGGCACGGCATTCCATGGAAGTCCACATCGACCTCTCGCGCGACAAAATGGTGAAGCTCTTCAGTTCCTAACCCGGCGTAGCCGGAACCAAACAGGTTTGGGACGCCAAGTGTTATGATCCATAAGTCGCGGATGGGCTTACAAATGTTGACCGAACGTTACAGCGAGCAGATTGCCGGGGCGACTTCCTGATACGACCGTATGTTGCTTCAAGGCACCTTGCCGGGGTTGTGTTATGCCGAGGGGATGACGGGCTATCTTTACGCCCATCACATCCGCATCTTCGACTACGCTCTGTGGGCACAGCCGCGGCGCGAAACCCTGCGCCAGAACGCCGAGCGCCTGGGCGGCGGAGAACGGGCTGGAGATCGAATTCATCCGCCGCCCCAAGAGCTTCCGCAAGGCGACCGCCAACCGACGCTACCTGGAATTTCTCTCCACCCTGGACGATCCGACAGCCGGGATCGACCGCCTGCAGAAGGTCAGCGAACCGGCCCTGGCGACCGAGCCATTCAGGGGCAAAGTCCCAAATCTTCAGGTCACCTTCAACAGCATAGCGGAAGCCATGCTCCGACGTCGCCATCGCAGCGATTGACCTCAATGCACGGCCAGGGGTCCCCTGCTCGACCCGGGCCTCTTCATCAGAAATACGAACGGGACCATCACCAGAATTACCACCGCCAACAAACGGAAGTCGTCCAGATAAGCCAGCATGTTGGCTTGCCGGGCGACCACACCATAGAGCAAGCCATAGGCCTTGCGCGCTGCATCCGCCGTGCTGGCGTCCTTCAGGAACAATTGGCTGCTGGCGCCCCGAAGAGCACCGAACAGGGTGGGGTTGTAGTTGTTGACGTGGCTCACCAAATTCAATTGATGGATTTGGGCGCGGCGGCTCAGCATGGTGGTCACCACGGAAATTCCAAAGCTTCCCCCAATATTGCGAGAGAGGTTGATGAAACCGGAAGCGGCGTTGTTCTTTTCACGCGGCAGGAAAGAATAGGCCACCGTATTGATGGGCACAAAAAGGAAGGCCAGTCCGCAGGCTTGTAGCACACGCGTCCACATCAGCGTGCCGAAATCGACCCCCAGATCGAACCGGGCCATGCGGAAGAGCGACACGGAAACCACCAGCAGACCCAAGGCGATCAGCAGGCGGGCGTCATAATGCGTGGTCAGGTAACCCACCAGGGGCAACAACAGGATGATGGCAATACCGCCGGGTGAGATCATCATGCCGGCGAGCTCCGCCGTGTAACCCATCATCGTCTGAGCAAAAAGCGGCAAGAGCAGAGTGCTGGCGAGCAGGGCAAATCCCACCATGAACATCAGCACGTTGGCCATCAGAAACGTCCGGTCTCGAAGCAGATGGATGTCCACCACGGGATCCTTGTGCAACCATTCCCACACGATGGCCCCGGCCAGCGCCAGAACGGAAACCGTCGTAAAGACTACGATGGTGTGGCTTTCAAACCAGTCGTCGCGCTGGCCTTTGTCAAGCACCACCTGGAGAAAGCCCAGCCCAATCGCGATCAACGCAAATCCGATGTAATCAATCTTCAATCCTGCCTTCTTGCTCTGGCGCATGTAGGGCGGGTCGGTCACCATGCGCGACGTCAACAATAGTGAAGCGACCCCCACCGGCACATTGATAAAGAAGATCCAGCGCCACGTGAAATTGTCCGTGATCCAGCCGCCGAGCGTCGGACCGAGTGCGGGCGCTGCCACCACCGCCATTCCATATACGGCGAACGCCATTCCTCGCTTGGAGGCCGGGAAAGTATCCGCCAGGATGGCCTGCTCGCTGGGCTGCAGGCCGCCGCCGCCCACGCCCTGCAGCACGCGAAAGAGGATTAACGCTTCGAGGCTGGGCGCAATTCCACAAAGGAAAGAACTGGTCGCAAAGATGGTTACACAAGTCATGTAGAAGTGCTTCCGTCCGAAACGGTTGGAAAGCCATCCACTCAGGGGCAGGACCACGGCGTTGGAAACAAGGTAGGAGGTGAGCACCCAGGTGCTCTCATCTATCCCCGCTGAAAGCCCGCCGGCAATATGGGGCAAGGCCACGTTGGCGATGCTCGTATCGAGCACTTCCATGAACGTTGCCAAGGTCACGGTGAGGGCTATGAGCCACGGATTGTGCCCGGGGTGCCAGCTCCACTCCGGCCCTCGCGGGGAATGGGGTTCCTGGCTCATTTCACCCTCACCCGGGGTTCAACCGAAAGTCCTGGACGAAGCAGATGGCCAGAATCCTGGCCTGAGTCAATGGCAATTCTCACCGGCACCCGTTGCACCACTTTCACATAGTTGCCCGTGGCATTTTCGGGCGGCAGGAGGCTGAATAGCGATCCGGTGGCCCCGGCGATGTTCAGCACATGACCGTTGTAATCATGGTCAAAGGCGTCCACATGGATGATGGCTTTTTGGCCGGGACGCATATTGAGAAGCTGTGTTTCCTTGAAATTGGCGGTCACCCAGATATCGTTGAGGGGAACAATCGCCATCAGCGCCTGCCCAGGCTGAACATAGGCCCCAATTTGTGCGGAACGCTGCCCCACGATCCCATCCACCGGAGCCACAATGGTGGCGTAGGTCAGGTTTAACTGCGCTTGATCGAGCTGGGCTTTGCCCTTGTCAGCAACGGCCTGCGCGGCCAAGGCGCGGTCGCGGGTGATGGACACTTGGCGGGGCCCGGTGCGCGCATATCTCAATTGGGCGTTGGCCTGTGCCACCCGCTGCCGGGCTTGAGCCACTTGCTTCTCCGCCACGGCCGCTGAGGCGCGGGCAGCCGCCACCGCCGCTGCCGTTCCGTTCGCCGTTTCCACCGCCTGCACATACTGTTGCTCGGAGATTTCCTGCTTGCTCACCAACTGCTTGTAACGGTTCACATCATCCTCAGCTTTGGCGTTGTTGGCCTCAGACTGGCGGAGGCCGGCCTGGGAGGCGTCGAACTGCTGCTCGGCGGCGGAAAGGCCGGCCTCCGCGTCACTCACCCCGGCGCTGGCGCTACTAAGCTGTGTACTGGTATTCACCTGGCTCACCGGAACGTTCGCCATCATGGACCGCGCCATCGCCAGGTCGTTTTCATAGGCCGCCCGGGCGCTTTCTACCGCCACTTGATAATCCGTGGGATCGATTTGCACCAGCACCTGGCCGGCCTTCACGCTGTCGTTGTTATTCACTGTGACTTTGGTGATGGTGCCGGCCACGCGCGAGCTGATGGGGTTGATATAACCGTCAATTTCCGCATCATCCGTCGATTCCCAACCGGCATAGTGGCGGTATAGAAAGACCGAAGCCACTGCCAAGGCAACGACGCCCCCAACGATGAGCCACTTGCCGCGGGCGCTGCTCCCACGCTTCGCGGCATCATCGAGTTCAAGGCCGTTACCGGTTCCGGCCGTCTGGCCCTTTTGCGGGATGCTCGGCGCCGGCGCAGTGTGAGCTTCAGGCTGGGATTTCTGGGTCTCGGTCTGAACTCTTTCGTCCGTCATTTGTTTCCCTCCAGATATTGCATCGCCGCGCGTTCCGCGATGCCCATGGATTGCGCCAGCGAAACCTTGGCGAGGTTGTGGGAATAAAGGCTTGAAATATAGGCTTGGTCGGCGTTGGCGACGGATTCCTGGGCTTCAACCACTTCAATGTTGTCCGCTACCCCAGCCTTGAAGCGGTCACGCGCCTGCTCGAGGGTTTGATGCGCCAAGTCTTCGCTACTCTTTGCCACTTGAACCTGGTCCTCCGCTGTTTTCAAATTCATCAATGCGGTGCGGACTTGATAATCGATCTGGGCTTTTAAGTCGGCGAGCTGATCCTTCTTCTGGCGGAGCGCGGCATCCGCCTGCAACAATTCGCCGCGGACTTTGCCGCCTTGGAACACCGGGATGTTCAGCGTTCCTTGAATGGCAAACGTCTCATGGGAGTTGGGAAGCGAAAGACCGATGTCTCCAAAATTGGCGCCGAAACCCACTGACGGATACCGCTCCGCCACGATCGCCCGCCGGGATTGCTCCGCCGCCCGCACGCTGGCCTCTGCGCTCTTGAAGTCCGGGCGGTTGGCGTAAGCCCGCGCCAAAGCCTCATCCACGTTGATGCCTTCCAGCGGAGAATAGGGGGTCTTATCCGTCACCGCGAACCCTTGTCCGTTGGGAAGGCCAATGACGCGAGCCAGCCTCAGCTTGCCAGTTTCGAACAGGTTCTTGGCCGACAAAAGCTGCTGCTGGCGTGACTTCAATTCCACTTGAGCGCGCAAGACGTCGATTCGCGGACTCACTCCGGCGTGCAACTGGTCCGCAGCCTGCTGGTAAAGCGCCTTCGCCGTGTTCACCTGGGCCTCGGTGGCAGAGACCTGAGCCGCATCAGCATTCACCTGCAAGTAAGCGTTCCCCACGGCCAGGACCACCAAATCCCGGGCTTCAAGATAGTTGTATTCCGCCGCTCGCACCTTCCACGATGAAGCCCTGATATTCCGCAACGCGTGAAGGTCAAGAACTGGGGCATTCAAATAAGCGCGGGCATCAAAAAGGCTGAATGGCCCTACGATCGTCGGAACTCCCGGAATTCCGGGAAAGCCAAACGCCGCGAGGTTGATCTGCTGCCTTTCCATGTAAGAGGACGTCGTTAGATGTGGCAACAGATCGCTCAAGGACTGCCAGCGCTGGCCGCGCGCCGCGCGCGTGTCTTCGCTATCCAGCAGAGCGCCCAGATTGTTTTTCAAGCCACGTTCAATTGCGTCCTTCAAAGAGAGGCTGAGAACTGCAGCCGTTGCCTTCCCTTCCGGCACACTTCCCAAGAACTGATTCTGCGCTGAACCCTGGAGGTTCATCACGGCCGAGGCGGGAAGCTGAGCGCCGCCGGAGACTTGCCCTCCGCCCGCCGGCGCATATTGGGCGCTGGCGCAACCCAGGACCAGGGTAAATGCGGCGAAAGTCATCGCGCTCGTCTGAAGGAAATTGAAAATGCTTGCTCTCCTGATCATCTTAAATAGATCCTCTCTTGTTTCTTGCGCCTTGCGCTGACGCGGCGAGGATAACTCCACCGCGTAATGGTGCGCGTGACTGCTGGCCATGCCGCATGATCCCAGAATCACCTCCCCGCTCATCGGCCGGCACCACAGTCTCCACGCTCAGCGGGTGCCTGCGGAGCAAAGGGGCCCGGCCTCGTGAATTCCGGGCGGGCCCATGATCGTCTGTGTGCTTGCTCTGCTCAGAACCGGATCAATGCGCCGCCATTCTTTCTCCACTGCCGCTGGGCCTCTTCATCAGCAAAATGAAGGGCAACATGCAGAAGAACATGATGGCCAGCAACCGGAAGGCATCGTTGTAGGACATCATCCTGGCCTGCTGCTCCACCATGGCCCACACCGCCGCGTAAGCCCGGTGCGTGGCCGTGGAGATGTCCGCGCCGCTGGACATGAACAGGTCCCGCAATCCGCTCAACAGGGTCTGGGACTGATGGTTGTAAGCATTCACGTGCGATCCCAGCGTATTGAGGTGTACCTGTTCCCGCCGTACTTGCATCGTATCCACGGCGGCGATGCCAATGCTGCCACCCAGATTCCGCACCAGGTTGAAAAGGCTGGTGGCGTTGCCCATGGTCTCTTTGGGAATGGGGTCCATGGTGATGGTGGTCAAAGGAACGAAGAGCAGTCCCAGGGACAATCCCATCACCAACTGCGGCCAGAAGAAATCCCAATAACCGGCATGAAGGTTCAACCAGGAAAATTGCAACAGGGTGAATGCCGCAGCGCTCAGCCCCAACGCCAGCAACTTGCGGGAATCAAACCGCACCATGATGATGCCCACCACTGGCATGGCGAGGAATGACCCCATGCCGCGCGGTACCATGGCGATGCCAGCCTGAAGCGCGGGGTATCCCAAAAGCGTCTGGAGAACGAGCGGGATGAGAACCGTGCTGCCATAGAGTCCGACGCCCAGCAATGCCATCATGAAGACACCGGTGGCGTAGGTGCGGATTTTGAAGATCCGCAGGTTCACCACCGGGTCGCGAGTGCGAAGCTCATAAATCACAAAAGCTGCCAGCGAACCGATCGCCAGCGCCATCAAAACCGTAATCCAATGGGTCGAGAACCAGTCCTTCTCCTGGCCCTTGTCCAACACCACCTGCAGAGCGCCGATGCCCACCGCCAACATACCGATGCCCCAATAGTCTACGCGCTCCGAAGTTCGGCGAATGTAAGGCGGATCAAACACAAAAAGCTGGGTCATGATGAGGGAAGCGATGCCCACCGGAATGTTGATGTAGAAGACCCAACGCCAACTGTAGCTATCCGTCAGCCAGCCGCCCAGCACCGGCCCCAGCATGGGCGCCACGACAATTCCCAGTCCCCAGAAGCCCATCGCCTTGCCGCGATCTTTGGGAGCAAAGGACTCCAGCAAGACCGCCTGCGAAATGGGTTGCAGTCCTCCTCCGCACGCCCCCTGAATGACCCTGAAAACGATCAAGGCCGAAAGGTTCGGCGCCAAGCCACAGAGGAACGATGCGGCGGTGAATCCCGTCACCGACATCATCAGCAGTCGCTTCCGTCCGAAGAAGTTTCCCAACCAGCCGGTGAGCGGCAGGATGATGGCATTCGACACCAGGTAAGAGGTCAAGGTCCAAGTGGACTCGTCCACGGTGGCGGAAAGGTTACCGGCAATGTGAGGCAAGGACACGTTCACCACGGTGGTGTCCAACACCTCCATGAAGGTGCTCAACATCACCGCAATGGCAATGATCCAGGGGTTCACGTGCGGAATGGCTGGAGCTTTGTCCTGCTGGTCCATAGAGATTCACTGATTGTACTAGAGACGCTCACCCAAGAGACGCCGCATTTTCAAGCAAACGTCAAGAAATAGGATTTGCCCCGGCGATTTTCGCTGATTATGAGCTTGCAGAAAGATCGGGATAGGGGGAACGGTGCCCTATCCCGATCCTGTCCTGAGAGGAGCAAAATGGATCAATCTTCGAAGCTACCGCTGGTTCCCTGGAAGCCGCGCGCCGCCTGCCGCAGTACCCACTTGATCGCTCTTGCATCATCGTAGGCATAACCCAGGTTATGATTCAGGGTGGAAAAGCAGTACGTCTGGCAGGTCTTCTTCATTTCATGGAGCTGAGACTTCTCGAAGTTATGTTTCTCTATCACGCCCCAGTCATAATTCGCCGAGTACATGGGGAAGCAGGGCGCCAGCGTCCCGTCCACGCGGATAATCATGGAATTTTGACCGGCCCGGCAGTTCCAGGATTCCACTTTGCCACGCAGGAATTGCTTCATGTCATTCAGGCGCTTGACGGAATTCACCATCTTGTAGCCCGCCTTGTTTTTCTCAATCAGCCAGTCGATCAGGGCGTCCGCCTGGGGCCAGTCTTCCCGGGTGAGGAAGGTGCTGTTCTGGTCCGCATGCTTGAAGTGTTCCTGTTCGATCATGGGTGATTCGTTGATGTGATAATCGGTGGCGATGCCGTTGTCATAGGCGATCTCCGTCAGTTGCTTCACGTCGCCCATGTTGGTGCGGCAGATGTTGATGTTGAAGAACACCGAATATCCGTAGCGGTACTGCTTCTTCACCAGGTAATCGAAGTTCTTCCGGACCGGATTCAGCGCTTTGGGCAGCCCAGGTTTTTCATCCACCGCATCGACCGCGAAATTGATGGTGGCGACGCCGGCATCCGCTAGCTTGTCGATCACGTCGGGCCGCAGCAGACGGGCATTGGTTGGGACGTAGATCCAGAATCCCTTCTTGGCCGCATAATAAACCACCTTGTGCGTAAAGCCGGGGCGCAGCAGCGGCTCGCCGCCCATCAGCGCCAGCACCCGACAAGTGGTCGAGTGCAGCCAATCGATGGATCGCTTGGCCACGTCTTCCGTCATACCCTTCACCCGGTTGTCAAACGCCCAGCAATAGTGGCATTCCAGGTTGCATTTCCACTCCGTAAACAGAAAAGCGATGATCGGGTGGAAGTCGCCGGGAAGCAGCCGCGATTTAATGTAAGGGAACATCCAGCCCTTCATTGTTTTGTAGACAGTGGGCGCCGGCCACTTCCGTTTATAGGGATCAGTGGGCGATCCGTGGTCATCGCTGGGCAGGTGTTCGCTGGTCAGGAGTGCGGGATGTTGCGGGAAAACTGGTTCGGGCAGCTCCTGGGGAACATTCGCGGGTGGCGGCAGGAGCCGGTTGGAAGTTGGCTTCTTCAAGAGATCGTGGAGTTGTACGTCTAAGCGGAATGGCTGCTTTCTTTCTCCCTGCAGTTGAGGTGGTTGTATTCCTGCACTCATTGCAATTTCTCCCTCTCTGTAAGTTGCTGATTCTGCGTGCGGCGAAATCTATCTCCGACAGACTCCCAGCGAGGCTCCGCCTCAGACCGTCTAGGCGTGCCCCCCTCACCCGTCCCGCTACGCGGTCCACCTTCTCCCCATTTTTGGGGAGAGGGGTTGGGGGTGAGGAGGCGATGTAAAACTTGACTCAATCCCATCAAGTTTGCCGCATCAAGAAGTCTAGAATTGCACCCACGTGCTCAACCGACGGTTCGAATGGAGCAACGGGCTTGGAAGTTCCTGTCATTTCAGGCCATTCTTAATCAAATCCACAATCGACCGTGTCAGGAAGCCGCCTCCACACAAATCTGCGCCCTTGCGGAACATCGAGGAGAGCAGACACTTGCCTTCGTTATCGATGAAAGTAACTTCGCCGAGATCCACCATCACGGGTTTGCCGGGGTGCTCGCGGATGAATTGGGCCCAACTCCTTTTCAACTCACTCACCCACGGCTTCACCAGCCGCCCCTCCACCTTGAACGTTGCGTGGTCGTCTTGCTCAATGACAGTGACCTTGAACAATGGTTCTTTTCACCTCAGACCCGTTCAGTAATCGCACGCCAATTGCCACAGGTCACACAGAAGCCACTGGACCCGCTAAATGCAGGCCATATGGCGAATTTTGGAGGGCCAGAAATAAGGAAAATGAGATACTGGGGGTCTCCCCGGCGTCACGATTTCGGCATATGCCGAAATACCGGCACTAGACGGGCCGGGAGATGCCGAGTTTTTGCATCCTGGATTGGAGTGTGGTCCGTTTCATGCCCAGGCGCAAGGCGGCGCCGCGCGGCCCGCCCAGCACCCATTGGGTGTCCCGCAGGACGCGCACGATGTGTTCGCGCTCAGCGGCTTCCAAGGTCAAGCCGGAAGCCGTGCCGTTGCCGAAGCCGGGCTTCAGTTCGCCCAAGGGCAAATGGAGCACGGAACCTGAAGTCAAGATTACGGCACGTTCAATAAAATTTTCGAGTTCCCGGATGTTACCCGGCCAGGCATATCTCAGCAGGGACTCCATGGCCTCGGACGGAATGGAATCGATCTGTTTATTCATCCGCCGGGAATAACGTTGAGCAAAATACCGGACCAGCGTGGGAATGTCCTCGCGCCTTTCCCGCAGCGGCGGTAGAACGATCGGAAACACATTCAGCCGGTAATAGAGGTCTTCCCGGAATTCGCGGGCCGCGATCATGGCCGCCAGGTCGCGGTTGGTAGCGGCCACCACGCGGACGCTCACCCGAACGGTTCGGGTCGATCCCAACCGCTCGAACTCCCGCTCCTGTAGAACCCGAAGCAGCTTGGGCTGCAACTCCAAAGGAATGTCGCCGATTTCGTCCAGGAAAAGCGTCCCTTGATCGGCCAGCTCGACGCGGCCGATTTTTTGCGCCACCGCTCCGGTAAAGGCTCCGCGCTCGTGCCCGAAGAGTTCGCTTTCCAGCAATCCCGTGGGAATGGTCGCGCAATTCACCTTCACGAAGGTCTGTTCTTGTCTCGCGCTCAGATTGTGGATGGCCCGGGCGATCATCTCTTTTCCGGTTCCGGTCTCGCCCAGGATCAGAACATTCGATTCAGCGGGTGCAACGGTTTCCACCTGTTTCAAAACCCGTCTCAGCGGCCGGCTTTCGCCAATGATGTCCTCAAAGTTGTGTTCCGTGCGGATTTCATCCTGCAAGTAGATCTTCTCCTTGGCGAGCTTTTCCTTCAGTTCCGCGATCTGCTTAAAGGCAATCGCATTCTCCACGGCAATCGCCACTTGCTTCGCCGACTCATTGAGGATTTCAACTTGGTCCTGGCTGAAAGCATTGGCCCGGCGGCTCCCCACGTTCAAGGTGCCCAGGACGCGATCGCGATGGATGAGCGGGATAATACAACCGCTCTGGATTCCCTCCCGGACCATCCTTTGAGCGATGGGAGATTCTCCCGCTCCACGAATGTCCTTGTGTCTAATAATGATCGTCTGACGGGAGAGAATCGCCCGCCCCGGCAGCGAGCCTTCAACGGGTGAACATTGACCGCGCAGGATCGGCTCACTGGCAGTTGGGAAATCCAGAACGCAGAGGGTAATCTCCCGTTTCTCCGCATTGTAAAATGTCAGGCTGGCGGAATCATGATCGACGACGCGTCGCAGGCATTCCGAAATGGCGTGCAATAGCCCGTCCAGGTCCAGATTGGAGACCAGGGCGCTGGTAACCCCCAGCAGCACTTCCAGGCGGTCGTTCTTGTGCGCCAATTCGTCTTGATAGGCCTTGACTGCTTCGGCGTTCAAAGCGTTGTCCACGGCCACAGCCACCTGGCGGGCCACCTGCCTGAGGAATTCGACCTCCTGAGCTTCATATTCGTGTTCTTGCGATGTGCCAATTCCCATCACACCCAGACGCCGCTGCGCCGTCGTTAGAGGAAGCATGCAAAGCGAGCGGACTTTATGCTGGCGAAGCACTGACTTTTCCATTTGAGGAAACCGCTTGAAAAACTGATCCGCCGTTCCAGTCAAGGGCTGTTGCGTCTTCAAAACAATACCCGCCGGGCCTGACTCGGCCGGAATCTCCGCTTCCGGCACTTCATAACTTTTATAAACGCCTTCCAGCACGTTGATCTTGAACATATCCGTCCGTGGGTTGTGGAGGAGAAGGCTGAGATATTCGAAATTGGCGACGCGATGCAGGCGGCGGGCAAGATCCCGGGAGAGATTCCGAATATCCTGATGCGAGGCGATCGACTCAATAACCTCTAACAGGGCGTCTTGGGGGGACTCGGTGGGCCACGGACTCTTCTGTTTTGCTTCTTGGTAAACCATTCCTTGCAGATTATCACTAAAGCTTTCCGCCGCTCAACCCAGCGGCCGGCGGGTCGCACGGCGCGGCCCGCCAAGTCCAACACTAAGTGGCGCCGCGGCCGCTCTTAAGGCCATGCTCGCCAAAGGCTGGGTGGTGCCTCAGTTTGTTCGCTACAGCAGACTGCGACACTACCAAAGGTTGAGGGAAGTGGTGGAAAAAGGGTCTTGTATAGGATCATTGAGGAAGGCTTATCCACGAATCATCCGGGGTGTAGGATTCGGCTTGGCGGTTGAAATTACCTTGGACTATTCATGAACTTTCCAGGGGGGACTGTCAGCCACGGCTTCAATCGTGGCCTGATGGTCCTCGAGTGATACTCCAGGAATCATCCAGGTGAGGAAACGAAAATTCTTCATACAAAAGGCTGGATTGCCTCCCCGCCGCTTTGTGCTACACTGTTGCGTTTGTTGGCCAACATCCAAACCATTCAGGAAGAAGGCTCATGGCACAAATCCAACGCAGTCCGAAGGTATATGACGCGGTGATCGTAGGTTCAGGCGCGGGAGGCGGCATGGCCGCCTATGTCCTCACTCACGCGGGCGCCAAGTGTTTAATGCTGGAAGCGGGCAGTTGGTATGACACCGCCAAACAGTCGAAAATGATGGAGTGGAATTACGATGCACCGCTGCGCGGCGCTTCCACTCCGGCCCATCCCTTCGGCTATTTCGACGCCACCACGGTGGGTGGTTGGGAGGTCCCGGGCGAGCCTTACGTCAACGCTCCGGGCAGCGAATGGCGATGGTGGCGGGCCAGAATGCTGGGTGGCCGCACCAACCATTGGGGCCGCATCTCCCTGCGCATGGGTCCTTACGACTTCAAGCCCTACACGCGGGACGGTCACGGCATCGACTGGCCCATCAGCTACGACGATCTGGCGCCTTACTACGACAAAACCGAGGAGTTGATCGGCGTCTTCGGCTCCATTGAGAACGTTGAGAACACCCCGGACGGAAAATTCCTTCCGCCGCCTCTGCCGCGATGCTACGAGCTGATGATGCAGAGGGCTTGCCGCAAACTCAACATTCCCTGCATCCACTCGCGTCTTTCGATCCTCACCCGCCCGCTGAATGGCCGCCCCGCCTGCCACTATTGCTCGCAGTGCGGACGAAGCTGTGCAACCTCATCTAACTTTTCTTCTCCAACGGTTTTGATTCCACCTGCGCAGGCCACCGGAAACCTGGAAATCCGTTGTGACGCCATGGCCCGGGAAATCCTGATGGGCAAGGATGGACGGGCGCGAGGCGTTTCCTACGTTGATAAGAAGACCCGCAAGGAAGTACAGGTGATGGGCAAGATCGTGGTGGTGGCGGGCGGAGCTTGCGAAACCTCCCGGCTCTTGATGAATTCGCGCAGCCCTTCGTTTCCTGAAGGGATTGGCAATTCCAGCGGGATGCTGGGCCGTTACCTGATGGACACGGTCGGAACGGAAGGCGGCGGCATTGTCCCGGCGCTCATGAACCTTCCGCCCCACAATGATGACGGTGTGGGCGGGATGCAGGTTTATATGCCGTGGTGGAATTACCAGAGGCAATTGCGCAATGAGCTTCCCTTCCCGCGTGGCTATCACATTGAGGTGGGTGGCGGCCGCGGCATGCCCGGCGCGGGCCACTTCAACGGCGCCGCCAATTATCTGGGTGGCGGATACGGCGTGAGCCTGAAGCAGGGCGTCCGCAAGTTGTATGGTTCCTACGTGGGCATGGCCTGCCGGGGTGAAATGATCCCCAACGACGAGTGCTACTGCGAGATTGACAAGAGCGTCGTGGACCAGTGGGGCATTCCGGTGCTCAAATTCCACTTCAAGTGGAGCGAAAATGAAATTCTAATGGCCAAACATGCGCAGGAAACCTTCCGCGAAATCATCGTGACCATGGGCGGCGAAGTGCTCTCTTCCTCGGGCTCCGAGAACAATTGGGGACTGGAGCGGGGCGGCGAAATCATTCACGAAGTGGGAACCGCCATCACCGGAAATGACCGCCGCAAATCCGTGGTAAATCCCCATTGCCAGGTGTGGGACGCAAAGAACGTTTTCCTGTGTGACGGCGCGCCCTTCGTCAGCAATGCCGACAAGAACCCCACACTCAGCATCATGGCGCTTTCCTGGCGCACCGCCGAACACGCTGCCGAACTGGCGCGGAGGCATGAAGTCTGAACGAAACAAGATCACACGGAGGGACAACCATGAGCGAAAAAACTGAGAAAACTGCGCTGGCATTTCCCCTGAAGCGGCGCGACATGCTGAAGGTGATGACCGGCGTCCCCGCCGCCTTCGTCCCGCTGGCATCCTTGGGCGCGGTTGCCGCCTACGCGCATCCGGCAACCCCGGCGGAGCCTTCGCCTGCCGCCTTCCAGCCCAAGACGCTCGATCCGCACGAATGGCAGACGGTGCGTATTCTAAGCGATTGGATCATTCCGGCTGATGACCGCTCCGGCAGCGCGACCCAGGCCGGCGTGCCAGAATTTATTGACGAGTGGTTGACCTTCAAGGGCGGCAACCTGCTCGCCGAAGTCCGCGGCGGACTGACGTGGATCGATATGGAGTGCAATCGCCTCTTTCAACACGACTTCACCGCCTGCTCCGCCGCCCAACAGAAACAAATCCTGGACCGCATCGCCTATCCGGGCAAGGCCGCACCCGGCGACGTCAACGCCGCAGCCGCTTTCAGCCATTTGCGGGACCTTGTGGTCTCCGGCTTTTTCTCCAGCAAGATGGGCGTTGGGGATTTGCCTTATCTTGGAAACAAAATGCTCGCCGAATGGGACGGATGCCCGGAAAATGTGCTGGAGCGTCTGGGCGTAAGCTACGATGCCCACGGCAACGTGAAGGGCTAGGATTTCGCCCTAGCGAGGAGCTTTGGCCTATCATTCACCGAAGCCAACGACGATGGACCTGAAA